>Ga0335076_10006646_pt1 | contig 11664 bp, 10 predicted proteins | sample Lox_Sample_25_FD_206717 | JGI IMG/M metagenome (GOLD analysis project Ga0335076, IMG submission 206717) | Soil microbial communities from Loxahatchee National Wildlife Refuge, Florida, United States - Lox_Sample_2.5 | ecosystem: Environmental > Terrestrial > Soil > Wetlands | place: USA... | reverse complement strand
ACGGACCAGAATCTCGCAAAAGACTTTGTGAAGGGCCAGCTAAACAGTGTTGAGTTGGGCCCGTTGAAAGCGAACCAGGGCGATCAGAACTACGAGCTCCCCGCTTCGGCAGATCTGAGCAAGTACGACGCCGTGGTGATTTATTGTGAGCGATTTCATGTTGTATTCGGTGTGGCCAAGCTCGAGAAGTTCTGAGAGCGGTTGTCCTGCGAGGAGAGAAGGCAGTGAGGAGAGAACTTATGAAAGATGCGACGTCACCAGCTACAAAACACGTATCGAGCCGGAACAGTGCGGGATTTGAAATGCCCCTTACCTCCATACACAAGGTCGAAGCCGATGGCGTGCAGGTGTTTTATCGCACCGCCGGCGAAGCCAACGCACCGGTCATTCTTTTACTCCACGGCTTCCCGACTTCCTCGTTCATGTTTCGTGAACTCATTCCACGCCTGGCGACCGATTACCGGGTGATCGCCCCGGACCTCCCCGGCTTCGGGTTCACCGAGGTACCCCCGGAACGAAAATACCTCTACACCTTCGATCAGCTCGCCGCGACCATCGAGGCGTTCACGCGAGCACTCAAAGTCGACCGTTATGCCATCTATGTGTTCGATTATGGCGCGCCAACCGGCTTCCGGCTGGCAATGGCCCACCCGGAACGGGTCATGGCGATTGTTTCGCAGAATGGCAATGCATACGAAGAAGGGCTTGGCGAGGCGTGGGGCCCCATCCGCAAGTATTGGGCCGCACCCACGGCAGAAAACCGCGCCATACTTCGCCAGAGTATTTTGACGGCTGGGGGAACACGCTGGCAGTACACCGAAGGCGTAGCCAGTCCCGAGAGCGTTCCGCCTGAGTCGTACACCTTGGATACCGCCCTGCTCGAGCGCCCGGGCAACAAGGAAATTCAGCTCGACCTCTTTCTGGACTATGCCTCGAACGTGAGCCTCTATCCGAGGTTCCAGGAATATTTCCGCAAGGCGAAACCGCCTTTGCTCGCGATCTGGGGAAAAAACGATCCCTTCTTCATTCCCGCGGGAGCGAATGCTTTTCGCAAGGACTTACCTGGGGCGACGGTTCAGTTCCTCGATACCGGACACTTTGCGATCGAGACCCACGCTGCCGAAATCGCTGCTGCCATGATCGACTTCCTCAACGCAAACGGTATTACGCAGGAAAACCGGGAAAGCATGGCTTCATGATGAATTTATCTCCGCAGAACTTCACCATCGTTTTAGGACACGGTGCATGGGCCGACGGTTCCGGTTGGAAGGATGTGATTCTTGGCCTTGCGCGACAGGGGTTGCGAGCGGTTGCGGCTCCCATCCCGCTGACCTCATTGATTGATGACGCCGCCGCGCTGCAGCGCGCGATCTCTCGAACGGATGGGTCAGTCATTGTGGCCGGTCATGCGTACGCCGGCGCGGTCGTTGCAACCGCTAACGACGAGCGCGTGAAGGCGCTGGTCTACATCGCGGCGCTGGCCCCCGACGAGGGCGAGACGGTTGCCCAGATGTTCTATCGCGATGAAAAGCATCCGCTGTCGCCGCAGCTCGGTCCGGACGCCGATGGCTTCATCTGGATGCCGGACGAAGGCTTCCGGACTGCCTTCTCGCAACATGCGACGCCGGAGCAAATCGCACTAGCAACCGCTGTCCAGAGACCGATCTCAGTGAAGTGCATTCAGGAGCCGGTCCTCAAGCCGGCATGGAGATCGAAGCCTTCCTGGTTCCTGATCGCCGAAGAAGATCGCATGATCAACCCCAAGACACAGCAATTCATGGCGAAACGAATGGGAGCCCAAACACGCTCGTTCGCCGTTGACCATACGCCGCTGCTCAGTGCGCCCGACAGAGTGGTGGACGTCATCATGGAGGCGGCACACAGCGTTGGCCGGAGCGAGAAACCCGCCTTCAGCCACACTACGAGGTAAGTCCAATGCGCGGGAGCGTGAATTCCGTCGCCATCGTCACCGGCGCAAGCCAGGGGATCGGTCGATCCGCCGCCATTCGATTGGCTCGCGACTTTGATGCAGTTGTGCTCGCGGCCCGCAATGCCGGCGCACTGCAAGAGGCAGCGGACCTCGTGAGAGCCGCGGGAACGGAGACCCTTGCTTGCGAACTCGATTTGAGCATCGTGGAATCTGCCCAAACACTCGTCAGGAGCGCGCTCGATCGCTTCGGCAGGATTGACGCGCTGTTGAACATCGCCGGGGCAGTTCCGCAAATCGATCTGTTCGACATGACGGACGAACAATGGCGGGCAGGCACGGAACTCAAGCTGCATGGCGCGCGACGTTTGACGATCCTCGCCTGGGAATCGCTCAAGCAGTCGAAGGGTTCAGTCGTATTCATGTCCGGCAGTGCCGCTCTCGACCCCAAGCCTGCCTTCGCAGCGGTCGCTGCGATTAATGCTGCCATCATTGCGCTTGCGAAGGCATTCGCCGAACAAGGCATTAAAGACGGCGTGCAAGTCAACAGCATTGTCCCCGGGCCGGTGATGACGGGGCGGCGACGGTCATTCCTGGAGAAATGGGCGCCGGCGCACCACATGAGCGTAGAACAAGCGACCGCGCAGTTTCCCGAAGAGGCCGGTATTAGTCGCTATGGCCGACCGGAAGAAATCGCTGACTTACTCGCCTTCATGGTCTCGCCCGCGGCGAAATGGATGACCGGAACCTCGGTTCGCATGGACGGCGGTGAAATCAAGGGCATTTGAGGCAGGTTGACTGTGGGTGTTTCTCGGGGGCACTTCCAATGGAACGTGGTGGAAGAGATGGTCGAACGCGGGCCAGCCTATGCGATCGATTGCCTGCGCTCCCACTGGCCCGAGTACCTGATGGAAGCTGCCGAAGTCGCCATCTACCTGTTCTTTACTTGCATTTTTGCGAGCTTATTGTTGTATCCCGCTTCACCGGTACGGAAGTTGGTGGCAAGCGCTGCGGAACGGCGCGTGCTAATGGGGCTCGCCGTCGGTGCAACCGTGATTGCCATTGTGATGACCCCCTGGGGCAAACAATCCGGCGGACACTTCAATCCCGCACTCACGGTAGCGTTTTATCGGCTGGGCAAGATGCATGCGGCGGATGCGCTCCTCTATGTGGTTGCCCAGTTTTCTGGAGCGATTGGCGGCGTGTGCGTTGCCAGGCTTTTGTTGAGGGAGACAGTTGGCCGAGGTATGGTACGGTACGCAGTCACCGCGCCCGGCATTCGCGGCAGCGCGGTAGCCTTCATCGGCGAACTGACGATTTCCATTATTCTGATGTCAGCCATCCTCGTTGCATCGAACCGCAGGGCCCTGTCCCGCTACACACCCTACTTGGTCGGGCTGTTGTATGCGATCTTCATAGCCTTGGAGTCGCCGCTTTCCGGGATGAGCATGAATCCCGCCAGAAGCCTTGCTCCGGCATTGCATGCCGGCTACTGGCATGCCCTTTGGCTCTATTTCCTCGCGCCAACCCTGGGGATGCTGGTCGCGGCCGAACTCTTTTTGCGTGCTCGCGGCGGGGTTCCTCCCTTCTGCGCCAAGCTGCACCACCACAACAACAAGCGTTGCATCTTCCTTCATGGAACCGCGCCATCATGAAGCTGATACTCGTTTCTGAAACCGTGGAAAGACCTTATCTCTGGAGAACTGGAGAAAATGATGGGAAGTCTGCAGCAGCGTCTGGATGAATACAAGAAGTCGTTTGAGTCTGGCGCCCCACCCTATCACGCTCCGCGCGAGGTAATCGAGACGATGCATCGTGCGACTGCGGAGCTGAAATCGAGTGGAATCGAGAATCGCGCCCTCAAGACAGGCAGTCCCGCTCCGAGCTTCACCCTCTTCAACCAGGATCACGTTTCGGTTTCATCAGCCGACCTGTTGCGGCAGGGGCCGCTGGTGGTCAGCTTCTTCCGCGGGCACTGGTGACCCTATTGCAATATGGAGCTGGAGGCTCTAAACGAAATCGATTCCGAGGTTCGGGCTCTTGGGGGCACGAATCGTGGTGCTCACTCCCGAGCTCGAACGTTATGCGCGTGCTCTGCACCGGAGGCTTAGCCTTTCCTTCGACATCTTGACCGACCTTCATCTGAAGATCGCCGAGCAGTTCGGGCTCGTGTTCTCGCTGCCGGATTATCTGCGCGATCTCTATCGGTCGTTCGGCAGCACTCTCGATAGATTTCATGACGAAACCGAGTATCGGCTGCCGGTGCCCGCGCGCTATCTCATCGACCAACACGGCACGATTCGCGCCGCCGATGTAAATGCGGACTACACCATTCGCCTCGAACCTGCAGAGACCCTCAAGCAGTTGCGTGCCCTCGCCGGCCCGAAACCGGCTCAGGCAGAATGAGCGGCCGTACCGTTCGGGAAGGACAGCCATGAAGACGGTGGACGAAATTTCACAGCCGGCCGATCGCTCGGTAGAAAATTTTGACATCGTGATTCTCGGCGGAGGCACCGGATCGACCGTCGCCGCGTGGACTTTTGCCGCCGAAGGGAAACGGGTCGCCGTTGTCGAGCGCAAATACATCGGTGGATCGTGCCCCAACATCGCCTGCCTGCCGAGCCCCGGTGCCTGAGGGTGCACCATCGAGCGATCGAGCGCCGGCTGGTGTCCTGATTTTGAAATTAGGGCATTGCCTGATCGCCGCTAAACTTGCCTTACTCCCCGCTGATATGAATTAATCAAGATCATGTGCACTCATAGATCGCATCATCGCATCTCTTTTACGATGGCCTTCCTGATCGCGGGTGCAGTTCTATTGACTGGAATGGCCACCTTCGCCGCGCCGATGTTAACCAACCGCAATTCGCAGCAAGCAAAGAGTTCGTCTCCCCGTGCCGGCAATCCGCTGATGGAACCCAGCAAGCTTCCGCTTGGGGTGTTCCCCTTTGACAAACTCAAAGACGGCGACTTCGCGCCCGCCTTTGAAGCGGGTATGAAGCAACAGATGGCTGAGGTCGACAAGATCGCCAACGATCCCGCTCCTCCATCTTTTGAGAACACGGTGGTCGCCCTGGAACGCACCGGTCAGTTTCTGAGCCGTGTGCAGCAGGTTTTCAACCTTCTTTCTGCCGCCAATACAGACGATAACCTGCAGAAACTCCAGGAAGAGATTGCGCCCAAACTGTCGGCGCACCAGGACGCCATTCTGCTGAACCCCAAGCTGTTCGCGCGGCTGGAGAGCATCTACAAGGCACCGCCGGCCAAGCTCGATCCCGAGTCGGCCCGCCTTCTCGAGTACGACTACCAGCAGTTTGTTCTCGCCGGCGCCAAGCTTTCCCCTGCCGACAAGGAAAAACTCAAGAAGCTGAACCAGGACGATGCCGCGTTGAGCGCCAAGTACGTCAATCAACTGCTCGCGGCTACCAAGGAATCCGCGCTTGTCGTACATGACAAGTCGGAATTGGCGGGATTGTCGGATGGTGAACTCCAGGCAGCGGCCGCAGCGGCCAAGACGCGAAAGCTCGAAGGTGCCTGGGTCATCCCGCTGAAGAACACCACCCAGCAGGACGCGCTCGCGGAACTGACCAATCGGGCTACGCGGGAGAAACTGTTCCAGGCCGGATGGACTCGAGCCGAGCGCGGTGATGCTTACGACACCCGCGCCACCATCATTAAGATCGCCGAGATCCGCGCGCAAAAGGCGGCGCTTCTCGGACAGCCGAACTACGCGGCGTGGAAACTGCAAGACCAGATGGCCAAGACGCCGCAGCAGGTCTTCGACTTCTTCGCCAAGCTTACCGGCCCGTCAACCGCCCGCGCCAGGCGCGAGGCGGCGGAGAACCAGGCGGTCATCGACCAGGAGCACGGCGGTTTTCAGTTGCAGCCGTGGGACTGGGACTTCTACTCGGAGAAAGTCCGCAAGGCGAAGTACGACATCGACGAGCAGCAGATCAAGCCTTACTTCGAGCTCAACCGCGTGCTGCAAGACGGGGTCTTCTATGCCGCCAACCAGCTTTATGGGCTGACCTTCAAAGAGCGCCACGATATTCCCGTCTGGCAGCCGGACGTGCGCGTCTTTGAAGTCTTCGACAAGGACGGCTCTCACCTGGGCCTGTTTTACTGCGACTATTTCAAGCGCGACAACAAGAACGGCGGCGCCTGGATGGACGTCCTGGCTACGCAGTCGAAGTTACTCGGCGACAAGCCCGTCGTTTACAACGTCGCCAATTTTCAGAAACCCGCGCCCGGCCAGCCTGCGCTGCTGACCTTCGACGACGTCAAGACCATGTTTCACGAGTTCGGCCACGCGTTGCATGGGCTCTTCGCCAGTCAGATGTATCCGAGCCTTTCCGGCACCAATGTGGCCCGCGACTTCGTCGAATTCCCGTCGCAATTCAACGAGCACTGGGCGCTGGAACCGCAGGTCCTTCGCCACTACGCCGTCCATCACCAGACCGGGCAGCCGATCTCGCAGGAGTTGGTGACCAAGATCAAGAATGCCGCCAAGTTCAATCAGGGTTACGCCATGACCGAAGTCGTGGCCGCCGCGGCGCTCGACATGCAATGGCACACCATCGCGCCGGGTACGACCATCTCCGACGCCGACGCCTTCGAGAAGGAAGCTCTGCAAAAGACGCAGCTTGACCTGCCACAGGTGCCTCCGCGCTACCGTTCGAGCTACTTCCTGCACATCTGGGGCAACGGATACCAGGCGGGCTACTACGCGTATCTCTGGACCGAGATGCTCGACGACGACGCGTACTCCTGGTTCGTTGAGCACGGCGGGATGACCCGCGAAAACGGCCAGCGATTCCGCGACATGATTCTGTCTCGCGGCAATACCGAGGATTTGGCGAAGATGTTCCGCGACTTCCGCGGCCGCGATCCCAAAATCGAACCGATGCTGGAGCAGCGCGGGCTAACCGGAGAATAGAACCGGTACGATTCCGTTGTTCCTGACCGGCGGCCAGATTCTGCTCGGCATCCGATTGGCTGAGACTGGCCGCCGCTGCCATTCGCGGCAGACTCTGCCAAGGCCGCTTGTCGGCTCCGGCACCTCACGGCGGCCGGTGACAATGCTCACGTGAACCCTTCCCAGGCCGCACTCGGCCGCGTGACGAACAGCACTGACGCAAGAGCTCCGATTGAGCATGTTAGGCTCGCCACCTTTTTCCAGGCCGTGATCCCGTCCCCCGGTAAACACGCCCTGAATGGTGTGGCCGAAGCGTGGGTGAGCGTCGCCGCACCGGCTGCGGTGCTTCCCCGGCTCCGTCCATTTGTGGGCTCCGTTGACACCGGCAAGTTGTTCAGACTGGAGGCCGCAATGCGCACGTCTCTGCGCTTTTTCGCCATCGTTCTCTTTGTCCTGATTTTTTTCCTCATTCTCTTTACGCCTTCAGCCTGCGCAAGCTCCGCCGGAATCGCGGGGTACTCGGGCATGACAGCCGGGGTTACCTGCAATGCTTGCCACTACGGGGGAATCACGCCCACGGTAACGCTCACTGGGCCGACCTCCGTCGCCTCGGGATCGACCAACCAGTACACGCTCACCATCACTGGAGGCAGGCGGTCAGCGGTGGTCTCGATGTTGCCGCCTCTCACGGCAAGATGGTGGTGATCGACAGCGCGGCCACCAAACTCAGTGGCGGGGAACTGGTGCAATCGCAGCCCAAGAATGTGGACAACACCGGCGCGGTGAGCTGGACCTTCAACTGGACCGCTCCCTCGACCCCCACCGACAGCAACGAGACTATGTACGCCTCCGGTCTCTCGGCCAATGGCGATGGTGGCATCGGCGGCGACGCCAGCGCCTCAGTGACCTTGGCGGTAACGGTCACCGGTTCCTCGCCCGGCGGATTGCCCCTGCTGACCGCCACGCCCGCATTGTCTTTCGCCTATGCCGTAGGCGGTGGCGTGCCGGCCTCGCTGGTGCCGGGCGCGACCTGGCTGACCGCCACGCCTGTGACCGGCACAACGCCCGGAACCATCAAGGTCACCATGAATCCGGCCGGTCTCTCCGCCGGAACCTACACCACCAACGTTACCGTGACCTCGGCCGGCGCTGCGAACACTTTGCTGATTCCGGTGACGCTCCTCGTGCTGACTCCCAGCAATCTGAGCTTCACCTACAGTATTGGCGACGTCTCGCCACCCTCCGCGCAAAGTGTGCTGATGTCCAGCGACGGCACAGCCGGGAACTACTCAGCCACCTCGGCAGCCGCTTGGCTGACCGCGGGTCCGGCCACCGGAGCCATGCCCACGCCGCTCGCTCTCTCCGTCAGTCCCGCTGGCCTGGCCCCTGGCACCTACACTTCCAACATCACCATTACGGTTCCGGTGACCCTGATGGTCAAAGCGCCCGATCTGATTGAGTCGAATGTAACCATCGCCGGTCCGGCGGTCTCGGGCGGAACCGTGCCGGTTACGGACACCGTCATCAATCAGGGCACGGGCAACGCCGCCATCACCTCGATGACGTGGTTCTATCTGTCCTCGGATGGCGTAACTAAGGGAACCTATCTCGGCTTCCATACCGTGCCGCCGCTGCTCACCGGCTCCAGTTACGGGCCGTCGAATACGACGCTGTCGTTGCCGTCCAACCTCGTCGGCACCTACTACATCATTGCTTGCGCCGATGGCCCCAACCAACTCGTGGAGACCAACGAAAACAACAACTGCAGCCCGTCGGGGCCGATGCCGATCGCCGTTCCCGACCTGCTGGAGACTGCGGTCAGCATCCTGACTCCGTCGCCGGTAGGCAGCGGAAGCAGCATGCAGGTCAGCGAGACAGTGCTCAATCAGGGTGGCGGAGGCGCCGGCGCATCGGTGACCGCCATCTACCTCTCCAGCGACGGCGTCACCAAAGGCACCAGGCTGGCCACGCGGAATGTTCCTGCTCTTGCAGCGGGCGCCGGCTCGGGACCCGTGACTACCACCATGACGCTGCCCACCAACGTGGCCGGTCTCTATTACGTGATTGCCTGCGCCGATTCCACCAGCGTAGTGGCGGAAGGCAACGAAAACAACAACTGCACCACTTCCAGTAACAGCGTGCAGATCTCCGGCCCGGATTTGGTTGAAACCAGCATGACCATCCTGACCGCATCACCGGTTGCAGCCGGAGCCACGATCCAGGTGCAGGATACCGCCAAGAATCTCGGCCCCGGCTCAGCGGCCGCGTCCATGACCTGGTTCTACCTGTCCTCCGACGGTGTCACCAAGGGCACCTACCTCTACTTCCGAAGCGTTTCGGCGCTGGCGGGAGGCGCCAGCTCCGGCCCCGCAACCACTTCCTTCGCCCTGCCCAGCCCGCTCAGTGTCGGCTCATATTTCATCCTCGCCTGCGCCGACGGTCCGGGGCAGATCACCGAAAGCAATGAGAGCAACAACTGCACTGCTTCCCCGGTTGCCATTACTGTGACCGCCGGCGACCTGGTGACGGTCGGAGTTTCCAGCCGCCCGGCCGCGGCCGTGCCCGGCAGCACGATCGCCGCTAGCGATACAACCATGAACAACGGGCTGGTAAACACCACCGGCTCTTCCTACACCCGCTACTATCTGTCGAAGACATCGAACCTCATTCGCTCGGGCTCGGGAGCTGGTGTGCTGCTGGGCTCGCGCACCGTGTCGGTACTGGCGTCCGGCGGAAGCAGCGCGGGCGGGATCAACGCCACCATCCCGTCCAACACGACCGCCGGCGCCTATTACCTGATCGCCTGTGCCGACGACACCAACCTGGTAGCCGAGACCAACGAGAACAACAACTGCACACCCAGCGCGCTGGTTGTCTATACGGCAGCCAACACGATTTTCGTCGACCAGAACAACCCCAACTCTCTGGACTCCAACTGCGGAGCACAGGCCACGCCCTGCAAGACCATTGGCGAAGGTCTTGCCGCCGCGGCTTCCGGACAAACCGTGCTGGTGAATGACGGCGCCTATACCGAGCAGGTCAGCATCGTTCAGAACATCGCGCTCAGTTCCATCAACCCCTTGGGCGCGGTAATCCAGGCGCCGGCCGTCTTGCAGCCCGACGCGGCGAAGGGATACACCGCCGTCGTCAATATCAATGGCGGCGCCACCTCGGTCCTGTTTACTCATTTCGGAGTAGCCGGCCCCGGACCCAGCAGTTGCAATTCGCTGAGCTATGGCGTGTTTGTTGGAAACGCCAATGCCATCGTCACCGGCAACCAGGTTTCCGCCATTCGCGACAGCTCATTCGGCAACTGCGCGAGTGGGACCGCTATTGCTTACGGCTCGCGTGCCTACGGGTACGTCGCGCACACGGGGACCATCAGCTACAACATCACCCGCGACTATCAACTGGGCGGCATCGCCGTTGACGGCGATGGAACCAATGTCAGCGTGGTCGGCAACAGCGTCATCGGCCAGAATGCGCCTGGCATCCTCGGGCAGGCCGGAATCACGGTCAGCCGTGCGGCGACTGGCCTGGTTGACAGCAACACGGTCCTCGCCAACCGCTACGGCAACACTCCTCTGACCATGGGCGCCACCGGCATCAAGCTCTACGACCTGACCGGCAGTGTGACTGTTACCAACAACACCGTCACCGGTAACGATGAAGGTATCGGCGTCTATACCGACTCCGCGCCCAGCGTGGCCACCAACCTGGCGATCAAGAACAACGTTGCGAACACCAACGCAGTAATCGGAATCCACGTGGACGCCGCCTCCACCGGCAACACCGTCTGGCTGAACACTATTCAAAACAGCGGCGTCTATGAAGAGGCCGACGAACACATCGACTGGACCTTCAACAACTGGGGAACCGGCGCCAACAGCAACATCCTCGGACCGGCGCCCATCCACGTTGGACCATTCACCTTCTAAGGAGCCGAGGCAAATATCGCGCTGGAGGCAATCGTGGCCGGACACAGAAATAGCCCGGCCACGACTCTTTGAAGGCACACTTCTGGGAGTGCTACTCGCCGGATGCAGGTGCTGGAAGAACTGACGTAATCACGTTGACTGGCAGCACCCACGACAGCCCGGTGTTCTGCTGGCCCAGGATGGGATGGGCCTGTTCGTAGAGCGCCGTAGTCCGGATTGAGATCGCCATACCCACCAGCCTGCCCGTGCCCACCTCGATCACCGGTCCGCCACTGTCGCCGTCGTTCAGCATCAGTCCGACTTGCAGCAACTCTCCCGGTTCGGCGAAAGCTGCGACGGTACCGAACTGAAACACCGGCTTAGGTCCGCCGAGCGGGAAGCCGGCGATAGCCACCATGACTCCCGGCGCGGGAGGGTCGGTCTTCTCCAGCGGCAAGAAATCAGAGCGCGGCCCGGGCTCGTTCTTTTGCGGCGCACTAAGTCGGCAGAGGGCAAAGTCGCGCGTCGGGTCGAGCGAGAGAATGTCAAAGGCCAACAGGCGGTCGGCGCTGCTTCCTGGAATATAAGCGCGGAAGCCGCTGATTCCGGGCTGGCGATCCAGCACATGTGCCGCCGTCAAGAACGTCCCTCGGGCATCGACAAAGAACCCTGTTCCCACCGGCACCGGACCGCGGTTCCCCAGAGCAATCACCGCCAGCAGCGCCGGGCGGAGCTTCTCGACCGAAGCTCGAAACTCCTGCTGCACCTGAGGCAAGCCGCCGGCGACCGCAGGCGGCGCTGCCTGGCCCATGCCGGTGGCGCTTAGAACGAGAAGGGCTGCGGGGATGAACCAAAACTTCATGCGAGACTCGTTTTGACTTACCTCTTCTTGACAGGCGCTACAG
>Ga0335076_10006644_pt1 | contig 11665 bp, 10 predicted proteins | sample Lox_Sample_25_FD_206717 | JGI IMG/M metagenome (GOLD analysis project Ga0335076, IMG submission 206717) | Soil microbial communities from Loxahatchee National Wildlife Refuge, Florida, United States - Lox_Sample_2.5 | ecosystem: Environmental > Terrestrial > Soil > Wetlands | place: USA... | reverse complement strand
TTCTGTCTCGACAGCCGGGGCAGTTTTGCGCTGGCGTCCCTCTAGGAAAGAGCTACCTTCCTGATGGTTTCGAGCACTTCCGCGCCGGAATCCGTTTTTCGGAAGTAAGCCGAACAACCCAACGCTTCGGCCGCCTTGCGCGCTTCTGGATCGTCATGAGCCGTGATAAATATGACAGGCGGGTGCCCGCCCTCGGCAAAGAGCCGCTGAGCGAGTTCTATACCAGACATTTCCCCGAGCTGAATGTCGAACACGAGGCAGCCGAACTGCGGATGCTTCGTATCCGCCAGAAACGACTCCGCCGAGTCGTAGGTGATCGGCTGAAGTCCGGACGCACGTAATAGCCGGCCGAATGATCGGCAGATACTCTCGTCGTCATCAACAACTGCAACGTAGGTCGGGGTAAGTTTGCTCATCGCGATCCGATGAGACTATAGGGATGGGAAGTATGGCCGTCTACTGCCCTTAGGGGAAGGTCCGGACTGGTTCCGGGAAGATGCCAGCCTCCTGCGTCAGTCGCGTAAGTTCTGCCACGGACTGCACCTTCAGTTTAGTGGTGATCGCGGTGCGGTGTAGTTTGACTGTCCGCTCGTGTACGCCCAGATCTGCGGCGATTTGCTTGTTGAGTCGTCCCCGCACAACATGGGAAAGCACTTCAAGTTCGCGCTCGGTGAGGGTGTCGAAGAGGGCGCGTAACTCACGCTGGCGTTCGCGCGCGGCGCGCTCTCGTGAATCGCGGCCCAGGGCGCGCGTCACGGCATCGAACAACATCTCTTTTGGAGCGCGCTTTTCCAGAAAATCCTCGGCACCATCGCGCATCGCTCGCACGGTTGAGCGGATATCTCCATGCCCAGTCAAGAAGAGAATCGGCAGTGGATTGGGGGACTGCGCCAGGGCAGATTGCAGATCGAGTCCGCTCATGCCAGGCATTCGCAAGTCGGCCAGGACGCAACCCGGAGTCTCTGTGTCACGCTGCGTGAGAAACTCATGCGCCGACGAAAAGGTCCGTACACTGAAACCGTTTGCCCGGAGTAGTCGCGAGATTGCCGTCAGAAAAGATTCGTCATCGTCGACTACGTAAACGATGGGTGCGATATCCCTCATTTGTGGGTAGGCGCCGCTCACGTAGTGTACTCCTGCTCTGCGATCGGAAGGGTAAAGCGGAACGACGCTCCCCCCTCATTCTGATTTTCAACCCACAGGCGCCCGTTGTGCGCCTCAATGATCGTGCGAGAAATCGGCAAACCCATGCCCATACCGTCAGGCTTGGTCGTGAAAAAGGGGTCGAAAATACGAATCAGTTGGTCACTGGGAACACCCCGGCCAGAATCGTTCACGGCTATCTCGATAGTCTTTGGTCCGCCAAGCGTCGCGGTTACGCAGACACGTCGATCGCCCGGGTTCGCACCGTTAACTGCATCCATCCCGTTGACAATCAGATTGAGCAACACCTGCTGAAGATGTACGGGGTCTCCAAGCACGGGCGGGAGATGGTCGGCTACGGTCAATTCCAACGTTATGCTCCGTGCTGTGGCGTCGGAATGCACGAGGGCAGCGACATCGCCAACGAGTTCGCCCACATTCACGGGCTTCTTCTCCAGGCTCCGCCGCTTGAGCATCCCGCGCATCCGGTCGATCACATTCCCTGCACGCTGGTCGTCTTTGCGGATATCGGCAAGGATCGCGCGGACTTCGTCCAGGTCGGGCGATTGATCCTGCATGAAAAGCTCGGCGGCTTCTGCGTTACGCAAGATCGCCCCGAGCGGCTGATTGATCTCGTGCGCGAGGGCCGAAGCCAATTGGCCCATCATCGAGACGCGCCCTGCATGTGCAAGTTCCTGCCGCAAATTCCGGGTTTCCTCCTCGGCTTTCTTTTGTCGGCTAATATCATGCGCCACGCTGCGAGCAAAAGCTGGCTTTCCTGCCCCGTCAAACTCGACGCGTCCTCTAACGGCGACCCAGCGCACCTCTCCACTGGGGAGCACTGCTCGAAAATCTGCGTCGTAAACGCCATAGCCTGACCTTGCTCTCTCCAGCATTGAGAGGAGCGCATCGAGATCTTCCGGGTGGACGCGCAGTAATATCTTTTGAAGTTCCAGCCGTTCCGTCTCCGAAAAGCCAAAAAGGGCTCGCCATCTGTCGGACGCCCACATTTCGTTTCGGGTGAAATCTCGGATCAGAACACCGAAATCGGCGGCCTCGACGGCCAACCTCATTCTTTGTTCAATCTCGTGTAACCCGGCTTCGCTCTTCTGCAACCTGAGGGACAGTTCGGACGCGCGAAGCGTATCGCTGCTCAGCTCATAGCCCATTACTAAGACAAGGCACATGAAGGATAGGCTCGCCGTAATCGGTATTCGGAGGATCCCCCAGAACACGAACACGCTCTGAACCGTTGAGAAAAACATGAAGAAGATGGCACCGCCACCCACGGTAAGTGCACGGTGGCGGTCGCCTCGTCTCCAAATAGTCACACTGGCGTCCATAAGGAAGACAACCAGGGCCAACAAACTCATCTGCCCCACTAGCATCCAAGGGTTGGGTACACCCTCGGCGATCTGGACGGATTCACCGAGAAACGAGATGTGCCGGAGACCCGTAATCTCACGGTAGTTCAGATTCTGCCCTACCAGAAAATTAAGGACCAGAGCCAGCGTTCGCAGCCCGCAGGCCAACCATGCGAGCCACGTTCGTCCGGCCTTCAAGTAGAACCTCGCGAACCCTACGAGGGACACAAGAATCAGCCATGTTGGCACGTGTCCCCACTTCAGCACGGTCCCGAATTCTGCGGGAGTTCCTGCTCGCATCATCCCCAATTCACAAAACGCGAAGGCTGCCGTCCCCGTCGCTAGTAGAGAAAAGAATAGATTTGCCCAAGCCTCGCGATTCCTGCACCAGGTCAGGAAACTGATTGCGGCCAGCGTGAGGCACGCCGACCCGATCATGGACCAGATGATGGTAACCAGACTCATCTTCTTTTGTGGTGAGAATACTCTTTGACCTAGGCAGCTACAACGCTTTTCAAAAACAGACCCACGCCCGCACATCCCGCGGTCAGTCCCGGTTTCCGCAAACTTCCCTCGGTCGAGCAATCTTGGGATGATTGAGAGCGATTGATAGTGTCGGTCGTGCTGGGACGATTGGTTCGAACGGGGAAGCAGTCAGATCGCCTGCCACCGACTGGGCCTATCTCGGCAACGCGATCCTGAAGGACTGGTGGACGGATTGCCGCATGAGCCAAACAGGCCGGGAGAACGATGGCCCGGGCGGGCCATCAATTCGGACGAGGCAGAGGGCGCTCACCAGTCTGGGCCGGGCGCCCGTGCCTTACGTAACGCGTTGAGTTTTGCCAGATGGGGGAGGCTGCTCTTCACGTCTCAGGTTATTTTGTACATCACTTTCCTGACTGCTGTACATAGTCCGCTGAAAATCTTCGCAGAGCGATAGCGCCGAGATATCTCTGCGATCTCTCTCGGCTTTCCATGCTCTTGGGCAACGACGGGGAGAACGTCTGACTGTAGAAATTAACACTGCATGAAGAATGAAAAACTAAAGTCTACTACTGTCCGGTTCACAGACTCGGACCTTTATCTCATCGAGCGCCTGCAAGAAAAACTCGGCCTCGGCATGATTCACGTGATTCGACTCGCCATCCGGCGCATGGCCGAGAGCGAGAATCTACAACTCTCTCCCCACCGGCCAAGAGGAGGTAGCGACACCTAATGGGTGTCAATAATGCGGGAGTTCCAGGCTGGGCGGCTTGATGCGCACCCGTTCTACCAGCGCCGAATCCGTCCCACATCCACGTGGACAAAGTCCAAGGCACGATAGTAGCCGACCCCGCCACGATGCAGTTCGAGGGCGGCGTCGCGCAACTGGGCAGTAGACACACCCGGTAGCCGGATATCGATGGCCTCTGCCTGCATATGCAGGCTGTGAAGGGCGACACCGGTGTGAACGCTCCTCGCCCGCAGAAACTCGTTGGTGCGAGGAGTACGGTACCCGCAAATCACATTAATCTCCGCGTCAGGATGGCCCAGAAAACTGGTCAACTCGTGCAGCAAGTCAAAAACCCGCGGATCATATGGGTGGACGTCACCTGTTCGGTAGTCCCGCAGGTACTGATCGAGGCGAGTGAGAGCCTCGGGAACATAAACGTCCCCGCGCCGATAGACGATGTCCAGCCGTTCATTGGTATGTGTGTGGTAGAAGCGCAGGCGGTACTCCGCAACCGGAACGGGTTTGGCGCTTCCTCGCGAAGCTGGGAGTGCAACCCCCAACGCCATCAGAGCACAAAGGACGACCTTCCTCGCCCTCATTATTATGGAGGCGAACACACAGTGATTTGGTTGTGACGTTCCCATCAGGACTTCTTCGGCTTCCACTGTCAATACTATCAGTTACCACGCGGCCAAAGTCCGGGCTACCATGCGACGTTTCGCAAAAGGGGTAGCTCTATGACAAAAATGGCGCGCACTTTCGTACTGGTATCGTCGTTGCTCGTTATGTGCTTGGCTGGGATCTGTATTCAGATGCGTGCCCAGTCATCCGGTCCGAAGCTGAGCGGCGAAGGGCAAGCCGAACTGCAGCAGATCATTGACTCCGCGCACCATCCTGACCTGAGGTGGCCCGACTTCCCTCCATATAAGGCCGAGGTTAAGGATTTCTACGCCCGTACAGGTTTGACGCTGGGTTGGATCCGCGACCGAAAACCCACGCCGCAGGCACAGGCCATGATCAGCCTGTTCGCACAGTCGGACCACAAAGGCCTGGTACCCGAGGACTATGACGCATCCCGCTGGCCGGCGCGGGTCCAGAAGCTTCAAGGGTCCGCGAGCGATGCCGATCTGGCCAGCTTCGATGCAGCGCTGACTGTATCGGCGATGCGCTACATTCGTGCCCTGCACATCGGTCGCGTGAATCCAAAAACCCTCGGCCGGCAACTGGATGTGTCAAGCCGCAAATACGATCTCGGCGAGTTCGTCTACGAGAAGGTCATCTCGGCTGGCGATCCCGCCGCTGTGGTGCAGACTGTGGAGCCGACCTTCCCAGGATACCTCCGGGCACTCGACGCACTCCATCGCTATCGCGAATTCGCCAAGCTGGACAGCGGCAAACCGATGCAGGTGCCGGCGAAACCGATTGCAGCGGAAGGGACCTATGCCGATCTGCCTCGGCTGAGTCAGTTGCTGCAACTAGTGGGCGACCTGCCCGCCAGCACCAACGTCGATCCGAATTCAACTGTTTACCAGGGCGCGCTCGTGGCGGCGGTGAAGAGTTATCAGGCCCGTCACGGACAACTGCCCGATGGACACCTGAAGGCCGAACTGATCAAAGAAATGAATGTTCCGATGGCTCAGCGCATACGTCAGATCGAGTTGACCCTGGAGCGCTGGCGGTGGCTGTCGCATTCGTTCCCGCAACCACCGGTAGTCGTGAACCTGCCCGAATTCAAGCTACGGACTTATGACGACAATCATCAGGTTGCACTGTACAAGACCGTTATCGTCGGCAAGGCGTACGGCCACAAGTCGCCGGTATTCGAGAAGGAAATGAAATATGTAGTGTTCCGGCCGTACTGGCAGGTAACGCCCACCATTCAGCGAGCGGAGATCGTGCCCCACGTCGAAAAGGACCGGAACTACATCACCGCGAAGAATTTCGAAGTGGTGACGGGAGACGGCAAGGTTGTGACGGACGGACGGATCAGTGACGAGGTGCTGGCTGAGCTAAAATCCGGCCACCTCCGCGTGCGCCAAAAACCTGGCCCCGATAACTCCCTGGGACTCGTCAAGCTCATCTTTCCAAATGACGACAATGTTTACTTGCATGGGACGGAAGCGCCTCAACTCTTCGCCAATGAGCAGCGTGATCTAAGCCATGGTTGCATCCGCGTGCAAAACCCCGCCGACCTGGCCGCATGGGCGCTCCGCAACAATCCCGGATGGAATCTGGAGCGTGTTCAAGCCATGATGAACGGCACCCAGGACAACGTGACCGTGAACCTAGACAAGCCGATCCCGGTGCTGATTCTGTATGGCACCGTTGCGGTCGACGAAAAAAATAACGTCTTCTTTTTCGATGACGTGTACGGCTACGATAAGCAACTGGATCAGACGTTAAAAAAGGGATACCCGTATCCGTCGGCGTAGGTCGATTGTGTGGGTGTTCTTAACCGCAGGACGCGGCTCTCACCGAGACCAACGTGACTGGCAGACTCACTGTGAGCGAGCAGCAAGAGCCGACGTTTCTCAGGATTGGATCCTATTGCGAGCGAGTGCTTGGCCGATGGGAGTCGAGTCTACGCCACACTGCAGACTATCGACTGATCGCGTGAATCGCCTTCATGAGAACCTCCGGTTTGTGAACAGAATCGTAAACCGGCGTCACTTGCTTGCCGGTTTCGAAGAGTCCGTACACCGCCATTTGAGCCGTCCTCACGGAATACTCAACCGTAAAAACACAGTCGGTCGGTGCCTCTGCGAATTCGCCGAGGAACGCAAAGTTGGTTGCTCCCTTGGGCAATACATCCGGCCTGTCTCCACCCGCCCTGGGCATGAATAAGCTGTCGATGTAGGGCATTGCGACCGGGATACAATTGACCTTCCCTGTTTCCATCACGGGCTTCATCAGATCCTGAACCTTCAGTTGGTACCACAACTCTTCCAACATCTCTTTCCCGTTGCATTCCGCCATCGTCTTGTTGACGAAATTTCCTTTTCTGTCCGGATACAGTCCGTAACCCCAGAAAACCTTCACATCTTTGGGCTGGTTTGGGAAGTGCGGCTGACGAGCAATCACAATAGACATCAGCCAGTTGGAATCTGTCATCGTCACGAGCCCACCCGTTCCATCGAGATTACCGGAGAAATTCTCCATGTAATCATGGAACGTGCTGTCCTTCAGAGTTGCGGTGAAGGAATACCACTTCTGAAGGTCGATGTTGTCGCAAAAACAACCGGGATTTCCGAAGGAAGGATCTTTAGCCGCAATTTTCTTCCAGAGTTGCCAGGAACCGGATTCCGCGAGGCCCTTCAGACTCGCCGGTCTATCCCACGTCCCATTATCCGTCCCGTCAGTGATGGATCCATTTGTGATGAATACGCAGTCGTGTTCCCCGAGGACGATCTCACTCTTATCTTTCAAATGCAGGACTGTTGCCGTCTTCTGATCCGCGGACAGGTCAAAGTCAATGTCGACGACTTCCTTCCCAGCCTGGAATTGCACTCCTCTCGCCTCCAGATATCTCTGGAGAGGAACAACCACCGAATGGTATTGGTTATACTTCGTACGCAAAACGCCACCCAACCGGGGAAGCCCCTCCACCAGATGGATGAAACGTTTCATGTACCTTCTCATTTCCGCGAGGCTGCTCCACTTCTGGAAAGCGAACATCGTCGTCCATAGCAACCAGAAGTTCGTCTTGAAGAAGTCCTGGTCAAACCAGTCTTCAATTCGTTTGTTGTCGAGAGACTTTTCGGAGGCGAACATCAGCCTCAAGAATTCCGATTGCTGCTTCAAGTCCAGTCCAAAAGACGATACATCCATCTTCTTGCCGTCCTTGAGGAGCCTTGCCTGGGCGTTCGTAACGAATCTGGTGTTGAACTCAAACGATTCATCTCTCACAGAAATGTTCGGATCGTCATAGGAGGGAATGTAGGAAAGTAAGTCCCAGTAGCACTCATAATGCAATTCGTGCATCCTGCCGCCTCGAATCACAAAACCGCGGTCTACCTCACCCGCTCCATCCAGTGCGCCGCCAAACAGATTCGCCTTTTCCAGAATGTGAATATTACGACCGGGCACGCCGGCGTCTTTCACGAGATATACGGCACTGGCAAGCGAGGCGATTCCGCTCCCGATAAGGTAAATGTGAGACTGCTGGTAGTTTCCCTTTGTTCCTGATCTCATCAGTTTGTCTTCTTCCGGGCGGTGCACGCCCAACGGACCAGTTGAGTTCCAGTGGACTAGAAGGTTTCCCGAATAATCTTCGCGACCTTCTTCGAGAAATCGTAGGTAGCGCCCAGGTTTTCTCCCATCAGAACTACCTTACCCTTGATGTCGCGATCCACAATCGACTGACCAGCGTGATCGGTAATCCGCACGTTCACGGTTAACGAGGTAGCTCCCATGACGGTAGTTACTTCGCGCTTCTTCTGGCTGCCTTCTGTGAAGGCTCGCGCCTTGGTGTGCAGAGTGACGAGGTCGGGAACATTGATCGCATCCTTGTCGCCGCTCCGATAAACGTGCTGAAACTTGCCCGTCTTCTCGATCTGAAGGATCAGGTTTTCGTACACGGCAATACGGAATTCCGGCGGCAAAGGCACGTCGCCCGGATCAGGGGCCTCGATTTGGATGGAAGAAGCAGAGAATTTTTGCGGACTCTTGGGCTCACCGGAACTCTGCTGTCCCATGAGGTGTCCAACCATGAAAAAGAAGGCGCAGAAGACGACCATTGCGAGAGCAACCGAGTTTACACTTCGACTGTGATGTTTCAATGTTTTGTCCTCTTATTTGTTATCCGGTGCATGACTTGCGAGCGGAACTGTGGTTTTCGCGCCTAACGCGACGAGCTGGTCCCTGAATGGGGCGGCCTTGCCCTTGGCCATCGCAAATACCGCGCCATGATAGGCGTCGTTGCCATCTCTGAATTCCACTGTCAGAACATCAACCTGGTGTGAAAACAGGCTTAAGACCCGTGAGCCACCGTAAGGAATGGCTTCCGCCGCGAGATGAGCCGCACCTGTAATATCCTGTCGGCTGTCTTTATCCGTAGAGATGTCGAGAATGGACGAGGCTTCGACCGAAACCTTCTTCCCATCAGCCTCCAACTGCAACGAGTTACCCACAACCGAGAGCGTGCCTTTGGAATTGTTCTTTATGCTTTGACCGCCGACCACCAGTTGCACCTGAGCTTGCAGTACACCGCTCGGAGCCATGGCGGATGAATCCGCGGCTTGCCCGTGCGCAAGCACCGTAGATAAGACCAAGGAAGTGCAAACGGCCGCGAGGAAGAATCCCTGCACGCAGACATGCGATCGTCTGTCTCGGCAATGATTCGTTCCGACGGAAACATCTACTACCGGAATTTGCATACTCATCATTTTTGTACCTCGTGCGCGGAGCAAACAGTCTTCACCCGCTTTTCACGGACAGATTAGGTTGCGCGCTCCACGTTGGATACTGTCAGAACGTACAGTCACACGAATTAAGAGAATCGCGAGTATGGCGAGATCAGGAGGCTTGACCACGAATGGGAATAGACGCGGATCTGCAATGCATATCGACCGGATAAGTCGCATGCGCGCAAGGACAGCCTGCCGCAGCTTCCAACTGGAGGATTGAAAGCAGCTTCAGAAGTACAGGTTCAACGAGAGCCCAAAAGCATTGACCTGGTGATTCGGTGATTTACTGGTATCGTTCTGATGCTCATAGTAGGGTTCGATCTCGGTATGTTTGCGAATTGGAAACGCTGCTCCCAGATCCTCCGCGGTTCTGCTCCATTTTCCATAGTTGCCGTCGAAGTATCCCTCGCCGCGAACGTACGGTGTGAAGTGATAAGAGCGAATCGAAACTGTTCTTTCCACGGTCAGCCGGTTGCGATAGCGCCATGAAAACTCACCGGTAATGAATCGGAGGTCGACCCGGTTTCTCACGGAAAAAAGGAAACCGGATTTCAGCGCATAACGACCGGTTGCCTCCAGCACTCCACGCTGCTCAGTGTAACCATTGGTAGAAGGTAGATAGTGATAGCCCACCCTCAGTAGAAAAGGTCTAGCTTTTGATCGGTCTGGCTGGAAGATGACGCCCTTGTTGGTCTTGAACAAAGGCTTGAAGAAGAAGTCGAGGTTCGGTCCAATCTCGGCATCCTTCTGATGGTTTTCGATCGTTTGTGCTGCGATGAAGAACAGCCTGAAATTCTGGTTCAGATTGACGTAGGTGTCGATCTCGGGCCAGGTTTGATAAGTCTGGGTCTGAGCCTGAGCCGGCAACCAGGACAGCGCCACAACCAAGCCCAGAGCGACAGCCTGGAGACATCGTGTAGTTGGATGAAACAGATTGGACTCTCCTACCAATCATTTCCATTCAGTCGAGTGCTGCGCAGAGAGATCCATTCCAGCCCCTATCCTCGCGACAAAAGGATCCTTCAACCACGGAATTCGGACTGGGGCAGATGTTCCGCAGTTCTCGGGCTGCCGATAGCGACCGAAGCACCCGCATTCCTCAGAACAATTGAAGCGGCGGATTCGCCACTACAGTCCAGCAATCCCCTTGTTCTGGAGAATCCGGACCACAACGCGACGGTTCTCCGCCTCGCTATCCGCTTTTTTGTCCTTGGCTACCTGACGGCTCTCGCCCATCGCGCCGGGGGCCAGCATATTCGTAAGCGGGACATGCCCCTGTTGCAGGAGGATGTCGGTGACATTATTGGCGCGATCCTCACTCAGCTTTTGGTTGAAGGCAGCACTGCCGGAGGCTGAAGCGTACCCTTTTACCTGAACCATGTACCCCTTGATGGTCCTCGACTTTTCAGCCAACGCTACCAGTTGTGGAGTGTACTTGGGATCAACTTTCACCTTGCCATTGCCGAAATACACTGTTACTTCGTCGAGAATGTAGTAGTCGTCGAGTTGTCCGAATCGCGCTACAGCAGCATCAATCGCAGCTTTGTTCTCAGCCACCTTTTCATTCTGCTCCTTCAGCGCTGCATTCTGTGCTGCCAGCTCGGCGTTCTGCTTTTCTAGCTCCTCTTTATTCTTTTGGGCTTGCTTCTGCGTCTCGGCTAAACCGGCCTGAATAGCCTGTGCTTGTTGCAGATCGTTTCCCTTGAACCGGATTGTCGTCGCGACCAACTGATTTTCTGTGTTGTAGCTTCCCTCTACCTTGATGGGAAGCCCGGGAACCAGCGCGGCCATCGACATCCGTTTCGTGCGCGCCTTGAGTGCGCCCTCAAACTGGCCCACGTCCGTGCCGTCCGTCAGTAGAACGATGACCTTCGGCGAATCTGCCGTCTGAAGAATGATTTGTGCTCCGTTGCGTCCTTTAATAACCCCTTCCAATTTGGTTTGGGCGGAAACGATCGTGCTGGACACTGCAACGATCACGAACAGCCGCGTCAACGTAGCCGTGATGCGAATGGATCTACCGCGCGTCATAATTCCTCCTCTGTGCATACAAAGAAAATTCCTGCGAAACCGGCAGCATCGTTCAGGTTCCTCCCCTGCGACTACGTCGATTCCAACGATGTCGCCTGACTGCTCAACGACAGCAGCGCAGATCTTGCCCTCATTGATAGTTCTCGGCTGGTCTGCAAAAAACTGTCAGAAGTGACAGGAAGATCCTTGGGGCGGTTCTCCTCCTATCTCACATCTGCCTCTAGCAAAGACCACATTCTTCTTCTTGAGTTGCGAACAGAGAACTGCGAAGGCAGCTCACGAGCGCATTGGGCTACCCTCCAAAACAAAAAGCAGGTAATTCACTGGACTAGGCTGCTTTGTGGACCACGTTGTCGACTACGCTGGCACCACTGCGTATCTTCGTGGCAACCATGACCCGCGAAATCCCCCCGGTCAGCACAGCGATTCCGACCAGTGTTCCGATCGCCCAGACAGAGCTTGACGGCCATTTGGCTAGAATCAGCACCCCCATGAACAAGCTCGAGGCG
>Ga0335076_10006643_pt1 | contig 11665 bp, 13 predicted proteins | sample Lox_Sample_25_FD_206717 | JGI IMG/M metagenome (GOLD analysis project Ga0335076, IMG submission 206717) | Soil microbial communities from Loxahatchee National Wildlife Refuge, Florida, United States - Lox_Sample_2.5 | ecosystem: Environmental > Terrestrial > Soil > Wetlands | place: USA... | reverse complement strand
ACTTGCCCGCTCCGTTGTCGCCGACCAGCGCCATCACCTCGCCGGCGCGGACCTCGAAGTCGACGTCGTCGAGCGCCTGCACCGAGCCGAACGTCTTGGTGATGTTGCGCAGCTGGAGAAGTGGCGTGTCGCTCATCGATGACGGCTCCGGGGCGAGGAGAGCGCGGTGGGGGCGCCCGGTCCGGGCGCCCCCACCATCTCACAGTGAACGAATTACTTGCAGTACTTCGCGAACTGACCGACGCACACTTCGCTCTTCGACAGCCACTTCTGCTTGAAGAGCGTCGTGTAGTTCTTCTTCGTGATCCACGTCACGGGAAGGGTCAGCGTCGGCTCCTTCTTCTTGCCGTTCAGCCGGAACCCGTTCGTCTTCGGCTTCTTGTGGTTGAGGAGCGCGATCGCGGCGGTGGCCGCGGCGTTCGCCTCCAGCGACACCTTCTTGTAGACGGTGCCCGTCTGGTAGCCGGAGATGATGTTCTGGACCCCCTGCGCCGTCGCGTCCTGGCCGGACAGCGGGACCGGCTTGAGGTGGGCGGCCTTCTCGTCGGCGACCACGGCGCCCGCGATGTTGTCGTTCGCGGCGATCACGGCCTTGATCTTGTTGTTGGTCTTGGAGAGCATCGACTTGTAGATGGTCGCCGCGTTGTTCGCATCCCAGTCGGGCACGAACTTCTGCGGCCCCTTCGCCAGCTTGTGCTTCTTGAAGAGCGGGTTGAGCACGGCGTCGTTTCCGCTCTTGAACCAGAACGCGTTCTGGTCGGTCTGACTGCCCCAGAGCTCGGCGACCTTGCTGCTCTTCTTGTAGGTGTGCTTCGCCTTCATCGCGTCGACGACGCCCTTGGCCTGCGCCTTCCCGACGAGCTTGCCGTCGAACGTGTCGTAGACCGAGGCCGTGCCGCCGACCACCTGGCGGTCGTAGTCGATCGCCTTGCCGCCCTTCGACGTGAAGAGCTTCTCGATCGAAGCCGCCGAGCCTGGGTCGAGAGCCGTCTCGATCACGACCGTCGCCCCGTCGGCCAGGCACGTCTGCGCCTGCGATTTCTGTGTCGTCGCGCTGCCGAGCGCGTTGGTGATCAGCGCCGACACGCCGGCCTTCTTGAACGCAGCTGTCAACAGCGGCTTGTCGAACTGCTGCCAGCGGACGGACGACTGCGTGTCAGGCAGCAGGACGCAGACCTGGACATTGGCCGTCTTCTTCTTGGTGCTCGCTACCGCGCCCGCCGAGACTGCGAGTGCGGCGATCGCGACCCCGAGCACGAGGATCAGACCCTTCCTACCGAATCCCTTCACCCTCTTTGCCCTCCTTAGTGCCATTGGCTTTGCGCGTCGAGAGCGCCGTGCGGCGCCTCCTGGATTCGCCGCTCCGTCGCTGGCACAGAGGACTCCCGCATCCACCGTGGCCCGGCTCCGGTCGATCGGCACGGCAATACTACTCCCCTATGGGAATAGTGCAAGAGTCGTGACGAACGGCTAGCGGACCGGATACCGGTCGCGGCTCGAGCTTCCCTCGAAGCGGCTCTTGGTCGTCAGATAGCGGCCCACGTTCTCGCGCGTGACGAAGTTGAGGCCGGTGTTCGTGTCCGCCGGTGCGACGAGCCGTCCGCTGTAGCGGTAGAGGAACATCTGGAGCACCGGGAGGAAGCCTTGCAGGTACGGCTGCTGGTCGATCGCAAAGTCGAGATGCCGGTCGTGGATGGCCTGGAGCGTGACGGGCAGGAGGTCGTAGCCGCCCGCGCGGACGCCCCGCTTGTGCAGCCGGTACTTGCGCATCACCGCGGCGACGCCGGCGGTCGAGCCGGCGTCGACGGCGAACAGCCCCTGGAGGTCCTTGTGGGCCTTGTAGGTCGCCTCGATCTTGCTGCGCTCGTGGCCGACGTCGACGCCGGAGGAGACGACGTGGGTTCGGATCGGCTTGCCCGAGTCGCGGATCGCGTCGAGGGCGCCGTCGATCCGCGGCTGGATGTTCTCCTGGCCCGGGGTCGCGATGAAGAAATACACGTCGCCGCTCGAGCAGAGGTGGACGACGCGGGAACCGAGCTCGAGCCCGGACTGGTAGTTGTCCTGGCCCACGTAGGCGAGCCGCTTGTTCTGCTTGCCGCCGTCCGCGTTGTACGAGACGACCGGGATCCCGTGCGAGAGCGCGAGCCGGGTCGGGTTGTTGAACGCGGTCGGGTCGATGATCGAGACGGCGATCCCGTCGGCCTTCGCGGCGACGGCGTGTCGCATCGCCTTCACCATCTGGCCGACGTCGCTGCTGGTCGAGCCCGCCCACTTCACGTCCACGCCCAGCAGCGACGCGGCGTCGTGACTCCCGTTCATCGCAGGCACGAAGAACGGGTTGGTCAGCGCGTGGTTGACGAAGACGAACCGCCAGCGCGGGTGCCGCTGCGGGAAGGCGTGCGAGAGCGCCTCGCTGAGCTCCCTCGGGACGACGCCGACGGCTGCGGCGCCGGCGGCCAGGCGGAGCAGGTCGCCGCGGTCGAGGCGCTCCGTCATGCCGGCGTTCGGCGAACGAGCCAGAGTGAGACGAGAACGAGCGCGACGGCGAGCCCCACGAAGAGCCCTGCCTCCAGGAACTGGAAGGTCCAGAACCGGCCGGCCGGCTGGTAGGAGATGATCCGCTTCCAGCCGAGCGTGAGGATGTAGGTGTGGGGATCGATCCCGGCCTGCTGAGCGTGGAGGACGGCGAGCTCCTCGCTGGCGGCGCTGACCTGGCGGCCGCCACCGTCCACGAGCGTGTTGCTCAGCACCCAGTCGCCGGGCATCCCGCTCGTGGCCGAGGCGGCGATCACGCGGTGCAGCGGCGCCATGAAGTGCGGCCGGAGGAAGTCGGAGACGAGAAAGCGCGTCGCGCCGAAGGCGACGAGAGTCGCCGTCATCGCGGCGACCGTCCGCCGGAAGAGGAGCCCTGCGAGCACGCCGAGCGCGAGCGCGAAGAGCGCGTACGCCGGCACGACGATGCCCTCGACGTCGAAGCCGCTCGGACCGATCCGTCCTTCGAGCATGTCGAACGGGGAGCGCCACCACATGACCACGAGGCTCGCGGCTCCCGCCGCGAGGACGGTCCCGCCGGCGAGCAGCAACGTCTTCGAGAGCAGCCAGCCGCGACGGCTGACGCCCTGCGTCCAGGCGAAGCGATAGGTGCCGAACTCGAGCTCGCGGGCGATCAGCGGGGCGCCGACGAAGAGGCCCGCGAGCAGCGGGAGCACCGCCAGGACGCGCGTGGCAGTGACGAGCCCGCCGAACTGCCCCTCGAAGTGGGGCACGATGATGTCGCAGCCGGTTCGCGCCGCAGGCGGGAGACAGGCCGACAGCGAGTCGTGGTCGAACGCCGACGCGATCGGCAGATGCGTCAGGACCGCCGCCACGACGAGCGCGGCGAGTAGGCCGAGGGCGCCGAAGGCCTGCGATCCGTGCTGCCGCCAGGTCACCCATGCCATCGCAACGGGACCCTTTCCGTCGCTTGCGGCGTGGGCAGCCGCTCGGGTGCCATGTAGGCGAGCAGGAGCTCCTCGAGGCTGACGGGATCGACCGTCCAGGAGGGGTCGACGATCGGGCCGTCGGTGATGGCGAGCAGGGTCAGCTGACGGCCGCTGTGCCGCTCACGGACGACCTCGCGCACGCCGCGGATCGAGCCGAGCGGCCGTCGCGGACCGGTCAGCAGCCGGTGAGACTCGAGCAGCTGCTCGACGTTTCCCTCGAGGCGGACGCACCCGCTGCTCAGAAGCACGATGTGGTCGCAGACGCGCTGGATGTCCGAGACGACGTGCGACGCGACGATCACGGTGGCACCGAGCTCCGCAACGCCGTCCATCAGCAGCTGCAGGAGCTCGCGGCCTGCGAGCGGGTCGAGGCTCGCAAAAGGCTCGTCGAGCAGGACGAGCCGCGGCCGCTTGCCCAGCGCGAGCGCGAGCGCGAGCCGCGCTCGCTCGCCTGCCGAGAGCGCCCCGACCTTGGTGCGGGAGTCGATGTGCGTCAGCAGCTCCACGGCGATCTCGCCGTCCCACCGCGAGTTCGTGCGGCGCGCGTACTCGATCGTGTCCGAGACGCGGAAGGAGCGGTAGAGCGGTGCCCCCTGCGCCACGTACCCGATCTCGGCGAGGACCTCCGGTGTTCCGCGCGGATCGTGCCCGAGCGCGGCGATCGAGCCCTCGCTCGGCGCGAGCATGCCGGCCGCCAGCGAGAGGAGCGTCGACTTTCCCGCGGCGTTCGGTCCCGCCAGTCCGACGACCGCCCCCGTCGGGATGGTGAGCGTCAGTTCGCGTAAGGCCCACTCGCGGCGAAAACGCTTGCCCAGGCCGTGCGCGACGAGCGGCGGAGGGCTCATGCCACGCGGCGGGCCAGAGACTCCCGAAGTGTGGTGGAGACGAGCGCGCGAATGCTTTCTTCATCGAGACCGGCGCTCCAAGCAGATGCGAGCCAGCGCTCGAGCTCCTGGCGCAGCTCGGCGTGATGCTGCAGCGAGGCGGGAGCGAGCGTGCTGGCGATGAAGGTGCCGCGGCCTTGCCGCGCGACGACCAGGCCCTCGCGCTCGAGGTCGCGATAGGCCTTGGCGACGGTGTTCGGGTTGACGGCGAGGTCCGCGACGACCTCTCGCACCGTCGGCAGCTGGTCGCCGACGTCGAGCGTGCCCAGCCGGAGCGCGTCCTTGACCTGACGGACGATCTGCAGGTAGGTCGCGACGCCGGACTGCGGGTCGAGGTGAAACTCGATCACCGCGCAATCGTATCGCCTCGATTTGCAGGCGAGAAGGCGAAAGAACGATTCCCTAGGACAATGACCCGATAGGGTCAGCTCGTGAAGACGAGTCTCGGAATCTGGGCGTTCGGGGGCATGGCGACGCGCTTCAATCCGGGCGGATACAAGCCCGAGCTCGCAGGCGTCTCGACCGTCGAGAAGATCCGGACGGCGGTCGAAGGGCTCGGCGGGCTGATCGACGACTACGAGTTCCACTATCCGCAGGAGCTCTCGAACGAGAATCTCGACGCGGTCCGCGATGCGCTCGACGGGCACGGCATCTACTGCATCGCAAGCGGCCTCCATCTCGACCCGCGCTTCGGCAAGGGCGGGTTCTGCTCGCCCGACGACGCGACCCGGGCGGAAGCGCTGCGGCTGACGCGGGAGGCGATCGACCTCGCGGCCGACGTCGGCGCGCAGATGATCATCTGGCCGGGGATCGAGGGGTACAACTACCCGTTCCAGACGCCCTACGCCGACTCGTGGGCACGCTTCGTGGACGGTGTCGCCGAGGCCGCCGCCCACGGCGCCGCGCGCGGGGTCACCGTGTTCCTCGAGCACAAGAACTCCGAGCCCGCGATGAAGATTTTCATGCGCAACGTCGGCATGACGCTGCACGTCATCCACACCCTGCGCGCCCGTGGGATCTCGAACGTCAAGGTCAACATGGACTGGCAGCACCTGATCATGAACGGGGAGAACCTCGCCGAGTACGCGGCGCTTCTCGCAGCCGAGGGCCTGCTCGGCCATCAGCACGCGAACTCCGGGTGGGGCACGTTCGACGACGACAACATGGTCGGCGCGACCGCCTTCATGGAGACCCTCGAGCTCGCGCTCGAGCTGCGCCGGGCCGGCTACGGCGACAACGGCGAGCGGCTCGGCTTCGACCTCTACCCCTACACCGAGGACGCGGTCGGCGCCGTGAAGCGCTCGGTGCTGCAGTGGCGCTTCATCGACGGGATCGCCTCGAAGATCGACGAGGCGGAGCTGCGGCGGGCGCAGCAGGCGAAGGACGCCGTCCGCGCCTACGAGCTCGTGTACGCCGCGCTCGGCGCGTAGTGCCCCTCGTCGGCCTCGACGTCGGCACCACCTCGGCCAAGGGCGTAGCCATCGACGAGACGGGCCGCGTGCTCGCCACTGCGAGTGCGGACTATCCGCTCGCGCGGCCACGGCCGGGGTGGTCGGAGGAGGAGCCGGAAGACTGGTGGCGGGCGGCGACGGACGTCCTCGGCCGCCTTCCCGCCGGGCCGGTCGGTCTGTCGGGGCAGATGCACGGGCTCGTCGTGCTCGACGCCGAGCAGCGCGTCCTGCGTCCCGCAATCCTGTGGAACGACCAGCGCACCGCCGCCGAGTGCGCAGAGATCGAGGAGCGCGTCGGCCTGGGCCGGCTCCTCGAGCTGACCGGAAATCGCGCGCTGACCGGATTCACTGCCCCGAAGCTGCTCTGGCTGCGCCGGCACGAGCCCGAGCTCTACGGCCGGATCCGCCACGTGCTGTTGCCGAAGGACTATGTGCGGCTCCGCCTGACCGGGGAGCTCGCCGTCGACGCTGCGGATGCCTCGGGCACGCTCCTCTTCGACGTCCGCCGGCGCTGCTGGTCGGAAGAGGTCTGTGCGGCGCTCGAGGTCCCTCTCGAGTGGCTCCCGCCCGCCCACGAGTCCACCGAGATCGCGGGAGCCGGCGACCAGGCTGCGGCGGCACTCGGCGTCGGGATCGCTCGCCCCGGGCCGGTCTCGGTCGTCCTCGGCACGTCCGGCGTCGCGTTCGCTGCGCTCCCGAGCTACGAACACGACAGGGAAGGCCGGCTGCACGCCTTCTGCCACGCAGTGCCCGACACCTGGCACGCGATGGGCGTGATGCTGAGCGCAGCCGGCTCGGCTGCCTGGCTGCGGAACGTTCTCGCTGCCGACCTCGTCGACCTCGAAGCGGAGGCCGCAAAGTGGCCCCCCGGGACCGAGGGTCTTCTCTTCGCGCCGTACCTCGCAGGCGAGCGGACGCCCCACCCCGACCCCGATGCACGCGGCGCCTTCGTCGGTCTCTCCGTCCGCCACGACCGCGGCGCGCTCTGGCGGGCGATGCTGGAGGGCGTCGCCTACGGGCTACGCGACTCGCTCGAGCTGCTCCGCGAGCTCGGTGCCCGGCCCGAGAGCGCCCGCGTCTCGGGCGGCGGCGCCCGGAGCGAGCTCTGGCTTCGGATCGTCGCCTCCGTGCTCGGCCTCCCGCTCGAGACGACCGAGACCGAGGAGGGATCCGCGTTCGGAGCGGCGCTGCTCGCCGGCGTTCGCGCAGGCGCCTTCTCGGACGCCGACGATGCTGTCGCCCGCTGCGTCCGGCCCCGGGGTCGAATCGAGCCGGAGTGGGACTACGAGCAGGGCTATCGGCGTTTTCGCCGGCTCTACCCGACCCTCAGACCCCTGGAGGAGCCTTGACCGACCTGAACGGAAAGACCGCAGTGATCACGGGAGCGAGCCGCGGCATCGGCGCCGCGGTCGCGCGCATGCTCCACGAGCGTGGCTGCAACCTCGGCCTCGCGTCCCGCAGCGGCAGCGACCTCGGGCTCGACCGCGTCGTCTCTCGTCCCTGCGACGTCCGCGACCTCGACGCCCTGGTCGAGCTCTGCGACGCGACCGCCGAGCGATTCGGCGGGATCGACATCGTCGTACCGAACGCGGGCGTGGGCGCCTACGGGCCGTTCCTCGAGCTCTCGCGCGAGCACCTCGACGAGATGCTCGACGTCAACCTCAAGGGCACCGCCTACGCCGTCCGGGCCGCGCTGCCCCACATGCTCGGGCGCGAAGGAGACGTGGTCACGCTGGCGTCGGAGGCCGGACGCCGCGGCCTTCCCTACGAGGCGGTCTACTGCGCGTCGAAGTTCGGGCAGGTCGGGCTGACGCGCGCACTCGACCACGAGCTTCGAGACCGGGGCATCCGCTGCACGAACGTCTGTCCCGGCGGCGTCGCGACCGACTTCGCGCTCGAGGAGGGACGCGGGCGGACGCGCGCCGCCCTGGCCGGGATGATGAGCGCCGAGGACGTGGCCGAGGTGGTCGTGTTCGTCCTCGAGCGCCCTCGACACCTGCGGATCCTCGAAACGGCGCTGAGGCCGGCGAGCGAGGCGTCGTGGGGATGACGCGCTAGCGCTGTCGCATCGCGGCGAACGAGTAGCCGCCCTCGAGCATCGCCGGGGCGCGCACGATCGTCCGGTCCCAGCTCGGCACGTCCCAACCGAGGGAGTCGGCGAGTCGCGTGATCATGCTGAAGAACGCGCAGACGGTCGCGGCGTCGCGCAGAGCCTCGCGCGAGACCCCGGCGGCATAGGCGGCCTCGGCGTCCGCCTCGCTCAGCTCGTCGGGTCGCTGAGTGAGCACCTCGATGAAGGCGAACGCAGCCCGCAGCTCGGGCCGTAGCGGAGCCGTCCGCCAGTCCGCGACGACCGCGTTCCAGACCTCCTCACCGAGTGCGTACGACGCGACCGCGCCGTGAGAGCCCGCTCAGAACGGGCACTGGCGCAGCAACGACGTGAAGCCTGCGAACAGCTCGCGCTCGCCGGGGCTCCATTCGGACGGCCCGCGCATCGCGACGTCGAGCGCCTCCGAGAACGGCTCGCCGAAGAGCTCGGGGCGGTAGAGCAGCGTCTTGATCACGCCGAGCGGCTCGGTGCCGGTGCGCTCACGGATGACCTCCAGCATCGCGGCCTCGGGCGGCGCATGACCCTGGTCGACGACTGCGAGCCTCATCGGATGACCTCGTTGGCGAGATCGAGCCTGCGCAGCCCCTCGGCGATGGCGACTGCCACCGTCTGCTCGAAGATCGCGTCCTCCGAGAGGCCCGCCTCTTTCAGCTCCTCGATGTCCCGGTCGGTGACGGCATATGCCCGGTCGCGGACCTTGTCCAGGTACTCGGTCATCTCCGGCGGAGCGGGCGCAGTCGCGGCGACGACGGCTCGAAGGTCTGCGATCGGCTCGGTCATGACTCGATGGTGACCAGTGTCCCGATCGGCGTGTAGGGCCAGACCTGCGACGCCGCGGCTTCCGGGAGCTCGACGCAGCCGAGGCTCTGCGGAGTCCCGAACGAGGCACGCGGGAACTCGTGGAGCGCGTCGCCGCCGTGGAAGTAGCTGATCCAGCGGATCCCGGGATCGTGGTAGTGCGTCCCGTCGGGGTTCGTGCCGCTCATGGTCCCGACCGGGATGTGCTCGAAGACGGGCCACGTTCCCTGCGCGGTCGGCGCCGACGCGATGCCGGTGTTGCCGGGGGAGGTGAGGATCACACGGCCGTCGTGCCAGAGGCTGAGCGACTGGGGCAGGTCCTCGTGCACGAAGACGTAGTTGTAGCCCGCCTCGGACCGCCGGCCCGCCAGGTCGTCGTGGATCAGCGCACGCCAGACCTGCTCGCCCGCGACTCCGTCGGTGGCCATGTCGTGCGCATCCTCGAAGCGCATCACGGCGCCCTCCGTCACGACGTTCCAGCTGCCCGGCTTCCAGAGCGTCTGGAGCGAGACAGGCGTCTGCGGATAGCGCCAGGAGAAGGTGCCGTGCGGCGCCGAGACGGCGTCGGTCACCTCGGACGCGAGAGTCGGCGGCGGATCGGCGGGCCCACGCCAGCGCACCGGAAGATAGCCGAGCCTGGCGAGGAGCTCCTGCAACCGCAGGGTCGACCCCGTGGGCACGTGCCAGGCGAGCGACTCTCCCGGGAGCTGCACGCGCACGATGCCGCCGAGCCCGAAGCCGAGGCCTGTGGGCCGGAAGACGAGGGTGTGGGAATCGAGTTCCGTCCACCGACCCGAGGTCGCGGGCTCGAGCCGGGGGAGTCGGGAGCCGAGCACCGCCGACACCGGCCGGGCAAACGTCAGCGTCAGCGTGGAACGCGGCGAGACGCGGCTACCCGCGACGGGCTCGGAGACGACCTGCGTGCGGCCGCCGGCGGCGAACCACGAGACGCGGGCCGGCTTCGACAGCTTCTCCCAGGGCCGCACCGCAGCGGCCACCGTGGTGGTCCCCGCAGTCGACTCGCCGGAGGCGACGACGCCGAGCGGAACGACGTTGCGGGCCGGCCCCAGTCGCCGTCCGCGGCCGTGGCCGATCGAGACTCTGGTCACCGGCTCGGTGAAGCTGACGGTCACGCCGCTGCCGCGCTTCGGCCGGAGCAGGGTCGAACGGACATGCGGTACGGGCGTCACGACGGTGACGGTTCGCTCGACGTGCCGGCCGACGAGCCACCCGATCCAACCCGGTCGCCGGATGTCGACGGTTACCGTCAGCCGCTCTCCGGGGGCGAGGCGCTTGCGCGGCCAGAGCGTTCCATGGCGGACGACGACCGGCAGCGGCTTCCCCGCAGGATCGGTGACCGTCACGTGTTCGACCGTCCCGGCGAAGCCCGGCAACGAGACACCCGCCAGCCCGTCGCCGGATGCAGCCACCGCACCGGCCGGCCAGGCGAGCAACGCCGCCGCCGCCGCGCCGGCGACGATGAAGACGACGGCGAACAACATCGCGATCCAGGCACGCGTCGCCACGATTTCAGTATTGCCTACGCTCAGGAGTGGATGGCCGGTCCCGAGGCAGGCAGAGGAGCTCCACGCGAGCTCTCACGCGGCGAAGTCGACGAGTTTCTGCGCGGTCAGCGCATCGCGAGGCTCGGATGTCACGCCGACGGCGTGACCTACGTCGTCCCCCTCATCTACGCCTACGACGAGGGTGCCGGCGCGGTCGTCGCGGTAACGACCGAGGGCCGCAAAACCGCCATGCTGCGCGAGAATCCACGCGTCTGCGTGGAGGTCGACGAGTACGACGCGGACAAGGGAGGCTGGCGGAGCGTCATCGCCCATGGAACGTACGAAGAGCTCGCCGGCGACGCGATCGAGCCCGCGCTCGGCCTCATGAGGGAGCGCTTCGCGCGCAACGCCGGCCGGGCAGCCGAGCCGCGGCCGATCGGCCCCGGCGTCGTCGTCCTTCGCATCGCTCTCGAGGAGATCTCGGGCCGGACCGTCGAGCGGTGATTTTCCCCGCGTGAGCAGGGAATGAGAGTTTGTACGGAAATAGAAAAACACCTGGTTTGGGAATGGACTTCGGTGCAACGCCGTTCTATAACTGTGAACGGTGGCGGCGCCGCAAGTAGAGCCGAGACGCGCCGCCCGGGCCGCCAAACCGGCAGCCCACCACGACCGAAAGGAATAGCACTGAGCGACACCATTCACCTGCACGATCTCTCGCCTGTCGAGCGCCTGCTCGAGGAGGCCGCCGAGCGCGGTTTCGTCGAGGAAAAGGATATTCAGGCACTCGCCGACGAGCACGAGCTGGGCGAGGACGACCTCGCCGCTCTCCGCGTCGCGCTCGAGGAGCGTGACGTCGTCGTGCGCGACGAGACTCCCGAGGAGACGCGCCCGATCGCGACCGCGCCGGTCACGGGCACGCTCGACCCGTTGCAGCTCTTCATGGACGCGGCGGGCCGGCACAAGCTGCTCACGGCCGCGGACGAGGTCGCGCTCGCGAAGCGCATCGAGCGCGGCGACCTCGCGGCGAAGGAGAAGATGATCAACTCCAACCTGCGTCTGGTCGTCTCGATCGCGAAGCGCTACCAGGGCCACGACGTGCCTCTGCTCGACCTGATCCAGGAGGGCGTCATCGGCCTCAACCGCGCCGCGGAGAAGTTCGACTGGCGCAAGGGCTACAAGTTCTCGACCTATGCGACCTGGTGGATCCGTCAGGCCTGCCAGCGCGCGGTCGCGAACCAGTCCAAGACGATCCGTATCCCCGTGCACGTCCAGGAGCGCCGCATCAAGCTCAACCGCGCCTCCGCCGAGCTGCAGGCAAAGCTCGGTCGCGAGGCAACGGCGGAGGAGCTTGCCCAGGCGACACGGCTCAAGCTCGAGCACGTCGAGGAGGCACTCGACGCCGTCGACTCCGTCTCGCTGAACCAGGGCCTCGGCT
>Ga0335076_10006641_pt1 | contig 11667 bp, 14 predicted proteins | sample Lox_Sample_25_FD_206717 | JGI IMG/M metagenome (GOLD analysis project Ga0335076, IMG submission 206717) | Soil microbial communities from Loxahatchee National Wildlife Refuge, Florida, United States - Lox_Sample_2.5 | ecosystem: Environmental > Terrestrial > Soil > Wetlands | place: USA... | reverse complement strand
GCGGCGAATTGCTTCTCTCCGTGAGCGACACCGGAGCGGGCGTGCCGGCGGACGAGCTCGACGTGATCTTCAATGCGTTCTTCACGACCAAGCCGCAGGGCACCGGCATGGGGCTGACCATCAGCCGTTCCATCGTCGAGTCGCACGGCGGTCGGTTGTGGGCGAGCGTCGGGCGCGAGCGAGGCACGACGTTCCAGTTCACGCTCCCCATCGAACGCGTCGCCCTCGATCGACACACCCTCCCGCCTCCTGGCCCGAGCGACGGCGCCGCACCGCCAGGCGAGGCGCATGAAGCAGACGATCCCCGATGAGCGACGCGCGCGAGCACCTGAGCGCTCGCTCACACCGTCGCCTTCGCCGCGGGGCCGGCGCGGAGGACGAGCTGCTCCGCCTCCGAGAAGGCGCTCCTTCGGATGAGCGTGGTGCTGATGAGGCACGTGAGTCCCGACGACGCGAGGATCATCGCGAGGATCGTGAACTGGTAGACCGCCGCGTAGAGCGGTGGCGAGCCGGAGAGGACCATGCCCGCCATGAGCCCCGGGATCCAGACGATCCCGAGGGAGCGGAGGTTGTCGATCGCGGGGATGAGGCTCGCTCCGTACGACGATTGCACGTACGCCTCGACCGTCTCGTCCGGCGCGGCGCCGAGCGCGAGCGCCGCCTCGATCGGTCCGACGTGGGCTTGCACCTCGGCCCGGAATCGGTCGAGCGCGATCGCGTTCGCGTTCATGGCGTTCGCGACGAGCATGCTCCCGACGGGGACGAGGGACGTGATCTCGGTGCCGATCGCCCCCGCGAGCGCCATCACCACGATCACCGGGCCGGCCCCGCAGCTGATCCCCCAGAGCGACGCCCGGAGCGCACCCGGGATCCCCCTGGCGCGGCGAGCGGAGCTGCACGCCGCCGCCGCCGTCATCCCGGCGAGGATCGGGACGCTCGTCCATCGTGGCCCGCGCATCAGGAGGACGAGCGCCGAGCCCACGATGCAGATCTGCGCGAGCCCACGGACCAGCGCGACGGCCGTCTCGCCCTCCACGTGGATGCTGCGCCTGCGGGCGAGGAGCACGACCGCGATCGCGGCGGCGGCCGCGACGCCGGCCTGGGCGAACCCCACGAGAACCGGTTGGCTAACCCATTCCTTCAGCACGGAGCACCTCGTCGAGCGGTCCGATCCGCTTCAGCCTGCCCGCCTGGATCACCATCAAGCGGCGGGCGATCCGCTCGGCCTGCGCGACGTCGTGGGTCACGACCACACAGGTGAGCCGGCGGGACCGCACCACGTTCGCGATGAGCGCCTCGACGTCGCGCTTCGACTCGTCGTCGAGGGCCGAGGTGGGCTCGTCGAGCAGGAGGACGGCCGGGTCGTTCGCGAGGGCGCGGGCGAGCGACACGCGCTGCGACTCACCGCCCGACAGGTTGTCCACGGACCGGGATCCGAACCCGGAGAGCCCGACCTGATCGAGCAGCGTCGCGACGTCCCGGTCGGGCATCGCGTCGCCGCGCTGCGTTGGCCCGAACCGGACGTTGTCCGCCACCGTGCCCGGGAACAGGAACGCCGTCTGCAGGACCATGCCGACGCGGCAGCGCAACTCGCGCGGAGGGATCGTTCGGTAGTCGCGGCCGTCGAGGTATACGGTCCCGTCGGTCGGCTCGTCGAGCCGGTCGAGGAGGCGAAGGAACGACGACTTCCCCGAGCCGCTCGGGCCGACGATGGCGAGGACGTCTCCCTGGGGCACCTCGATCGAGATCCCGTCGACGATGGCGTGCCCCGCGACCACGCGGGTGAGGCCCTCGGTGCGAAGGATGAACTTCAGGGGTTCCATAACGACATCGGTGGGAGGCTTGCCATCGGCGCCTCCCCCTCCGAGCGAGCGGGGACCTCTACCCGCAGGCACGAGCAAGCAGCGCGCCAGCCCGCCCTTCACGGGTTGGCGACGCACTTGCACCAGCAGGCGAGGGTTTTCGCGCGCATCGGGGTAGATGCGGCTCATGGTGCGTGCAAGCAGGAGATCCGCGCATGCCCGACGAGACCACCACATCACGAGTGACCGGCGGGTCGCTGCGCCTGGCCGTGCTCCTCACGCTCGCCGGCGGGTTCCTCGACGCCTTCACGTTCGTCGGACACGGCGGCGTCTTCGCCAACGCCCAGACCGGCAACGTGGTGCTCCTCGGGGTAGAGGCCGCTGCCGGCCGCTGGTCGGCGGCAGTGCGACACGTCCCGGCGCTGCTGGCCTATGTCGCCGGCGTCGCAACCGCGGAGACGATGATGAACCCCGCTTCGCCGGGGTGTTCCGCAGACCCGCAAGGGCCGCGCTGGTCGCGGAGATCGCCGCGCTCTTGGGTATCGGAGCGATCCCCGCGAAGGTCGGGAGCAGCGCGGTGGTGCTGCTCGTGGCGTACGTGGCCGCCGTGCAGAGCTCCACGTTCGTGAGGCTCCGGCGGTGGCCGTTCAGCAGCGTCATCACGACGGGCAACCTGCGTACCGCGACTCGAGCGGCCTACCACGCGGTGCTCCTGAAAGAGCCTGCCGCCGAGGAGGCCCGCTGCTTCGCGGCGATCTGCTTCGCATTCTTCGCGGGCGCGTTCCTCGGCGCGCTCGCGACCTATCGGTTCGGCAACTCGGCGGCCTGGATCGCCGCCGCGCTCCTGGCGGCTGCGCTGTCTCTCTTCGCCCTCGACGAGACGTGGGTGGGCCGCCGACGGCCGGTCTCGATGGGGTGAGGCAGGGGTCGCCCAGCGCCCCTGGGCGGACCACGGACGCGCCGGGTCCGACCCTTGCACCGACCTCCACCGACGTCTCGATCCGGAGGAGCCATGGCAAGGAACGTCGTCTCCATCACGCCACACACCCTCGCGGCACATTGGTGGGCGACCGCCATCAGGGGACTCGCGGCGGTCGTGTTTGGCCTCTTCGCGCTGCTTCGGCCTCCCGTGGTGTTCCTCGTGGTGGTCGCCTGGTTTGGCGTGTGTTTGATCGCCGACGGAGGCCTCGCCCTCTTCGCCGCGATCCGCGCGATTCGCAACTGCGAACCCCGTGGCTCGCTCGCCGTCGGCGGGGCGGCGAGCCTGATCGCCGGACTGATCGCCTTCTTCCAGCCCCGGATCGGCGCGCTCGGTCTCGTCCTGATGCTCGGCACGTGGGCGCTCGCCCGTGGGATCGCTGAGGTCGTCGCCGCCGCCCGCCTCCGCAAGCAGATCCAGGGCGGCTGGCTGTTGACCCTCTCGGGGATCCTCTCCGTCGCGTTCGCCGTCGTCCTGTTCCTCGCGCCTGGCGCCGGGGCCGCCGCCGCGGTACTCACCCTCTGCATCGGCGCATGCTCGCTCGCACTCGGCGCCGTGACGACCGCGCTCGCCCTCCGGCTCAAGGCGTGGGATTCGCGACGCGCGCACGCCTTCGCGGTCCGTTGCGCCGCCCGCGCCGCCTGACCATACCGAGCTCGGCTGCGTCTCGGCGGACGAGCAGGCGGTTCTCGACGCTGCGACTGGCAAGCGCGATGCACGCGAGGGGAGACCCACGAGCGAGACGCCTTCCTTCGCCAAATGGAGGACCGCCTGAGCCGCCTGTCTGGGTGGCTCGCAGGCAGCAGAGGCCGCGCCGGCGAGCAGGCGCTGCCCGGGCCCCTCCACTCGCGGGTCGAGTCGCTTCGGCGAGAGATCTCCCGAGCCCGCCGGGCCACAGGTCAGGAGGCGCACGACGTGGTGGCGAGAGCGCAGGCCACTGTCGACGACATGGAGCGCGACGACGAGGCGCCGCCGACTCACGGGGCCCCTCCGGCGCGAAGAATTTCAGGCACTGAAACGCCACCTCCAGCTGAACGTCCGCTTGCTCCCCCACATCTCGAACCTGGACGATCCTGGATGGGGTCCTGCGCACGAGGAGTACGATCGCGCCTTCGCGGGAGAAGGCGACACGCCGACGAGACCGTGCGCTGATCGGTCTCGGTCAACCTGCTAGAGGCCCGCCATGTTCCCTTACCGCGACGAAAACCAGACGCAGCGGCGTTCCTACGTCACCTTCGCGATCATCGCGATCAACGTCCTCACCTGGCTCGTCGTGCAGGGCGCAGGGAGTCCGCAACCTCTCGTGAGCTCCGTCTGCAACCTCGGGCTCATCCCGGGCGAACTCACGGGTGCCGTTCCGCCGGGCACGGCCGTTTCACTCGGGGAGGGCGTCCAGTGCTTGACGGAGCCCGGCCGGCATCTCTCTCACCTCATCACCTCGATGTTCCTCCACGGCTCCTGGATGCACCTCCTCGGGAACATGTGGTTCCTGTGGCTCTTCGGGGACAACGTGGAGGACTCGATGACGCGGCCGCGGTTCGCCGTCTTCTACGTGCTGTGCGGCCTCGTGGCGGCGTTCGCGCAGGTGCTCACGAGCCCATCCTCGGGCGTCCCGATGGTGGGCGCCTCGGGGGCGATCAGCGGCGTGATGGGCGCGTATCTGGTGCTCTACCCCCGCGTGCGGGTGTACACGCTCGTCTTCATCGGTTTCTTCCTGACGACGATCGCGCTCCCTGCGTGGGCGATGCTCCTCTACTGGGTGGGGATCCAGGTCCTGAGCGGCCTGGTGTCGCCGGGAGCGGGGGCCGGCGTCGCCTTCTGGGCGCACGTGGGAGGCTTCCTCGCGGGCGCGATCCTCGTGAAGCCGTTCGCGCAGGGCGACCGCGTGGCGGATCACACGGCGCAGCGGTGGCAGCCTAGGCGGATGGGATGGGGGGCGCGCTAACACCGGACCCGCTTGATTCGATCAGCGGAGCGTGATCTACGGTGGTCGTGAGACCACCCACTCCCCCGGTTCGCCGCGTCATCGTCCGCCTCCGCCAGGAGGGACGCACGTACGAGCAGATTGCCGAGCTCGTCGGCGTCGGGACGGCGACCGTGAATCGCATCCTCCGCCGCTACCGGGAGACCGGCTCGCTCGAGCCGCTGGCGCCCGGTGGCGGCAATCCCTCGCCGCTCCGCAAGGTCGAGTCGAAGTTCAAGGCACTCGTTTCCGCGTTGCCGGACGCCACGGTCGCGGAGATGGCGGCTGCACTCCGCAAGGCGGAGAAGCTCGCGACGAGCCGGTCGTCCGTCCAACGGGCGCTCGTGCGGCTCGGGTACTCTCGAAAAAAAAGTCCTTCGTCGCGGTAGAGCGCGACACCCCGCACAACCTCGAGCGGCGGCGCGTCTTCTGCGCCCTGATGCGCGCGGTCAGGGGGAAGCGCCTCGTCTTCATCGACGAGTCGTTCTGCAAGACGGGTATGTGCCGCGAGTTTGGCTGGGGCCCTCGCGGTGCGCGGGTGGTCGGGACGCGGCCCTTCCGCTCCTGGAAGACGGTCTCGCTCATCGGCGCGATCCGGCTCGGCGCGAAGCCGAGGCTGATGACTCACCCGGGCTCAGTCACCGGCGTCACCTTCGTCCGGTTCGTTCGGACGCGCCTGGTCCCGTGGCTCCACCCCGGCGACGTGGTCGTCATGGACAACCTGAACATCCACAAGATGCTCGCCGTCAGGTCCGCCATCGAGGCCGTAGGCGCCACCCCGGTCTACCTCCCCACCTACAGCCCGGAACTCAACCCCATCGAACTGCTCTGGGCCGACCTGAAGCGAAGCCTTCGCACCCTCGCCATCAACGACCAGGACGAACTCCGGCGCGCCGTGAGGGACCTACGGTGGCGCGTGCCCACCAGGAAGATCGCTGGCTGGTTCGGGCACGCGCTCGCCCACACTCGAATCAACTGATCTCGGTGTTAGCTGTCGGGTGGAGGCGCGCCCAGGCGTCGCACGGGGATCGTCAGCCCGCCATCAGCTCGAAATCCGGGATCTCGGTGCGCAGCTGGTGGCGAAGGCGGCTCACCAGCCTCGCCTCGATCTGGCGCGCGCGCTCGCGCGACACGCCGAAGCGGTCGCCGATCTGCTGCAGCGTGAGCGGATCGCTGCCACGGGGCGGCAGCAGCCGCCGCTCGCAGATGAAGCGCTCGATCACGTCGGTGAGGTTCGCGCGGAAGGCCTCGAACCCGTCGCGAAGGAGCCGGCTCACCTGGCGCTCGGCGAGGACGTCGTCCGGGGAGGAGCCCGCGTCGACGAGGCGGTCGAGGGGCGTCTCCCGTCCACGTTCGTCTCCTCGCACGACGGGGGGATTGAGCGACAGGTCCTCGGCAGCCATTCGCGCGGTCATCTCCTCCACGTCGCGCTCTTGGACACCGAGGTTCCTGGCGAGCAGTCGCGGGGTCGGCTCGACGCCGCGAGCGAGGAGCCTGTCACGCTCGCTCGTCAGCCTGAAGAAGAGCTTCCGTTTCGCCTGCGTGGTGCCGAGCTTCACCAGCCTCCAGTTGTCGAGGACGAACCGGAGGATGTAGGCGCGGATCCACCACGCGGCGTAAGACGACAGCTTGACCCCCCTGTACGGGTCGTACCTCTTCACCGCTCGCACGAGGCCCATGTTTCCCTCCTGGATGAGATCCAGGAGGGGGAACGCTCTCCGTCGGTGCTCGCGCGCGATCTTCACCACGAGCCGCAGGTGCGAGGTGACGAGGCGATACCCGGCCGTCGAGTCGCCGGTCTCCAGGTACCTCACCGCGAGTGCATGCTCCTCCTCTCGCGAGAGCAGTGGGTGGCGACGGACATCGGCCATGTACACCCGGAGAGGGTCGTACGACACCAGACCGCAACTCGGCCCCTCCTCCTGTCGAAGCGGGAGTGCCTTACCATCGGCGGGATTTGGCTTGCGAACTCTCGAGCGTGTCATCGTGGTGGCGATGGGTTCCAGCAAGGGCGGGGACCCACTGCCCGGCGACACACAGCAAGACACGAGCCATCTCGGGCGATTCCTTCTGGCACCTTCCACGAGCGCTCGCGCGTGCGGCCGCTGCTATCGAGGTGATCGTTCGATGATCGATCGCGATCGGCTCACGAAGCCGCGCTGAGCAGACCGTACTTCCTCAGCCGTCCCAGCAGGGCACCGCGGCTCATCCCCAGGCGCCGCGCGGCCTCGGACTGATTGCCCCCGACCGCCGCCAACGTTCGATCGATGAGCCTCCGCTCCAACCCCTCGACGTGCTCCGGCAGGTTCAGCGGGTCGTCGGGGAGGGGCTCGGCTCGCGGCTCGGTCGACGCCGGCTCGCGCGGGAGCCAGCTCTCGTCCATCGAGATGTCCTCGCTGTCACAGACGATCGCCCATCGCTCGATCACGTTCTGCAGCTCCCGGATGTTCCCAGGCCACGAGTACCTCTCGAGCATGGCCATCGTCTTCTCGTCGACGCTCGGGAGCTGCCTCCCCGCAGCCCGTGCATGCACCGCGAGGAAGTGCTCCACCAGGAGGCGAACGTCCTCCCTGCGGTCCCGCAGCGGCGGGACGTGGATGGGAAACACGTTGAGCCGGTAGAACAGATCGGCCCTGAACTTGCCCGCGGACATGGCGGCGCTCAGGTCACGGTTGGTCGCCGCGATGACCCGCACGTCCACCCTGATCGTCTTGTTGCCGCCGACCCGCTCGAATTCGCGCTCCTGAAGCACTCGGAGGAGCGCGATCTGCGTCTCGAGGGGCAGCTCGCCGATCTCGTCCAGGAAGATCGTCCCGCCCTCGGCGAGCTCGAACCGGCCCGCGCGCTGCTGCAGCGCTCCCGTGAAGGAGCCCTTCTCGTGACCGAACAGCTCCGATGCGATCAACGAGGGCTGGATGGCGCCACAATTCACGCTCACGAGCGCCTGCATCGAGCGCTGCGACTGAGCGTGAATTGCTCGCGCGACCAGCTCCTTTCCGGTGCCCGTCTCGCCCACGATGAGCACGGTCGAGTCCGTGGGCGCCACGAGCGCCACTCGGTTCAGCAAGGACCTGAACGGTGGACCGCAGCCCACGAGATCGGGACGTTCCAGCGGAGCGGTCGACTTGTGGGGGGCCCTCGCGCGCCGGGCGACGGCCTGCCGGACTGCCGCCAGCAGCGCCTCGTCGTCGAACGGCTTCGTGAAGAACTCCAGGGCGCCGGACTTCATCGCTCGCACCGACGTGGGGACGTCGCCATATCCCGTCAGGAAGATGATGGGGATCTGCACGTTCGCCTTCGCGAGCTCCTGCTGGAGATCGAGCCCGCTCACCCCCGGCAGCTTCACGTCGAGCACTAGGCAGCTCGGCAGCGCGGTCCGGGATCGGGTGAGGAACTCCGGCGCGGAGGCGAACGTCTCCACCCTCAGGCCGGCCGACCTGATCAACGACGCCAACGACTCTCGTATCGCGACGTCGTCGTCGACGACGTAGACAGGGGCGTGGGTCTCGCTCATGCGGTACCTCCCCGCTTTCGGTCACTTTGACCCACCGTGCAGGAAACTCCATTACACCTAGGTTGAACACCCTTGCGTGGCGAGCGGGGGCGGTCCCCCGCCCTACGTGTCCTGGTCGGGTCGGATCCGGAGCCGGTCCGCCATCCTGACCAGGTTCGCCAGGGAGCCGGCGCGCATCTTGTGCATGACCCTGCCGCGATGGACCTTCACCGTGATCTCGCTCGTCCTCAGGGCGCCGGCGATCTGCTTGTTCAGCATCCCCGACACGACCAGCGCCATCACCTCCCGCTCGCGCGGCGTCAGCGACGCATAGAGGCCCTTCAGCTCGTCCAGCTCGGCGTGCCGGCGGCGACTGGCGCGGTGGCGCTCGATCGCCTTCGCGATCGCACCGAGCAGCTCATCGTCGCTGAACGGCTTCGTGAGGAACTCGAGGGCGCCGGCCTTCATCGCCCGCACCGAGGTCGGAACGTCGCCATGCGCCGTGATGAACACGATCGGGATGTCGAGGTCGAGCTCGGCCAGCCGCGACTGGAGATCGAGCCCGCTCAGACCCGGCAGACGGACGTCGAGCACGAGACACCCCGGGGCATCCGGCGGCGGCCGGGCCAGGAACTCCTGGGCGGAGGCAAACCCCTGCGCCCTCAGCCCTGCCGATCTGACCAACGACGCGATCGCTTCGCGGACGGATGCATCGTCGTCCACCACGAAGACGGTCGCGTCTCGCTCGGGCATCACGGGTCCTGCGAGGATATCCCGCCGGCCCTCGCGATGGCGGTCAGCAGCGCGTCGTCGCTGAAGGGCTTCTGCAGGAAGTCGACTGCGCCACGCTCGAGCGCGAGCGCCCGGACCTCCTCGTCGCCGTGCGCGCTGATGAAGACGATCGGGACCGCCAGGTCGGAGGCCATCAATCGCTCCTGCAACTCCACGCCGCTCATGCCCGGCATCCGGACGTCCAGGATGAGACAAGCCGTGCCGCGCACTCGGCCCGACCGCAGGAACTCCTCGGCCGAGGCGAACACTTCGGCGTGGAATCCGGCCGACCTCAGCAGGCCCCTCAGGGCTTCCCGCAGCGATGCGTCGTCGTCGACGACGGCGATGGTCGAGTCGTTTGGCACGCGGCCTCCCGACGTCCCGGAAGAGATCGTCCAGCCCTAGCAATCCAATGATCGAGCCATCATTCCATCATACTTTAGTATAGGGCGCTTCGCGGAGACGGCCTCGGGATCGGCGGCATCTTCGTCGTAGCGCGTTCTCCATCGCGTCGTGCCTCCCCGCTCGGCCGATGGCAGAACTTCCCCCACCGCGCCGAAGCTGGCACGCCGCGTGCTCCCCCTCGCCGTCTGAGTGGAGCGCGCATGATCGTCGGACTGATCACGAGCAGGACGGTGTTGATGCACCCCTCGTCCATCGTGAGGGGCTTCGGTGTTCGCCGTTACCTGCGCTGCGTGCTCGCGCTTCTCTCGCGTCGCCGGACCACCTTCCTGGAGCTCATCTCGCGGTAGTCGCGTCGGGCCCGGCACGGCCGGCGCGGCGCGTGCAGGAGCTGCTGCCGGAGACCATGAGGATGACGACGGTGCGCATCGGGGGGAAGGACGGCAGCCGCGAACGCGCGCGCGCCGAGTCGATCCAGCAGCGCATCGCCGCCCTGGATCGTGGCCTCGCCTTCTGGCTCGTGATGATCGTGCTGTGCGTGCTGCTTCCCTCGCCGGTCGTCATCCCCATCGTCGTCGCCCGGCTGCGGCGGGACCGGGCCCGGGCGATATCTACGGCGCCCGGCCGCGAGGCGGCTCCCGTCTCGAGCTGATCCCGCCCGTCCGAGGTGGGTGTTCCCTTCCGATCGCCCGGCTCCGATCACCGGCGACAGCTCACTTCACCACGCGCCCCTGGGCCGCGCGGTCCACCGTCGCCGCCGCCGCGATCACCACCAGCGCGCCGAAGGCGATCGGCTCGTACGCTGGAGCGATGCCCGTGACGCCTACGCCGATCCGGATCACCGTGACGACGAGCGCCCCGACGAGCGTTCGACCGAGCCCGCCATGGCCGCCTGTGATCGCCGTGCCGCCGGCCACGACGGCGGCGATGCTCGGCAGGAGCAGGCTGTCGGCGATCGTCGGATTTCCGCTGCTGGTCCGGGCGGCCATGACGACCCCGGCGAGCCCCGAGCACAGGCCACTCGACGCGAAGGCGAACACCCTCACCCGCCAGACGCTTACGCCGGAGAGCAGGGCCGCGGGCTCGCCCATCCCGATCGCGTAGAGGCGACGCCCCAGGGGCGACCGGCTCAGCACGAGCTGGAGCAGCCCGAGGACGGCCAGCCCGCACAGGAACGAGGGAGGGATGCCGAGGGTGCGGGCCTCCAGCCAGCCGATGACCGGATAGCCCTCCCCGATCCGCACGGTGGCGTGCGCGATGGTGAGCGCGATCCCGGACCAGAGCCCCAGGCCCGCGAGCGTCACGATGAAAGACGGGAGCTGCGCGCGGGCGTGGACGAGGCCCTGGAGCCCGCCGAGCGCGGTCGCCAGGCAGAGCGCGCCGACGACGGCCGCCGCGCCGAGCCCCGGCAGGAACGTCGCGACCAGCACCGAGGTGAGCGAGGCGAGCGCGGCCGTGGACACGTCGATGCTGCCCAGGAGCATCACCGGGGTCTGCGCCATCGCGAGCAGGAGGATGACGCTCGACTCGCCGACCAGCACGCCGAGGCTGTAGATCGAGAGGAACGACGGCACGATCGAGGCGATCGCGAGGACCAGGAGGACCAGCACCGCGGTGGGCGCGAGCGCGCCGTCCCGGAGGCGCGACCGCCCCGCTCGCCTCGTGCCGCCCGTCGCGCGGCGGGGAGGATCGGGGATCAGGACATCCTCTCGAGGATCGCGCGCGGCGTCGGTCGATCCCGCGCGACCGAGAAGCGGGCCGAGACGCGGCCGCCGCGCAGGACGAGGACGGAGTCGCTGAGCTCGAGGAGCTCCTCGAGCGTGTCGGCGACGAGGACGATCGCGATGCCCCCGCGCGCCAGCTCGCGGACGAGGGCGAGGAGCTCGGCCCTGGCGCCGACGTCGAGGCCGCGCGACGGGCGGTCGAGGATCAGCACGGTGGGCCTCGGGCCGACGAGCCACCTCGCGAGCACGACCTTCTGCTGGTTCCCGCCGCTCAGGTCGGCCGCGCGCGTCGCGGGGAAAGGCGTCCTGATCCGCAGTCGCTCGATCCAGCCCTCGACGGCGGTCCGCTCGCGCCGCCGATCGATGCCGAGGGCGCCGCGGAACGCCGACAGGTGCGCCAGCGTGACGTTGGCCGACACGCTCATCCCGCCGATGATGCCCTCCGTGTCGCGCTCGGCGGGGACGTAGCCGATGCCGCGCGCCACGCCGTCCGCGGGACTGCGGAGCTCGAGCGGGTGCCCGTCGAGCGCCAT
>Ga0335076_10006640_pt1 | contig 11667 bp, 10 predicted proteins | sample Lox_Sample_25_FD_206717 | JGI IMG/M metagenome (GOLD analysis project Ga0335076, IMG submission 206717) | Soil microbial communities from Loxahatchee National Wildlife Refuge, Florida, United States - Lox_Sample_2.5 | ecosystem: Environmental > Terrestrial > Soil > Wetlands | place: USA... | reverse complement strand
GGCGTACCCGCCGACCAGGTCACCCCGGACAAGAGCTTCGTCGACGACCTGGACATCGACTCGCTGTCCATGGTCGAGATCGCGGTCGCCGCGCAGGACAAGTTCGGCGTGGAGATCCCGGACGACGAGCTGAAGAACCTCAAGACCGTGCAGGACGTCGTGAACTACGTCCACAACGCAGAGGTGTCAGCCTGAGCCAGCGCGGCGGCCGGCCGCGCCCCGCGCGCGGCCGGCCCGGCCGGCCAGGCAGCAGTACGGATCACCGAATAGGTAAGTAAGAGGAGCGATTCACAGTGCGGGCAGATCAACCACGCGTCGTCGTCACTGGGCTGGGCGCGACCACGCCGCTCGGCGGGGATGTCGCCTCGACCTGGGAATCGCTGCTGGCCGGCCGGAGCGGGGCGGTCCGGCTCCCGGATGACTGGACCGACGTGCCGCTGCCGGTGCAGATCGCGGCGCCCGCCGCCGTCGATCCCACCACCCAGCTGGAGCGGGTGCAGGCCCGGCGGCTGGACCGCTGTGAGCAGTTCGCCATCGTCGCAGCCCGGGAGGCATGGGCCGACGCCGGGTCCCCGGACGTGGACCCGGACCGGCTCGGCATCGTGCTGGCCAGCGGCATCGGCGGCGTGGCCTCCACTATCGCCGCCTACGACACGATGAACGAGAAGGGCTGGCAGCGGCTGTCCCCGTTCACCGTGCCGATGCTGATGCCGAACGGCTCGGCGGGCTGGCTGGCCATCGAACTGGGCGCGCACGCCGAGGTGCACACCCCGGTCAGCGCGTGCGCGTCCGGGGCCGAAGCGATCGGCTACGCCATGGACATGATCCGGTCCGGCCGGGCCGACGTGGTGCTGGCCGGCGGCACCGAGGCGGCCATCATCCCGCTGAACGTGGCCGCGTTCGCGGCCATGCGCGCGCTGTCCACCCGCAACGACGAGCCCGAGCGGGCGTCCCGCCCGTTCGACCGGGGCCGGGACGGCTTCCTGCTCGGCGAGGGGGCGGGCGTGGTGGTGCTCGAATCGGCCGAGCACGCCGCCCGGCGCGGCGCGACCGTGCACGCGATCGCGGCCGGGGTGGGTTACTCCTCGGACGCGCACCACATCGCGCAGCCCGAGCCGGGGGGCACCGGGCTGGTCAAGGCAATGCAGCGGACGCTGGCCGACTCGGGCCTGGACGCCGAGCAGTTCGTGCACGTCAACGCGCACGCCACGTCGACCCCGGCGGGCGACGTGGTGGAGGGCCAGGCCATCGCCCGGGCGTTCGGCAGCGCCGCCGCCGGGATCGTGGTGTCGGCCACCAAGTCGATGACCGGGCACCTGCTCGGCGGGGCCGGCGCGGTCGAGTCGGTGGCCGCCATCATGGCCCTGCGCGAGCACGTCGCGCCGCCGACCATCAACCTGGACGACCCGGAAGAGGACACCGGGGTGGACATCGCCACTGAGCCGCGCAAGCTGGCCGCGCACACCAGTGCCCCGATGGCCGCGCTGAACAACTCGTTCGGCTTCGGCGGGGCCAACGTGGCGCTCGCGTTCACCACCGCCTGAATCGGCCAGGAGACGTCTGTGACCACCGTCGAGAGCCGCGCCGCGGCTGAGCACCCTCCCGCCGAGCACGGGGCACCGCCGGCCAGCCCCGCACAGGCCGCGGCGACCCTGTCCCGTGACCCGGAAGTCAGGCTGGCCACCCTGTTCGACGAGGGATCGCTGCGCCTGCTCACCCCGCACGACACCAGCGGGGTAGTCGCTGCCACCGGGACCATCGACGGCATGCTGGCGGTCGCGTTCGCCAGCGACGCCCGCGTGCAGGGCGGCGCGATGGGCAGTACCGGCTGCGCGGCCATCGTCACCGCCTACGACGAGGCGGTGGCCCTGGGCGTGCCGGTGATCGGGCTGTGGCACTCCGGCGGGGCCCGGCTGCGCGAGGGCGTGGAGAGCCTGCACGCGGTGGGCACGGTGTTCGCCGCGATGACCCAGGCTTCCGGCGTGGTGCCGCAGATCTCGGTGGTGCTCGGCGCGGCGGCCGGCGGGGCCGCCTACGGGCCGGCCCTGACCGACGTGGTCATCCTGTCCGACCATGCCCGCATCTTCGTCACCGGCCCGGACGTGGTGCGCAGCGTGACCGGCGAGGACGTGGACATGGCCCGGCTGGGTGGCCCGGAGCCGCACAGCCGCCGGTCCGGGGTGGTGCACCTGGTCGCGCCCACCGACGCCGACGCGCTCCGCCAGGCCCGGGAACTCGCGCTGCTGCTCGGCCAGCAGCAGGAGATGGACCTGGACCTGGTGACCGGCGGCGAACCGGGGCCCGCCCTGGACACGCTGCTGCCCGAATCGGTGCGCCGGGCCTACGACGTGCACCCGCTGGTGGCCGGGCTGCTCGACGAGCCGGGCATCGAACTGCACGCGCGCTGGGCGCCGAGCGTGGTCACCACGCTCGGCCGGCTGGCCGGCCGCACGGTGGGTGTCATCGCCAACAACCCGCTCCGGCTGGGTGGCTGCCTGGACGCCACCTCGGCCGAGAAGGCGGCCCGCTTCGTCCGGATGTGCGACAGCCTCGGCGTGCCGCTGGTCGTGCTGGTGGACGTGCCGGGCTACCTGCCCGGCGTCGGCCAGGAATGGGACGGCGTGGTGCGCCGCGGCGCCAAGCTGCTGCACGCCTTCGCCGAGGCCACCGTGCCCCGGGTGACGCTGGTCACCCGCAAGGCCTACGGCGGCGCGTACATCGCGATGAACTCCCGCGCGCTGGGCGCGACCCGGGTGTTCGCCTGGCCGGGCGCCGAGATCGCAGTGATGGGCCCGGTGGCCGCGATCCGCATCCTGCACCGGCGCACCCTGGCCGACGTGCCCGCCGACCAGCTCCAGGAGACCGAGGCGAAGCTGGCCGCGGAGCACCAGCAGGAGGCCGGCGGCCTGGACCGGGCCCGCGAGCTCGGTGTGGTCGACGAGGTCATCGACCCGGCCGCGACCCGGGCCGCGCTGGCCCGGGCCATTGCCGCCGCCCCCCAGGCGCGCGGCCGGCACGGGAACATCCCGCTCTGACGTGGCGACCACCGAAATGGCCACCACCGGCCGCCTGCTGATCCTCGAGCATGAACGCGACGCCCCGGCCGGGTTCCTCGGCCCGTGGGCCGAAGGCCGGGGCCTGGCCCTGGACATCGTCCGCCCGGCCGAGGCCGGCGCACTGCCGCCCAGCCTGGCCGACTACACCGGCGCCGTCGTGCTCGGCTCCGAGCAGACCGCCTTCGACGACTCGCTGCCCTGGCTGGCCGGCGAGCTGGACCTGCTCGCCCGGGCCATTGGCGGCGCCGTCCCGGTGCTCGGCATCTGCTTCGGCGGCCAGGTGCTGGCCCGCGCGCTCGGTGCCCGGCTGTACCGGCTGCCCGAACCGGAGATCGGCTGGGTGCCGGTCAGCAGCCAGCATCCCGGCCTGCCGGCCGGGCCGTGGCTGGCCTGGCACCGGGACGCCTTCGAGCTGCCCGCAGGCGCCAGCGAGCTGGCGACGGGCGGCGCGTCCCGGCAGGCGTTCAGCTATGGGCCACACGTGGGCCTGCAGTTCCACCCCGAGGCGACCGAAGCCATCACCGAAGACTGGATGCGCGGGGTTATCCCGGGGGTCAGCCCGGCGCAGGCCAGCCAGCTCCGGGCCGGCTGGGCGGGCGCGGCGGACCGGGCCGCCGCCGACGCGGCGACACTTTTTTCCGCCTGGCTGGACGGCGACCTGACTACGATGGGTAATCAGCCCAGTTCAGGCACGATCCCGCTGGGTGCCCGCTAATCGCCGCAAAAATCCGCGAAGTGGGGCAAATTTTGCATGCGATCGGGCCGCACGGGTAAAGGTCTGCCCAGAAGTGAGTAATAGGAAATTCAGGCAACCGATTGCAAATTCTGCCCGATCGCCTCACCCGCAGGCCGGGCCCGACGTAGCATCAACCACCTATGCCTCCAGACGACCGGCCGGAACGCCTGGCCCAGCAGACCGGAATCCCAGCCTCGCCAGCCAGCCCGGCGGCCGACCCCGCGACCGGGGCCGGAAATGGCCTTCAGGCGACGGCCGGAAACGGCTCCAGCACCGCGGCCCCGGCCCGCCCCAGCCCCGGCAGCGCTGATACCTCCATCACGGGCACCTCCACCACCGGCCGCCCGGGTTGGCGGACCACTCTCACCGGCAGCCCGGCCAAGCTGGCCTTTGCCAGCTTCCTGATGCTGTTTGTCGAGCTGGCGCTGATCCGCTGGACGGCCGCGAACAACGTGTACGTGACCAACGCGACCAATTTCGTGCTGCTGGCCAGCTTCCTCGGCATCGGCGTCGGCTTCCTGAACGCCCGGTCCAGCCGTGACTTCGTCCGCTGGGCGCCGCTGGTGCTGCTCGCCCTGGTCGCGTTCGTGCTCTGCTTCCCGGTCATCCTGGCCTCGCTGTCCGGGCCGCACCCCTACCAGGGCCTGTTTGGCAAGCCGGCGCTGCCCCGCCCGGTCAGCCTGGCCGTCGTGTTCGTGCTGTGCACCGTGGTGATGGCCGGCTTCGGCCAGGCCGTGGCCCGGCTGTTCGTGAACTACCGCCCGCTCAGCGCGTACCGGCTGGACGTCGCGGGCAGCATCGCCGGCATCGTGGTGTTCTCGCTGCTGTCCTTCCTGGACGCGCCGCCGGTGTTCTGGGGCGTGGTGGCCGCGGGCGGCCTGGTCGTACTGCTCGGCGGCAAGTCCGCCCGCTGGTGGCAGTGGGGCGCGGCGGCCGTGGTCGTGGTACTGCTCGGCATCGAGTCGGCCGTGCCCAATCAGGTGTGGTCGCCGTACTACAAGCTGTCCGCGGTGGTGGCGGGCAAGGACTCGGCGCTGTACGTGACGGCCAACAACATCCCGTACCAGGCCGCGCGCTCGCTGCCGGTGCTGCGCAACGAGAAGAAGTTCTATTTCTACCCGTACCAGCACGTGCAGCGCTCGTCATTGCAGAACGTGCTGATCGTCGGCGCGGGCACCGGCAACGACGTCGCGGTGGCGCTGGCCGAGGGCGCGAAGCACGTGGACGCGGTCGAGATCGACCCGGTGCTGCTCGGCATCGGCAAGGCCAAGCACCCAGACCACCCGTACGACAGCCCACGCGTTACCGTGCACACCGACGACGGCCGCGCGTTCGTGCAGGACACCACGAAGAAGTACAACCTGATCCTGTTCGCGCTGCCCGACTCGCTGACCGCGGTGGCCGGCCAGTCCAGCATCCGGCTGGAGAGCTACCTGCTGACCGAGCAGTCGGTGCAGGCGGCGGAGAAGCGGCTGGCTCCCGGCGGCACCATGGCCATGTACAACTACTACGCGCCGTTCCTGCTCAACCGGTACGCCACCACGATGCAGGACGTGTTCCACCGCGCGCCGTGCGCCCAGGTCGGGCCACCACTGGGTGGCCGCCGGCTGGCCGTACTGACCGACCGGCCGGACGCCCCGGTAGCCAACTGCACCACCGTGTGGCACGGCAGCCGGATAGCCCCGGCCACCGACGACCACCCGTTCCCGTACCTGCACGGCAACTCGATCCCGTCCAGTTACCTATGGATGCTGGGCCTGATCCTGGCCGCCTCGCTGCTGTTCGTCCGGGTCGGCGGCGGCTCGCTGCGCCGGATGGGCGGCTACCTGGACCTGTTCTTCATGGGCGCCGCGTTCATGCTGCTGGAGACGAAGAACATCGTCCAGTTCGCGCTGTTGTTCGGCACGACCTGGTTCGTCAACGCGCTGGTCACCGGCGCGATCCTGATCGCCGTGTACCTGGCCGTGGAGACCGCACGGCATGTCAAGCTGCCACCACCCTGGGTGCTCTACCTGGCGCTGATCGCGTCGCTGGTGCTCACCTGGCTGGTGCCGCAGCAGGACCTGGTCGGCCTGCCCATCGTGGCCCGGTTCGTGGCCGGCGCCGCGCTCGCCTTCGCGCCGGTATACCTGGCTAACCTGATCTTCGCGCAGCGCTTCTCCGACGTGGAGACCACGGCTATCGCGTTCGCGGCCAACCTGCTCGGCGCCATGGTCGGCGGGGTGCTGGAATACCTGGCCCTGATCACCGGGTACCGGTTCCTGCTCATCGTGGTGGGCGCCCTGTACGCGCTGGCGTTCCTGGTCCGGCTCCGGCGCGGCTCCGCAACCCTCCAGCCTGCTTAACGCCAGTGCCCGGGAATGGCCCGGGCCGGGCGCGCGGTTGCTGCGGGTATGACAACACCACTCGTCAAGCCGCTGTACACGGCGCGGGCCACCGCCACCGGGGGCCGGTCGGGGCACGCCGTGACCGATGACGGCCAGGTCGACGTGCACCTGAAGCCGCCGAAGGAGATGGGTGGCCCGGGTGGCGGCACCAACCCGGAGCAACTGTTCGCCGCCGGGTACGCCGCGTGCTTCCAGAGCGCGCTGGCCGCGGTCGGCCGCCGTCAGGGCGTGAACACGGAAGACTCGCTGGTCGAGGCGGACGTGACGATCGGCACCATCGGTGGCGGCGGATACGGCCTGGCCGTCACGCTCAAGGTGTCCATCCCCGGGGTGCCCGCCGACACGACGGCCGCGCTGGCCGAGGCGGCGCACCAGGTGTGCCCGTACTCCAACGCCACCCGGGGCAACATCGAAGTGACCCTCGAAAGCAATTAGGCCTGGGCCGCGGCCGGGATCCTGCGGTAGGCATCGAGTACCAGGTCCCAGAACGCGGGTACGTCGATGGCCGTGGCCACCTGGGCGTTGTAGGCGTATTCCTGGGGGGCGAAGTCGGTCACGGTCATCCCGGATGTCCACCGGCCGGCCGTTTCCACCTCGACCCGGGCCGGATCGCAGCGCAGCAGGCCCGGCTCCGCCACCAGGGCCACCGCCAGCACGTCGTGCACGGCCGGGCCGCTGGTCGCCGGGTCGCCGGTGCTGGCTTCCCCCTGGTAGCCGAGCAGTCCGGGGAGCAGCAGGTCGGCGGCCAGCCGGCCGAGCGAGCGCAGCCGGTCCTGCACCGCCGGGGTGGCCCGGGCCTGCAGCGTGACGTCCAGCCCGACCATGGTGACCTGCCAGCCGGCCGCGAACACGATGGCGGCCGCCTCCGGGTCGGCCCAGATGTTGAACTCGGCGGCCGGTGTGGTGTTGCCCCGGCCAGTTGAGCCGCCCATGATGACGAAGTCGCGCACCCAGCCAGTCAGCCGGGGCTCGCGCCGCACGGCCAGCGCGATGTTGGTCAGCGGGCCGGTGGCCACCAGGGTGATCTCGCCGGGTGCCGCGCCGATCTGCTCGATGAGGAAGTCGACCGCGTGCCCGGGGACCGCCTCGGCCCGGGCCGGCGGCAGGGTGGCCGCGCCGAGCCCGGACTCCCCGTGCACGTCGCGGGCGTCGGCAATCGGCCGGAGCAGCGGCCGCGCGCTGCCGGCAGCGACCGGCACGTCCGGCCGGCCAGCCAGTTCCAGCACGCTGAGCGCGTTCGCGGTGACCTTGCCCAGATCCACGTTGCCGCTGACCGTGGTGAGCCCGGCCAGGTCCAGGCCGGGGTGACCACAGGCGAACACGATGGCCAGTGCGTCATCAATCCCCGGGTCGCAGTCCAGCAGGACCCGGGTTGGCAGCTGCTGAGTCACGACTCAATCGTAGGTTTCAGCCGGTCGCGTGCAGCCAGCGCACCGGTGCGCCCTCCGCCGCGCACCGGAATGGCTCAAGCTCCGCATCCCATGGCCGGCCCAGCAGCCGGTCCAGTTCCTCTTCCAGCGAGGTGGTACTGGCCGCGGGCACCCCGGACCGCGCGCCGGCCGCCACCGTCATGGCCGCCAGCAGCCGGTTCTCCGGGATCAGGATGTCCCCATTGGCCCTGGTCACGGCCGAGAACGTGCCGAGCGCCGGGGTGTAGCTGTAGCGCACCGCGTCGCAGCCCGGGCTGGCTTCCTCGGTGACCTCGAAGCGCAGCCGGTTCCAGCCGACCAGCGCAGACGCCATAGCGCCCGCCGTGCCCGGCCGGGCCTGCCAGCTCAGCTCGCCGCGGACGGACCCGGGCGCGGCCGGCTGGCCCACCCAGGACAGGTCGACGGGCACGCCAACCACCCCTGCCACCGCCCACTCAATGTGCGGGCACAGTGCCGGGGGTGCCGAATGGATCTGAAGCACACCATTAACTGACACCAGACCTCCCTGCGAGTGACCGAGGTGCGTCTTCCCCAACGACCTCGCCCACCGCATTGGCGGTCAGCGCCAGGAACAGGATATGCACGATGCCTGGTAACTGGCCATACAGTCTGGCCTGATCTCGGCAATCTTTTTATTGCCCGGGCCAGCAGAAATCGCCCAGATAGCGCGTAACACGGCGCGCCGAAGGGGGCGCGCCGCCGAACTGGACGGTGAAGGGGGATGGGGAGGTGGGCGGGAGGAGCGAGGAACGAGCGACTGAGTGACGAGGGAAGGAGGCGGGTATAGCGCCCCCGGAGGCGCAAAGTGACGCAGCGGGACACCGTCGGTCTGTTATTCACCGCCGAAATGTACGGCGTGCAACTCGACTTGTTAGCCGCGGGGCTCGGTATCCGCGAGCCCGCCGCCCGGGCTACCGTGACCCGCTGGCGGCAGCAGGGCTACGCGGACTGGGCTCAGCTCGGCCCCGGCGGCCGCTGGGTGTGGCTGACCCAGGCCGGGCTGGCCGCCTGCGGGCTGCGCTACCGGGCGGGCGCGCCCGCGCTGCCCCGGCTGGCCCACCTGCGCGCGGTGACCGCGGTCCGGCTGGCCCTGGAGGCCGCGCCCGGTTATGCCGCAGCGGGCGGGTACTGGCGTAGCGAACGGCGGCTGCGGGCCCGGATGGGCAGCCGGGTCCCGCTCCGCGAGCACCTGCCGGACGGCGAGGTGCACTGGCCGGACGGCACTGGTGCGGATTGGGCCGGTGAGTGCTGGGCCATCGAGGCGGAACTCACCCGCAAGACCGTGTCCCGCACCGCGGCCATCATGACCGAGATCCTGACCAGGACCGGCGACTACGGCTGCCCGGCGGCCGAGGTCCGGGTCCCGGGCCGCCCGCCCCGGCACACCCGGGTGCTGTACCTCTGCTCCCCCGCAGCCCGGCCGGTGGTGCTCCGTGCCCGTACCGCGCTCGGCGCCGCCATGGCTGCCCGCATCGAGGTCCGGGGCTTGCCCCCGGGGGCGGCCGGTGAGAATCCCGCCCGGCCCGGACAGCGGACGCTGGCATGATCACCAGGTATCTCACGTTCCTGGCGGTGCGTGCGGCGCTCCGCGCGCTGGGCCGGGTGATCAGCGTGGCTGCTGGCGTTACGCTGCTGGTTCTTGCTTTTCCGGTGACGCTGGCGGGCGGCTATGCGGTGACCCTGGCCTGGTTCCTGGGGTGGCCACCGCGGCAGCTGTACCGGGCCGCACTGTACTGCCTGCCGATGCTGGCCGCGTGGCTGGCCGCGCTGGCCGCGGCCGGTGATTCCTGGGCCCAGCTGGCCGCCGCGCCGTGGACCGCCTGGCTGGACATGTGGCACGATCTGGCCGCGGGGCGCTACGGCCTGGCCGCGGTCACCATCGCGCCAGCCGCGATCCCGCTCGGCCTGCTGGCCGGCGGGCTGGCCTGGTCGTGGCGGATCTACTCGCTGGAGACCGGCAGCGGCGGGCTCAGCCCAGGTGCGCCGGCCACGTTCGACCGGCGGCAGTGGCGGCACCAGGTGCGCACCGCCCGGGCCCGGATCAGCGCGCCCGGCGCGGTGCCGCTGCTGCGCCGTGACGGCAGCGTGGTGGCCGGGGCCACCATCCGCACCGTGCGGCACCGGCCGCGGCCGCTGACCGCCATCCCGTACCCGCGGCTGCGCTCGCACCAGGTGGTCATCGGCACCACCGGGACCGGGAAGACCACGCTGCTGTTGCGGCTGTGGGCCGGCTTCATCCGGCGCGGCATGCACGTGTACGGGACCGACGCCGGCCCGCGCCCGCTGCTGGTGGTGATCGACTGCAAGGGCGGCGCCGACTCGCGGCGGATCGCCGAGCGGGCCCGCCGGGTGCTCCGCGAAGCAGGCGCGGCGGCCACCGCGATCTGGCCGGACGAGGCGCGGCTGTCGCTGTGGGCGCTGCCGCCCGCGCAGCTGATCAGCACACTGTCGGACATGATCGAGCACGGCACCGGCGGCGCCGCCTACTACGCCGACGTGCTGGAGGAGGTCGTCCGGCTGGCGGTGACCGCGCCGTGCGGGCCGCCGGCCAGCGCGGCCGACTTCCTGGCCCGGCTGGACCCGGATTGGCTCCGGCTGGCCTACGCGGCCAGCCCGGACGCCGCCCCGGCCGCGCTGCTCGCCACCCGGCAGGTGGCCGATGTGGCGCTACGGTTCCGCACGCTGCTGCGCCGGCTGGGTGACGGGCTGGACGGGCCGGGCGGCTTCGGCGACGCCGACGCCTGGTACTGCATCCTGGAGGGCACCGCCGAGATCACCGTGGCCGAGGTACAGGCCCGGGCCCTGGTCGACCTGCTGGCCTGGTATGCGGCCAGCCCGGGCGGCCCGCGCCGGGAGGTCCTGCTGGCGGTGGATGAGTTCAGCGCGGTGTCCCGGCGGCTGCCGATCTGGCAACTCTACGAGCGGGCCCGCTCGCTGGGCCTGGCCGTGCAGGTGTCCGCGCAGTCCTGGCAGGGCCTGGCCGCCGACGAAGACGAGCGGTACCGGGTGGCCAGCACCGCCGACGGCGGGATCTGGCTGCTCCGCACGCCATACCCGGAACCGGTGACCGCGCTGGCCGGCACCCGGCGGGTGGTGGACACCACGCGCCGCCTGCTCGGCGTGCCGCTGTGGGCGCACGAGGGACTGTCCCGGGCCGAGGGCACGCCGGTGGTGGACGCCGAGCTGATCCGCGGCCTGGCCGTCGGCCAGGCGGCCTACATCTACCGCGGCGGCGTCAGCTATGTGCAAGTCAAGCGGCTGGTGGCCGGGCCGGCCCAGCTGGCTTCGGCTGCCGTCCCGGCCACGGTCCCGGCCACGGTCGCTGGCCGTCAGGATGTCCCCAGCCAGCCCGGCCCGCCGCCGCTGGCCGATGTCAGCCCACTGCTGGACGAGGCGTTCGGGCCGGAGCCGGGATGACCACTATTAACCCGTTCGCGGCGCTTGACCTGCCCGCCCGGGCGGACCTGAGCGATGACGACGTGCGGGCCGCGTGGCGGCGGCTGGCCGCGGCCACCCATCCGGACCGGGCCGACGGCGGCGACCCGGCCCGGTTCGCCGCCGCGGCCGCCGCATACACCGTGCTGCGCACCCGGTCCGGCCGGGGCGAGGCGCTGGCCGACCTGACTACTGCCGCTCCCCCACCTCGCGGCACTCACCCGCCTGGGCAGGCTGCGCCGGCCGCAGAGCCCAGGACGGCCTCCGCTGCGGCACCGGCCGGGCCGGTGGTGGCCCGGATCCGCCACGGGCGGCCCCTCCGGCTGCTGGTCCGGGTCGCGATCGCGGCACTGGTGAGCGCTGGCGTGGCCATCGTGGCCGGGGCACAGCCCGCCGCCCCGGCGCTGATCGTGGGCGTCGTCACCTGGCTGCTGCTGACCGGCCGGCACGACCTGGCCCCGCCCCGCTGACCAGTAACGTTCAGGTATGACCGACCCACCCAAGATCCTTGACCTCCCGATCGGGCTGGATGCCGCGGGGACGCGGCGGGAGTTCGACAGCCTGGGCGAGGTGGATGTGCCCGCCGACCACTACTGGGGCGCGCAGACACAGCGCAGCCTGGA
>Ga0335076_10006639_pt1 | contig 11668 bp, 9 predicted proteins | sample Lox_Sample_25_FD_206717 | JGI IMG/M metagenome (GOLD analysis project Ga0335076, IMG submission 206717) | Soil microbial communities from Loxahatchee National Wildlife Refuge, Florida, United States - Lox_Sample_2.5 | ecosystem: Environmental > Terrestrial > Soil > Wetlands | place: USA: Florida... | reverse complement strand
TGCGAGAGCGGGCATCGGCGCGCGAGCCCAGTCTCCGGGCGGCACCGACTCCCCTGGTGGGACGAGGCGAAGACCTCGAGCGGCTGCTCGCATGCTGGGCCGCGGCGCTCCAAGGACGCGGTCGGGCGGTGCTCATCGAAGGCGAGGCAGGCATCGGTAAGTCACGTCTCGTCGCTGCGCTTCGGGAACGTCTCGCCGCCGACGCCGCTTGGGTCGAGTGTCGCTGTTCTCCGTATCATACGAGCAGCGTCTTCCATCCCGTGATCGAGCTGATCGAGCGCAGCGCCGGAATCGCACCCGAGGATTCCGTCGAGGACCGGCTCGCGAAGCTCAAGCAGTCACTCGCCGGCGCGGATCCGGAGGGGGCCGCGGCGCTGCCCTTGTTTGCGGCATTGCTCTCGCTGCCCGCCGAGGGCGATCCGAGCACGAGTCCCGAGGCACGCCGACGACGGACGCTCGACGCGCTGGTCGGCTGGCTGGTCCGCTCGGCGCGCGCTCGCCCTGCGGTGCTGGTCGTCGAGGATGTCCACTGGATCGATCCCTCGACGCGAGAGCTCGTCCTCGCGATCGTGGAGCGCGCGGTCGACTCACCGATCCTCACGCTGCTCACCCAGCGGACCGGAGTGACCGATGTGCCGGGGTCCGGGATCGAGCGGCATCTCCTTCACCCGCTTCGTGACGAGGATGCCCGTCAGATCGCGCGCAACGTGGCAGGCGCACAGGAGCTTCCCGCGGTGGTGCTCGAGGAGGTCGTGCGCCGGACGGACGGCGTGCCGCTCTTCGTGGAGGAGCTGACGAAAGCCGTGATCGAGTCCGGCGCCCGCGGCGGAGCGTCATCGGTCGGCTCGGGGTCCGTCGAGGGCGGTCTTCCCATCCCGTCGACGCTGCAAGACTCGCTGATGGCCCGGCTCGATCGTCTGGGGACGGCGAAGCAGGTGGCTCAGCTCGCGTCCGTGATCGGTCGCGAGTTCTCCTGGGACGTGCTCGTTGCGCTTTCCCCGTCGAACGAAGGCGGCCTCCGAGCGGCGGTGACTCGTCTGGTTGAGGCGGATCTCATCCGCGAGCGAGAGAGCCAGCGCTCGTACGTGTTCAAGCACGCACTGGTTCAGGAAACGGCTTATGGCTCGCTGCTGCGAGGAGAGCGCCGGCGCGTGCATGCGAAGCTGGCGCAGATCCTGGAGGAGAGGTTCCCGGAACAGGTCTCCGCTCAGCCCGAGGTCGTCGCGAGACACTGGGAGGGCTCGAGCGCGGGCGAGCGCGCCATCGAGCTCTACCGGCTCGCCGGGGATCTCGCCATGCGGCGTTCTGCACGGCCAGAGGCGATCGAGCACTACTCCCGAGCGATCTCGCTGCTGACGCGGATCGACGATCCCGACCTGCGCGCGCGACGTGAGCTCGCGCTGCTGGTGGCCCTGGGTGCGCCGCTGGTGGCGACGAAGGGCTACGGGAACCCGGAAGTCGAGCGTTCGCATCGTCGGGCACGGGAGCTGTGCCGCGAGGTCGGAGAGGGACCCGAGCTACACCAGGCTCTCTCGGGCCTCTTCCTGTTCCATCAAGCGCGAGCCGAGATCGACGAAGCGGCCCGCCACGCGGGGGAGCTGCTCGCGTTCGGCGAACGCGCGTCAGACCCGTTCGTGACCGCGTGGGGTCACTTCTTCTCCGCCGTGCCCGACTACTATCGCGGCTCATACGCCGCGGCGCTGGATCACCTCGAGCGCGCACTGCGCTTGCACGATCCCAGTGTGCCGATCGCGCCCGGCTACGTACACGAGCACGATCCACGAGTATCTGCCCTCTGCTATGCCGCTATGACCGCATGGACCCTCGGCGACGAGCTGCGTGCCAGAGATTGGATCGCGGCGGCGATCCGCGCGGCGCGGGCTCTCGCGAGCCCGTTCAACCTCGGCTTCGCCCTGAGCTACTCGACGATCGTTCACTTCGTCCGTGGAGACGCGCCGAACGTGCGAGAGACCGCCGCGGAGGCCGTCGGAATCTGTGAGGAGCACGAGCTCCCGGTGTATCTGGGCGTCAGCCTGATGCTGCAGGGATGGGCGACCGCGAAGCTCGGAGACGGAGACCGCGGCATCGCGCAAATGCGGCTCGGTCTCGCCAAGGCGGCTGCGACGGGCACACGCATCGAAGCGCCGCGCGCGCTCGGTGCGCTCGCCGACGCTCAGCTTGCCGCAGGCAACGCCAAGGCGGCGCTCGACACCGCCACTTCCGCACTCGCGATCGCGGAACAGAAGGGTACGCACTTCTGGGACGCGGAGCTTCTTCGTCTGCGCGGCGAGTCGCTTCTGGCACAAGGGCCGGAGTCGGAGCCGCAGGCAACGGAGTGTCTCCAGCGTGCACTCGATGTGGCGCGGTCGCAGCACGCGCTGGGGCTCGAGCTGCGCGTCGCTACCGCCAGCGCCGAGGGGCTGTTCGCCCGAGGCGACATCGCGGGAGCGCAGGATCTCCTGGCTCCCGTCCTCGCGCGCTTCGCCGTGTCCGTCGACTCACCGGACCTCGATCGCGGTCGCGACCTGCTGGCCCGTCTGGCCTAGGCCCGGCTCACAGCATGGAATTCTCGAGCGGCGCTCCGAAGGGCATCTTCTCGAAGACCAGGTGGGCGAGCGTCATGCCCGTCTCGAAGGCCGCACTGCCCATCGACCAAGAGTACACGTAAGTGCGATAGAGCTCTTCCGAGTACGCTCTCACGATCTGTTCGCGGTGCCGGATCACGTTCCGCAGCCAAGCCTGGCCGGTCCGGGCGTAGTGCAGCCCGAAGGTCTCCGTGTGGACGAGGCGAAGGTCGCCGCTGCGGAGCGCGCTCTCCACCAGGTTCGTCATGGACGGCACGTCGCCATTGGGCATGGCTACGGATGCAAAGGACGTCCAGCGCTCGGTCTTCGACTGCATGAGGATGCCGTCGTGACTCTGCATCGTGTGGAGCACCACGCGGCCCCCGGGCTTCAAGCGGTCACTCAGGAGCTGGAAGAACCCATTCAGGTTCTCGCGCCCCACGTGCTCGGCCATTCCCACCGACACGATGCGGTCGTACTCACCTTGCACGCGATCGAAGTTCAGGTACTCGAACTCGCACTCCGGGTGGTGTTCTTTCGCCCAGCGGATCTGCTCCTGCGCGAGGGCAATGCCCTTCACGCGCGCGCCCGTGTGACGATGAATGTAGTCACACAGTGTCCCCCACCCACAGCCGAGGTCCAGGACGCGATGGTGAGACTCGATCCTCGCCTTCGCGGTCACGATCCGGAGCTTGTTCTCCTGGGCTTCTTCGAGCGTCGCGTCGGCGCTCGGCCAGATCGCGCACGTATAGACCATGCTCGGACCGAGCACCCACGAAAAGAAATCGTTCCCGACGTCGTAGCACTGTGCGATGGTGCGGCGACGCACCGCTTCCTCGGGACTCTGATCGGCCTCGGTGCGCCGTTCGACGTTGCGCATGTACGGCGAGAACCACTTGGCGAACCGCACGTACGGCCTGAACACGTGCTCGTTCAGCATGAAGACGAGACATGCGTGGTAGGGACTCTTGGAGTCCCACTTGCCGTGGACGAAGCTCCAGCCGAGCCCCCAGTCACCCTGGGTCAGCACCTCCCAGAAGAAAGAGTCGTCCCGAACGTGAAGCTCGCCATGAGTGGAAAGACCGCGTCCCGCCCGGCCGCTGAACGTGCGCTCACTCCCGTCGGGCAGCACGATTCGGAGGGAGCCGACCTCGATCTTCGAGCAGAGCTCCAGGAACAGCCGCCGTGCCCCCAAGGCGCGAAGCTTCATGCAAGCCTCCCTTCGATGCCCTTCCCTCTGCATCACATGCTACTCTGATTCACCATCTGCGGGGTTTCGCGATCTTCCCTCGACACCGAGGTGATTTACGACCACCGCCCTGCGGCCGAAGGACAAGAAGGCTCGCATCGCGATCATCGGCGCCGGGCCTGCGGGCCTCGCCACAGCGTGGTTCCTGAGGGAGCACGGCTTTCAGAACGTCACGGTGTTCGAACGCCACGGCCGAGTCGGTGGACTCTGCTTCACGCTGAGCGAGGGCTACAAGTCCTTCGACCTCGGCGCCAACTACGTGACCCCAGCCTACCGCGAGACACTGAAGCTCGCGCGGTCGGTGGGCGCCCGGACCTATCGCTCGCGGCAGTACATTGCGGCGCGTGTCCCCGAGATCGACCCCGGCTACGGACCGCTCAAATACACCGAGATGACCGATCTGGTCCGCGAGATCCACGATCCCCAGGGAAACCCCGAACGGGATGCCCAGGGCCGCATCGATCACATTCCGTGGCCGACTCTCGTCCTCGCCATCCTGCGTTACATCGTGTGTCGCTTCCGCGTGAGACGGGCCATCGATTCACCTTGGTTCGATCGGATCCATGAACACCCGGATCTCTGTGTGACCTTCGGTCAGTGGCTCGACAGCAACGGACTGAACGCCTTGCGCTCGCTGTTCGAGATCTGCATCACGCTCATGGGCTACGGCGAAATCAACGACATTGCCGCGCCCTATGCTCTGAAGTTCATGAGCCTCGGCACCTTCATTCCCGTGGTGCTGCGCCAGGTGCCGCTGGTGGGCTGGCTTTTCCCCTGGCCCCGCTCCTTCGTTCACGGCTTCCAGCGCTTGTGGGAGGCAGTCTCCTGGCGACTCAACGTGCGCCACGACGTCACTGTAGAGCGGATCGTCAGAGATGCCGCAAGCGCGCCGCCGACCCAGGACAGTCACAAGCATCCGATCCAGATCGACATGGAGTTTCCCGTGGGAATCTTCAACACGGACGAGACGAACCCCGTGACCCTCTGGTTCGACTATCTGGTCGTCGCCTCGGCGCGAGTTCACTCACTCGGCGATCGCATGGACATCGACAGTTACGAGCACCAGCGCCTGAAGGCGGTGACGACATTCGCCTACTGCATGACGACCTTCCATCCCGAGGGAGGTTTCAAGCTTCCGCAGCCCGTGGTGTGCGTGGTCCCTTTCACCTTCGAAGGGAACCCGGACTCGCGCCCCCCGCGACCATGGGCGGTCGTACAGCTCTGGCCCGAGCAGACGCCGATGCTGCAGTGCTACACGAAACTGCCCGACGCGATGGCTGGCGAAGGCTTCCACCAGGACCTCATGCTGAGCGTGAGGACGGGCGCAGAGAACCTGGTCTCTCGCCTCGGCGGCAAACGAGCCGGCTCGACCGACCCCGAGGAAGTGCTGTGGGAGCACTACGAGCAATGGCCGTACTTCGGTCACGTCAGTGCCGCCGAGATGGCGAAGGGGTTCTTCAGGGACCTCGACCAGATGCAAGGCTACCGGAACACGTATTGGGTCGGCGGAGCGACGAACTTCGAGCTGGTGGAAGTGATCGTCCGATCCGCAAAGGCCCTCGTCGAGAAGCACTTCCTGGGTCGCGCTTGAGCGGGCGCGCCCGCGTCGCGCGGCTCGTCTTGCGAGCGCTGGGTTGGGAGGCGCACGGCGATCCGCCGCCCCTGGCGAAGTATGTCCTGCTCGCAGCGCCCCACACGTCTTACTGGGACTTCGCCCTGGTCTACTTGCTCACCTTCGTGTACGAGCTCCGTATCTCCTTTCTGATGAAGCACACGATGTTCGTCGGCCCAGTCGGTTGGTGGCTGCGACGAGTCGGAGGAATCGCGGTGCGCCGTCATCTGCGCGAGAACCTCGTGCACGACCTCGCAGCGCAGTTCCAGACGCAGGCTCGACTCGTTCTCGTCATCGCACCGGAGGGCACGCGCGCCGGGTCCGAGTATTGGAAGTCGGGCTTCTACCACCTCGCGCGTCGGGCGGAAGTCCCGGTCGTCCTCGGGTATCTCGACTACGGAAGGCGGCACGCGGGCTTCGGACCCGCACTGACTCTATCGGGCGACGTCGCCGCGGACATGGACGAGATCCGCAAGTTCTACTCCGACAAGACAGGCCGGTATCCGTCGCTCGTGGGTGCGATCAGACTCAGAGAGGAGGAAGCTGAAGGCGAAGATGTAGGGGAGAGTCACTAGGCCCCGGTTCGCCGCAATGCGATCACCGGAATCACCCGCTGAGTCTTGCGCTTGTACTCCGAGAACACCGGCATGGCCGCCTCCACCTTCTGGTACAGCGCAGATCGCTCCGGTTCCTTCACGACCTCGGCGCGGGCGTCGAAGCTCTGGCCTCCGAGCTCGACGCGCACGTTCGGGTCGGCGACGAGGTTGTGGTACCAGGGCGGGTTCTTCGGCGCGCCGGCGTACGAGGCGATGATCACGTAGCGATCACCGTCACGGAGATAGGCCAGAGGATTGGTGCGCGTGGCACCGGACTTCGCGCCCTTCGTCGTGAGCAGCAAGAGCGGCATGCCGTCGAACTGGCCGCCGACCTTTCCCTGGTTGGCTCGAAACTCGTCGATGATCTTCTTGTTGAAGCCTTGGATGCCGCCTGCCATGACCGGGAACCTCCGTTTGTGGGCGTCAGCCGGAGAGACGGCATGAAGTCGTCGAGCCTGCCAGCGACGCCAGTGCGACCAGCACGAGCAGCGCTTCCGCCGGCTCGGGCAACGGCGCGTTCCCCACGCCGTCCGAGACGACCACGCTGTACAGGCCCGCGTTCGCGAACGCGGGGTCGACGCGGACGAACGGGTCGGCGAAGGCCGTCGCCGCGCCCGCGACCGGGAAGCCGCTCGCCGCCTGCACCGTCAGGTCGATCGTGCCCGTCTGCCCCGACTGCATGGGGAGCGCGAGCGTTCCGTCGAAGCTTGACGCCGTGCACTGAGACGGATTCGTGCAGGCGATCTGCTGGACGAAGAGCGACCCGACCGAGACGACGATTCCCGCCGAGCCGAACGAGCTGCCGGCCGCCGTCGTGCGGAGCTCCGCGTCGACGAGCACCGGCACCGCGTCGCCGGCGTGCCCGCCGATCACCTGGAACGAGTATTTTACGGAGCCGACGGTGTCGAAGCCGGGCGCCGAGGAGAAGCTCGCCAACAGCGTCGCCTGGGGCGCGAGCGTGAGCACCACGCTCTCCAGGTCGCCCTGGGCGCACTGCAGCGCGCCCGACACCGACGAGCCGTCGGAGAGCTGGCAGAACGTCGACGTCTGCGCCAGCGCCAGCGCGTTCGCGACGGCCGGCACGGCGGCCACGCCGAGCAGAGTGACTGCAATCGCGACGAGAAGCCGCCGTCTCAACCTCGCCACGATCCGGGCTGCGCGGTCGCGTGTCAAGCGCCGGCGGCGTGCTACGGAGTTCCCGCTCCGGTCACGTCGACCGTCGCGCCTCCGCCCCCCGTCAGGACCAGCGTGTCGTCTGCGGCGGCGCTCGAGTCGGTCGGGGTGAACAGGATCCTGAACTGCGTGCTCGCGCCGGCTGCGACCGTGTACGAGATCGAGCTCTGGGCCACGAGACTGTCGAGCGGAACGAGCGTGAACACGGTCCCGGTCGTCAGCGAGGCCTGGCCCGTGAGCGTGCAGTCGCCAGGGTTCGTCACGGTCACGGTGACTGGGGTGGCCGACGTCCCGACCTGGGTGTCCGGGAAAGTGATCGTGCTGGAAGGACTCACCGAGATCGCGGCGACCCCGCCGCAGCCGGTCACCGTGATCACCTGAGCCCCTACGCCCGAGCTGACGCCGAAGCGGAGCTGCGCCGTCTCCGTGCCGGCGGTCTCGGGTGCGAAGCTGACCTGGACCTGGGACGGCGCGTCGCCCGGTGCGAGATCGGTGTAGTCCGTGTTGCCCGACAGCGAGAAGTCGATGCTGCTGGTGGTCAGCAGCTGCGCCGAGCCCGACAGCAGACCCGCACCCGCGTTCGAGACCGCGAAGGTGTGCTCGCTCGTCGTGCCCAGCGCCACGCTGCCGAAATCGAAGCTCGAGGGGGTCACCGAGAGCACGGGCTCGGTCGCCTCGATGAGCAGCCCCTTCAGCTTCAGCGTGGGGACGGTCTGGACGGTGAGGGCCAGGGTCGGCACGGTGCTGTTCGGGTCCAGGAGCGCGAGGCCGCCGCCCGCCGTACCGAGGCTGAACGTGTCCGAATCCTCGAGGAGCCCCCACGCTCTGAAGCCCGGGGCCAGCATGAGGTGGCCCGCGAGCGCCACCGAGCTCGGCTCGCCGCTGACTGGACCGGCGGCCGACCAGGCGTAGCTCGGCGGACCGAGATCCTCGAAGTCGGCGACCTCGAGGTCCATGGCGTTGCTCTTGAGCTTCTTGCCGCGCAGGATGCCCGTGGTGGTGGCCCCCGCCAGGACGGGAAACGTGCTCGGCGGGCGAACCCCGACCAGCTTCACCACGACGCCGTCGATGCTCGCGCGCAAGCGCAGCGTGGTGAACACGCGGTTCGGCCTTCCGCTCAGCAAGCTGAGCGTGCCCACCACCGAGCTGGTGTCGTTCGGGTCGGTGAGAGCGAGCTCGCCCACGACGTTTCCGTCCGCGTCGAAGCCGAGCCCCTGGCCCGACTCGATGAGGAAGAACGACGCGAGGGAGCGCGAGAACCCGAAGCTCGGGCTCGGCTGCTGCGGATCGGTGAGCGTGAGGTCCTCGACCGCGAACGTGCCGCCGCTCGGGCTGGTGAGCTGCAGCAGGATCGAGCCCCGGTCCTTCCCCCCGATCGTGAACCACCACGGCCCGGCCACGCTGGTATAGGTCTGCTGGGCGAGCGCGCCCGGTGCGAGGCCGAGACACGCGGACAGGGCCGCGACGGCCAGAGCCAGGGGGGTGGGTCGCATGCCCCGAAAGATTACGCGCATCGGCTCTACGATGGTGGGTCGCGGCGGATGCTTCGATCCGCGGCCCAGGGAGGCGGACATCGAGAAGCTGGTCTACGTGTTGCTCGGGGCGCGGCGGCTCGACGCGGCCGAGCTGGCGCACGAGCTCGCCCGGGCGGGCGCGCGGGGAATCCGGCTGAACCTCGCCGACGCGCACGTGGCGGGCAAGCAGGCGTCGCGGATCGCGCGCGTCGAGCCGCCGCTGGGCGCGGTCGCGTCGTTCTGGGTCGACGACGTCGACCGGCGCGCACCGTTCGAGGACGCGCTTGCGCCGCGTGCCGAGCGGCTCGCCGGCTACTCCGTGCTCGAGTCGGTCGCGCTCGCGAACACCACGCGGCGCGCGCCGCCGGGCGAACGCACCCCGGGCATCAACGTGATCGCCTGCATCGCGGCCGCTCCGGGCATGTCGCGCGCGCAGTTCCTGGAGCACTGGCTGGAGCGACACCGCACGGTGGCGCTCGAGCTGCAGGCGACCTACGCCTACGTGCGCAACGTGGTGGTGCGGCCGCTGACCGCGAACGCGCCCGCTTGGGACGGCATCGTCGAAGAAGGCTTCCCCGCGGAAGCCGTCGGCAACCCCATGCTCTGGTACAGCGCCGGCGGCTCCCCAGAGCTCCTGAAAGAGCGGCTCGGCCAGATGATCGCGAGCTGCCGCGAGTTCCTGGACCTGGCGCGCATCGAGCAGCACCCGCTGTCGGAGTACGTGTTCGACGACGCCGTCTAGCTCCGGCCCGCGCTTCCCCGCAAGCTCACTTGCCTTCGCAGCGTCCGCTTCTTCCCACGAAAACCTCAAGTTGCGCGCGCGCGCCTCGGAGTAGCCTGGAGGCACCACCCCGAGGAGACCGGACATGCCGCACCGTCACTCCCCGCTCACGCGCCACTGCATCGTCCCGCCGCACATCCTGCGCGCGATGCTGCAGCACGACGAGCTCCGCGACGCGGCGGTGCGCACGCTGCTGAGCTCGAGCCGGCTGCGCGAGAAGCGCGCGCTGCTCGGCGCCCTGCCCGTGCAGTCGTCGACCGGCACGCTGCGCCGCGCGATCTACGACGCGCACCACTCCGAGGATCTGCCGGGCGAGCTGGTGCGCAGCGAGGGCCAGGCGCCGGCGAACGACTCGGCCGTGAACGCCGCGTACGACGGGCTCGGCGCCACCTACGAGTTCTACCAGAAGGTGTTCAACCGCAGCTCGATCGACGGCAAGGGCATGCGCCTCGAGGCGAGCGTGCACTACAGCCGCAAGTACATGAACGCGTACTGGGACGGACACGAGATGGTGTTCGGCGACGGCGACGGCGTGGTGTTCCGCGACTTCACCGGCGCGATCGACGTGATCGGTCACGAGCTCACGCACGGAGTCACTGCCGAGCTCTCGGGGCTCGAGTATCACAAGCAGCCCGGCGCGCTGAACGAGTCGTTCAGCGACGTGATGGGCTCCATGGTGAAGCAGTACGAGCTCGGCCAGAGCGCGGCGCAAGCGGACTGGTGGATCGGCGAGGGCATCCTGGGCCCGACGATCCACGGCAAGGCGCTGCGCTCGATGAAGGCGCCGGGCACCGCGTACGACGACCCGCGTCTGGGCGGCCGCGATCCGCAGCCGGCCGACATGGCGCACTACGCCAACCTGCCCGACGACGAGTGGGACGACTTCGGCGGCGTGCACATCAACTCGGGCATTCCGAACCACGCGTTCTACCTGGCCGCCACGAGCCTGGGCGGGAACGCCTGGGACGTCGCTGGCCCGATCTGGTACGAGACGCTGGGCATGCTGCAGCCGAGCTCGCAGTTCGCGGACTGCGCGGCGCTCACGATCCAGGTCGCGAAGGCGCACTTCGGCGCGGCAGCCGTCGACGCGGTCACGAGCGCGTGGCGCTCGGTGGGTGTCCGGCCGGCGAACGGACCGGCCTTCGCGCGCGCTTCGAACGGTGCGGCGGTGCCGAGCTCGAGCGGCCAGCTCGAGGCACACCTGCAGCGCCTCATCGACGACCTGCAGGCGCTGATGCGGGACCTCCGTTCGAAGAGCTGCTAGGCGCCGCGCTATGCTCGGCTCCGATGCCCACGACGGCTCGCGTCGACCGCAGCGGTGGCTTCGCCGCGCCCGCGCAGCGGCGCACGCGCGCCGTGAACGTGGACGCGCTCGGCGCCGCGGACCGGCGCGAGTTCGAAGAGCTCCTCTCCGCCGCAGCGCCGTCGTTCGCGGCGGCGAACACGAGCACACGCGCGCAGCCGACGCCCGACGCGACCTACATGCGGCTGCACATCGACGACGGGCGCGCCGTGCGGGAGGCGACGTGGAGCGAGTCGAGCTTGCCGACCGCGGCGCGCACGCTGGCGCGCTGGATCGAGGAGCACGCTTCGGAGTGATGCTGGCGCTCGTCGCGCTGGCCTTGCTGGGGTGACGCGTCATGCCCACTGAAGACCCGCAAGCCGCCGCAGAGGCCACGGCGCAGAAGCTCGCAAGCGAGGTGCTCGCACGGCGCCAGGTGGCTCACCGGAAGCGAGCCGCTGCGCTCGCGAAGAATCCGAAGAAGCTCCGGCTCAGCGTGCAGCTGCAGGGGGCGCCTGCGGCGGCGGCGGCGGCGGTCATCGAGTCCGCCGGATATCTCGTGGCCATCGGTGACTCGTGGTTCGACTACCCGCTCTGGGACGTGCTGAAGCGGCTCGACGACGACCATGGCTACACCGTCCAGTCGACGGCGCACTACGGCGATCCCGTGGAGGCCATGGCGTACCACGGCGGACAGATCGACGGCTTCGCGCGGTGCGTCGAGAAGGTGCTGGCGCACGGCATTGCGCCGAAGGCGGTGCTCGTGTCGGGCGGTGGCAACGACATTGCCGGGCAGGAGTTCGGCATGCTGCTGAACAGCAGCCTCTCTCCGATCGCCGGCTGGAACGACGACGTCGTCGCCGGCGCGCTCGAGCGGATTCGCATCGCTTATCGGGC
>Ga0335076_10006638_pt1 | contig 11670 bp, 7 predicted proteins | sample Lox_Sample_25_FD_206717 | JGI IMG/M metagenome (GOLD analysis project Ga0335076, IMG submission 206717) | Soil microbial communities from Loxahatchee National Wildlife Refuge, Florida, United States - Lox_Sample_2.5 | ecosystem: Environmental > Terrestrial > Soil > Wetlands | place: USA: Florida... | reverse complement strand
CATCACACAGCACCACAATCGGACCAAATGGCAACCCTGTTTAGGTGGAATCATTTATTGGGTACTTTACAACAAATCAAGCTGCAGGGGAAATATGACAGGACCCGGCAGCGCAGTTCCTATGATACGCGGAAGTAAGAAGGAGCGCAGCGCATGAGGGTCAAGTTGAGAAGGAAAAGTGTCGTAAGTGTTTGGGTACTGGCGATGTTGGTTGCGGTCGCGAGCAAGGCCGAGGGCCAGGAGAAACCCGCTCCGTTGCTGGTGATGATTTCTATTGATGGGCTGCGACCCGATTACGTTACGGCGGCAGAAGCTCATGGGGCGAAAGTGCCCAATCTGCGGCGGTTCCTGAAGGAGGGTATGTACGCGGATGGGGTGACCGGGGTTATTCCCACGGTGACTTATCCGAGCCACACGACGCTGGTTACCGGAGTGTGGCCGGGGACGCACGGGATCTTGGCGAACACGATGTTCGACCCGCTGCGGAAGAATTACGAAGGATGGTACTGGTATGCGGAGGATATCCGAGTTCCAACGCTGTGGAGCGCGGCGGCGGAGGCGGGCCGAACGACAGCGAGTTTGCAATGGCCGGTGACGGTGGGAGCAAAGATTACGTGGAATATTCCGGAGTTCTGGCGGGCAGGGACGCCGGAGGACGCGAAGTTGCTACGCGTGGTGTCGACGCCGGGTCTGATGGAGGAAGCGGCGGCACAGATTGGACCGTATCGAGGGGGAACCGACGCTTCGGTGGAGGCGGATGAGATACGCGGGAGGTATGCGGAGTGGATCCTTGAGAAAAAGCATCCTGGCTTGCTGACACTACACTTGATTGCGCTGGATCGCGTGGAACATGAGACGGGGCCGTTCACTGGAGAGGTGATGGAAGTGTTGGAGAAACTGGACGCAGTGATCGGAGAGGTGCGGACGGCTGCGGAACGTGTAGCGCCCGGGAGGGCGGTGATCGCGGTGGTGTCTGACCATGGATTTGTGAGATACGACCAGCAGTTGAATCTGTTTGTGGCGTTTCGCGAGGCAGGGTTGTTCAGCGTTGGGGAGAAAGGGGCGATTACGGATTGGACGGCGGTGCCGTGGGAGACGGGAGGGTCGGCGGCGATAGTGTTAAAGAATCCAGAGGATCAGACGATGGTTGCGAAAGTGAAGGAGTTGCTTTCGAAATTAGCTGGCGATCCGGCGAACGGAATTGACCGTGTCTTGGATGCGCAGGAATTGCACGAACGGGGCGGCTATCCGAATGCATCGTTCCTTGTGAGTTTGAAGCCAGGATGGAAGACAGGAGCGGCGTTGACAGGTGCGCTTGTCGCGAAGGTAAAACCCGGTGGAACGCATGGAGAGTTGCCGGACGTGCCGGATCTGCGAGCGTCGTTTTTTATGGTGGGACCGGGCATTGCGGCGGGAAAAGATTTGGGAGTGATCGATATGCGGAACATCGCACCGACGCTGGCGAAGGAAGTGGGATTGGTGTTGCCTAAGGCGGAGGGGAAGGCGTTGTTACCGTAGTGGTAGCGGCGGTTACGAGGAGAAACGAAGAGACGTCCAGACAATCGTGGTTTGGTGGCCAAGACGCATCGAGTCGACATAATTGCAATCGTGGGGACATGGGTCCAGCATGCTGGACCCCTACGATTGTGCGAGTGGGCAAGACGCGAAGGTGGCGGACCGCCTCAGAAGGCGGTCCCTGCAACTGCTTAGGGCACAGGCTGAAGCCCATGCTACCTGTCGGAACTAGTTGGCAGCTTCCTGGCTGGCGCGAATTTCTTGCCAGCGGCGGGGGCGCTTGTTGTATTGCAGAACTTTTTTGCGGAGCCGGATGGATTTGGGAGTGATCTCGACGAACTCGTCGTCGGCGATGAATTCGATGGCTTGCTCGAGGCTCAGCTGGCGATGGGGGATGAGGCGAATGGCTTCGTCAGCCGAGGAAGAGCGCATGTTGGTGAGCTTCTTTTCCTTGGTGACGTTGACTTCCATGTCCTGCTCGCGGGAATTTTCGCCGACGACCATGCCTTCGTACACTTCGATGCCGGGGCCGATGAAAAGTTCGCCGCGTTCCTGGAGTCCCCAGAGGGCGTAGGCGGTGGAGGCGCCGGGCCGATCGGCAACGAGCGCACCGGTGGGACGGAGGGCCATGTCGCCGCCGTATTCAATCCAGCCATCGAAGATGGAATGGATCAGCGCAGTGCCGCGTGTGTCGGTGAGGAGCTGGCTACGCAGGCCGATCAATCCGCGAGAGGGGATTTTGAAATCGAGGCGGACGCGGCCGGAGCCGTGATTGCTCATTTTGATCATTTCGCCACGGCGGCTGCCTACGGTTTCCATGATGATGCCGATGAAGCTTTCGGGGATATCAATGACGAGGCGTTCAACGGGTTCGAGCTTCTTGCCGTTTTCGGTGTGGACAACGATTTCAGGTTTGCCGACCATGAGTTCGAAACCTTCGCGGCGCATGGTTTCGATGAGGATGGCGAGTTGGAGTTCGCCGCGGCCGAGAACACGGAACGACTCAGGAGTGTCGGTATCTTCGACGCGGATGGAGACGTTGGTGAGAAGTTCGCGAGCGAGGCGGTCGCGAAGGTCGCGAGAAGTGAGATAGGTGCCTTCGCGGCCGCAGAGCGGGCTGGAGTTGACGGAGAAGATCATAGCGAGAGTAGGCTCGTCGATCGTAAGCGGCTCGAGGGGTGCGGGATTTTCGAGGGAAGTGATGCTTTCACCGATCTGAATACCTTCCACCCCGGCGATGGCGGCGATGTCGCCCGCAGAAACGGATTCGGCTTCGTCGCGCTCGAGGCCGCGGAAAGTGTAGAGCTTGGTGATTTTGGTGGGGAGGAGTTTGCCATCGAGCTTGCTGATGCCGACTTGGTCGCCACGGGTCAGAGTGCCGTTGAAGATGCGGCAAATGGCGAGGCGGCCGAGAAACTCGGAGTAATCGAGATTGGTGACCTGAAGCTGAAGAACGCCAGCGGGATCGCCGGAAGGCGCGGGGATTTTATTTACAATGGCTTCGAATAGGGGGAGCAGGTCTTTCGAATCGTCGCCGACTTTGCGATGCGCGATACCGGCGCGGGCGTTAGTGTAAATGATCGGGAAGTCGAGTTGGTCCTCGGTGGCGTCGAGATCGATGAAGAGGTCGTAAATCTCGTTGATGACTTCTTCGGCGCGTGCATCGGGGCGGTCGATCTTGTTAAGGACAACGACCGGGGGAAGTTTTGCGGCGAGGGCTTTTTGGAGGACGTAGCGAGTTTGCGGGAGCGGGCCTTCGCTGGCGTCGACGAGAAGGACAACGCCGTCGACCATGCGAAGGGCGCGCTCGACTTCGCCGCCGAAATCGCTGTGGCCAGGAGTATCGACGATATTGATCTTGGTGTCATGGAAGAAGAGCGCGGTATTTTTGGCAAGGATGGTGATGCCGCGCTCGCGCTCGAGGTCGTTGGAATCCATGACGCGTTCGACGACAGCCTGGTTGGCGCGGAAGATGCCGCTTTGTTTGAGCATACTGTCGACGAGAGTGGTTTTACCGTGGTCGACGTGGGCGATGATGGCGATATTGCGAATATCCTGGCTCATGTGTGTGAATGCGTCTTAAGACAAAAATAGCTGCTGAAACAACCAGCAGCCCGGACGAAACCCTTTCTTCATCGATTTCAGGTGCGGTGTATGAAGCTCTATTTTAGCAGACGGGGACACCCACGGCCAACGGTGGGATGCGGGAGAGCATGAGGGCCGAGGTGGTATGGTATGCTCACGCCGATTTTAGTGGCGCGTCAGAAATAGCGTGGGGGAACAGTGAAAAAGCGGAAGCGGGTGTTGGGGTGGATCGCGGTGTGTGTTGTCGTGTGGATGAGCGTTGCTCGAGGCCAGGAGCAACCAGCACGGCCGGACTTGCCGAAGCTGTTTGAGAAGAAGGAAGTGATGATTCCGATGCGAGATGGAGTGAAGTTGCATACGGAGATTTACACTCCGCGCGACGCGCAGGAGTCGCTGCCGATGTTGATGGAGCGAACGCCTTACGGAATTTCGGGTGGGCCCGAAGGGTACAGCGGGCATCTGTATGCGGCGCAGGATTTGTATGCGGATGGGTACATTTTCGTGTACCAAGACATTCGCGGACGCTATGGGTCGGAGGGGCAATTTGCGATGAACCGGCCGCTACACGACCCGAACGATGCGAAAGGCGTGGATGAGAGCACGGATACCTACGACACGATTGCGTGGCTGGTGAAGAATGTAGCGAAGAACAACGGGCGCGTGGGCGTGAGAGGAATATCGTACGGTGGATTCTTGGCGGCGATGGCGCTGGTGAATCCACACCCTGCGCTGAAGGCGGTATCGGAACAGGCATGCATGGGTGACGCGTGGATGGGCGACGACTTCTTCCATAACGGGGCATTCCGGCTGAGTTATGGATTTGAGTATTCGGCGTTGATGGAAACGACGAACGAAAATTACAGCTTTCAGTTTAACAATTTCGATTTGTATGACTGGTTCCTGAGGTTGGGCGTGCTTTCGAATGCGGACAAAGAGTATTTCCACGACAAGATTCCGACGTGGAACAATTTTGTAAACCATCCCACGTACGACAATTTCTGGAAAAGCCACGCGGTGGAGACGGCGCTGAAGCATACGACGGTGCCGAACCTGAATGTGGCGGGATGGTGGGACCAGGAAGATTTCTACGGGCCGATGCGGACGTACGAGAATCTGGAAAAAAGCGATACGGAGCATAAGAACTATATCGTGGTGGGGCCGTGGAACCATGGCGGATGGGCACATGGGCCGGGATCGTCGCTGGGCGAAATTCCCTTCGATTCGAATACGGGACAGTATTTCCGGCAGAGAGTGGAAGCGCCTTGGTTTGCGTATTGGCTGCACGACAAAGGGACTTTGCCGATGAAGGAGGCGCTGCTGTTCCAGACGGGGAGCAATGAATGGACGCGATTCGACTCCTGGCCACCGAAGGAAGCGCAAAAGAAGGAGTTGTATTTTGGGGAAGGCGGGAAGCTTTCGTTCGACGCGCCGACGACCAAGAGCGCGGAGGCGTTCGATTCGTACGTGAGCGATCCAGCGCATCCGGTGCCGTACCGTCACCGTCCTGTGGACATGACGTATCCGAATGATCATCCGGGGTCGTGGTACACATGGCTGGTGCAGGATCAACGATTTGTGGACAACCGGCCGGACGTGCTGACGTGGCAGACAGACGAGTTGCCAGATGATGTGACGATCGCGGGAGACGTGACGGCAAAATTGTTTGTGTCGACGACGGGGACGGATGGGGACTGGGTGGTGAAGCTGATCGACGTGTATCCGCAGGAAGTAAAGTCGGAGTGGAAACTTTCCGGGTTCGAACTGATGATCGCGGACGAGATTTTCCGCGGAAGATACTGGAAGTCGTACGAGAAGCCGGAACCGCTGGTGGCGGGAGCGATAACGCCGATTACGTTCAGTCTGCACACGGCGGATCATGTGTTCGAGAAGGGGCACCGGATTATGGTGCAGGTGCAAAGCACGTGGTTTCCGTTGTACGACCGAAACCCGCAGAAGTTCGTGCCGAATATTTTTGAGGCGAAGGCTTCGGATTATCAAGCGGCGACGGACAAGGTTTACCGTACGGCGGAGCATCCTTCAAGTGTGGAAGTGTCTGTGGTGCCGGAAAGCGCGGGGCATTGAGGCTCAGCGCGAAGCGATGGCGGAGTCTGAAGACGAAGATTTGTCTGGAAGCAGGTTGAGGACGATCTGGAACCACCAGTTGGGTTGATAGCAGATCTGGACGGGGACGCCGCGCAGAGCCCCTTGGGTGCCGACATATAGCGTGAAGTAAACCTTTTTCCCGGTTAGCGTGTGAGTCGAGACAAAATCGAGCTGCAGTACGTTTTTGTGGGTCGCGTTGAGGAGCGCGACATTGTTGGGACCGTGCACGCGGACATTTAGCGCGGGAACAGGCGCGATTTTGTCGAGGGTGAGGGTGTTTTCCTGAGCATCGTAGACGTAACAGCGGGAGGACGGGGCAGACTTGCCGGCGAGAGCATCGTCCATCAAGTCGGCGACGGTGGCGAGAAACTCCGCGGAGCGACGACAACGCTGGGAATCCTGCAAGGTGCGAAGAGGGCGAGGCAAGGTGGCGAGACGATCGAGCATGACGGGCTCGGCGCGGTCATAGTCGCGCAGGTTGTAGTCCGTATTGGATTCCAAAGGAACAATCAGAGACAGGGCCTGGTCGGTTTCGACGCGGCTAAGGATTCCGGTGAACGCGTGAAGGCCCTGTTGTTTTTCGCGCTCGAGTTCGGACTTCATGAAACCGAAGAAGGCGCTGGCGGTGACGTCGTCGCCCGGGTGCGCGGAGGTGACGGGAGATTGGTGCCAGGAAACCTCGGTGCCCGCGCCCCAACGATTGATGGCACGAGGGGCTTTGGCGGGATCGCTGCCGAAGAGGACTTGAATGAATTCGAGACGGGGGTCGTTCGCGGAGACGCCGCGGCGGATGTAACCGCCACCGACGTCGTCTTTGCCGGCCCAGAAGAAGAGGAGACGGAGACGAGCAGTCATAGTGTAGTCGTACTGGATGAGGTGAGAGGGGGATTCGCGAACCCAGCGAAGCGCCTCGTTCACGGGTTCGCGGTCTGCGGAGGAAGACAAGGATAACGCGGGGAGATTCAGAAAAAGAAGAAGAACAAAGACGAAGAGGAGAGAGGAACGGAAAGCCTCCCTCATGTGTGGAGGCCTTTGGGATACTGCAGGTTCGTTGGGTGACGATTCATGCGGTACAGCATAAAGAGCGGCTGTTACGGGCAGTTCAAGGGTGGTTGAAACAAAGGAAATTGGGCGGAAAGAGCGGATTTTTGTGTCGAAACAATTACTAAAATGCCCAATGTTGATGCGGGTGTTATTTGGCGGTAATAGTCGGTTTTTAGATTCGAAATAGGTTCGATGCATGTGCTGTGGAAGCTGGACGGATACGGAGAGTCCGATGAGCGGGTCGCGCACAAAACTCCAGCGCTACCGGTTTGGAGTGGGGGCATTTTCGCATTGCCGAAGCGGCGTTTCGCTGCATAGCCACACAATGCACTCGAAGGAATACCTGGGGCGGCTGCCGAGTTACATCGCGAAGTTTCCGATCGGGTCATACATTCTGGAGCGGGAAATCGGGCGACTGCATTTGTATGAAGGGCGGATCTTCGATTTCAACAAGGTGTATTGGGCGCCGCCGCTCTCGCCGCGAGAAGCGTACGAACTAGAGGCAAAGCAGATCGAGGAGCGGCTGGGTTGCAGCGCGCTGGTGTCGCTTTCGGACCACGATACGATTGAAGCGGGTCTGCACTTGAGGCTGCTGGAGAACACGAGGAGCGCGCCAATTTCGGTGGAGTGGACAGTTCCCTACGGACCGACGGAGTTTCACATCGGAGTGCATAACCTGCCCGTTTCGCGATGCGGCGCATGGATGAAGGAGTTTGGGGCGTACCGGGCCAAGCCGAGCGCGGAAAGGCTGAGGACAATTCTGGATGGGTTGAACTCTGAGAAGAACGTGCTGGTGGTGTTGAATCACCCTTATTGGGACGCGGAGAGTATCGGGCTGGAGGAGCACCGAAAGGTGCTGGGAGATTTTCTGGGTCATTACGTGGAGTGCATCCACGCGGTGGAGTTGAATGGGATGCGGTCGCGAAAAGAAAATCAGGCAGTGATTGAGCTGGGGGCGGCGATTGATCGTCCGATAATTTCGGGCGGCGACCGTCATGGCTGCGAAGCGAACGCGGTGCTGAACGTATCGGACGCGACGAGCTTCGAAGAGTTTGTGGATGAAGTGCGCTACGAGCGGCGAAGTGAAGTTGTGCTGATGCCACAATTCTTCGAACCGCTTCCGTTGCGACTCATTGAGAATGCGTGGCACGCGCTGGCGGACGCGCCGGGAGAGTTTGGGCGGCGGCACTGGATGACGCGGGTGTTCATGGAGCAGGACGGTGAGGGGAAGGCGCTTTCGCAGTTTACCGGTACGCGATTTCAGAGAATTGTCGACAAGTTTCGCTGGGTGATCGGGTTGGTAGCGAACCCGGTGTTGCGGCCAGCATTGCGACTTCCCTTCCTTGGCTATGAAGAAGGAGGGCTATGACGCCAGTCCCGCGGGTCGCGCTGCTGTGCGAGACCTACCATGAGATTAACGGGGTGGCGCTGACCGCGCGACAACTGGTTGCGTATGCAAAGCGAAAAGAGCTGCCGCTTCTGGCGATTCACGGGGGAAAAGAGCCGGGGGTACATGAGGAAGGAAGCGTTCGAAGGATAGAGCTGACGCGGTCGTGGTTGAGCGTAGGTATTGAGAGCGATCTACGATTTGACTTTGCGTTTCCCCGGTATAGCGCGCGAATCCAGAAAGAACTGGAAGAGTTCCGGCCCGATGCAATCCACATAACCAGTCCCGGAGAACTTGGGGAGTTAGGGGTGTACTTGTCGCGGAGGATGAAGATACCGCTGGTGGCCTCGTGGCACACAAACTTTCATCAATTTGCGGCGCGGCGGTTGCAGAAGCTGATGGGTTTCTTGCCCGGGAAAGTGGTGCGACCGGCGGTGGCGTGGTCGGAGGAGCGGGGGCTAAGCGTATTGCTGTGGTTCTACGGATTCGCGCGGGTCACGTTGGCGCCGACATTGCCGCAAGTGGCGTGGTTGGAAAAGGAGCTGGGGAAGCCGTCGTTTCTGATGACGCGCGGGGTGGATTCAGAATTGTTTCATCCGCGGCGTCGCACGGAGAGCGACGGAGTGTTTCGAATCGGATTCGTGGGACGGGTGACGCCGGAAAAGGGCGTGCGACTGTTGCGGAAGATTGAACAGGCGCTGGTGGCGGCGGGTTTGAGGGAATTTCGAATCGTGGTGGTCGGGGATGGTAGCGAAGTGCCGTGGCTCAGGCGGCGATTGAAACATGGAGAGTTCCGCGGGGTATTGCGAGGAGAGGCGTTAGCGGAGGCGTACGCGAACATGGATTTGTTCGTGTTCCCATCGCGTACGGATACGTATGGGAACGTGGTGCAGGAGGCGGGGGCTTCGGCGGTGGCCGCGGTGGTAACAAATGAAGGCGGTCCGCGGCACCTGGTGGTGCATGGCGAGACGGGTTTTGTGACCGGAAGCGACGCGGAATTTATTGCGACGGTGGTGCGGTTGGCGCGCGACCGCGAATTACTGGGGCGGCTTGGGAAAGCAGCGCGCGAAAAGATGTCCGGGATTTCGTGGGACGCTGCGTTTGAAAGAACGTACGATGCTTATCGGTACTGCCTGCCGGAAGTGGCCGCGACACGCACAGCACCGGTGAGAATGGCGCGGGTGCAGGTGAACGGGCAATAGCGCCGGGAAAGCCGATTCCTGGTGTAGTTCGGAATGACAGTTTTCGTTCGATCGCTAATGCGAGACAGGGCGCTGTTCGTCGGAGCTGAAGAAGGTCCACGGGCCAGCGGGCATATCGCGCAGGTATGGTTGCTGCCAGGCGTATTCCGGGTGAGCGTCTAAAAACGGTTTGGCATGGAAGTCTTCGCCGCAGGGATGGCCCATGCGGGCGACGAGGCGCATCTCTTTAGCCATGGTGGAGTCGGCAGCTTTGCCTTGAACGGCGCCGCCGGGATAGTAAGGCGCCCAACCCCAGATGGGAATGGCGCGGGAGTTGACGTCAACGTGACCGCACAGGGTGCGCTCATTGGCCTGGGTCTTTTTGTCGTAGGTATCGAAGTGATCGCCGAGCATTTGCTGGGCGAGAGCTACGTCGATCTTGCCTTTGTTTTCGTTGAGTAGCTGCTCCCAGCGAACCCTGCGGGCGTTCGGTGAGGTTTGCATGTCGTTGGAGTCGAACTGCGGCGCATCGAGTTTGAGCACTTTGGGGTCGCGAGCCCAATTCGAGCCGTAGAGCACGCCGTCTTTGGTGCGCCAAAGTTTCCAGGCTTTGAGGCCGAGTTCGAATTGGGCGATTTCACCGGTCTTGCGGTCGCCGAGGAGCCAGTCGTTGGCGTAACCACCGTTGTTGCTGTCGAGCATGATGCGTGTGTAATCGTCGATGGAATCGGCGTATTGGAGCGCCTTGCGAGCGCGCATGAATTCGGGTTTGCCATTGGGATTCCAGCCTTCGAACTGACTGATGGTGGTTTCGGTGACCATGAGGCCGTCGTCGTTGATGCCGAAGTCGTCGTCGCTGGCAATGACGCCGGGGAAACCGTCCATCAAGATGCGGTGGCCGTGGGCGGGCTGAATATCGAAGATGATGCGCCAGCGCTCGCCATTCATGTAGCTGGTCCAGTTGTTATGTGCGATGACGATCTCGCCGGTCTTGGTCCAGGAGCCGGTAGCGACGAAGGCGCTGCAGTTGCCGGGGCTTTTCAGGTTCGGAGGATTGGGCTTCTTTTCCTGTTTGTCGAGCCAAGGGACGTAGTAATCGGGGACTTCTTCAAAGGAGTTGAAGGCAACGATGTCGTAAACGTCGAGAGAAGAGCCGGTGCGGGCGTGGAGACCTTCGGCGATGCCTTGAAGCTCCTGTTGGTATTCGGGGTCAAGCTTCGGCCAGAGCTGTTCGCGGGCGACCTGGCGGAAGAAGGGCCAATCACGCTTGGTGGAGTGCATCATCCCGGCGGAGACAGCCGCGTACGCATCCTCGATTTCAGGGCCGAGCATGAAACCGTGCTGGAAACCGAGGGTGGAAGGGTCGCCTTCGAGATGAACATAGACCCATCCGCCACGTTCGAAACTGTAGGTGGTTTTCAGGCGGGGGTCCTGGGAAGCGGCGAGTTCGCGCGCGGCGGAAATGCTGGAGTCCATTTGTTGCTTTGCCGCCGCGGCTTCGTCGGAAGAACCGCGAGCGAACCAAAGAAGGCCTGCGCCGATAACGAGGATGGCGAGAGCGGCCAGTTTGCGGCCAGCATCGGACATAGGTGGATGCTCCTTTAGAGAAAAAGGAATTGATGTGAGTCTACCGGGAATCGGGAAGAGCGACAACCATGGGGCGGGAAGTTGGAAGTTGTTTGATAGAGTCTAGGGATGCTGACAGCGATCACGAGAAAAGTAAGTTCGAGTTTGGCGAAGTGCGAGCTGAGTTTTATCAAGCGCGAGCCAATCGACATGGCGAAAGCGCGGACGCAGCATGAGGCTTACGAGAACCTGCTGCGTGAGTTGGGCGCGAAGGTGATTTCGTTGGCGGAGGAGCCGGATCTGGCGGACTCGATGTTTGTGGAGGATCCGGCGGTGGTGCTGGACGAGGTAGCGGTGATTTGTCCGCTGGGGACGGAGTCGCGGAGGGCGGAAGCGGAGACGATCGCGAAGGCGCTGGAGAAATACCGGCGGCTGGAGTACGTGAAATTGCCGGGGACGCTGGAAGGCGGGGACGTGTTGCGGGTGGGGAAGAAGATTTTTGTGGGATCGACGGCGCGGAGCAATCCGGAGGGGATTCGGCAGTTGGCGGTGATCGTGGAACGCTTTGGGTATGAGGTGACGGCAGTGCGGGTGAGCGGATGCTTGCATTTGAAGTCGGCGGTAACGAGCCTTGGGGGAAATGTATTGCTGGGGAATCGGAAATGGTTCCAGTGGGAACGGATGGCTGGGTTCGAGTGGGTGGATGTAGACCCGAGTGAGCCGCACGCGGGGAACGCGTTGAGGATGGGCGAGACGGTGGTTTTTCCGGCGTCGTTTCCGAAGACGCGC
>Ga0335076_10006635_pt1 | contig 11672 bp, 5 predicted proteins | sample Lox_Sample_25_FD_206717 | JGI IMG/M metagenome (GOLD analysis project Ga0335076, IMG submission 206717) | Soil microbial communities from Loxahatchee National Wildlife Refuge, Florida, United States - Lox_Sample_2.5 | ecosystem: Environmental > Terrestrial > Soil > Wetlands | place: USA: Florida... | reverse complement strand
TCTTGCGGATCCCCGGTCTCGGTCGCGAACGGCAGGACGACGACGGACGGACCTCGCGCAGAGCCGAACAAGGTATCGCGATAGTACGTAGCGACGGCCACGGTGGCTAAGAGCACTAACGCCGCCGCTGTGAACCCGATTCTTCGCCGGGTTCTCCGTGCGCGTATCTTTGAAACGCTCGCCTGCGCATTCGGCGTCTCGAGCGGCCCGCTCGGCACGGTGTCCTCGTGCCCAGATCTGCGCGCGAGCCTGCGCAGGTCAATGACGAGCTCGCGCATGGTCTGGTAGCGATCGGCGGGCTGGGGCTCCAGCGCTTTGCCGACGATCGCGCGCAGCGGCGCCGGCACCGCCTCGCCGAGCGGCGCCGAGGCGTGGGCGCCGCGGTCGGAGCGGTCGTCGCCGACGGGGATCGGCCGCGTGCCCGACAACAGCTCGTGCAGCACGAGCGCAAACGAGTACACGTCGCTGCGGGCGTCGAGCGCTCGGCCCTGCGCCTGCTCCGGCGACATGTACGCCGCCGTGCCGATCAGCGTGCTGTTATCCCCAGGCTTGAGTCCCTGGAACGCATCGTCCGCGAGTGGATCGGCCTCGAGCAGCTTCGCGAGGCCAAAGTCCGCGAGCTTCGCGTAGCCGTTCTTCGCGAGCAGGATGTTCTCGGGCTTGATGTCGCGGTGCAGGATCCCGGCCTCGTGCGCGACCGCGATCCCGTCCGCGACGCCGATCAAGAGCTCGACGATTGGCTGCCAGCCGCGCGGCTGAGAGGCCCATTGGCGCAGAGTGCCGCCGTCCACGTATTCGGTAATGAGGTACTGTCGATTCTGATACTCGCCCGCGTCGTACACCGTCACGATGTGCGGATGGTTCAACGAGGACACCATCCGTGCTTCGCGCTGAAAGCGTCGCCGCGCCTCCGGATCGGCGAGGTTCTCGGGCAGCACTTTGATCGCCGCGGGGCGATCGAGCTTCGTGTCGGTCGCGTGGTAGACGATGCCCATGCCGCCCGCGCCGAGCGGCCCGTCGATGCGGTAGGTGCCGATTAGAGTGCCGGCCGCGAGCAGCGATCCGCCGGCGGAGTCGTGGCCGGGTAGTGCGGTCTCTTGCTGACCCGTGAGCAATGACTCGACGCGCCGGCGCAGATCCTCGTCTCCCTTCGTCTGCGTCGAGACGAAAGAAGCCCGCTCCCCGATCGGCCTCTTCAGCGCCGCCGCGTAGAGCCGGCTGATCAGGTCCTCGCGTTCGCTCATGCGCCGGTGCGTGCCGCAAGCTCCGCGACGCCTTGATCGCGCAGCGTTGTGGGTAGACGTTCGCGCAGCTGCCTCTGGCGGTCTTCGAGGTGCTCGATCAGCGCTTTGTAGCGCGGCTCTTGAGCCAGACGCTTGAGGCAGGGGCTATCGAGCACGAACGGGGACCACGCCAAGCCCTGCGCCTCGCGAACGCGATCGAGCGCGTCGAGGGCGGCCGCGTTTCGGCCGAGCTGCGACTGATAGCACGCCTGCATCCAATTCACCCACCACGACTTCGCGAGGCCGTGCTCGAGAGCCGCGCTGGCCAAAGCGGCCCGCATACTCGCAATTTTCGTGGCGAGCGCATCGCTGCCGCCGAGCGCCTGTAGCGCGTCGACGTAGCTCGCGATGGCCTGTTGGGGAACCGAATCAAAAACGGCCTCCTTGAGCAGATCGTCCGGAGGTGGCATGCCCATCCTTTCGAGAAGATACTTTGCGGAAGCGAAATCGCCGGTCGCGTTGTAGGCGAACGCGAGGTCATACTCCAACTCGAACTCGTCAGGAAACTCGATGATCTTCTCTTGCGCGAGGTCGATCAGCTCCTTGTAGCGGCGCTGCAGCAAGTACTGACTGATGGCCTCAGGGTCATATCGGTTTGCTGTGACGAAGTCGCCGATCCTCGCGTACAGCTCGCCGATCTGCTCTTTCGTTTCGGGATCGTCGGGTTGCACCTGCAGCGCCTTCAGGCCCCAAGCGATGCCGATGTCGAGATCGCCCGTGAGCTCGTAGAGGTGCGCGACCAGTAGATAGCCTTGCGCGTTCGGGAAACGCGTGGCGATCTCGTTGCTGAGCTCGCGAAGCTTGTCCATGTCCTCGGCAATGGCGAGATACGCGGCATAGTACTGGTAGCGTGAGAGCGATTGTCGGTCGAGCCGAATGGCGTCGCGAAACGCCGTATCCGCACCCCGGGAGTCCGAGCTCTTGAGCACCCAGAGTGCATAGCCGTCCAGGGCGTCGACGTTGTTGGGGTTCAACGCCAGAGCCTTCCGATAGGCGTCACCGGCGCCAGTCTGCTGGGTGCGCAAACGATAAAGCGCGCTCGTGTAGTAGAGGTCCGACAGCTCCGTGGAAGCGGAGTCCGAGTCTACGGACTCCGCGAGTTTCAATGCACTCAGCAAAGGAGCGGCCGCCTTTTCTACATCGCCTTTGTAAAGCAGCGCGGACGCCAGACGGGAATACGCGACGATCGACTTCGGGTCTGCGGCCGTCGCACGCTGGTAGAACTCGATCGCTTTGTCCAGGCTAGGCTCGTCGACCGTGTTGGGTTCTCTGGCTTCATGGTCGTAGTGGCTCGCGAAGAGCAAGAGCATGTTCGCGTTCTCACTCTGTGCCGTCGGCGTCGGAGCGGCCGCCGCCGGCGCGGCTTGCGTCCCCGGCAGTAGCGTCTCGGCAACGTCGGCTGCAATCTGCTGCTGGAGCGCCAGTAGTTCTCCTTGTGCGCGCTGATACCGCAAGGCCGGCCGCACCGCGAAACCTTTGTCGTCGAGCACCTCGACCAGTACGTCGAGCAAGTTGCCCTGTCTCCGCACGTTGCCGTTGATGAGAACGCCGACGCCGAGCGTCCGCGCGATGGTTCGTGCGTCGACGTTCTTCTGATCGCGGAAGCTCAACGACGACGAGCGGGCTTGGACGCTCAGCGGCAGCTCCATCAAGCGGTCGCGCAGAGTATCGCTGAGGCCCTCGCTGATGTGGGCGTCGTTCTCGCTGCCGGTCTCGTTCGCGAACGGCAGGACGACGACGGCCTTGTTGCTCACGGCACCGTGCGGCGTCTGTCGGAAGTATCCGGCGATCAGCAGCGCCGCGACCGCGGCGATGCCCGCGACCGCATAGGCGATCCGACGCGTCGCTGCCGGTCGAGTGCTCACCGCAGTCGATGCCGAGCGGGCGAGCTGATCGATCGCGCCGCTGACCACGTCGTCCTCGGGACCGGACCGGCGCGCAACGCGACGTAGATCGATGCCAAGCTCCCGCATCGTCTGATAGCGATCGTCGGGCTCGGGCTCCAGCGCCTTCGCGACGATCGCGCGCAGCGGCGCCGGCACCGTTTCGCCGAGTGGTGCGGCGGCATGCACACCGCCGCCGGAGCGAGCGTCACCGACGGCGATCGGCCGCGTCCCCGACAGCAGCTCGTGCAGCACGAGCCCGAAGGAGTACACGTCGCTGCGGGCGTCGAGCGGGAGACCCTGCGCTTGCTCGGGCGACATGTACGCTGCCGTGCCGATCAGCGTGCTGTTCTGGCCAGGGTTGATACCCGCGAACGCATCGTCCGCGAGCGGATCGACCTCCAGCAGCTTCGCGAGGCCGAAGTCGGCGAGCTTCGCGTAGCCGTTCTTCGCGAGCAGGATGTTCTCGGGCTTGATGTCGCGGTGCAGGATCCCGGCCTCGTGCGCAACCGCGATCCCGTCGGCGACGCCGATCAGGAGCTCCACGATTTTCTGCCAGCTGCGCGGCCGAGAGGCCCACTGCCGCAGCGTGCCGCCGTCTACGTATTCGGTGATCAGGTAGTGACGATCCTGATACTCGCCGGCGTCGTACACCGTCACGATGTGCGGATGGTTCAGCGACGAGACCATCTTCGCTTCGCGCTGAAAGCGCCGTCGCGCCTCGGGATCCGCGAGGTTCTCTGGGAGTACCTTGATCGCCGCCGGACGGTCCAGCTTCGTATCGGTCGCGCGGTAGACGATGCCCATGCCGCCTGCGCCGAGCGGCCCGTCGATGCGGTAAGCGCCGATCAGCGTGCCGGCCGCGAGGAGCGATCCGCCCGCAAGATCCTGACCGGGTAACGCCGTGTCTTGCTGTCCCGTGAGCAACGACTCGACGCGTCGGCGCAGATCTTCGTCGCCGTTCGACTGCGTCGCGACGAACGAGGGCCGCTCCCCGATCGGCCTCTTCAGCGCCGCCGCGTAGAGTCGGCGGATCGAGTCTTCACGTTCGCTCATGCGCCGGAACGCGCCGCAACATCCGCGACGCCTTGCTCCCGCAGCGTCGCCGGCAGCCGCTCGCGCAGCTGCTTCTTGCGCTCTTCGAGGTGCTCGATCAGCGCCCTGTAACGCGGCTCTAGGTTCACACGCTTGAAGCAGGGGCTATCGAGCAAGAACGGCGACCACGCTAAGCCCTGCGCGTCGCGGACGCGATCGAGCGAGTCGAGGGCGTCCGCGTTTCGGCCGAGCTGCAATTGATAGCACGCCAACATCGCGTTCACCCACCACGACTTTCCGATGCCATGTTCGCGACCCGCGCTGTAGAAAGGGACCCGTATTTTCGCGATTTTCGTGGCGAGCGCATCGCTCCCGCCGAGCGACTGTAACGCGTCGACGTAACTGCCAATGGTCTGTTGGGGGACTGAATCAAAAACGCCTTCTTCAAGGAAATCGTCCGGTGGCGGCATGCCCATCTTCTCGAGAAGATACTTGGCGGACGTGAAGTCGCCGGTCGCGTTGTAGGCGAACGCGAGGTCGTACTTCGCCTCGAAGTCGTCGGGGTAGTCGATGATGTATTCTTGCGCGCGGTCGATCAGCTCCTTGTAGCGTCGCTGCAGCAAGTACTGGCTGATGGCCTCAGGGTCATATCGGTTTGCTGTGACAAAGTCGCCGATCCTCGCGTAGAGCTCGCCGATCTGCTCCTTCGTTTCGGGATCGTCGGGTTGCAGCTGCAGTGCCTTTAGGCCCCAAGCGATGCCGACGTCGAGATCGCCCGTCATCTCGTAGAGGCGCGCGAGCGCTAGGTAACCCTGTGCGTTCGGGAAGCGCGCAGCGATCTCGTGCCCGAGCTCGCGAAGCTCGTCCATATACTCGAGCGTGCCGAGATACGCGGCATAGTCCTTGTAGCGCGAGAGCGATTGCCGGTCGAGCCGAATGGCGTCGCGAAACAGCGCATCCGCGCCCCGGAGGTCCGAGCTCTTCAGCAGCCACTGCGCATAGCCACCCAGGGCATCGACGTTGTTGGGGTTGAGCGCCAGAGCCTTCCGATAGGCGTCATTGGCGCCGGTCTGCACTGTGCGCAGCCGATAAAGCGCGGTCGTGTAATAGAGGTCCGACAGGTCTGTAGAAGCGGTGTCCGGGTCTACGGAGTCCGCGAGCTTCAACGCGCTCAATAGAGGGGCGCCTGCATCTTCTACATCGCCTTTGTAGAGCAGCGCGGAGGCGAGACGGCTGTACGCAGCGATGGACTTCGGGTCGGCTGACGTCGCTCGTCGGTAGAAGTCGATGGCTTTGTCCATCTTCTGCTCATCTAGCGTGCTGGGTTCTCTGGCTTCATGGTCGTAGTGGCTCGCGAAGAGCAAGAGCATGTTTGCGTTCTCGCTCTGCGGTGTCGGTGTCGGTGTCGGAGCGGCAGCGGCCGACGCGGCTTGCGTCCCGGGCAAGAGCGTCGCGGCAACGTCGGCGGCGATCTGCTGCTGGAGCGCCTTGAGTTCTGCCTCGGCACGCTGGTATCGCAAGGCCGGCCGAATGGCGAAGCCCTTGTCGTCGAGCACCTCGACCAGCACGTCCAGCGTCTTGCCCATCCTGCGCACGCTGCCATTGATAAGAATGCCGACGCCGAGCGTCCGCGCGATGGTTCGCGCGTCGACGTTCTTTTTATCGCGGAAGCTCAATGACGACGAGCGGGCCTGGACGCTCAGCGGCAGCTCCATCAGGCGGTCGCGTAGAGTGTCGCTGAGGCCTTCGCTGATGTGCGCATCGTTTTCGCTGCCGGTCTCGTTCGCGAAAGGTAGGACGACGACGGCCTTGTTCGACACGACGTTATGCGGTGTCTCTCGGAAGTATCCGACGACCAGCAGCACGGCGACCGCCGCAACTCCCGCGACCGCGTAGGCGATCCGGCGCGCCGCGGCCGGTCGAGTGCTCACCGCAGTCGATCCCGAGCGGGCCGCGATCTGATCGATCGGTGCGCTGACCACGCCGTCGTCGAGCTCGGGTCTGCGTACGAGCCTTCGCAGGTCGACGACGAGGTCGCGCATGGTCTGGTAGCGATCGTCGGGATCTGGCTCGAGCGCCTTGGCGACGATCGCCCGCAGCGGCGCTGGCACCGCTTCGCCGAGCGGTGCCGACGCGTAGGCGCCGCGGTCAGAGCGAGCGTCCCCGACGGCGGTCGGCCGCGTGCCCGAGAGCAGCTCGTGGAGCACGAGCGCGAACGAGTACACGTCGCTACGGCCGTCGAGCGGCCGGCCTTGCGCCTGCTCCGGCGACATGTACGCCGCCGTGCCGATCAGCGTGCTGTTGTCCCCGGCCCGCGCCGCCGCGAAGGCATCGTCCGCGAGCGGATCGACCTCGAGCAGCTTCGCGAGCCCGAAGTCCGCGAGCTTCGCGTAGCCGTTCTTCGCGAGCAGGATGTTCTCGGGCTTGATGTCGCGGTGCAGGATCCCGGCCTCGTGCGCGACCGCGATCCCGTCGGCCACGCCGATCAGAAGCTCGACGATCTTCTGCCAACCGCGCGGCTGAGAGGCCCACTGCCGCAGCGTGCCTCCGTCGACGTATTCCGTGATCAGGTACTGTCGATGCTGATATTCCCCCGCGTCGTACACGGTCCCGATGTGCGGATGGTTCAGTGACGAGACCATCTTCGCTTCACGCTGAAAGCGCCGCCGCGCCTCCGGATCGGCGAGGTTCTCGGGCAGCACTTTGATCGCCGCGGGGCGATCGAGCTTCGTGTCGGTCGCGCGGTAGACGATGCCCATGCCGCCCGCGCCGAGCGGCCCGTCGATGCGGTAGGTGCCGATCAGGGTACCCGCTGCGAGCAGAGATCCGCCCGCGAGGTCGTGACCCGGCAGCGCGGTGTCTTGCTGAGCGCTGAGCAACGAGTCGACGCGCCGGCGCAGATCCTCGTCCCCGTGCGCCTGCGTCGCGACGAAGGCAGCCCGCTCCCCGATCGGCCTCTTCAGCGCGGCCGCGTAGAGTCTGCGGATCAGATCTTCACGTTCGCTCATTCCAGCGCCCGTCCGACCTAGGCCGAAGCAAGCATATAGGGCTCGCGCACCGAGGCAAGCGAGGCGCCCCGGGGCTCCTCGCATCATCGCCGGCGGTCGAGCGGCCGTGTGGATTCCCCGTCTATAGTAGTCTTCTGCGCCTGACGCCTGCGTGCTCTTGCACTGAATGAGCGGACCCGCCGTCACGACCGTTCGCGCCGTCGTACTCACCGCGTTGCTCGTAACCGGCTCCGCGCACGCACATCATTCCGCGGCCGTGTTCGACTCGGACAAGGTGATCGAGCTCCGCGGTGTCGTCGTCGACTTCCAGCTGCGTAGCCCCCATTCCTCGTTCGTCATCGACGCTCGAGCGTTTTCGAAGGACGGCGCCGAGATCGGCAACGGCGTCGCGCGTTGGGAGATCGAATCGGAATCCGTGCCGGTGCTGCGCTCCTACGGCATCGACGCCGGCACGTTCGAGCCGGGCGACACGGTCACGATCACGGCCTGGCCGCATCGCGATCCGAGCTTCAAGTTCGCGCACTCTCTCGAGATCAGGGACGCGTTCGGCGGCGACTACGTGATGACGAACAGCAACCGTCTCTACAGTCCCTCGGTGCGTGCCGCCGCCGGTGTCGCTCCGAAACGCGTTGCCGAGGCGCCGGCGCCCGCGTCGGGCATCGCACGGCTCCAAGGACGCTGGCAGCAACCGTTCACGCGCTTCGGAGCCGGCCCCGGCCTGCCGCTCAACGAAGCGGGCATGCGCGCGTGGCGCGAGTATGACCGCAAACAGTCGCCGGCAAACGTATGCGAGCCGATCAACGTCCCGGACCTCTTCTTCTCTGCGTTCTTTCTGTTCGAGATCCGAATCGACGAGCGCACGGCGACGCTCCATAACGAATATTTCGGCGTCGTGCGCACGATCCCGCTCTCCGGCGCGCCGTCGGTTGCCGACGAGCGCGGACTCTTCGGGCACGCGGCCGGGCGTATCGACGGCGACGCGCTCGTCGTCGAGAGCGGCCAGTTCCCGCCGTCGCGCTGGGGGCTCGGCGTGGAGGAGGCGCATGGCGCCGACATCCCGTCCAGCGCTCGCAAGACGCTCACCGAGCGTTTCACGGCTACGCCCGACGGTCAGACGCTCGTCTACGAATACACGCTCGCCGATCCGGAGTACATGACGGGCCCGCAGAGCGGCCGCATCGAGCTCACGCGCGTCCCGGATGGCACGCCGCTCTATCCGTTCGATTGCGACACCGAGAGCGCGGCGATGTGGTCGCGGCGTCGGAGCGACCCGCCGCTGCGCGTCGAGCCGGCGCGTTAGGGCCGTCGATCGACGGGAGCGCGCGTCAAACGCCGAGCACGAACCGGATCAGATGATCGGGATTGTCCCGAGGCTCGATGCCGAGGGATATCACGCCCGTTCCCTTGAGCTGATAGAGCTCGCGCTGCACGAGCGTCGGCGTGCCGCCGTGGCCGCCGTCGTCGATGTACGTGCCGTTCGTGCTGTGGTCCTGGAGGAAGAACTTGCCCGCCACGCACTCGACCGATGCGTGCCGGCGCGACACGAGCCGGTGATCGACCTTGAGCCGGCAGTCGTCGTCGCGCCCGATCAGGCACGCGGAGGATTGCGGGTCGACCGTCCACTCGCCGGCGCCGTAGCGCAGCGCGAGCCGAGCGACGACCGTTTTCGTGTGCAGCGGCGGCCGGTAGTCCGTGAGCGCCTGCTTGTCGTTCGCGAGCAGGTAGATGTCCATCGGCTCGGCCTTGCCCTTGACCGGCACCTTGCGGATCAACCGGAGGTTGCGCCAGCGGCCGGGCTCCGCGAGCTGCGCCTGCGCGGCGGCCGTCATCACGATCTCGAACCGCTTGGCGATGTCCGCCATGCGGGCGGCGACGTTGACGACGTCGCCATAGAGCTGCTCCGTCTCGCGCAGCACGACGCCGACGTGCAGCCCGGCGTGCATCGACAGCGGCTCCTCGTAGGGCAGGTCGCGCATGCTGATGGCCGAGACGAGCGCGGCGTCTACGCCTGGGAACATGCAGAGCATTCCGTCGCCGCGCAGCTGGATCACCTGGCCGCCGCCGTCGACGGTGAGCGCGGACCAAAGATCGAGCGTGCGCGCGACGATCTCGCGCGCCCGGTCGTCGCCGACGGCGACGTAGAGCTTCGTGCTGCCGCTGATGTCGGCGAACAGCACCGCGCTGTTTTCGTGACGTTCGATCGGCAACGCTGCGTCTCGATGGCGGGACAGTGTCGTGAGGAATGATGCCGAAATCGCTGCGGGTTGGCGATCCTCGCGTGAGGTTGTTTGACGCCCGTCACACCCGCCTGCATCCGCCGCGCGGCGTTTGACGCCTTTCGGGTTGCACGCCTAAAGTTCGACGGCCACGTCTCGATCGCGTCCGAGGATAGTCATGATTCGCGTTCACTCGACGAAAGCTTCGATCAACGGCTACAAGGTTCGCTTGCTGCTCGCGTTGCTCGAAGTGCCGTACGAGCTCGTCGAGCTCGACATGTACGCGGGCGAGCACAAGCGCGAGCCGTTCCTCACTCTGAACCCGTTCGGCCAAATGCCGGCGCTCACCGACGGCGCGTTCACGATCGCGGACTCGCATGCGTGCCTCGTCTACGTGGCGCGCAAGCACGATCTCACGGGGCGCTGGCTGCCGAGCGACGCCGAGGGCGAGGCGAAGGTCGCAGAGTGGCTGTCGAAGTCCGCGAACGAGGTGCATCAAGGCCCGTGGATGAAGCGCGCGAAGATTCGTCGGCCCGACGCGATCAAGCTGTCCGACGAGGAGATCGACGCGCGCTGCGATCACATCTTGCGGATCATGGACGCCCATCTCGCGAAGCGCGACTGGCTCGCGCTCGACCGTCCGACGATAGCCGACGTGTCGTGCTTCGGCCCGATCTCGATGCTCAAGGTGTCGGGCTACGACACGGACAAGTGGCCGAACGTCACGCGCTGGCTCGCGGGCGTACGCGCGCTGCCGCGCGCGCACGACATCGACGGCAAGCCGTTCCGCTAGCCGATCGAAACGTCAAAACGTCCCTTTCGTCTCGACGATCAGCTGCACCTTGTCGATCGTCGGAGGCGCGTTGATCGGGAACGCGAGATCGATGTGCAGTATCTGGCCACGGCTCGCGCGCGGCGACGTGAGCCGCAGCCCGAAGCCCACGTCGTAGAGCGTGCCGAGCGGGACCGACGCGCGCGGGTCGCGGCCGGTCACCCGGCCCGCGTCGAAGAACGCCGCGTAGCCGAAGCGGAACAGCCGCCACGGGTAGAAGTCGGTGTAGAAGCGCTGCTCGACGGTGAACAGCATTCGGTTCTCGCCGGCCTGATAGCGAATCGGATACCCGCGGAGGCCGTTGTCGCCGCCGAGTAGCACTTGCAAGTCCGGGTCGAGCTCGTGCGTCGCGACCGCGCTCAGCGACACGCTCAAGAGCTGGTCGTCGAAGTCGCGCCGGTAGTAACGCGCGTCGAGCTGCGTCACCGAGTTCTCGTAGCCGACGCCGTGCTCGTAGCGCGTCGACGTGCTCGCTCCTAGCTGGAACAGACCGCCCGGCTCGCCCGGCTCCCAGCCGCGGGTCACCGTCGCGCGCAGCAGCGTCGCGTCGCGGTCGGAGCCGAACGCCCTCTCGGCGAAGCCGATGCTCGCGTAGAGATTGATGCCGAGCGCGATGTCCTCGGTGCGGCCCATGTCGTTGAGCTCGCTCATCTCGCGGAAGTCGTCGGCCACGAGCTGCCAGCCGATCCAGGGATAGACGAGCTTGCGATCGGGAGGGAGGAGCAGCGGCTGCGGTTTATTCTCGGTCGGCTGGAACGTGTCCTCCTCCGACGTGACACCGAAGAGCCAACGCCGCGTCCGCGAGTCGACGATGCCGCGCGACAGGCCGCCTCGGATCGTGAGGTCGTGGACATCGTGGCGGAACTCGTCGATCTCCTGGCCGAGGTCGTACATCGTGTCGATCCGGCGCTGGTCGCTGAACGCTCCGCCCGTCATCCAGCGCGCGTCGAGCGAGTAGAAGGGCCGCTCGGCGAGCAGGTCGCGGCGGTAGCCGTCGCTCGCGTTCGCGAGCACGGCATCGAGCTGCATGCGGGTGTTGAGGACGTTGCCGTCTTGGTATCCGAGGAGCCACTCGTCGCGATCGATCGTGCTCTTGTACGAGACGCTGACTTCTTTGCCGCGCCCCAAGAAGTTGTCCTCGTCGAGGCCGAGACCCCACTCGGTCTTACCGCCGCTGTGCGACAGCTTCGCGTTCAAGCTCAGGGACCACGCGTCCCGGACCCGGACCTCGACGTCGACGCTGTTGGACGCCGGGTCGTACGTTCGGTAGACGATCCGCACGTCTGCGAGGAAGCCGCGCGCGCGCAGCGCCCGCGCCGACTCGTCGAGCACGCGCCCTTCGTAGCGGTCGCCCGCCTTGAAGAGCAGCGCGGTCTCGATCACCTCCGGTCGCGTGCGCATGTGGACGCGATTTG
>Ga0335076_10006634_pt1 | contig 11672 bp, 5 predicted proteins | sample Lox_Sample_25_FD_206717 | JGI IMG/M metagenome (GOLD analysis project Ga0335076, IMG submission 206717) | Soil microbial communities from Loxahatchee National Wildlife Refuge, Florida, United States - Lox_Sample_2.5 | ecosystem: Environmental > Terrestrial > Soil > Wetlands | place: USA: Florida... | reverse complement strand
GTCGGGCTGCGGGATTCGATGTATCGCGTCGCGCGTCGCGCCGGCAATCCCGACAAGCCTTGGCCGGAATACGCGGAGCTGGATTGCTACGCGTGCCATCACAGCCTGACGGCGGCGGCGGATAGCTGGCGGCTGGTTTCGTCGGATTACTACGGCAAGCGTCGTCCCGGCAATCCGCCGTATAACGAGTCGCGCGTGGTCGTGTTCAAGGACCTGGTCGGGGAGCTTTATCCCGACCTGGCGAAGCAGCTCAACCAGGATGTGTGGCAGGTTGCCGACCAGATGAACAAGCTGAACGGCAATCGGCAGGAGATTGCTGCCAGCGCGAACCGCGCGGCGGAGCTGGCGAACCAGATCGCGGACAAGCTTAGCGCGCAGAGTTACGATCCGGCACTGACGATGCGCCTGATGCGGCGCATCGCTTCCAACTATCCGCAAATCGCGAATGCCGGCTACGGGGCGGCGGCGCAGGCGGCCATGACCCTGGACGACCTGTCGCGCGCGTATCAGCAGAACGGCGGCGGCGAGATGGGCGCGAACGTCAGCTCCTCGATTGACGCGCTGAACAAGATGTTCAAGGAGCAGAATCCCTCGGCCTATAACGCGGCCCAGTTCTCCGACCGCATGCAGAACGTGAGCAAAGCGCTGGGCGGGCGTGCCAGCTCGGCGGCAGGCAGCAACTAAAGCAGCGGACGTTTACGTTGTCAGCAAGTTGGGCCCAACATGGCAGGTCAATTGTCGGCGCGCAAAAACCAAACCGTCGAACTCCCCCAGGCGCCGCTGCAGGCGCCGCGCACGGCTGAACACCTGCGGCTCGCGGAACCCCACACCGGCGCCGTCGCTCCGTGGCGCAAATGGGGGCCATATGTCTGCGAGCGCTCGTGGGGATCGGTGCGCGAAGACTATAGCTCCGACGGCAACGCCTGGGACTACTTCACTCACGACATGGCGCGCAGCCGGGCCTATCGCTGGGGCGAGGATGGCATCGCCGGCATTTGCGACCGCTATCAGTTGCTGGTTTTTGCCTGGGCGTTCTGGAACGGCCACGATCCTATCCTGAAGGAGCGGATGTTCGGCCTCACTTGCAACGAGGGCAACCGCGGTGAGGACGTCAAGGAATACTATTTCTATCTCGACAACACTCCGACGCATAGCTACATGCGGATGCTCTACAAGTATCCGCAGCGGGCATACCCTTACAGTCAGCTGGTCGAGGAAAATCGACATCGGCAGGGACAGCGCGAATACAAGCTCCTGGACACCGGCGTATTCGATGAGGATCGCTATTTCGATATTTTTATCGAGTATGCCAAGAACTCTCCAGAGGATATCTGCATCCGGTTGGAAGCTTTTAATCGGGGGCCGGACGACGCTCCCCTGCATATACTTCCGCATCTGTGGTTTCGCAATATCTGGTCCTGGACTAACCCGCACAACGGTGAGCCGGTAATTGAACCAGGGCCAGCGAGCGACGGATATACCTCATTGCTGGCGGACGAAACCAACGGCCCGCGGCTGGAGAATCTGCCGTTTCGCTATAACCTCGGTAAGCGCTACCTATATTGTCCTGAGGGCGGCGAACTACTTTTCACTAATAACGAGACCAATGCTGCGCGCTTGTTCGGCGCCCCTCCCGATGGCTCGTATGTGAAGGACGCCTTCCATCGCCATCTCATTCATGGCGAGAATTGCATTAATCCGAAACACGTTGGCACGAAGGCTTGCGTCTGCTACTCCTACCAGATCCCCGCGCATGACTCCGTCGTACTTCAACTTCGTCTGACCGACACGGAAGTGAATAAGCCCTTAGCCGAGGTAGATCGCGTCATCATTCGGCGCAGCAAGGAGGCAGACGACTTCTACGACGCGGTCCATCCGCCGCAGGCTACGCCGGAAGAGAAGATGATCCAGCGGCAGGCCTTCGCCGGGATGTTGTGGAGCAAGCAGATCTACCTTTTCGATGTCGAACGCTGGCTGGATGGCGATAGCGTCGCTCCGCCCGAAAACCATAAACGAAACCGCAATGTGCACTGGCGTCACTTGAATTCCATGCGTATTCTCGCGGTCCCCGACAAGTGGGAGTTCCCGTGGTTTGCGGCGTGGGATTTGGCCTTCCAGTGCACAACGATTTCATTGGTTGATCCCGGCTTTGCCAAGGAAAATCTATGGCTTTTGTTGTTCGAGCAGTTCCAGCACCCCAATGGACAAATTCCCGCCTATGAATGGGAATTTTCCGACCTGAATCCTCCCGTCCATGCCTGGGCGGTGTGGCGTGTTTATCAGAACGAGAAGATGCGCACCGGGAAAGGCGATACAGCTTTCCTGGAAAAATGCATGCACAAGTTGCTGATGAACTTCGCATGGTGGGTAAACCGGGTAGACCGCGAAGGCAATAACGTATTTGAAGGAGGATTTCTCGGTCTCGACAATATCACGGTAATCGATCGCAGCGAGAAGATGCCGGGCGGTGCAGCGCTGGAGCAGTCCGATGCGACCGGATGGATGGGTTTCTTCTGTCTATACCTGATGCGTGCTGCGCTGGAATTGGCCGGCACCAATCCGGTTTACGAGACATTAGCTACGAAGTTCTTCGAGCACTTTGTATATATCGGCGCCGCCATGAAGAAGATGGGCGGGCGTGACTATCAACTGTGGGATGAGCAGGACGGATTTTTCTACGATGTGCTGCGGCTTCCTAACGGCAGCTTCAAGAAATTCCGCCTGCGCTCGATGGTGGGATTGATCCCGCTGTTTGCCGTCGAGGTCCTCAGCCACGAAGACCTGGAACCACATCCCGACTTTCTCTCCAATGTCGAATGGTTCATCCGCAATCGTCCCGATCTGGTGGGGCATGCTTGTTATTCCTTGGACGGCTCGCGCTGGGTACTTTCTATCGCCGACGCCAATCAACTCAACCGCGTCTTGCACCGACTGGCCGATCCGGAAGAATTTCTTTCGCCCTACGGCATTCGCAGTCTTTCGAAATATCACGCCGAGCACCCGTTTTGTTTTGAAGGCAAGTGCGTCGGCTATGAACCCGGCGAGTCGGACGAGAAAATCAAGGGCGGCAATTCGAACTGGCGCGGCCCAATCTGGTTTCCCACGGCTTACCTGCTCATCCGGTCCCTGATGAAGTTCCATCGCTCACTAGGGATGACGCTGGCTTCGGGGTCTTCGTCAAGCAACGGCGAAAACATTGTTCCTCACGAGCTTGCTTGCAACATCGCCAATCGCATGATCTCTATTTTCAAGCGAGACGCGACCGGCCGGCGTCCGTGTTTCGGAGTTTATGATAAGTTCCAGACCGATCCCCATTGGCGAGATTACTTGCTCTTCAATGAGTACTATCATGGAGAAACCGGCCAGGGACTCGGTGCCAGCCACCAGACCGGGTGGACAGGGCTGGTAGCAAATCTAATCGAGGAATGGAGACGATAGCAGAGTCCTGCCGGGGCTGTTCCGCAGGACAGGAGCGTATTCTGGTTGTGACGAATGAGTACTGAGCCACAAGTTCGGGTGAAGTTCTGGGGCGTCCGCGGATCCATACCTGTTGCCGCCTACGATTTTCTGGGATGCGGCGGCAACACGACCTGCGTGGAGCTGCGGATCGACGGCAATATCCTTATTATTGACGCGGGCACCGGCATACGCCGTCTTGGGATGGAGATACAACGCGAACTAGCCGGAGCCAAGGTCAGCGTTGACCTGTTGTTGACCCACTTTCACTGGGACCACATCCAGGGACTGCCATTTTTCACGCCATTGTATTCGCCGGAGTCGGAAGTGCGTTTTTATTCGACGCGCCCACCAAGCGAGTTGCGCAATCTTCTGGAAGGTGAGATGTCGCACCCGTATTTCCCCGTCAACTTCGAATTGCTTCCCGCAAAGCGCGGCTTTATCGATGTTGCCAAGGAGTGCGTGCACATCCCGAACGTGTGTGTCCATCCTTTCCCGATGAACCATCCCCAGGGAGCTACCGGATTCCGCATTGAAGCGGGCAGCCGCGTCATCACTCACGCCAGCGACCTCGAACATGGCAACCCGGAGTTCGACAAAATCTTGCGGGAGTTCGCGCAGAACAGTGACGTCCTCATCTACGACGCACAATTCACTCCCGACGAATATCCCATGAGGAAAGGCTGGGGGCACAGCACCTGGCTGGAAGCCACTCGTGTCGCGCAGGAATGCAATGTGAAGCGCCTGGTCTTGTTCCACCATGATCCCGGCCACGAAGATGCAATGATGGTGGACATTGTTACCCAGGCTAGAAAGTGTTTTGAGAAGACGCAGGCGGCACAGGAAGGAATGGAAATCATACTGTAGAGTTCTTTTCTGTAAGCCGGCCAGTAAACAAATTTCTCTTCTGTTCCAGACAGTTCTGCGCGCTTTATCCTAGACATATATTGTGACGCCCCGCAAACGCCTACTCGTGGCTTGCTGTCTGCTGATTACGGTCGGCACCATCGCCGTTATCGGCTATAAGGTGCTTGGCGGTCCCTCGGTCACCGTTCTCGATGCCATTTACATGGTGGTGATCACACTGTCAGGGGTGGGTTACGACGAGATTGTCAACACCGCCAACAACCACGCTCTGCGAGTCTTCAATATTTTTGTAGTGCTGACCGGCGCCGGCATCGCGGTGTATGTATTTTCCGTACTCACCGCCTTCCTGGTAGAAGGCGAGCTCCGTCATCTGTTTCGGAGGAGCAGGATGAAGAAACAAATTTCCGAGTTGAAGAACCATTACATCGTCTGCGGATTCGGCGAGACCGGGCGGCACGTAGTGGACGAACTGGAGAAGACGCACACGCCGTTTGTCGTCGTCGACAGCTCGCACGAGGCAGTTACGCGCGGCCAGGAGATGCATCCCGATCTGTATAAGGACATGCTGCACATGGCCGGCGACGCAACGGATGAGAATGTGCTGGTGCAGGCCGGCCTCGACCGGGCACTGGGATTGATTACGGTTTTGCCCAGCGATAAAGACAACCTCGTCATCACTGTTGTGGTGAGGCAGAGAAACCACAGCATCCGCATTGTGAGCCGCTGCACCCACCTGAGTTATGCCGAACGGATGATCAAGGCCGGAGCCAATTCCACCGTGTCACCCAACCATATCGGCGGCCTGCGCATGGCCAGCGAGATGTTGCGGCCGCACGTCGTCAGCTTCCTGGACCTGATGTTGCACGAGAAGTCGCGCACCTTGCGGGTGGAAGAGATTCCCTTGACCGAGTCGTCGGTGTGGACCAATAGCCGTATCTCCGATGTCAATCTCGCTGTCCGCTACAATCTTCTTCCGCTCGCTATCAAGCGGGACGGGACCGCAGGACCTGAACTCACGTTTAATCCTCCCGCCGACACTACTTTGTCGGCGGGCGACGTGATTATCGTCATGGGCGACGAGGACAGCGTTCACCAGGCCCGAGCCGAAGCTAACCCCACCTCAGCTGGCGCTTAAGGTACGGCATTGGCCATCGCGGTCCGCGAGACGCGATCACCGGTCTACTTTGAACCGAAGGTGAAATTCACTCCGCCGAAATACTTGAAGTTGTTTTGATTGGCACTGAAGTTGCGATAGCCGAAGCGCGTCAGCTGATAGTCCAGCTCAGCCGGGCGAAGCTGCACATGAGTGGCGATAGGGATATCCAGCCCGCCTCCGAGCTCCATGGCGAAGGCTGTCTCATTTCCTCCGCTGGGAGTGAGAACAAAGGTACCGCTGCCTTTGGCTCGCAGTACCGCGGCATAGCCTTGCGAATGCGCGATGCCATAAAGGCTATGGAAGTAGGGCTGGAATTTGCCCGAGTGTCTCTTGATTTGCGGACCGAACTGATAGAGGAACATGCTGGTGCCTGCTGATCCGGTATAGCCCAGCTCGCGCAGCTTATTCGTCCAGCCTGAGCCGAAGTCGTAACCCGTAAACTCCGCCTTTATTCCGAGCCAGCTGAGGGCATTCCACACTGCGGCCGCGCCGCCGCCATTGAAGCTTTGGCTGGTAAGTTGAGGGACGTTGGCATGGAAATCCATGTAGGAATATCCTGCCGAGGCCTCAAATTGCGGCAGAGATTGCGCCGATGCGGCCGCGGCCGCTAGAAGCACGAACCACAGGATGTACAGAATGCGGTGGTTGGTCATTGAGCACTCCTGCGGTTTTTCGTTGTCGTCATAGCTCTTGCGATCAGCTCCACGTTTACTGCAGGGGGTTAACGGTAACGGGAACCTCGGCGGAGTACACGGTTCCGTCCTGGCCGGTCACCTGCACCAGCACCTGATAATGTCCGACAGGGGTCAATTTGCCGTATCCTCCGCAAGCCACGGCAAAGAGAATTGCGCCGCCGGCGAGGATCAAGGCGAGTATCCGCAGAAGCCTTTTCCGTCGCGAACCACGCCTGCCCAAGGCGCCCACAAAAACGACACCGGGCAGACCGAAGAACAGCGAGGCGTAGATAGGAACGCGCGTATGCAGCCGCGCGACCTCGCAACCGGAAATGACAAGCTGGGTGGGTCCCGGGAATGTGCCGGAGGTGGGCGTGAAGGTGCAGACACCGCCAATCATGCTGAGCGGCTGGTTGCCGTTGAGGCCGGTGCCGTTCACCTGCGGGCACGATGGATTGCTGTATGTTGTTCCGGGAGGCCCCGGGAAGTACACCTGGATAGGTGGTCCCCCGCCGCCAGGAGGCATGCCCACGCCCGGGCCGTTCTGAATGACCATCAAGTTCTGGCTGACCTGATGCATCCGGCCGCTGTTGTCCTGGCCGCTGACCGTGATCATGTAGTTGCCAACCTGTGTCCCGGCTCCAGTGCTGACGGTCAGGGTCGTCACCAGATCATCATCCACCAGCCCTGACGATGGCGAATTCACCACACAGCTTCCGGCAGCCAGCGCCGGGCTCACGCTGCACGACAAGCTCACGATGCCGCTGTAGCCATTCAACCCATGGACCCTAACCGGCACGGCTTGCGTAAAAAATGGGTCCGTGATGTTCGAGAACGTTTGCGCGACGCTAATGCTCGGCGGAGTGAGCGGCACGATCACGAAATCTCCGCCGCCGCTGAGCACAGTCTGGGTGAGGGTGCCGGAGCTGTTCGCGTAGACGCCTTGCGGATCGCTGAACGACGCGAGAATCGTGTCTGAGCCCGCCGGCAACGATGAGGTCGTGCAGCTCGCGACACCGCTGCTGTTCAGCATGATCGGGTTGGGGCACTCGGCGATGGAGCCGCCATTGCTCTGGAACAGCACTTGACCCGACGCGGGACCAGCGCTGGACATCACGGCAGCCGTCAAGCTGATCTGCTGTCCCACGTTCGACGGATTCATCGACGACATGACCGCGGTAGTCGTCGGGATTTGCGCCGGCGGGGTCACGGTCACAATGTTCGATTGGCACGCCGCGTAGATGTTTCCTGTCGGCATGAAATTGGCTTGCAGATTTTGCGGTCCATTGCCGGTGACAGTCAGATTCAGAAGCTGGCCGGTGTTGGCAGTGCCGCCCCGCAGGATGCTCGCGGTGTTGCTGACGTAATTCGAGGAGGCGACATCGGGAAATCCGTCGCCGTTGAAGTCGGCAATGGCCAGGGCCCACGGCTCGCCGCCCGTCGGGAACGTCATCTGCGGCTGGAAGGTGCCGTCGCCGTTGCCCAGCAGCACGCGGATGGAACTATCGCTTGTACTGGCGACAGCGAGATCCGGTATGCCCGAGCCGGTGAAATCGGCAACGGCGACGCCGACCGGCGACTGACCGGCGGCATACGTGGCTTCCGGTTGGAAGGTCCCGTCGCCATTGCCGAGCAATACGCTGACCATGTTGTCGAGTTGGTCGCCAAGCACGAGGTCGACTTTGCCGTTGCGCCGCAGATCGGCCGCCGCAATGCTAATAGGGCCGCCTGTTACCGTGACTGTATGCGTTGCGCTAAAGCCGCCATCGCCGTCGCCGACCAGCACAATCGCCTGATTTTGAGCATCGGCTACGGCCACGTCGAGGTTGCCATCATGATTGAAGTCGCCGACGGCGATGGCAACCGGCTGCACGCCGGCCGGAAATATTTGGCCCGGCATGAGGTTTCCGCCCCCCTCATTCAGGAGCACTTCGACGGCTGCGCCGTTCAGGAAACCCGAGACGACAACATCGGGCAGACCATCGTTATTGAAATCGCCGATGGCGACGGAGTTTGGGCCAAACTCCAGCAGAATGGGCGGCTGAGCCTGGAAGGTGCCATCACCATTACCGAAGTAGACCTGCAAGGACCGGGACCCTTCACTTGCAACCACCAGGTCAAGGGCACCGTCACTGTTCAAATCGGCGGCGGCGATGCCTTCGGGATTGCTGCCGCCATTCAGGGTTGCGCCGGCGTGGAAGGTGCCGTCGCCGTTTCCCAGGAGAATGGTGATACTGTTGCCGACCTGGTTGAGGACGGCGAGATCGGAAAACCCGTCGCCGTTGAAGTCACCGCTCACAGCGGCAATGGAGAGATTGCCTGTCGGGTAAGTGTTGGCGGGCTGGAAGGCCAGCGTGCCGTTGCCGTTGACCGGAATCGTGCCAATCAGCGTGCCGCCCGCGGTCAGGTTATTCAGGCCTGCACTGCCCGCCAGCGGCGGGAATCCGAAGCCGAACAGTGACAAGTTGAAGTCGAAGTTGCTGCCGTCGGGCTGCGCGGCGAGGGTGCAGGTTGTGGACTCGCTACCCGTCACCGTCAGCGACTGCGGCGAGGAGGTGCTGGAGTTGCAACTGTTGTTTCCGTTGTAGAGCGCTGTCAACTGATACTGTCCTGGAGCGAACCGATCAAGCAGAGTTGCTGTGCCGCTCTGGCTTGCGATCTGAACCGTGCCCAGATTGTGCGTGCCGCTCATAAAAGTCACCGAGCCCACAGGCGCTGGGACGAGGCCGCACGTCACAGTCGCCGTCAGGTTCACCACTTGCCCTGCCGTGGCCGGGTTTGGAGTGACCGTCAGCGTGGTCGTAGTCCCTGTCGCAGGCAATACCTGGTACGGAATGGTGCCGCTTCCGGCCAGGAAGTTAGCGTCACCGACATAATTCACGACGATGGAATGCGAGCCTACCGCCAGCGCGGTATCGAGACAGGTGGCCGTGCTCCCGTTCGACTGGGGCGTCAGCATGACATTGGAGCAGCCCGAAATCGGGCTGCCGTTGTCGAGGAAGCTCGCTGTTCCCGTCGGACTCCCGCCGTTCTGTCCCGTAACCGTGGCGGTAAACGTGACCGGCTGACCTAAGTGCGAGGGGCTGGGCGGATTGGCGACGATACCGACTAAGGAGGAGGCCTGGTTCACCACCTGCGACGGCGTGTCCGTACCCTGGCTGGGCTCGCACTCGCTGTCTCCGCTGTAATTCGCAACCAGTTGCGAGTGCGTGCCGACGGCGAGTGTCGTGGTCGTGCACATCGCCATGCCATGTATGTCGAGCGGCACACCCGCGCATAGCGTGGTTGGCGGTCCGTTGAAAGTATCGACGAAGTCCACGGTTCCCGTACATCCGCTGGGAGTGACAGTCGCAGTACTCGCGACCGGCTCGAGATAGGTGGATGGATTAGGTAAAGAAGCCACCGTTGTCTGGGTCGGGGCTAAGGACGGCGCCGTCAGTTCCATCCACCGAACACCGAGTGATCCGTCGGAATTAGCGACGTCGAAGCTCACGTACCAATGCTGCGAAGGGGTTATGGGCGCAGGGCCCTTGTTGTCTACATGACAGTTCGAAAATTTGACCGAAAGTAACTCAGTGCTCCAGTCGGGCAACACGGAGCTGATCTGGTAGAACTCGCTGGTGTAAAAGAACGTGCAGTTGTCGGTGGGATCGATTCGCATGGAGGTATACCCGCCCCATGGACTGCTTTGCTGCGATTGCGTTCCATTGACGACCGAGACTTCAGGTCCCAGCGTGCCCAGTGGATCGGTCAATACACGTCCGGCGACGGCGATCGAGGGAAACTGGCTGGCACTGGATTCGCTGTAACCGATCAGGATGTCATTCACATTATCGGTAGCGATGGATCCCATCCAACGGGAATTGCCGTCGACAGGGTCTCCGGCGTAGGTGCCCTGCTGGAATACGCTCAAGGCAGTCACCGGGACAGAACTGAAGCTTCCCGCGTCGCTATGGTAGGCGAAGCGATACATGAGCCTATCGCCCAGCGATTGCAGCTCGGTCGAGGTTCCCGGCTGGGGGACACAGTTGCCCGTATAGTTGGGGTTGCACGCCGGTGTGAACGCAGCGATGGAGAGCAGCTGCGAGTTGTTCTGGCCGTTGAAGTCGGCCATGTTGCCCGGAAAGCTCACCACATGGAACGAATAGAGCGAAAGGTGAGAGTTATCGACGGCCCCAACACCGCCGATGAAGAATTCGTCTTCTCCCGCGGGAGGCAGCGTAGCCGAATCGACGTCGGCCGGCAGTAGGCTGGTGTCCGCAGCCGGCAATTGAAAGCAGATCTGCTCGGCCGATGGGTCGCCGAGAAGCATCTTCTGCCGGTCATAGCCGCACGCGACCGCTCCGACAAAACCACTGCCGCCAGGCCCGAGGTTGTTCCAGGTCTGGAAATAACCGTCGCTCTGGCCGCCGGTGGACCAGACGGCAAACTTCTGGTAGTCGGGGAGACCGTTGCTTACGACGGGAAACTGGTAGGCAAACCACATGTTGTCGGAAAACGTGCTCGTCTGCGACACGGCGATGCAAACCGCAAACGGAGATGTGCTGGTCACGTTCTGTACCAGGACCCAGCGCGCCGCGGCGCGATCAAACTGGACGATCAGTTCGCCATCGTTGTGGGTACCACACAGCGTGCCGGGCAGCAGGTTCGCCCAAACCGTGTTGCCCGGCGTGTTTGTGAGGCCGTCCAAGGAAATGAGGGCGCCCGTGGCCTTGTTGAAATCGGCATACGAGAAGTCCACCGCCTGCACGGCTTCCGTAGTGCCAACCGCCAGGTTGGCGTTGGGGCGCGGCGCGCTGAGCTCGAAGTTGGGGAAATTGAACCCCAATCCGAGAACGGAATACACTATGTTGAATTCCCCGGCCGGCGATTCGGTGCGATGCACCTGATGCACTGGGCCTGACTGATCCGGAACCGGCGCGGCTGGCGCCTGCTCGCGCGACGACCTGGCAAAGAAAGTGGGACGTTGCGGAATCGGATGGAGCGCGTGTTGCGAGGCCGAAGGTTTGCTGTCGCTGGGGATGGTCGCCTGCGCCACGCCTTGAATGCTAAGGGCGATGGCCGTCAAGGTTGTCAGAACAATGCAAGCCAACCGCACACAGCAGGAACGTGCCATTCGACCTCCGCAGGGTGGCAATCGAAAAGCCCGGAAAACAATGTCGATCGGTAGTTTACGGGTGAGTCAAACTAGCATCGGGAGATAGGAGAGTCAATCAGAATCTCTGCTTAGAACAATGGCGCGCGCCGATCAATTGTCGTTGGCAGCCTACTTCGATTTTGCCACATACACGCCATCCCAATCCGGAGGCGGAGGATCGTCCATGAACTCGATGCAGCGTTGCAGCAGCACCTGCGTCGGCCCGTCATACGGACGGGTGGACATGATGTTGCCTAGCTTGCCGGCCGCGTCAATCCAGTTCTGCGCGCGATAGCTCTCCAGGGCGAGGTTGTAGTCGGCCAGCAGCGATTCATAGTTCTTCAGCTCCGCACCCGGCGCCAGCAACTCGTAGATCGTCACA
>Ga0335076_10006633_pt1 | contig 11673 bp, 8 predicted proteins | sample Lox_Sample_25_FD_206717 | JGI IMG/M metagenome (GOLD analysis project Ga0335076, IMG submission 206717) | Soil microbial communities from Loxahatchee National Wildlife Refuge, Florida, United States - Lox_Sample_2.5 | ecosystem: Environmental > Terrestrial > Soil > Wetlands | place: USA: Florida... | reverse complement strand
CCGGTCCTGTTCCGCACGATCTACGCCTGCGGCCTGCGTGCCTCCGAAGCCCGGCTGCTGCGCTTTGACGACGTCGACCTCGTCGCCGGGGTCCTGACAATCCGCGACGGCAAGGGCGGCAAGGACAGGCAGGTGCCGGTCAGCGCCCCGCTGCGCGACAGGCTGGCCGGCTACCACGCCCGGGTGGCCTGGCGCACCGGCGGGGAGTGGTTCTTCCCCGGCACGTCAGGGCGGCCGCTGACGCTCGCCAACATCGACAAGAACTTCCGCCGGTTCTTGTGGCAGGCCCGCATTCCGCACGGCGGCCGGGGCCACGGCCCCCGCGTCCACGATCTGCGGCACGCGTTTGCCGTCAATAACTTGCGATCGTGGTTCGCCCGCGGCCAGGACGCCGGCGCACTGCTGCCGGTCCTGCAGGCCTACATGGGTCATTCCTCGATCGCCGGCACCGGCTACTACCTGAGGCTGACCGCCGAGTCCTACCCGCACATCGCCGCCCGGGTCCAGAGTGTCTTCGGCGACGTCGTCCCGCCCGTCACGGCAGGGCCGTGCCATGGCGACTGACTTCGCGGTCTTGTTGCACCGCTTCCTCACCGCACACCTGGCCGGGCTGCGCGGCTGCTCACCGAACACGATCGCGTCCTACCGCGACACCTTCAAGCTGCTGATCGTCTTCTTCCGCGATCACCGGTCCATCCCGCCGGGAAAGCTCACCCTCGACTGCATCGACGCCGCCGCCATCAGCGAGTTCCTGACCTGGCTGGAGGCCGAAAGGCACGACAGCATCTCGACCCGCAACCAGCGCCTGGCCGCGATCAGCTCGTTCTACCGGTGGATGCAGTCCCAGGACCCGGCCAGGATGGCCAGCTGCCAGGACATTCTCGCCATCCCCGCGAAGAAAAAGGCGCAGCCGGGCGTGAACCACCTGACCGTGGAGCAGACCCGCCGTCTGCTCGCTCAGCCCGGCCGTTCCACCCGGCGAGGCCGCCGTGACGCGACCCTGCTGGCCACCCTTTACGACACCGCCGCCAGGGTTCAGGAATTCGCCGATCTCGCCGTGCGCGACATCCGCCTGCAACCTCCGGCCCTGGTCATGCTGACCGGCAAGGGCCGCAAGACCCGCCACGTTCCGCTCGGCGGCAACACCGCAGCGCTGCTGGATGCCTACCTCGCTGAGCACGGCCTCAGCAAGTCCGGCCACGACGACCACTCGCTGTTCGTCAGCCAGCACGGGAGCAAGCTCAGCCGCGGCGGGATCGCCTGGATCATCCGCAAATACCAGACCAGGACCGGCGACCCGGCACTCATCAGCGCCGACCTCAGCCCGCACGTGCTGCGCCATAGCAAGGCCATGCACCTCTGCGAGGCAGGCGTGCCGCTGCCCTACATCCGCGACATCCTCGGACACGTCGACCTGTCCACCACCGAGATCTACGCCAGAGCCTCCACCGAGGCCAAACGCAAAGCCCTCGAGGCCGCCAACATCGAGATCGTCACCGACAACCTGCCCGAATGGAACCAGGACCCCGGACTGCTCAGCTGGCTCGCCAGACTGTGAGCCTCCACCTTCCAGAGGGGTTATGCGCAGCGCTCGCTCGCCGATCCGGCTCTCACCAGGCCCGGCAGGCCGGCGCTGCGCATAACCCGGCGCTGTTCATAAGGGTCGATCCTATCCCCACTGCTAGCGAATACCGCACTGTCCGCCCTGGACGATCACTTCGACCAGATATGGCGGCAGCAGATGGCAACAAGCTACCAGCGGCGCAAGCGCAGGCGAAACGGCATGGCGAATTTCAAGATTGTCCGTTATGCCGACGACTTCGTGATCATGGTGTCGGGCGACCGGCATCACGCGGAGGAACTGCGGGAGAAGGTGGCGGCGGTGCTCGAGCCACTGGGCTGCGGCTGTCGCCGGAGAAGACCGCCGTGGTGCATATCGACGAGGGGTTCGACCTCGGTTTCCACATCCGCCGCCAGCGGAAACGCGGGACTCAGAAGTGGTACGTCTACACCAAGCCGTGCGGTGGCTGGCACCGCGTGGGCAGCGGTGCCAGCCGTCACCGGGGTCTGGCGGATCAGCCTGCGGAGACGGGCGTCGCGCTGATCGCGCCGAGCGCCTCTTGGATCGAGCTGGGCGAGCAGTCCTTTACCTTTACCGACACGCGGATGTGGGCTCCTGTCCGGAGCTGGGAGACCGCTGCCACCGCTGTTGCCGCTAGCGTTCCGTCGGGTCGGGGGTGGCCGACGGCGAAGATGGCGGCACCGCCCTGCAGCTGGCCCAGGCTGCCGTGAGGTATTACGACGAGCGTGCCGCTGGAGGTGGTCACCGGGACCCGGGTCCCGGCGGGTGTCACGAGGGTGAACCCGCCGGTGCTCGCGTCCGCTACTGTCCCCTGGAGGGGAACGAAGCCCGGCGGGTTCACGGCGCTGAACGGCTGACCGACGGTGACGATAGCGGCCGTGATCGTCCCGTCGGACCTGGAGCCGCGCACCATCACTGACGCGCCGTCGGTGATGTCGCCCAGCAGCGCTCCGGACATGGACACAAACGTGGTCGTCGTCGTGGTCACGGTCACCGGCTGGCCGCTGGCCGTCTTGATGACCAGGCTGCTGCCGTTCACCTGCTCGAGCGTCCCGTCGGCCTGCTCGATCTGGGAGCACCCGGCAACAGCGGTGAGGACCGTCTGGGTGCCGTTAGTGCCGAAATGTACGTGCACGACTCCGGTCACCTCACCGGCCCCCACGAGCAAGACGAGCGCGGCTGCCGCGCTGCCGGCCACCAGCATGGCGCGCCGCCAGGGGCCCGCCAGTACAGGCCTTCCGGTGCGCCGCGGCCGGGCGGGCTGGGCTGTTTCCGGCGCGGCGGCCGCTAGGTCGCGGACCCCGTCGGCAACCAGGTTCCACCGGTTCGCCTCGCGCTGGCAGTGCTCACAGCTGGCCAGGTGTTCCCGGGCCCGGTCGCCTATCGGCTGGCCGACGGCCCCGGCGATCAGGTCGCCGAGGTCCACATGGGGGTCACGGGTGTCAGCAGGGTCTGCGTTCATCGGTTCTGGCCCTTCTCGTTAAGGATCCGGTTCAGTGCGGTGCGCGCCGCGGCCAGGCGGGTCTTCACCGTGGCGACCGGGATCTCCAGCACCCCGGCGACCTCGGGGAGGCTGAGCCCGGAGCCGAAGGCAAGGCCCAGTACCTCCCGGTGGGCTGGTGCGAGCTCCCGGATCGCACCTCGCACCTCGGCCAGTTCGGCCCGGTCCAGGGCCATGACCTCCGGCCCTGGGCCCGGACCCGGCTGATCGGCCAGGAAGGCGTCATCTACCACCCGCAGCCGGCGGCGTCGTAGCCGGTCCCGGGTCTGCCGCCGGGCGATGGCGATCACCCAGGACCGCACCGAGCACTCGCCCCGGAAGGAGTCCGCCCCGCGCCAGACGGCGAGCATCGTGTCCTGCACGATCTCCTCCGCCAGCGCCCGCTCACCGGCTACCAGCAGAACCTGCGCAAACACCACCCGGCCGTGCTCACGGTAGAACGCGGCCATCGCATCCTCATCGCCCTGGCCGATCCTGCGCAGCAACCCGACGTCGTCGTCGACGCTATCGTGACTGGCAGTGGAGGTTGGTGCGCTGACGTCCCTGTGCGGATCGTTCACCTATAGCCTCCCCATTGGATTCGCTCGGAGAGTAAGTAGCAGCGAGCGACGACGCGGTTTGGCTCACCGCCGAGGTTTCTCGCTGGTCCGAGCCCGAATATCGTGATAGCCGGGCTTTGCCGACCCGGCCGCCACGGCGCGCGCAGGTCTTTTACCGTCTCACGCAGTTGCCGGGGCCGTGTGATCATGAGAGCCGGGTCTGGCGGGGCAGGGCTGCGGTCTTCTCGGATGCTGAGACGGTGCCGGCGGCAGCGGCCCGGTAACGATGCGGCTGCTGCAGCGTGTCGCGCGTGATCCGGCAACGAGGTCCCCGGTAAGAGCGGATCTGCCTGAAGATTCCGTTTCTGCCCCGGGAGCCCCGTTGCCTTGGCAGGATGCCATACCTGCCCTGCCCGCCGTGACCGACGCTGGCCGCGATGTCGATGGGGACCTGCGCGGTTACCAGAACCTGCTGGACTGCCTGGCGGAAGTTCCCGAGCCGCGGCGCCGGCACGGGATCCGGCACCGGGCAGCGGTGGTGATCGCGTTCGCGGTGGCCGCCGTGCTGGCCGGTGCCGATTCGGTGACCGCGATCAGCGAATGGGCATCTGACGTTCCCGTGGAGGTGCTCGCGGCGCTAGGTGCGTGGACGGACCGCCGGGACGGGCGGGTCCCGCCGTCGCGGTCCAGGTTCCGCCGGGTGCTGCGGCAGCTGGACGCGCAGGCGGTCGCCGCCGCGTTCGGCACCTGGCTGAAAGCCCAGGTCATAGCCCGGATAGCCGACACGGAGGCGGTGATCATCGCGCTGGACGGCAAGACGGTGCGCGGCGCCAGAGCCGGGCAGGGCAAGGCACCGCACCTGCTGGCACCGATGATTTGCGGCGCCCGGGCGGTCCTGGCCCAAAAGGACATGGACCACAAGACGAATGAGATCACCCAGGTCAAACCGCTGCTGGACGGCCTTGACATCACCGGTGCGCTGGTCACAGCCAACGCCCTGCACGTGCAGAAGGAGACCGCCCGGTACCCGGTGGAAGACAAGAACGCTGATTACCTGTTCACCGCGGTCAAGGACAACCAGCCGTCCCTGTTCCCGTCCCTGTTCGCCGCCCTCGACGCTCTGGACTGGGAGAACACCCCGGTCACCCACGTCATGCATGACCGGGGCCATGGCCGGGACGAGACCCGCACCGTGCAAGTCCTGCCCGCGCCCGAAACCGTGTTCCCCCGCGCTGACCAGGCATTCCTCATCGAACGGATCGTCCGCGATCCGCACAGCGGCCACCTCATCTCAGCCGTCGCCGCGCTCGGCATCACCAGCCGCAGCGCCGGCCGCGGCGGCACCCCGGAGGCCATCGCCATCGCGGCTCGCCGCCACTGGGACATCGAGGCCCTTCACCACGCGACACCGCTATGCGCGAAGACGCCCAGCGACTCCGCGCCGGATCATCCGCCCAGGTCATCGCCGTCGTCCGCAACACCGGCATCGCCGTCCTGCGGCTATGCGGCTTCACCGGCACCGCAGCCGGCCGGCGCTGGGCCGCGCAACCCAGCCCGGACCATCGCAGCCCTTGGTCTCACATTCTGAGAATGACCACAGCCCTGGGACGCCGAGCAGGTCAAGGCACGGCTGGCCGAATGGCTGGAGCCGAGAGGGCTGGCGTTCAACGAAGCCAAAACCCGGATCGTCCCCGTCACTGAGGGGTTCGATTTCCTCGGATTCAATCTCCGCCGCTACCCCCGACGGCAAGCTGCTCATCAAGCCGGGCGCAGGGGCTACCCGGTGATCGGGCCTGCGCGTCGCGGCGCCGGGCCGATGCCCGCAGCACGCAGCACGCAGGATCTCATAGACAGTCAACGGCGCGGCTGCCAGGCCTAGCTTGGTCAGCTCGCCGTGGACTCGCCGGTAACCCCACAGCGGGTTCTCCTTGGCCAGGCGGACGGCAAGCCGGGCGATGCCGGGGACAGTCGCCGGCCTGCCGGGCCGACGCCGTCTGCTCGTGTCGTACTTTCTCGCGGCGAGCTTGCGGTGCCAGGCCAGCAGCGTTGCGGGCGTCACGGGAAAGACCCCGGCCCAGCGGCGGCGCGGGATGAACCGCGTGAGGGCCGAACCAGGCCCGGTCGGCTGGCTCGTACCGCACCCGCCCCGCGTTCCGGCGCAGCACTGCGTTCTCGTGCCGGAGCACCAGCAACTCAGCGTCCTTGGCATGGTCCCCGCGGAACACCAGGGCAATCAGGCCAAATAACCAGTGCATCAGCAGGTAGACGATCTTGAGTATCATCCAGCCAGTCAACCATCAACTGCGTCAGGCCACTGCCAGTAACGGCAGGTCAACGCCCAAGTTGAATATTCGGGCGGCACAGGACTGGCTCCCACGGGAACGCCGTCCGGCGACATCCCCTCATTTGGAGCAGATACAGACCAAACTCCATGTAGCCCTATGGTCAGTTTCTCTAGGTACGTTCCGTACTTGCCGTTTTCCGATAGGATAACCATTCACCGGCAGCGCACGAGCGTGCCGTGCTGGTGATCGCCTGCCTGGTGGGGAAGCTTGGCTGGGGTGGAGTGAGGTCCGGTAATGAAGATGGGGGGCGGCAATGCCGACGCCGGTAGATATGGTCCGTGCAACGCTGGGCTCGCGGCGGGGAAATGCCGATGACAGGTTTTATGCACGCGCGACGCCGGAGAAGGTCGAGATAGCCGAGACCTATTCCGTCACCCAGGAGATCTCCAGCAATCCTGATAGAGATCTCGGCATGCCCGCCGGGCGGATCGAGATGGTGGTCCCCTACGACGGCGGCGACTACTTCACGAGGCAGGCGGTCCGGGATGTGGAGCGCGCGGTCGCCGCGCGCGGCCGGCTCGAGCGGCGCACGGCGATCATGGGGCACCTGCTAATCGCGGACCACCGCCGGACCGACTTGCATCTGAGCATGCGGCAGTATGGTGAGGTTGGGGTGATCCCGGTGGAGGTGCCGGTCACGTCGAAGGACGGCGCGACCGGGCGGCTGACGAGCGACCGCCGGGCCAGAGTGATGAGCTACGACTACGCGCCGCAGCTGCCAGAGCTCTTCCCGATCGACCTTGAGGTTCAGCTCTTCGACCCCGACATCATCGACCTGGAATTGGACCGGCTGCTGGACGCGGCCGACGTCGACCCGGCCGACCTCATCAAGAGGCTCACCCGGGAAGCCCGGTTCAAGAGCGAGTTGCTCCTCATGATCCAGGTCCATCTGACGCTGCCGGTCAAGCAGGGCCAGCTGCTCAAGCCAATGGTCAAGAGGATCTCGATCGGCTGGCCCACGGTCACCTCCATCGCGACCACCCAGCTCGTGGTCCTCGCACCGCCTAATCCGGAATTGCGTAAGGGCACCCGGAGGCCTAACTTCAAGCAGTGGCCGATACGGTACAACCCCGCCGAGCACAGGCTGGAGTGGGAGAACGTCCACTTCCTGCCCAGCAAGCGTTCGGACGATCAGGACGTGGTCAACTGCACCTTCGACAGCGCGCAGATGCAGCTTATCATCGGCCACCCGGGCGAGCTTTTCGCGGCGGACCAGCTGACGGTGCACGCGGAGGTGGAGGTTCCCGGATGCCTGCTCTCAGGAGTGGAAGCACGACTTTACGGTGCCACCGGCAACAGGGTGCCCGACGCCCCCGGTCGGGCGCTGCCGGAACTGACGACGCACGTCAACGCCACCGCGATCCTGCAACTGGACGACGCGTTCGCCGAGCGCCAGTTCGCGCCGTACCACCAGGTCGTCTTCGACGACGTGGTGCCCGACGACAAACGCATCGACGACATCGTCATGGTGCTGAAGATGGCACAGTTTGACGTGGACGTGCCGGAGGTCTTGGAGAGTCCGGCCGAGTCCAGCACCCCGAAATGGGTCCTGCGGGCGAGCCGACAAGACTCGCTGAGCCTCACCATCGCCGTCGAAGGCGAGCGGTACTCCGTCCAGGAGCGCGAGGTCGAACAGAACCGGTTCGCACACGAGAAGACCAGGGACAGCGGGTGGATCAAGCTCTCCGTGCGCGGGGTGCTGCCGCGCGACCACCAAGAGCTAACCCGGCAGATGAACGATTTGCAGGCGGCACTGCGGCAGCGCTACCGTCAGCAGCAGGTTTGGTGATCCCGCGATGTCCTTCGTGGTCGAGGACCGCGCCCCCGAGGCGCGCTGTTACCAGTGCGGGTCGACCGATATCCGCAGCGTGTGCCATCACTGCTCGCGACCCATGTGCACACGACATGGATCAGTGGCCGTTCGCGAAGATGTGACACGCCCGTCCGTCGCCCCCGGCGGGACCGGTGTCCCGGCCGGACCTAGCACCTCCGGTGGGGCCGACTCGCCCGGAGAGGAGCTGGACGGTCCGGAAAGCAGGCCGACGAGCTGGGAGTTCGGTGGGCTGAAGCTGCTGCCCATCCAGGCGTCCGTTCACCACTGCGAGGATCACAATCACACCGTCGGGTGGCTGAGCCACATGTTCAAGGCCGTCAACGGTGTTAGAGGGGGTCGCCCGGCCCCGGTCGGCGACCTGCCGCCACTGCCGGTCTTCCCGGACATGAACGCCGTGAGCGTTGTCGAGCGGCTGACTGGCGAAGTCCAGCTCACCGACGCGGGTTACGTCAGCACCCTGCAACATCTCGAGGGCGAGATCGCCATCGGCATGACCCACCCGCAGGCCCGCTGGCAGGAGACGATGGGCCGGTACCGGAAGCGGCACCAGCTGCCCGAGGATTGCCCGGTCAGGTTCGCCGCGGGCTTTGCCCTGCTACGGGGCAAGGCGGGACTGGCCTTCGACCCCGGACAGGACGCAGTTCTCCCCGACGGCTTGGGCCTGGAGTTCCACGGCGACGTCGACGGCCATGACCTGTTCTACGCGAAGCGCGGGCGTCCCCAGGGAGAGTGGGAGCTCTCCGCCCGGTACAAGCTGCAGCGGGACCGCGCCCCGCAAGCTATCCCGCTGTGGATCGTCCCGTCGCTCGGGGCCACATCCGGTAAGCGGGTGCTCATGATCGACCTGCACTGGAACATGCCCGAGGTGGATGGGAACCAGGTCGAGCTGAACCGGTTCGAGCTGATCGAGTTCCTGGTTCCGCACCAGTGGGGCAACCTCAAGCGTTCGTCGCCGCCAGGCGCGGCCAGCTCGGCCCCGGCGGCTGGCCAGCCGCGGATCATCCGGTGGCGCCAGCACAGGCCAGCCGCCGACGACCGGCAACACCATTCCGGTCCGGCGACCGCAACTCAGAGCATGACTCTCAGGCTGGAGTTCGAGAAGCCCATCCTGGACCGGCCCTGGTTGTCCGGGTCCCTGCGCGCCACCTTCGACCGCACGCTGTCCGGCGTTACCGGGATGGACTTCTATCTCCCCGGCGGCGGGCCGGTCAGGCATCTTGACGTGAAGCCCCGCACCGAGATTTCCGTGCGGTTCGACATCAGCCTCAGCGCCCTGCGGTACCAGGAGCGACGGGCCGTCCCCGATGACAGCCAGGCGATCGGGGAAGATGAATCCCGGCGGGTGGCCGATCAGTTCGACGGGGTAGTGCCCGACTATCTCACCGTGGCCGAACTGACCAACGCCATCAGCGCTGACGGCTACTACGTCAAGACCGTGGTCGAGGATCATCCCAACCGCGATGCCCGCGACCGGACCATCAAGCGCGGCTGGGACATCACCGGCCGGTGGTACGAGGGCGTCTTCCCCATCAACTTCATCATCAACCTGCACGGGACGGAGCCGCAGGACAGCGCCGCTGCTCCGGCTGCCGGCCGGACCTTCGTCAAGGTAACCGTCGACGGGATGTTCCCGAATGCCGAAATGAAGAAGAAGATCGAGGACAAGTGGGACGGCCTGCATGCCAGGGTCACCGAGCTGCTCGCCACCCGGGCCGTTCACCTCGGCGATGCTGGTCCTAACATTACGATCCATGGCCCGGTAACCAGCGGCCCCCAGCAGATCACTGCCCCCGCCAACCCGCCTCCGGCGATCAGCGCGCCGAGCGCACCTTCCCTTGCGCGGTCACGAGTTCCGGGGCACTGGGAGGGTCCCGGTGAGAACGTCGTGGCCGGGGAAGTCATCGACCGGCACGAGGTAGCGGTGCCTGATGACGAGGCGGAACTGGCCGCGGAGCTGCAACGGCAGCGCAAGGGCCTGCGCCTGCTGCTCAGTGAGTCGGACATCGGCGAGCGGACATGCCAGGAGGCCATCGCGGATCTCAGGGCCGAGATGCGCTACCTCGAGCAGCGAGAGGCGCTACTCGCGGGTTCACCCGACCACCAGACGGAGGCCGAGGTCGCGGACCTGCTGCGGCAGCGCAGGGGCCTGCGCGGCAAGCTGATCGCCGGGCGGATGGCGGAAGATTTCTACCGGGATGAGGTCGCGGACATCAGCGCGGAACTCAAGGACTTCGGGTGGTCGCAGTGAAGGTGAAGTGCGGGGTCCACGCGGACCGCGAGAGCGAGACCCGGCCGATCTTCGTCTGCCATCACTGCGGTATGCCGGTGTGCGAAGATCACGGCTGGGTGGTATCCGCCGACGACGCGTTCGATGCGTCCGAGGAGCCGGTGCCGCGGTCGGCCATGCACTGCCCGGAGTGCGCCGCCGCGTATCACCCGCGCGGCGCGAACAAGCGGCGTGGCTGGGGCCTCATCCGGCCGCGTGCCGTGGCCGGCCAGGAGACCCCGGCGCCCGGGCAGGGCCCGGTCTACGGACCCGAGGCACCGCGACCCCAGCCGCCGCGTGCGCCAGGACAGGCGCAGGACGGGGGCCGGTGGCCATGATCCGGGTCTCCGTCAACCCAGGGACGCTAGTCGCCGGACAGCATTCCATGCTGACGATCGAGCTATCCAACACCGGCCTTGGCGCCTGCTCCGACGTCGTCTTCCGGCTCAAGCTGCCACCGGGCATGGCCTTGGTCAGCGGCCGGGACAGGATCGACGTGCAAGAGATCCAGGCCCGGCAAGTCCACGTTCACCAGGTGACCGTGCTGCCCGGAAAGCTTGGCGACGTCGAGGTTGGCACCTCGAACTTCTCCTACCGGGATGAGGACGGCATCAAGAGACGCCAGCACGACTGGCGCGCCCCCATCCGCGTCCTGGCCGCCAGCCCTGCCCAGGGCGGCCTCGCCCGGGCAAGTTCATCGAGTCCATCACGCCTGCCACCACGCCTCACCCTGTCGCACGGTGGAGGCAAGCTCGCACTCGATGAGTGGGACGTTCTCGAAGTCTTCATCCGTAACGCGACCGGGGTTCCCGTACACGACGTCACCCTCATTCTGACCGGCCCGTTCCGGGTTGACCGCGCGTCGGCCCGGATCCAGCTGCTGCGCGACGGCGAGACGGGCCGGGCGGCATTCAGCGTCCACGTCCCAGACCGCGGTAAGGTCCCCGTCAGCATCCGCATGACCTACCGCTACCGGGACGAGCGCGGGCAGCTGAGCTCGGCGACGCAGGATGACCGGTTGGCCGTTGAGGTGGCCGCACCGGCTGACACGGTCCCACCGCCGGATGAGGAAGCCCCGGTCACGACCATCCTTTACCTGGCCGCTCAGCCGCGTAACCTGGACCCGTTGCGCAGCGACCAGGAGATGCGCGAGGTTAAAAGGCTGATTCAGCTTGGCCGGGACCGGGAGCATTACCGGCTGGAGCATTGCGTGGCGGCCCGCCTATGGGACATCAGCCAGGCCCTTGGTGACTACTGGCCGCAGATCGTGCACTTCGCCGGGCACGGGAGAGACGACGGCAGCCTGGCTGTCGAGAACGATTTCGGCGGCGCGTCGTTCGTCAACCCGGCCGGGCTGGCCAACTTGCTGGGTGGGTTCGCCTCGTCGGTCCGGTGCGTTATCGTCAATGCCTGCCATTCGCTGGTCCTAGCCGAGGCCGTGAGCGAACAGATCGACTATGTGGTCGGGATGCGCTCGGAGATCCTCGACATCGCCAGTGTCCAGTTCAGCGTCGGGTTCTACCAGGGCCTGTTCGCCGGTAAGACGGTCCCGGATGCCTTCGGGCAGGGTCTGGCCCTGATTCAGGCGGAACCGATAACCAATTCG
>Ga0335076_10006630_pt1 | contig 11674 bp, 10 predicted proteins | sample Lox_Sample_25_FD_206717 | JGI IMG/M metagenome (GOLD analysis project Ga0335076, IMG submission 206717) | Soil microbial communities from Loxahatchee National Wildlife Refuge, Florida, United States - Lox_Sample_2.5 | ecosystem: Environmental > Terrestrial > Soil > Wetlands | place: USA... | reverse complement strand
GATCGGCGTTGCGGATCAATTGAATTTCGGCGCTGGTGAGCATGCCATCGTCTCTCGGTCTGAGCCCGGGAAAACCCCGCCAGACCATCGATAGCCGCGTTTCCTTCCCGGCGGTTGAATTCGATTAGTAAACTTCAACCCACTGCGGCTTCGTTCTGGGCGTCGAGGCCGGTCCCGAGCGAGGCGGAGCTTCAGAACGAAGCGGCGGTCAATGCCTCACGATGATGTAGATGTAACCTATGCCGGCCGCGATCAGGATCACCGCCAGGAGGTTCATCGCCAGATTGTCGCCAGCATGGTTGCCAACCTGATTGGCGATCGCGAACGCCACCGCGGGCAGCATGAAATGGGCCAGGATTCTCATCCCGCCCTGGGTGAACATGAAGTAAGTGAGAACCGTCAAGACGAAGCAAATGACAGTGACAAAATCGTATACGGTCTTCATTTTGCCGGTCCGCCTCTCTCGGCCGACGGTGATCGTCGATTCAGCCGTTCCCCGGCATTGGAGTGTGAACCGAAATTCCTAAGAAGTCGTCGCCGCGGCGATGAACCTCGAAATAACCCTGACCAGCCCTCTCCGGACAGATTGGGCCGGCGGGACCGCTCCAGGCGGTCTGCCCCGGCGGTCGCGACCTCATTTGCGCATCTTCGCCCGGCCCGCCTCAGCCGGCTGGCCGCGGACGGTTCCTGCCGGCGAACGCGTAGTGAAACAAATGGCCAAAGCCCATGACGGCGCGGTCGAAAACAAAGAACAAGACCAGCGCGCACACCCATAGCGCGATGCCGGTCGCGTCATGGAACAGGCCCTCGATACTGTCCACTCCCAGGTAGTAAGCGCCCAGCACGAGCGCCAGGACGCGGAAGATATTGGCCAGGATCGCGATCGGAATCGTCGACAGTACCAGGACCAGCTTCCGGACCGGGCTGCCCTCGGGCACGAATTCGAATGCGTAGAAAACCCCGATCGCCGGCAAGACGAAGATCGAATTCATGCCGGAGCAGGCGTCTTTGACCATGAGTTCGTACGATCCGATCATGATCATGACGCCGTTCTGCGCGACAGGATAGCCAAGATCGTAGAGAAAGTTCGACACGACGTCGGAAACCCAGACCTTCAGCGGCACGGTGAATGCGTCGAGCAGCCAGCCGGGCGGGGGAATGGAAAACACCAGGAAGCCGAGCGGAAAGGCGAAGATCCGCGCCATCGGCCAGCCGCCGATCAGCAGGACGCACCCCAGAAGCACCGGGATCTGGGTCGCGAACTCAACCATCGTCAGGTCTTGCGACCGGGTGATCGCCATCAGCAGGAGCGAGAGGATCAGAATGACCCAGCCGGCGACGGGCGCCGGCCGCAAATCGATCGAGCGCAGCTTGTCGCGCTGCATCCAGGCCGCCCACGCCGCCATGACCATGATGAACGGGCCGTGTCCCTCCTGCTCGGTCTGCCAGGCGCCCCCGGCGAGCTTCAGGTAGGTCGGCAGGTAGGCGACGAAGAACGAGGCCCCGAGCGCTGCGAGGAACGCCAGATTGACGCCGCGGCCCTCGACGGTCGCCGACAATGCGGCCGGCTGGGCGGGCTCGGTTTTTAGCGACTCGATCGACATGTCCGCCAGCCCCTTCGGTTCTCCGCAGGAACGTCCCTTCGCGAAGCGCGGGCGAGCGCGTCTGGGAGATCCAGACGCCTCACAACGCCAGCGCTGTCAATGAGCGTCTTTGCCCGAGAAGACGACAAATACTGTCCTTATCATGATGGAGAAGTCGAGCCAAATGCTCCAGTTGTTGATGTACCAAAGGTCAAGTTCGACCCGCCGCCGCATCTTCTCGAGCGTGTCCGTCTCGCCGCGAGCGCCCGAAACCTGGGCCCACCCCGTCACCCCGGACTTAACATGGTGGCGGAAAGCGTATTTCTCGATCGTGGAAGTGAAATAACGGTCGTGCGCGGAGGCGTGCGGACGCGGGCCGACGATCGACATGTCGCCGACGAAAACGTTGACCATTTGCGGCAGCTCGTCGATGCTGAAACGGCGCAGCCACCTGCCGACCCTCGTCACCCGCTTGTCGCTTTTTTGCGCCTGCGGAACGACGTCGCCGTTCTCCATCACGCTCATGGTGCGAAACTTGTAGATCTTGAACGGCCTCCCGTTGAACCCGTGCCGCGTCTGACGGAAAAGCGCGGGCCCGGGCGAATCCAGCCGGATCGCAATGGCGGCGAGGAGCAGGACCGGCGACAGCAGGATCAGGCCGAGAAGCGAAAAAACGACGTCGACCGCGCGCTTGACCGCTTGCTCGGTCGGCGACAACGCCGCGCGCTGGAGTTCGATCCCCACCGTATCGCCGATGTCGACGCGCGAGCGCTGAAAGAGTTGCGCCAGGCTTCCGAACGGCACCAGGGTGACCGGCAAGGGAAGAACCCGCAACCGCCGCGCCGCCCACCGGAGATTCGACATCCGCTCCGGATTGACGAACAGCATCACCTCTTCGACGTCGGAAGTGCGGCAGATCGAGATGACGTTGTCGATCGCCTCGTCCGCCAAGGCTTCCTCGGCCGGCAGGTGGAAGTGAGCCACCGCGTGATAGCCGTGGCGGGTCAGGTTGTCGGCGAACTGGGCCGGCACGGCCTCTTCGCAGGTCAGGCTGACTACGTTGCGGCCGCGCAGCGCGCCGCTCTCCAGCGCCCGCGGCAACGCGATCCACCATGCCAGCCGGTGGCCCAGAAGCGCCGCGATGCCGATCGCGCCAAAGATGAGGATGTCGCCGCGAGAAAGGTCGCGGCTCACCCCCCAGCTGAAGACGCCCGAAGCCAGGATCAGAAAGGCGCCGCACTACGCGCCCAGCACGCTTCGCGCCTGATCGTCCCATACCATCAACCGGTTCGGGCTGTAGAGCTTTTGCACCCGCATCGTGGCGATGAAGAGAACCGCGACAAAGATCGCTGCGGCGATCGTACGCGAATATTCGCCGCCGAATTCATCCGGCATGCGGTGATAAAGGGCCTCGGCGCAAGTCGCGCTGGCGAGGATCAGCGCAAGGTCGATGCAGAGCGCGGTCGACGCGATCGCCCCGTAGGAGATCGGCAGGCGCCAGCGGCTTTCGCGAACCAGGAGCGCTCCGCCGCCCGGCCTGGCGAGCCCCGGCGCCGGTTCAGGCGCGATATGGGTGTCGGTCGTCATCTGCGGCGCTCACAATCCATCGGGGATCGACGTCCGATGGCGCGTCAGTCTTCGCACGTCCCAAGTCCTCAAATGATGAATTCGGCGACCACAGTAAATTGCGCGTTTGCCAGCTCGGGGTCTGAGACCGGGCGTAGCGCGGCCGGCGCGGACCCCACCGCGCGGCAATTGACGCAGCGCAGTGTAAGCAAATCCGGCTCCAAGACAAGTCGTCGGCCGATTGGTCGAAGCCGCGCCTCGTCGAGCGGGCTCGATTCTCGAGCCGCCTGAAGCATTTGGACAGCCCTCTCATCCCGCGCCGGCTTTGGGCGGGCCGACCGCGACGCGACCTTGGTCCGGCGCCGCGCGACCGGCAACACCGCGGAATGTCTGTCTTTTAGGGACGCGGCGTCTGGACATTCAAATTTTGTCGGGCTATACGGCTGTCGAATCGCAGCCGGCGGAATGATCAAAAACAATATCAACACGGACTGGGGCCCTCATGATCCGCGCGCTGGTGTTTTTGTTCCGAGTCATCGTCGGACTTGTCATACTCTCTGGCGCGTGGTTCGTTTTTGACAATATACATGACAGAAACACGGAAATAATCGTAGCGACTATTGGCCTTTTATATTCTTTTGTATTCGTGGTTTCGCGACGGTTACAGTATTTCGGCCTGACAATGTTTTCGTTCTTTGGAAGGACGTCATCCTACGTTCAGAGAATACCCTACGACCACACCCTGCGCGACGAGGTCGGGTTGCAGACCCAGGGAGAATACACATTCCTCAATGTTCTTTTCGCGGCGCTGATCGAGATCCTCTGTCTTTATCGCCTTTTCTCTTCGCTCTTGGGCCGCGGCTGGGACATCGTGGCCGATCCGATCCACACGCTCCTCCGTTCCGCCAGTTTCTGAGGGCCTGCTCGACATTCCCCGGATGAAGACGCGATTTTCATCGTCTCGCGGCGGTCGCCGACAAACGAAGTCATGAGCGTCGCGGCAAAAGTCTTGAGCCTCGGTTGCGCCGCGCTCGCGGTTGCGCTCGCGCCGACCGGAGCGCGCGGGCAATCCTCCGACGCCGACCTGAAGCCGTTCGCCGTCCACGTCAACCGAACGCCAAAGCAGTCCTGGCCCGGATATGGAATCTATCTCGGCGCCGGGCTTGTCCTGACCGCCTCGCACGTCCCCGGACCGTTCGCCTCGACGAAACCCCACGTCGTCATCGCCGGGCAGGACCTTCCGGCGGAGCTGGTCAAGGAAGGTGACCTCGCCAGCGTCGATCTGACGCTGCTCAAGGTCGATGCGGCCAAGCTTCCGGTCGGCCTGCAAATGCGCCGCATGCCGCTTTGCGACCGCTCGCCCTACCCGGGCGAAGCCGTCGTCGTCGCCATTCCCGAGGGAACCGCCCGCTCCACAGTCCTGCCTCCCAGGGCGATACCGCCCGAGCTGCGCGCGCGGTTCGACACCGCCATCGCCGATGTCGCCACCACCGGAAATTCCGGCTCCGGAGTGTTCGACGAGGCCAACCTTTGCCTGCTCGGGATCATCAGCCGGAAGATTACCGTCGTTCAGCGCCCGCTGAGGCTTGGCGCGCCGGCCGCCGCGACAAGAGACATCGGCAAGTATTTCGTCCCGGCGCCGGCGATCAAGGCTTTCATCCCGCCCGGCGTCGCTTATTAGACCGGCCGGGCCGCCTCGAGCGGCCCCCGAGGCCTTGTCAGGCCATCGACCCTCGCCGCCCCGGGCCGGTCAAATTTGGTTGATGGCGTCCCGCGCCCTGCTAAATCGTGGTATTGGCGACGAGTTCCCCGCGAGAGCTGGCGCGCCGAAGGCGCCTGCGCGCCGGGGATTCGGCGCGGTTGGCGCCGCGGCGCCCGGTTAGGCGCGCTTTCAAGAAAGAGCATTGTGCGGCCGGCGCCGGGCCGGGTTGATGAAAGGCTTTCGGTCATGGGCTTCGCCCGATACGCGTGGATCGCCGCGCTGGCGTGCGGCGCGGCCGCCGCCTACGGCGTCTACGCGCCCCAGGCGGCGGACCGTTGGGTTCCCCCCGTCGGCGGGCTCGCCCATCAGCTGCACGACAGAATCTGGGCGCCGCAGAGCCAGACGGCGTCGGCGGCGGCGCAGCAGCCGCAAGCGAGCGCGCCGGCGCCGATCGTGGTCTCGGTTGCACCGGTCAAGCGCGCCGATTTTCCGATCGTGCTTCAGAGCATCGGCCAGGCCCAGGCCTACAACACGGTTCTGGTGCGCGCCCGGGTCGACGGCCAGATCTTGAAGATCGCGTTCAACGAGGGGCAAATGGTCAAGCAGGGCGACCTGCTGGCCCAAATCGATCCGCGGCCGTTTCAAGCCGCGCTCGACCAGGCCGTCGCCAAGAAAGCGCAGGACGAAGCCAATCTCGCCAACGCCAAGCTCGATCTCGCCCGTTACGCCACCCTCGCCAAGCAGGACTTCGCCACCAGACAGCAGCTCGACACCCAGAATGCGCTGGTGCTGCAGCTGACAGCCTCGCTCGCCGCCGACGTCGCGGCGATCGACGCCGCGAAGACGCAGCTCGACTATACGACCATCCGCGCCCCGATTTCGGGCCGCGCCGGGTTCCGGCTGATCGACGAGGGCAATCTGGTCAACGCCGGCCAGCAGACCGGCATCGTGTCGATCGCCCAATTGCAGCCGATCGCCGTCATCTTCGCCGAGCCGCAGGAATACGTGAACCGCATCAACGAGGAGCTGGCCGCCGGCTCGCCCCAGGTTACGGTCAGCGACGCCGACGGCCACAAGCTCGCGACCGGACGGCTTTCGATCAGCGACAACCAGGTCGATCTGCCCACCGGGACGATCCGGCTTAAGGCCGAGTTCGACAACAAGGACAACACGCTCTGGCCGGGCCTCGCGGTGACCACCGGGTTGCAGCTCGGCGTGGACAAGGGCGTCTTGATTGTCCCCGCGGAAGTGGTGCAACATGGCGAAAAAGGGCCGTACGTCTTCATCGTCGACGATCAGGACCGGGCGCAGGTGCGTCAGGTGAAGGTCGCCCACCAGGACACGGCCACGGCTGTCATCTCCGACGGCCTGCAGGAGGGCGACCGCGTGGTGACGTCCGGTCAGTTCCTGCTTCAGCCCGGCTCGATCGTCTCGATCGACGCGGGAAGCGGTTCCTAGCCGATGTACAAAGGCATTTCCGCGCCCTTCATCCATCGCCCGATCGCGACCACGCTCATCATGGTCGCGCTGCTTCTGGTCGGCCTCGTCGCATTCCCCTCGCTTCCGGTTGCGCCTTTGCCGCAGGTCGACTTTCCGACCATCACGGTGGCGGCGCAGCTGCCCGGCGCGTCCCCGGACACCATGGCGACCTCGGTCGCCCAGCCCCTCGAACGGCAGATCGCGCAAATTCCGGGCGTCTCGCAGATGACGTCGACGAGCTCGCTCGGCGCAACCGCGATCACCGTGCAGTTCGACCTCAACCGCAACATCGACGCGGCCGCCAACGACATTCAGGCGGCGATCAACGCCGCCGCGGGGCAATTGCCGAAGGACCTGCCGAGCCCGCCGACCTACCGCAAGGTCAACCCGTCCGACACGCCGATTCTCATCATGTCGGTCCAGTCGGACGTCGCGCCCATCATCGAGGTCGACGACGCCGCCGAGAACGTGCTCGCCCAGCACCTGAGCCAGATCTCAGGCGTGTCTCTCGTTCGCATCGGCGGCCAGGTGACGCCAGCGATCCGCATCCAGATCGATCCCGCCAAACTCGTCGAGATGGGCCTCCAGCTCGAGGACGTGCGCCAGCAGATCGGCATCGCGACCGTCGACAATCCCAAGGGCGCGATCCTCGGCAGCAAACAGACCTTCACGATTTACAACAACGATCAGCTGACGACCGCCAAGCCGTGGAACGACGTCATCATCGCCTACCGCAACGGCGCCCCGGTTCGAATCCGCGACATCGGCCAGGCGGTGATGGGGCCGACCGACGCGACGCAGGCCGGATGGTCCAACGGCAAGCGCAGCGTGTTTCTCGTCGTGTTCAAGATTCCCGGCGCGAACGTCATCAGCACGGTCGAGGCGATCAAGGCCACCTTGCCGGCGCTCAGGGCCGCGATCCCGCCGACCATTCACGTCAACATCATCTCCGACCGCACGACGACGATTCGCGCCTCGGTCCACGACGTCGAAATCACACTTCTGCTCACCGTCGCGCTGGTCGTGATGGTGATCTTCGTCTTTCTCAGGAACCTTTGGGCCACGATCATTCCCAGCATAACCGTGCCGCTCGCGCTCTTGGGCGCGTGCGCGCTCATGTGGGCGATAGGCTACAGCCTCGACAATCTGTCGCTGATGGCCTTCACCATCGCCGTCGGATTCGTGGTCGACGACGCGATCGTGATGCTCGAGAACATCACGCGTCACATCGAGGGCGGAGAAAAGCCGATGCAAGCGGCGCTCAAGGGCTCCGCGGAGATCGGCTTCACCATCATATCGATCTCCGTCTCGCTGGTCGCGGTGCTGATTCCGCTCCTGATGATGAACGGCATCATCGGCCGCCTGTTCCGCGAATTCTCGGTCACGATCGCGATGACCATCGGAGTGTCCGCGTTCGTCTCGCTCACCTTGACCCCGATGATGGCCTCGCGCTTCCTCAGGAGCCATGACGAGCAGCGGCACGGGCGGCTCTATAAACTCAGCGAAAGAGGCTTCACGGCGCTCGCCAACGGCTACGCGCGCGGCGTCGACTTTGTGCTGCGTCACCGGTTCGCCACGCTGCTCACCTTCATCGCCACGGTGATTGCGACCGGCTATCTGTTTGTCGTCATCCCCAAGGGATTCTTCCCGCAGCAGGACACCGGCATCATTTTCGGCACCACCGAGGCCGGGCAGGACGTCTCGTTCGCCCAGATGTACAAGCTGCAGCAGGAAGCCGGCGCAATCGTCATGGCCGATCCGGCAGTCGATACGATGGCGATGGGGCTCGGCACCGGCGTCGGCAACTCGGCCCAGAACAATGGGCGCATGTTCGTCACGCTCAAGCCGCGCGACGACCGCGACCTTGACGTGTTTCAGGTGATCGCGCGGCTCAGGCCGAAGCTGTCGCAGATCCCCGGCTTCCGCGTCTACCTGCAGGCGGCGCAGGACGTGACAGTTGGCGCGCGCTTCGCCCGGACGCAGTTCCAGTACACCCTCCAGGACGCCAATTTCGACGAGCTTACCGCCTGGTCGTCCAAGATTCTGGACAAGTTGAGGTCGCTCCCGGAATTGCGCGACGTCGCGACCGACCAGCAGAGCTCCGGCACGACTCTGACCTTGAAGATCGACCGCGACATGGCGTCCCGGTACGGAATTCAGCCGCAGCTGATCGACGACACCCTCTATGACGCCTTCGGCCAGCGCCAGGTGACGCAATTCTTCACCCAGGTGAACACCTACTACGTGATCGAGGAGGTGCTGCCGAACCTCCTTGGCGACCCCGCAACGCTCGACAAGCTCTATATCCGCTCGCCGGTCAGCAGCCAGATGATCCCGATGAGCGCGTTCGCCAAATGGACTACAGCGCCGGTTGCGCCGCTTTCGATCAGCCACCAGGGCCAATTCCCGGCGACGACCATCAGCTTCAATCTTGCCGAGGGCGAGGCGCTCGGCACCGCGACCCAGGCGATCCAGCGCGCCATGCGGCAACTGCAGTTGCCCCCCGGCCTAACCACCACCTTCCAGGGCAACGCCCAGGCGTTCCAGGACTCGCTGACGACGGTGCCGCTGCTGATCCTAGCCGCGCTCGTCTGCGTCTATCTGATCCTGGGCGTCCTCTACGAAAGCTTCATCCACCCGCTCACCATCCTGTCGACGCTGCCGTCGGCCGGTCTCGGCGCGCTCGCCACCCTGATGCTGTTCGGCTACGAATTCAGCCTCGTCGCGCTGATCGGCACCATCCTGTTGATCGGCATCGTCAAGAAGAACGGCATCATGATGGTCGATTTCGCCATCTCCGCCACGCGCGAAGAGGGGCTGAGCGCGGTCGAGGCGATCCGCAAGGCGGCGCTGCTCAGGTTCCGTCCGATCATGATGACGACCATGGCGGCTCTGCTCGGCGGCGTGCCGCTGATGCTGAGCCATGGCACCGGCTCGGAAATGCGCCAGCCGCTCGGCTATACGATGGTTGGCGGCCTCATCGTCAGCCAGGCGCTGACCCTGTTCACGACCCCGGTCATCTATCTTTATCTCGACCGGCTGTCGCACTGGGTGTCCGGGGGCAAGGCCAAGGGCAAGCCGCCCGCGTCGGACGAGGAGCGCGAGCGCCACTGGGTCCCGGAGCAGGCCCAGGCCGCGGAGTGAGGCCGAGCGCGAGCACCGAATCAGCGGCCGGTGGTCATGGGGTGTCAACGTCGACGTGAATATATAATTGTTAGTACAATTCCAATTGTGACAAGCAGCCAAATAAACTTCGTGCCATATATTTGCTCTTTTGGCATAAAAAATTCGAATATATACCCAATTATGAGCGTGACGCAGATCGCCGCAACAGCGGAATACGCCAAGTTCTCAAATCTGCCGAGTTTTCGTTCAGTATTTTTCTTTCCCTTGCTCGTGCTTGCTGGGCGGCTCTTCCTCGACGTGCTTCGATGTCTCGGTCTCCACATGGTTGCGGTCTTCATCAACGTTTCGTCGGGCGACAACAAGCGCCTCTTTTTCTTGGCGCTCCTCGGGGGTCAGCCGCGACTCACGCAGCGTCTCGACAATGTTGCTGCAGAAAGCCGCGATTGTTTCTCTAACTTTGGGCGTATCCGTCGGGAGGTGACGGAGCGCGCGCCAGTCGACGTACTGGCGCGCGCGTAAGATCGACAGAACAGGTTCGTCGTCCGATTTCGGCTCTTCTTGTAGCGCGGGGACGGCGATGTAGAGGATTGGAAAGACGAGATCGTCCCGACCAAGCTCTCGCTCGCGGGTGAGAAAAGAGTCGAACTCAAACCTGCAGTGCCAACTGCCGAGGGCCCTCGGCGTTATGATCGGAATGAAAAACGCGGCCTCCTCGATGGCTTGGGCGATTTCCTTCTCCCACAGCTTGCCAGCGGCGATGGCCTCCCGATCTTGGAAAAGGCGAAAGTTGCGCTTGTTGCGGCCAAGTTGCGCGCTCAACTCCCGCTGAATCGCGTCCCTCAGATCGGAAAGGGTCCCTTTGGAGTCCTCGTCGTCCTCGCGGGAATAGCTGAAAAAGCCACAAACCTTTGGAAGTTCCGCCAGCGAGGACATCAAACCAGTCCTTCTGCGACGAAAGAAGCCGTGATCGACGACTCTCATCATCCAGCAAAAGGCGTCAAGTCTCTCGTGTGGCGCTCCCTGTTCTCAGCCCGACTCGCGAACCTTCGCCTGTCTTTGGCGCTTTCCCGGCCCCCAATGTCGCGCAGGTCCCGCCGGCGACCGTTGGGGCAGGCGATCAGCTGCCGACGTCTCTCGCGATCCAGAACGCCAGCGCCTCGGTCAGCGCGGAGACCCGATAATGATTGGACTCCTCGACCATCGTCTGGTCGATCGGCGAGGAGGCGTAGCTCGTCGTCGCCCGCACCGGCCATTGCCTGCCGTCGAGCATCGCCACCCCCTGGATGTTGTCCGGCGACGAGCCGCCGTGGATGGTCGCCCCGGTGTTCGGTCCGAGCGTCAGATAGTCGATCCTGACCGTGAGCGTCGCGCCCTTCGGCAGCCGGCCAGCCAGCGCCTGCGCAAGCCAGCGCGGCAACTCCCGCTCGACCCAGGTCGCGGTCGGATCGCCGGCGTTGGCCCGGAGCGGCGCGACGTCGACCCGGATCGCGCCCGCCCCCTGGCTCGACTTGGCCAAAGCGGCCTGGCCCGCGATCGCGAGCGCGGCGCAGGCCGCCATCGCGGTCCGCCGGGTGAATGTTCGGCCGGGCGTCATGCAATTCTCCGATCGATCGCCCCTCGGCGCAGGTTCGCGCCCCTCCGCGTCGATGTTACGACGCAGCCGCGGCCGAGGTTTCGCCCGGGCCGACATAAGAAATAGAACCGCCCGGGATCCGGACGGTTCTATCCCTTACGAGATGAACACTGCGGAGAGCGGATTTATTTGCCGCCCACGGAAACCTCGTAAGCGGGTCGCGAGAAGAGCCGCCGTGGTTCGGACGCTCCCTTCCCGATCCCTTGGTCAGCCGAGCGCCGGGGATACGCGCCGCCGCGCGACCGGAAGCCGAAGGCCGCCAAAGCTTGCAACGACGCAGCCGCGATCGGTGATCGGGCTGTAACGCTTGTGCGTCGCCCTAAATCGCAGCCGAGGCGAGCAAGCGCCTGTCCAGCTTGGTGAAATGCAGAAAAACGATCATTTTCTTGGAGAAAAGAGAAGGCTGTGCCATACTTCTTCATTGCCGGGTCGCCTCGGCCTTTCACGTCCCCGCTGGCAGGCCCCGCCGGGATCGAACAGAGGAGAAAAAAAATAATTTGAATCGGCCGTAACCGGTTGAAAAGCCTCGATTCGGAAAAATAAAAGAAAGTAAGAATGGGCGATGGGGGGGGGAAAGGGGGGCGT
>Ga0335076_10006629_pt1 | contig 11674 bp, 5 predicted proteins | sample Lox_Sample_25_FD_206717 | JGI IMG/M metagenome (GOLD analysis project Ga0335076, IMG submission 206717) | Soil microbial communities from Loxahatchee National Wildlife Refuge, Florida, United States - Lox_Sample_2.5 | ecosystem: Environmental > Terrestrial > Soil > Wetlands | place: USA: Florida... | reverse complement strand
CCGCTAGAACTCAAGTCGCAGAGCAAACTGCATCTGTCTCGGAGAATTCGACGTTGCAGTGATTACGCCGAAAGAACTCGGCAGCGTGAAATCCGCCACGCCCCCTAGCCCGTTCAGCGGTAATGCAAAGCTCGGATGATTGAATACGTTGAAAGCCTCCGCATGAAATTCCAGATGGAATCTTTCATTCAGCCGGAAGTTCTTGATCAACGCCAGGTCTGTGTTCGAGAAGTGCGGCCCGTGCAGATTGTTCCGCGATCCCATCTCCAGTCCCAGCGGTCCCGAGAACGACCCGATCGCGGCCTGCGGGTCCGCAAAGAACTGCAGCGCATTCCCGTTGTTCGGATCGGTGTGAATCCCGGCCCGGATGGCATGCGTATCTCCGTCGAAGATTCCCGGGCTCACCGCCGCGAATCCGATCGGGAAAGCATTCGACCCCGTCCGGAACGCGAAGCCGGTGTGCCAACTTTCAATTCCAGAAATGCTCCAACCCCCAATCAACTGGTTCAGCCCGTTCGAGACCCCTCCTCCAAAAGCTTTGCCTCGACCAAAAGGTAGCTCATAAATCCCAGTCATGCTGATCGAGTGCCGCACATCGAAATCCGAATCGCCCTTGCAAACTTTCAGATTCGTGATGTCGCAAACGAAATCGCTGAAAAACGAATTCGCCGACACCGATGCGTTGTCAATCGAGTGCGAGAACGTGTAGTTCAAGTCGAACTGCGCGCCATTGGAATACTTCTTGTGCAGTGTGGCCAGCAAGCCGTTGTAGCTTGAATACGACTTGTTGGTCACGTAGACGTTCGTATCGAACTGCGGACTCAATCCGATTCCCGGCGGCAGCAGGCCGAAAATATTCAGCGCCTCCACCGTGTCCGCGAGGTCCCCGCGGATCGCTAATCCCTGCAGGCTGCTGTTGGCGATGGCCTGGGTCGCTCCCGGGAAGAGAAAATCCTCAAAGAACGGCTCGGGCGTTACCACATAACCATTCGATCCCGGGGTCTGATTCCGCATCTGCTGCGACAAGCCGGCGAAATCTCCCGCCAGCGAGTGCCCCGCGGTGAAGGGATCCTGGAAATCCAGCATCTGCCCCGCGTCGGCCTGAATCAGCAGACGGCGTCCCAGGCGTCCGAAGTAGTTCACATCCAGCTGGAATTTGTCTGGAAGCTCGCGCTGGATCCCGAAGGTGAAAATGATGTTGTACGGCGTTTTGAGGTTTGGATCGATCGCGTAGTTGAAAGTGTTCGCCGCTTCCCCGAATGCCTGTCCGGTCGTCGGATCGACAAACGGCGTAAACGGGTTCGTGGGTTGCTGCGGAGTGGTCAAGCCCGCCGGCAACGCCGTGATGCTGGTGAATTTTGGGTTGTTCGCCAGGTCTGCTTCCGGGTCGTCTGTACCGAAGTTGGTCGTAGTCTGGCTTGAGAACAAATAGCTGTTGCGGTTCTGCTCAAAATTCACCGCCTCCGTACCCGGATGGTCGAAGACGATTCCGCCGCCAGTTCTGATTACGGTCTTGCCGTCGCCAAACAGCCGGCCTAGAAATCCGTTCAGTCCTGAAGGGTTGTAAGCAATGCTGAACCGGGGCGCGAAATCCTTCCAGTCGTCTTTGTAAAACGCCGGACCGTGATTTGCCTTCCCTCCCTTGGTATAAGTCACAAAGGGAATCGTGTTGTTGCCAGAAACGCCTTGCGCGGCCGCCGCTACACGGTTCTGGAAAAAGGCCGTGGGGCCCGTGTCGGGAATCGCCTCGAATCCCTGCGTTTCATAGGGCACTGAGTAAAACTGCCAACGCAAACCGTAGGTGAGCGTTAGATCCCTCCGCACTCGCCACGTGTCCTGCGCGTAGAGTTCCGTTTCGTAGTACCGCCATTTGCGAATGTCACCGGTATCTTGCGGCGTAGCTTGCTGCGCCAGGTTGTAGTTGAGATTTTGCTGCACGGTCCCGATTCGTCCCACGGTAAACGCGAACGAGGTGTCCCACTCCGTGTTGGCAACGCCTCCCGGATCCTGCAGGATATCTCCCGGGCGCAGCGAAGAATCCAATCCTGGAAGGCTTGGGTCCAGCCCGATACTGATCGCGTTCAGATCGAGTACTTCGTTCGATGTCGCAGAGATTGGCTTGAATGTGCCACCGATCTGGAAGTTGTGAGTACCGCGCTGGTACGAAAAATCGTCCCGGAAAATCGGTATCGGAATATCCCGTCTCTGCGAGGCCTGAGGCGAATACGGCGAGTCGAGAATCGGGAAACCCGCTCCATCATTCGCGAAGAGGCTGAAGTCATTGGCCCCAGCCGGATTGAAGTGAACGGGAAAGTTCAGCCGCGACCGTGCTTCCCCGAAAAGGAACTGGTTCACCTTGTTGTTGCTGATCGTCCAGGTGTCTCCCACCGAGAAGTTGTAGCTGGTGTCGATGATGAAGTGGGTGACGGGGTCGCCCGGGAACTGGATCGTAGCGCCGTTCACATTGTCGCCTTCCTTCAGTCCGACAATCGAATACTTGGCAAAAAGCTTGTGCTTGCTCCCGATGTTGAAATCAAGTTTGCCGATTGCATTGTTTTCGGTCAGATGGTCGGGCGCACTGAAGCGGAATCCCCCAGTGTTGATACCGTCGCCGGCGTTCAGATCGTTAGCCACCGGAAAACGGCCGTTGATGAAGGTGGTCAGCGCTGCATCTGCCGAGAACCCGAACATCTGCTGCAACTGCGCCGCAGAAAGTTGCGTGATGCAGTTTGGCGTCGTATTGATGCGGCTGATTTCGTTGCATCCCGCTCCGCTGTTGATATATGCCAGCCCGCCGTTTCTCAGGTTGCCAATCGGTTCCACCGAGCTGTCGAGAGGCACAATGCGCTCTACGTTGTCGGTCTGCGCGTCTCGCCGGCCGTTGTAATCAAGAAAGAAGAAGATCTTGTCCTTTTTGATCGGGCCACCGAACGTGACGCCAAACTGGTTGCGGTTTAGCTGGGTGCGCGGAACGACCGGAGTCGCGCGCAAATTGAAGTAGTCGTTGGCCTCGGTATCCGTATTACGCAAATATTCCGACAGCGACCCGTGAAACTTGTTCGTGCCGCTCTTGGTCACCAGCGTCACTTGAGATCCGCTGCCTCGTCCCTCGGCGGCCAACGGATTCGCGGTCTCACCACGAAATTCCTGCACCGAGTCCACAGGCGCGTTCCCCGTTGCCACGAACGCTTCGCCGGTTCCAAAATCATTCACGTCGATGCCATCCAGCGTCACGTTCCCCTGATCGATGCGTGATCCAGTCACCGCTCCAGCCCTGCTGTTATTAGGATCATCCACGCTCGACGCCGCCACAACACCGGGCTGATATTGCAGCAAAGTGGCGATCGAATCACGAATCAGCACCGGCAGGTCGTGCACTTCGCGCATGTCGAAGTTGTTCCCAATCGTCGTATCAGTCGTGTCGAGCGTCACAGACGAACCCGCTCCGCTCACCTCAACGGTTTCTGCCGCACCACCCACCTTCAGCTGCGCGTTTTGTGTGTGCGCGGAACCGACCCCCAGGTACAGATCGGCGACCCTCAAAGTCTCAAACCCTGCTTTCGAAAAAGTAATCTCATATCCCGGTCCAGGGTGCAGTTGGGTGAAGACATACGCCCCCACTCCGTTCGTCTTCGTTTGGTAGACCGTGTTCGTTTTCGTGTCCACAAGTTTCACATCCGCCTCAGACACCACTGCCCCAGTCGTGTCAGTCAGAACGCCGGTCAGCGACGTAACATCCTGCGCTGAGGCCAACACAGACAATCCAGACACAACTGTCAGTATCAGCACGCACGCCCACACTCGCATCGAGACAAAACGCAACGCCGATTTCATCCTCTTCTCCTTCAAAGAACAGTTCTGGAAACAGGAAAGGCGGTTCCCCACGCCAGCCAAGAACGGAATTGCTTTGAAGGTGCAATCGCGAGTCCATAACAATTAGCTTTTTGATTTGATTCTGAAGAGTCTCACATTTAGTTTTGTCGCGTTAGTTACAAGACAGCTCGCATTTTCCATATTTCCGCTATGAATACCGATATAACTTCTCGCAAATTACGGAGCGTAACATTTGGGCTGCGACTGTGAAATGGGTTTTGGTTTCTCCACCACAACATAACTGCAGATTTATAAACAGAAAATTGTTGTGAAATTTTGTTTTGAGTCTCTCGCTCTTCAAGAGTTTGGTGGGTCCACAAGGACTCTCGGTCCGAGAGCTTGATTTGCCCGCACGATCGCGCTTCGGATTCGGAATATACCGAATGCGATTTTGATTCACACGATCGCACGAGAACAGAATTCCTCATGCTGGTAAAGAAGTGAATGCCCGGAAGGATTCACGGCAGAGCGGAGTATTGCAGCAATTGCATGGGGCGTCGCGCCTTCGTCTTCTGGACGGATCAATCGAAAACGAGGCTAGCCCTTCAGCTCTTGTCCAATCAGCGGCGCGACCTTGCGTCGCACCACATCAAGCGAGAACCTAAGATCCGTTTCGCGCCTCGGCCGCCAGGCCGGCAGAACGTTCCCCCATCGGCTGACGACGCTGCATCGAAGTGTCGGTCGCAACCGGCGGACGCCGTTCGATCGTCCCGATCACCGGCGCTTCATCCATGTGGTCGACGTACGCCATCGACGCAAAGTGCTGTTCGCTGCACATCCGGTCAATCAACCGCTGTTCGCGCTGGCTCAGCACCGCGTGAGGAAGAATCGGGAAATTGCGAAACATCCAGATCAGATATAGTCGCTGCAAAAATGATGGCATTATGTATCGCGGCCCGATCGGCGTCTGCACTTTCACAACGCCCGCCGCGAGTTTGTCAATGAACATACCTTGGGCCCACCTAAAAACCTCGAAAATACCCTAGCAATTCTAGGGCCGCCATTATTGCACTGCAGACGAGGCAATGGAAAGCCTTTTTTCACAGTTTTAATCCCCATGCAACATTCGGCTGGCGGAGTTGCGCAGCTCTAAGGGAAATTTTGGGAATGTCGGCGGGAACGCCAATCCCGAAATGGCACTTCCGTGCCATCTCGTCGCTCTATTTCAAACAACGGCTTCGGGCAGCAAATCCATACGGCGAATCTGGGCGGCCACCCCGAACTCGCTGCCATCTTCCTCCACTCGAACGATGGTCGCCTGGCAGCATACCCAGCACTTTTCGCCCGAGGTAAGTTCGGGCGGTAGGATCAAAACCAGTTCAACGTCAGTTCCCTTCTCCATGCGCGACTTCGTGTACATGAAGATGCCGTTGGCGCTGACATCGCGAGTCTGAGCGGAGTGGTCTGCTCCCTGCGAGGTTCGCACTCGCGTCGGGACGCTGGCGGCGATTCTGCTTCCGGAGCGGCGCTCGTGATTGGAGCTCATGTGGGCCCTTTCGTGCCCACACACTCTACACCATGGCCGTGAGTTGGACGAGTACTTTCGCGGTTTTCCGGAATCCCGAGGTTTCAGGAATCCCAAGGTTTCCGGAATCCCGAAGTCTCCGGAATCCAATCGTTCAGCGGGGCTCTATATGATCGGCCGTTTGGCCCTTGCCGCCGGAACCACCAGCGCCTGCTCCATGGTCGGCATGTTGGTGCCGCGCAGCCGGGCTTCGACTTCGTGCAGCTTGTCGGTCTGTTCCGTCTGATAATAGGCCTGCACCAGCAAGTCCAGGCTGAACGGGTTCTCCTGGTCTTCTTCCAGGTGCGCGATCGCGTCCTGATACTTCTTTTGCTCCATCAGCATCGTTCCTACGGCACCCTCGGAGTTGCTCTGGATGACGCGGTTCCGGCTGTTATTTGCGAGGGTCTCAAGCTGGTGCAGCGTCTTCTCGGCGAGTGCCTCATTTCCCGATCGTTCGGCGCGCGTCGCCCGGATGCGAAGAATTCGTGAAATCTCTTCATCGTGATCCGAAGTCGAGATGGTCGAACGATGACTCAGCGCTTCCTCCGCCAGTTTCAGATGCCTCAGCGCAATGCTGTCGTCGGCCTGATATTCGGCCATGTGGCGGAAGGCCTGAGCCTCCTGCAGATCCTGGCTTTTCGCGTGACCGGTTTCGGCAATCTCCAGGAATTCCTTGTCCGCTTCGGCGAAGTTGCCGTCGCGAACGTACGTCATCGCCTTCTGCATGCTATAGGTAAGACGATCGGCTTCGTTGTGTGCGAAGCGAACAGCCTTGTCGTATTCGATTCGAGCCTGCTCCTGATTCCCCATCAGCGCGTAGGTGTCACCCAGTCCAAGTTGCGACGTGACGAAATCAGGATCGATCTTGAGCGCAGCGCGATAGTGGCTGAGTGAACTTTCGAACTCACCCGCCATGCGCTTCAGTTCGCCATAGGAATCCTGCGGGTTCGGCTCTTTCGGAAGCAGGGCGACGTAGCGGTCCATCGCCGTGAATGCCTTGGCGAACTGGTGATTCCTCGCGTCAACGTACGCCAGGTCATTCAGCGCGGCCGGAAAATTCTTGTCGATGGCCAGGGCCTTTTCCATGAACCGCTGCGCCTGATCGTTCCCGTTCTCTCCCATCAGCCAGTTTCCGGCGAGATAGAGCAGATGCTTGTCGCGCGGGTACATCTCGAGCATGTCGTTCATGGCGGTAATGCCGCCGATAAAGTCTCCCTCCTGCACTTTCACGATCCAGGCAATCATGAGCTGCTCACCCGGGCTCAGCGTCGGAGCCAGCTCTTTCGCCTTGGTGCGCGCGGCGCTGATCTCTTCGGGATTACCGCTGTTGAAGGCAATCCATGCCCATGCGACGGCGAGTTTGGGATCTTCTTTCACCGCGGCGCGCCAGTCCTCGTTGCAGCGCTCGAGATAAAGGTTCTCGTAGTCGATCATGCCCTTTTCATAGAGCTCGCGAGCCTTCGCCGACGAAGTCGTGACCGGCATGTTTGTGGTCTTGGCCTTCTGGATATGGTGCGCGAACGCCGCCGGGGCGGTCACGCAGAGAATAAGGGTGGCAGCGGCACAAGACTTCAGCAACGAAACGCAGCGCATCGGGGTCTCCGGAACAGAGCTTTGTGGGGAGGAGTTACCAGAGAAAAGGTAACATCAGCGTAATCATCGGACGAGGTGACGAAGGGATACGCCCAACAGTGCAGGTTTCACCACGCAGCCACGGCCCACCGAGGAAAAAACCGGGGAACGCCTTTCCCCACGCCTGATCCGGAATGAACCTCAGCGCACCGAAAATCGACCCGGAAGAATATTGTGGCCCTACGGGCAAAATATTCATATTAAACAACTTAGACACTTCCATACCACGTGAGACGGCAACTACTGATTGCCGCCCCGGACCGGCGTCCGGGGCTTGCATCATCTCGATCCAGATTCCAATCCTAGAACTTCACAATTGCAGCGAACTGCAGCCCGCGCGGTCCGCCTCCGCCGAGGAACGGGTTGCCGATGCCCACATCGCCGGTTGCACTCAGCGAGTAATAGCCGCCGTGTTGGCCGGTGAGATAGTCCGGTGATCCAATGTCGCCAATGAAATTCGGCAATAGAGGATTTGAGAAGTTCGGGTGATTGAAAATGTTGAAGAATTCAGCCCGCAGCTCAAGGTTCAAGCGCTCGGTCAGATTGGTGTTCTTGAATACCGAGAAGTTGAATTCCTTGAAGCTGGGCCCCTTGAGCGAGTTTCGCCCTAGGTTGCCGAAGTGACGGGTTCCGGGAACACAGTTGTCTTCACTCGCATCGTTGGGATCGTTCACTGTCGCCCAAGTGCACGGCGCGGCAAACGCGGAGAGATTGAGAAACTGCAGCGGAGTGCTCGAGTTGTACTGAATCGGGCCGATCACATCGGGACGGTCGTAGCCCTCACCTGCTCCTGAGTAATCGCCTTCAAATTCGTAATTGAGGTGCCAAGGCTGGCCATCCTGCAGGTTGAGAATTCCGTCGAGGCCCCAGCCGTTCATCAGCTTTTCCATCTGGCCGTGATGCACCGGGAAGGCGTAGCTGAAATTCCAGGTAAAACGCCGGCGGATGTCGAAGCTTGAGTTTCCGCGGTCCGCTGAGGGAACGGTACTGTTTTGCGGCTGCGCCTCGTTGGGTTCGAAGTCCTCGAGATCGCTGGCCGTGTCGATCGAATGCGACCACACAAAGTTGGCTTGGGAGGTCAACCCATGCCATTTGCTGGTTCTCAAGCTGGCCTGCAGAGCGTGGTAGATTGAGTTCGCTGAAGATTTCTCCTGATTCAGGTAGAAGAAATTCGAGGCAATTGCCCGCGGGACACCATAACTGTTAATGCAGTCGCAGCCGAGATCAGCGGCGGTGATGGCAGCCTGGCTCGGCTGATTGATGTCGAGGAACTGAAACAGCTTGGTTCCCTTCGAGCCAACATATCCGATTTGCAGAACCGCACGGCTCCCCAACTGCTGTTGCACGTTGAGATTAAAGTTCTGTACATACGGTGTGCGCATTTTGGGATCAACGGCGAAGAAGTCACCCTCAGCACCATACCCCGAGTAGACAGGTTGTTGTTGGGCGAAGGGCAGACCGGTTACAGCTCCGGTGGCAAGGGCCTGCGGCCCCAATCCTGGGTAAGCGGGCCCCGGGCAAAAGACGCAGTTCCAGGGCAAGTGGCCGAGGAACATATCCTGCGAGAAGGCGTCGTAAAACAGTCCCCAGCCGCCACGAACTACAGTCCGTCCCTTGCCGGTCAGATCATAGGCAAAAGCCACACGAGGGGCGAAGTTGTTAAAGTCCTTGCCATAAAGTTGTCCGGTCTGAACGTTGTCCCCGGCGCCGCCGTCCGCGGTCGGGTCGAAGGTGTAGAACATTCCAGCCTTTTCGCCGGTCACGCCGAAGTAGTCCCAGCGGACGCCGTAGTTCAGCGTCAATTTCGGTGTAGCGCGGAATTCATCCTGGACAAAGAACGCGTGGCTATTCTGGAAGGTATGGCGTTTGGAATTTCCGGCGACTTGTTTTCCGCCATCTGGAAGGCCGTTTAAAAAATCGGTGAGATCGGCAAAACTCAAGGTTCCGCGGAAGTTGTGATCGATCACCTGCATGATTGTCGTGCGGCGGAACTCGTAGCCGAACTTCACATCATGCTTGCCTCTTTTCCACGAGTAATTGTCGACAAAGTGCCAGTTGGAATCGACACGGTTGCGGGGAATTGAGGAGGTAGCGCCAATTTGTGAAAAAGAAAGCTGGTCAGCGGTAGCGCCGTCGAAACTCAGAGCCGGCAAGCCGCCGTCATAGGTTCCAACACCAGTATCGAGTCCAATGGAGTTTGGATTGAAACTCTGGTCCTGCGGGAAGAATCCTTCCGCGAAACGATTCCATCCGAGGCGCGCCTCGTTGACCTGACTCGGATTGACCACTTTAACCCAGGAGAGAGCAATCAGCTGCACACGTGTGGGAGTGACCGTGTTAAATCCTGGAAGCAATCCGCCGGCGAGCTGTGCGAAAGGAAAACTCTGGTTGCTGTCGCCAAAATAGTAACGTCCGGTCAATTGATTGTTCTGGTTGAAATTCTGGTCGAGCTTCACGATCATGCTGTCGACGCGATTGAAGAAGCTTGTCGAGGTCGACAGATTCGGGCCATACGGGCATCCCGTATCGAACGGCGAGGCTGGCCCTAGCACGTCGGTGGGCAGAGGTGCGCCACTGGCAATATTTGGAGTTGGCCAAGGGTTTCTGGCCAGCAGTGCGGCTGTAATGGGATTCGTTCCGCCTAGAGAAGATTGGTCGGCGGCGATCTGTGCAGGATCGGGCACACAGGTCGTGCCGGCCTGCCCCCCATTCTCGCGTTGCCCTTCGTAATCCGCATAGAAGAACGTCTTGTCTTTGACGATCGGACCGCCGAACGATCCGCCAAACTGGTTATTGTTGAACGGGCTCTTCGCATCGGGAGCAAAGTTGAAATAGTTGCGTGCACCCAACTTACCGCTGCGGAAATATTCGAGCGCCGAACCGTGCCAGGCATTAGTACCGCTCTTGGTCACGATATTAATGACCGCGCCGCTGTTGCGCCCGTACTCTGCTTCATAGTTCGAAATCACACGCAACTCAGCCACAGCATCGATCGGCAAAATCGTCGCAGGATCACCAAACACGCCTGCTTCGTTGATGGCCGGGTCATTGCGGTAGCCATCATTCATATCTGTGCCGTCGAGCAGAAAATTGTTGGAGCGACCGCGCGATCCATTCATCGAGAACGTGCCATAGGATCCCGGAGAATCTGAGATCTGATCAGGAGAACCGGCGATGCCCGGATTCAAGTAAATGAGCTTCTGATAATCCCGGCCATTCACGGGAAGGCTCTCAATCGTTTCGGCCGTCAGCGTTCCCCCGAGTTCCGCCGATGTCGTCTCTACCTGAGGCAGCAGGTCGCCTGCGACTTCGACTCTGGTCGCAACCTCGCCGGTTTTCATGGCTGCATCGACACGACGCTCGCCGGCCACATCCACCACCACCCCGCTGGCCACGAACGTCTGGAAACTGCTTTGCGTGATGGTCACCGAGTAGGTGCCGATGGGCAATTCGGGCAACGTGTAGCTGCCGTCGGCGCTGGTCTCGGTCGTGCGCTCCAGGCCCGTGCCGCTGTTCTTGACCGTCACTTTGGCCCCCGAGATAACCGCGCCCGAGGGGTCAGTCACTGTGCCGAGGATGGTTCCACGGAAGGTTTGTGCTGACAGGCTCAGTGCCGCCATCAGGACAAACGCCACAATCACCGACACCAATCGTATAAACACCACGGTCGAGCGCGCTCTCATGTGATCTCCTCGTAACGGGTTGAGTTTTTGAAGGGGAGACAACTCTGTGGGAATAGCCGACTGCCTACTGCAGCTCTGGGGAGCTTGCAATTCGTTGCACTGTAACAAGATGCGTTGCCCCGTCCCACAACGGCCAGCTAGGGGAACATTATCGAAAGGCAATCCTGAGAGTCAACCAAAGAGTTATCGATTGTTGCCATAGATTTTACAAATAAGGCACGTGCGCGGCAGGGGTCAGAGGCCAGAGGTCAGGGCAGAAATCAGGGATCAGAAATCAGGGCTGGCAATGTTCTGAAGTTCCGGCACCTGGGTGCCCCACTTCTGGCCGACTTTGCCAGAAGTGGGGTTTTTCGTCAGGGGCAAGGGTCAGACTATCGATGTGGTTGGAGTAGTGATTGCAAAAAATCGTCTGAACTCTGGAGAGCGGAAAGACACGAATCACAGGCAGCCCCTAGCCCCTGACTTCTGCCTTTAGAACGTGAATGCCAATCCGCCGCGGACGGAGCGGGCGGACTGAACGAGGTATACGGTCTGTCCGTCGCGGCCAAGGACAGGAACGTAACCTTGGGCCAGAAGATTCCGCAGATCGACGATCGCCTCCATGTGTCCGCCTACGCACGGAAGAGGCTGGCGCAGGAAGACATTCAGGAACGGATCGCTCTGCCCCGGCGACGAGTTGAACATATCGACCGGAGTAAGCGTCGTGCCGTTAACCCAGCGGTAGGAGGTGATCCAGCGCGTGTGCGTCCCGGGAAGCGTGCCGCTGAACTTTGCCGCCAGGGCGTGATGCCGCTGCGTCGAGATGAAACCCTGCGCGTCTTGCAGTGAGATATCAGAACGCGAGAGTTCGAGCGTGCCGCCGTAGGCGTAATCGAGCGTGGCCGCGAGGTCCGAAGAGAACTTATGCTGCAGCACGAGGCGCAGCCCGTTGGTATCGAGCGGCCTTCCCGCATAGTTGAAAGTGCCTGAGGTGACGTCG
>Ga0335076_10006628_pt1 | contig 11676 bp, 10 predicted proteins | sample Lox_Sample_25_FD_206717 | JGI IMG/M metagenome (GOLD analysis project Ga0335076, IMG submission 206717) | Soil microbial communities from Loxahatchee National Wildlife Refuge, Florida, United States - Lox_Sample_2.5 | ecosystem: Environmental > Terrestrial > Soil > Wetlands | place: USA... | reverse complement strand
GTTGACCGGCGGCTATCCGGGTTTTTAGGCCGTTATGAAAATTGTCGTCGCGATTAAGCAGGTGCCGGCGCGCGATTCGCAACTGCGGATCTCGGGCTCGGGGAAGTGGATTGAGGAAGGCGATCTCACGTACGAGATCAATGAGCCGGACGCGTACGCGCTGGAAGCCGGGCTGCAGTTGAAGGAGAAGCACGGCGGAGAAGTGATCGCACTCAGCGCGGGGCCGGCGCGGGCGTCGCAGACCATCCGGGAAGCGCTGGCCAAGGGCGCCGACCGCGCCATACACATCGAGGAAGAGATGGGCGCGCTCGATCCGCTGGCGGCGGGGCGGCTGCTGGCCGCGGCAATCCAGGCGGAGTCGCCGGATCTGGTGCTGACCGGGCTGCAATCGGACGACTTGGGATATGGCCAGACCGGTGTCATCCTGGCGGAGTTGCTGGGGCTGCCGCACGCGACCATCGTGATGCAGGTGGAGGCGCAAGGGAGCGGGATCCGCGTCAAACGCGAGCTCGAGGACGGCTGGTTTCAGCACGTGGAGATGCCGCTGCCGGCGCTGCTGACGATTCAATCGGGCATCAGCAAGCTGCGCTACGCCACGCTGATGGGTATCAAGAAAGCCAAAACCAAAGAAGTGAAGCGGCTCACGGCCGCCGACCTGGGAGCGGCGGCGTCGAGCACGAGCATTGTTCTGGAGCGGGTGTATGCCCCGGAACGCACCAAGCACACCCAACTGTTTACGGGCGCACCGCAGGAAGCCGCGGCGCAACTGGTGGAGAAGCTGCGATTCGAGGCGCGGGTCCTATGAGCGTTCTGGCGATTCTGGAGCAACGGCCGGGGCAGGATGGTAAACCGGCCTGGAACCGCATGTCGTTCGAGACGCTGGCGGCGGCGCAGCAGATCGCGGGCGAATTGGGCACCGAGGCCTCGGCGGCGGTGGTGGGAAGCGGGGTATCGGGGCTGGCGGGCGAACTGGCGGCAAATCAACTGGCGGGCGTATATGCGGTCGAGCATGAGCTGCTCGGAAGCTACACACCGGATGGGTACGTGGCGGCGATGCGGCAGCTTCTGGATCGGGCGAAGCCGCGGATCGTGCTGTTTCCGCACAGCTACCAGGTGCGAGATTTTCTGCCGAAGCTGGCGACGGCGCTCGGCAGGGTCGCGATCAGCGACGGGGTATCGCACCGCATCGATGGCGGCCAGTTAGTTTTGGCGCGGCAACTGTTCCAGGGCAAAGTGAATGTGGACGTACGGTTCGCCGGCGATGCGCCGCACTTCGCGTCGCTACAGGCGGGCGCGTACCGTGCCGATCGCGTAGTGGCCGGATCGGCGCCGGTGGAGACGTTTACGCCGCAGCTTTCGGCAGTCGGCATCCGCACCAAACCGCTGGAGCTGTTCCGCGAAAGCGAGCGCGGCGTGGACCTGACGGCGGCGGAGATTATCGTTTCGGTGGGGCGCGGGATCAAGGAAGCCGACAATATTCCGATTGTCGAGAAGCTGGCAAAAGCGCTGGGGGCGGAACTGGCGGCATCGCGGCCGATTTGCGACGCCGGCTGGCTGCCAATGGAACGCCAGGTCGGAAGTTCCGGTCAAACGGTGGCGCCGAAGCTGTACGTCGCGGTAGGCATTTCGGGGGCGATCCAGCACCTGGTGGGGATGAAGGGCTCGCGGACCGTGGTGGCGATCAACAAGGATCCGAATGCGCCGATTTTCGAGGTGGCGGATTACGGGATTGTGGGCGATCTGTTCGAGGTTTTGCCGGCGCTAACGGCGGCGATCGAGAAGGCAAAGTGAACGTTCGTTACGGGACTGCGGGTCTTTCGCGCTGATCGACCGAGCGGCGCAGGCGTTGGGGAGGAGATTGACCGTGCCGGATGGCGCCCGTCGCGTTGGTCCTCCGGAGAGACTCACTACCGGGCATGACATTTCGGATTTCAGTTGCGGCGAACCGGCATTGGACGGCTGGCTGCGACGGCGCGCCCAACAGAACGAGGCCTCTGGCGGTTCGGGAACGTACGTGCGCGCGGGATTGAAAGTCGCGGGCTATGACACCCTGGCGGCAGGCGCGCTGTCGGATTCGCAGGCTATGAAGGGTACGGGTTCATCCCATCGCCGGTGGACCCGTTGACGGTCCTGATCACCGTCGCGGAAGCTGACCCAATCCTGGGGGAGTAAGCGTTACTTTGCGGCGCCAACCACTTAACATCCATTAAGACTCCTTCATCCGCATCTCGATTTCGGATTTGACTTTCCCGGTACCAGCGGGTATACTGCAAGGTCCGCGCGTAAGTCCCTCAACAAACCCCTTGCAACTTTTGAGGTCGGAACCGCGTCATATCGTGTACCGGTTTTTTGCAAGAAGAAGTGAGCGTAACCATGAATATCGGACTGAAGGCCAAGCCCGCCCAGTACCGGAAAGTGCTGGAGAAGAAAGCGGAGGAAGTGCGCCGCAGCATGTCTGCCCAGAAGGCGGCGCAGGTAGTGTCCCGGCTCGATGTGCCGTCGGACGAAGGCGATCTCAGCCAGCAGCACCACGAAGAGTGGATTTTCCTGAACCGCAATACCATCGATATGAAGCTGCTGCGGGAGATTTCCGACGCATTGCTGCGCATCGACCATGGAATTTACGGCGTGTGCATGGAGTGCGAGGAGCCGATTTCGCCCAAGCGTCTGGATGCCGTGCCGTGGGCGCGCTATTGCGTGAAGTGCCAGGAAATGATCGCGGCGCGCATCGCGTCGGGTGAAGAAGTAAACGAATACGAAGAAGCAGACCGATGACGCTGGCGGATCTGCGCAAACTTTCCGTCAAACAGCAATTTCGAATTCACTTCCGGCTGGGCAACGGGATGGAGTGTATCGTTACCGAGCACGGGGTGGCGCAGGTGCCGGGACTGAAAAGCGTCCCGGACTTCAACCTGGAAACGGAACTGGCGTCGGCCGGGGAATTCCTGCTGGAACCGGCCGCGCCGGTATCCTCGAAGGACGCACCACGTCCGCGCACGATCCGGCGGGATGAATTGGACGTGATGACGCAGGCGTCGCCGGCTCAGGCGTCAGCGCACTCCGAGCACGACGACGAATAGCCCGCGGTTTGCCGATTCGGCGAAAGTCGGGTGAAATCCACACCCCGGCCGTACAAACGTTGTACAATCTTAGTCGCCGCTTGTAAAGTGGTGCTGGGCTTGCCCGTACGGGCCTTTGGGGGCTGCGATGGAAAGTAAACCGACACAAAACATACAAGATTGTTTCCTGAACAACGCTCGCAAGGACAAGGTCGTCCTGACCATTTATCTGATGAGCGGAGTGAAGCTTTCCGGTCGGATCAAGAGTTTTGACAAGTATTCTCTTGTACTGGAAACCAATAACCAGGAACAATTGATTTTCAAACACGCCGTATCCACGGTGGTGACCCAGAAGACGGCGCACTCGCACAGCCCGCAGGCGAGCGCGGCGGCTTCAGCCGTTTCCACGCCTGGCCAGCCGGTACACGCCGACTCGCCGGAAGCATAAGGCGGGGAGGCATCGAGCACGGCACCCCATAGCTCCGCCGGCGAGCGAACCATACTGGTAGGGCTGGACTGGAAGAGTCGCGGCAGCGCCGCGCGAAGCACGGCGGAATCCGGCGAATCCCTGGAAGACTCCATGAACGAACTGGCGGAATTGTCCGTCAGCGCGGGCGCGCGTATTGTCGAGAAAATCGTTCAATCGCGGGCCACGCTGGAGGCTGCGACGCTGATCGGGAAAGGCAAAGTGGCCGAACTGGCGGAGGCGGTCCGTGAGGGCGGCGTGGACGTAGTGATCTTCGACCGCGATCTGAGCCCGACGCAGCAGCGCAACCTGGAGAAGGCGGCCGGCTGCAAAGTAATCGACCGCACGCAGCTCATCCTGGACATTTTCGCTTCACGGGCGCGGACGCGGGAAGGGCGTCTGCAGGTGGAACTGGCGCAGTTGAACTATCTCTTGCCGCGGCTGGCGGGCCGCGGGGTGGAGATGTCGCGTTTGGGCGGCGGGATCGGCACGCGCGGACCGGGCGAGACGCAGCTCGAAACCGACCGGCGTCGCATCAGCCGGCGCATCAAAAAGCTGGAAGACGATTTAGAGAGCGTGCGCGCCGGGCGGGCGCTGCACCGCAAACGGCGCAGCGCGGTGCCGCTGGCGACGGTCGCGCTGGCAGGGTACACGAACGCGGGCAAGTCGACGCTGTTCAACCGGCTGACGGAGTCGGCGGTGCTGGCCGATGCCCGGATGTTCGCAACGCTGGACCCGACGGTGCGGCCGGTGACGCTGCCCTCGAACCGCCGGGTGCTGGCGTCGGATACTGTCGGCTTCATCCGCAATCTGCCGACGACGCTGGTGAAGGCGTTCCGCGCGACGCTGGAGGAGGTGACGGAGGCCTCGCTGGTGCTGCACGTGGTCGATATGTCGTCACCGGCCGCGGCGGGGCACGTGGAACATGTGTCGAAGGTGTTGGCGGAGATCGGGGCGTCCGGGATTCCGCAGATCCTGGTGCTGAACAAGATCGACCGGATTCCGGAGGGAGATTCCACGGCGGAGGTTGCGGCGCGGCGGCTGATTGCGGCGGCGGGTCTGGCGGCGGAAACGCGCGCGGTGGCGATATCGGCGCTTACCGGGACGGGGGCCGCTGAATTGTTGCGGGCGATCGATGAGACGGTGCCGCTCGATCCGGTGACGCGGGAGAATTTTCGCATCCCGGCGGGCGACGGGGCCACGCTGGCAATGCTCCATCAGTTCGGAAGGGTGCTGGAGGCGCGATACAGCGGCGAATGGTGTCATGTGGTGGCGGAAATCCCGGAATCGTTGAAGCGGAGGCTGAAGGCTCATCGCAAGCAGGAGCCGTGATTGGCGATCCACAGAACTGTGGAAATACCTGTGGGAAAGACCGATCCAAGCCTGCGAAGCGCTGACAAAATCAGAACTTAAGACGCTTTGCACCACGGATCAGCAGACTTCGGAAGTCGCGCCGCAGTAATAGGATAGATGCAGTCCACATTTGGTGACAAATACGTTTTGACGAGGGCTTCGGGGGTGCGGGGGGACGCGAGATTTCCACAAAATCTGGTTAACAGGGGAATCCCTGACCGGCGGCAAAACGGGAGCGATTTGGTAGACTGGATACATCCAAGGCGGTGTAGCTCAGCTGGCTAGAGCGAGGGTCTCATAATCCCTAGGTCGGGCGTTCGAGTCGCCCCGCCGCCACCAGAATCCCCAGGCATTACAGGTAGTAAACCCGTTTAGGCGGCAGATGAACGCCCATAAAGTCCGAAGTTTGCGGGCGTCAGGGTCGATCTACGGATCAAGGCGTCAGGGTCGATCTACGGATCAAAATGACAGGCGGCAAAAAACGACCGCCTGTCCTACGTCGACGGTCATTCCCCGCGCAGGGATTCCACGGGGTCGACCGAGGCGGCGCGGCGGGCGGGGATGAGACTGGCCATGAGCGCGACCACGGCAAGTAACGCGGCGACAGCGGCCAGAGTCGGGACGTCCCAGGAGCGGACGCCGAACAGCAGTCCCCGCATCAGACCGGCGGCGGCGATGGAGGCTCCGACGCCGGCGATGGATCCGAAGCCAATCAGGCGTCCGGCTTCGCTGAGAATCATCCGGTAAATGGAGCGGCGCGACGCGCCCAAAGCGGTGCGGATTCCGATTTCGCGATTCCTCTGATTTACGGAGTAGGCCACCACTCCGTAAAGTCCGACGACGCTGAGCAGCAGGGCGACGGCGGCGAATCCGGCGACCAGAAGGGCGAGCGAGCGATGCATATAGGCGGACTGCGAATCCTGAATTCTGTCCAGCATGGTCATGCCTTCGCGCGTTACGATTCCGGGATCGACCTTACGGATGGCGGCGGCCATCGCCGGCAGCAAACTGCCTTCGCCGCCCGCCGCCCGCGCTACCAGCATAAAATCGAGATCGGCCCGCTGGTCTCGAGGAAAGTACAGGACTGGCGGAATGGCTTCGTCCAAAGGGCCTTCGCGGATATCGTCGACGACACCGACGATGGGTATGGTGACGCCGCTTCCGGTGTGCTCCACGATCTGTTTGCCGACCGCATCCTCATTGGGGAAGTAGGTTCGGGCGAAGGTGCGGTTCGCGATGGCAACGGGCGGCGCCGATTGATTGTCGTGCCGGTCGAAATTGCGTCCGCGCAGCAGCCGGGCGCCGAGCGTGGCGAAATAGTTCGGGCTGACGTCCCGTTCGGGCGCGTCGAAGTGCTCCCCGTGCCAGGGACGTCCGGGGATGTGGAACCAGGTGGTGTTGCCATTGGACGTGATTGGGACGCCGCTGGCCACGCCAACGGATTTCACGCCCGGCAGATTCTCCAGATCGCCTTCGATCTGCCGGGTGAGCGCAAGGACCTTGGGCACGGTCGAGTAGACGGTTTGCGGCGCAACGACTTCCAGCGTGACGAGGCGATCGGGCTGGATGCCGAGATCCACGCGCATCAGGCGATAGAGGCTCTTACCGAGCAGGCCGGCGCCGGCCAACAATACCATGGCGATGGCCAGCTCTACGACCACGAGGTTGGAGCCGAGCCGCCGCCAGACGGTACCGGCCGAGCCACGGCCGCCTTCCGCCAGACTGCTCCGCAAATCGGTAGACCCGATTCCGAGGCAGGGAGGCAGGGCCAGAATCGCGGCCGCCAGTGCGGCGATGACGGCGGCCGCGAGCGAGACGTGGCCGTTTACGGACAGGCCATCGAGGAACGGCAAGCGCATGCTGAAACCGACAGGGAGGAGCTTCCGCAGAAGCTGGATGGTCCAGGCGGAAAGGGCCAGTCCGAGGATACCGCCGCCGGCCGCCAGCGCCAAGGCTTCGGTGACGAACTGCGAGAGCAGCCGGCCGGAGGAAGCGCCCAGCGCGGTACGCACGGCGATCTCGCGACGCCGGTTCTGCGAACGCAGCAGAACCAAACCGGCGACATTCACGGCCGCGATTAAGAGCAGCATGCCGGCGCCACCCAGCAACACCATCAGCATGGGATGGATGTCGCCGATGATGGCTTCGGCGAGAGGCGCCGCGGCCACACCGCGTCCGCGGTTGGATTCGGGAAACGCCTTCTCGAGATCCGCCGCGATGCTGTCCAGGTTGGAGAGCGCGGCCAGGGGCGTCACGCCGTCCGCGAGCCTGGCTACGCCGTAGATGGAGTGGCATTGCCGGTTGAGGTCACAGTGCCGGACGGGCTGCATGGCCGTCCAGAAATCGGGGCGGCCCACGAGGGCGAAATGAAACTCGCGCGGCAGCACGCCGATGATGATGTAGGGCGAACCATCCAGGATGGCGGTCCGGCCCACTACGTCACGCCGGGCGCCATAGCGCTGACGCCAGGCGGTATCGCTCAGGAGAGCGACGGGAGGCGCTTGCGGTGAATCCTCGCCGGGATGGAAGTCCCGCCCGAGAGCGGGCGCAACGCCAAGCGTGCGAAAGAAGCCGGCGCTGACGCGGGCGCCGCGAACCGGCTCCGCGCCGGCGGCAGTGGTGAGCACGAAGGCATTCTGCTGAAAAACGTCGAGCGAACGCAGCGTGCGGTTGCGCTGTTTCCAATCCAGATAGTCGGGATAGGAGAGATTGCAGCGCGGGAACATCGTGTCGGTTTCGTAGAGCGCGACGAGACGCGCGGGATCGCGATATGGAAGCGGCTTGATGAGGGCGGCATCGGCGAAAGCGAAGATGGTCAGGCTGGCGCACATTCCGAGCGCCAGGACGAAGATGGCGGTGGAGGTGAAACCGGGATTTTTGCGTAGCTGGCGGAGGGCGAAGGCGAGATCTTTGCCGAGATTATCGATCGGGTTCAGGCGGCGGGCGTCGCGGCACCGCTCCCTGGTTTGGGCCAGGCCGCAGACGGATTGCCGGGCCAGGCGGGCGGCATCGGCGGGGCTCATTCCAGCGGCGGTGTAGTCTTCGATCTCGCGTTCCAGGTGGTACTGAAGCTCCTCGTCGAGTTCCCGGTCGACGCTGTTGCGGGAGAAAAGGGAGCGGAGGCGATGGCGAAGGATGTCGGGGATGCGCATTGGCGGTCTCGCGTCAGGCGGTGCGGACGATCATGGAGATGGCGCCGGACAGCCGCTCCCATTGGGACGCCTCGCGCTCCAGGGCTTGCCGGCCTGCCCGGGTGAGTTTGTAATACTTGGCGCGGCGGTTGTTTTCGCTGACGGCCCATTCGGAACGGATCCAACCGTTCTGCTCGAGCTTGTGCAGGGAGGGGTAGAGGGCACTCTGGCCCACCTGGAGAACTTCGCCGGACATCTGGCGGATGCGTTGGGCGATTGCCCAGCCATGCATCGGCTCCAAGGCGATGACTTTCAGGATGAGGAGGTCCAGGGTGCCCTGGACCAGGTCGGTCGGCTTGCTCACGGGCAGCCTCCTCTCAGTAACTGACAATAGAGTACGCCGCCAGTCAGGGCGGTGTCAAGAAATTGTAGAGACCCGGAGAGACCGGGCGGGCAAGAATGCCCGCGCACTGGTAGGATGGTTCGATTCAAATGGACGCGCCTTCTCCGCCGCGTTTGGATCGGTCCCTGGGGTTACGGGAAGGGATCGCGATCCAGATGGGGATGATCATCGGCTCGGGCATCTTCCTGGTGCCCGCCACCATCGCCGGACACCTGGTGTCGCTCGGTCCGATTCTGCTGGTGTGGGCGCTCGGCGGCTTGATGGTGCTCTTTGGAGCGCTGACGCTGGCGGAGCTGAGCTCGGTGCTTCCCGAGACCGGCGGTCCGTATGTGTACCTGGAGCGCAGCTTCGGACGGCTATGGGGCTTCCTGTTCAGTTGGAATCATTTCTTCATCAACACCGCGGGCAGCGTGGCGGCGCTGGCGGTGGCCTTCGCGACGTATCTCGGGTTGTGGGCGCCAAACGGAGCGTGGGCGCCGGCGTCATGGCAGACGCGGACGATCGCGGTGGCGGCGATCGCGGTGGTAACGGCGATCAATGTGCGCGGCGTGCGCCTGGGCGGATGGGTGATGGACGGGTTCACGGCGGCGAAACTGGTGGCGCTGGCCGGTCTGATCGTGGCGGCGTTCTGGTCAGGCAAAGGCAACGTGGCGAATCTTGCGCCATTGTGGCCGGATCGCTGGACGCACTCGCTGACTACCGGCCTGGGGCTCTCGATGATTTCGGTGTTGTGGGCGTACGACGGGTGGATTACGGTCACGCTGACGGCGGGTGAGATGAAATCGCCGCGCCGGAATGTGCCGTTGTCGCTGGTGTTGGGCACGCTGGCGGTGATTGCGATCTACCTGGCGGCGAATCTCGCGTACGCGTATGTGCTGCCACGTGGGACGCTGGCGGCGTCGCCGCGGGTGGCGGCCGATGTCGCGGGCGTGGTGCTGGGACGGTACGGCGCGGTCTTCATCGTCGCGGGCATTTTGTGCTCGACTTTCGGGACGATGCACGGATGCGTGCTGGGCGGCCCGCGGTGCCTGTATGCGGCGGCGGCCGACGGCGCCATTTCGAAGGGCTTCAGCCGGGTGCATCCGCGATTCCATACGCCGGCGCCGGCCATCGTCACGCTGGGCATGTGGAGCGGGCTGCTGACGCTCTCGGGCACTTACGAACAGATCACGTCGTATGTAGTGTTCGGATCGTGGGCGTTTTACGCGCTGACGGCGGTGTCGGTGATCGTGCTGCGGCGGAAGATGCCGGATGCGCCGCGGCCGTATCGCGCCTGGGGCTATCCATACGCGACACTGATTTTCGTGGCGGTGGTGGCGTGGTTCTTGTGGAATACGCTGGCGCACGACACGCGCAACGCGGCAATCGGTATCGGACTGTTGGTGGTGTCGCTGCCCTGCTATTCTTACTGGACGCGAAAATGAGCCAGCGCATTTTATTGATCGGGCTGGGCATGCAGGGGCAGGCAGCCTTGCACGACCTGGCGAATCGCGAGGAGTTTGCGCGCATCGTGGTGGCGGACAGCCGGCCCGATTTGCCGTCGTTAGTCAGCCGATATCCAGAGGAGAGAGTGCGGGCGGTGCACTGCAATGCGGATGAGGAGACGCGGTTGGCGGGCATGATGGGGCTGGCCGATATCGTGGTCGAAGCGCTGCCGGCGGCGCGGGCGCTGCGCATGGGGGAACTGGCGGCGCGGCAGGGCGTGGGTCTGGTGAGCAGCATGTACTACTTCAATCCGGACGGTCTGGACGCGGAAGGTGCGGCAGCGCTGCGCGCGCGTGTGGACGAGGCCGACCGGGTGGCGAAACAGCGGGGTGTGGCGATCCTGACGGAATTCGGAATGGATCCCGGCCTGGATCTGCTGATGGCTGCCAAGGCCGTATCGGAATTCGACGAGGTCCACACCTTCAATACGTACGGAGCCGGGTTGCCGGCTGGTCATGCGCGAAGGAATCCGCTGCAGTATAAATTTTCGTGGTCGCCGGTGGGAGTGATGAGGAGCTACCGCAGGCCGGCGACGGTGATTCGCGGCGGGCAGGCGGTGGTGATTCCGGCGCGGGAGATTTTTGAGGCGGGCAACTGCCACTCCATCGACGTACCGCAGTTGGGGACGCCGCTGGAGTGTTTCGCCAATGGCGACGCGGCGCACTATGCCGGGCTTCTGGGAATTCGCGGAACGGCGCGGGAATCGGGGCGGTATACGGGACGGTATCCGGGCCACTGCGCTTTCTGGGACACGGTGGTGAAGAGCGGGCTGCTGGGGAGCGAGGCGGTTTCAGTGGGCGGCGCGGCGATGCTGCCGGCGGAATATCTGGCGGCGGCGCTATCCAGCCAGCGGCAGTTTCAATATGGCGACGGGGAGCGCGATCTGAGTTTCATCCGGGTGGAAGCGAGCGGGTTGAAGGACGGGAAGGCGCGGCGGGTGAGGTATGAGCTGATCGATTACCGCGATCTCGACACGGGATTTACGGCCATGCAGCGGACGGTCGGGTTTACGATGAGCCGGGGGGCGCAGTTGATGGCGTCGGGGAAGGTGACGAAGGCGGGAGTGCTGACGCCGCTGGATGTGGCGTACGAGGACGTGCTGCCGGCGTTGGAGGAGCACGGGATTCGGGTGGAGATCGAGCGCGGGTGAGTTGGGGCGATCGAAGCTCGCCCTGGATCCATCTGCCGCAGGCGGCTTTTTTTGCGAGCGGCCGGGCGGCGGTCAACTACCGCCGCACCGGTTGGCAACCGGCCCCACAAGGTTGACTACTTGTTGGGACAGGTGAAGTGGACGGTGTGATTGCCAAAGTTGCTATAGGTCTCGTGGAACATGGTCACCTTCTGCTGTTCTTTTCCCAGAATCTCGGTGCCGTCGAGATGAACGAAATTGTTGGTGACGATGGGCACAGTGACGTTGTTGGAATCGTCATTGCCGTTCCAGTTTCCAGCGGCGCCGGTGGCCCAGAAGTAGACGGTGTTGCCGTCGGTGATCATGGTGGGCGAAAGGGTCTTGCCGGATTCCACCTTCCACCAGCCGGAGGTGATCCAGCGGCCGGTGTTATCGGGCAGTTTGAAGCGGATGACGATGCGGATGGGGCCGTTCATACACTCGTTGGAGAAGGTGAGGGAATATCCTGACCCACCCATCTGGGCGATGCGCTCTTTGAACCAGGTTTCGTACTGATCGGAGAGCTTTTCCGCTTCGGTAACGGAATTCTCCGCGTTGCGTTTGGCCTGCTCGGCTTCCTCCTCGCGCTGCTTGCGTTCGTTTTCTTCCTG
>Ga0335076_10006627_pt1 | contig 11677 bp, 9 predicted proteins | sample Lox_Sample_25_FD_206717 | JGI IMG/M metagenome (GOLD analysis project Ga0335076, IMG submission 206717) | Soil microbial communities from Loxahatchee National Wildlife Refuge, Florida, United States - Lox_Sample_2.5 | ecosystem: Environmental > Terrestrial > Soil > Wetlands | place: USA: Florida... | reverse complement strand
CCGAGGGCTGGGTGCGCTGAAACGCAAAGGCTTGCGAGAGGCGCGCCACAGACACTGTGCCGATGCAGAGCAGCCACACCGTCACGGCCACGTGCTCAACGCGGGACCATTGCACGAACGCCAGGATTGCGGAGTTGATCAGGGCAACGCACTGCGTGAGCAACGCGTTGTCGTACAGCAGCCGTACTTGCTTCGCGAGAATCTCGTCGCCTGCCTGGACATGGAATTGGTCAACACCTTCCCTGGCGGCCGACGCTGTGATGACTTCCCCTGTTGGCATGTCTTGAGCGTTCTGATTGTATGTTCGATGCAGGCGGATTCGCATCTGTCAAGCACTGCGCGAGAGTCGACGTCAGTGCGACGCAAGGAAGAAAAAGCAAGCGGCGAGCCCATACTCGCCGGGAATGCAAGAGCAAGGTAAATTCTCGATGGCGGCGGGCGAAAGTTCGGCGCAGCCGCGCGTCTCAGAGCCCGAACTGCAGCTCGGCCAATCGAGAATACAACGGGTTGCCGGAGAGCAATGCCTCATGCGCGCCCAGCCCGACGACGCGACCGCGCTCGATGACTGCTATGCGGTCCACACGTCGCACTGTCGCGAGCCGATGCGCGATGATCAAAGTCGTACGGTTCTGCATCAGACGCTCCAGCGCAGCCTGCACCATCTGCTCGCTTTCCGAGTCGAGCGCGCTGGTAGCCTCGTCCAGCAGCAGGATGGGTCGGTCCGACAAGATCGCACGAGCGATAGCGAGACGTTGGCGCTGGCCTCCGGAGAGGCGCACGCCGCGCTCGCCCAGTTCTGCGGCGTAGCCTCCGGGAAGACGTTCGATGAATTCGGTCGCGAAAGCCGCGTCACATGCGAGTCGGATCTGTTCTTCGCTCGCATCGGGTCGTCCGTACCGCACATTGTCGCGCACGCTCGCGGCGAAAATCGCTGGCTCTTGCGGTACCCATGCGATGCGCCGCCGCGCGGCACTCGGCTCGGCTTGCCTCAGGTCGACGCCGTCGAGTCGCACCACGCCAACTACCGGATCGTAGAAGCGCATCAGCAGCTGAAACACAGTAGTCTTGCCCGCTCCCGAAGGACCGACCAGAGCCAGCTTTTCGCCGCGCTGCACTTTGATCGAAAATTCCTCCAGCGCGGGTTGGCCTGGGCGCGTGGGATAGAAGAAGGTAACGGCGTCCAGCTGCACCGTTCCGCTTGGCGGCTCCGGCAGGGGATGCGGTCGCAGGGGTGCGGTAACTTTGGGCTGAGTGCTCAGAATCTCGATGAGCCGCTCGGCGGCGCCGGCGCCGCGCTGCAGATCGCCGACGACTTCGCTGATCGCGCCTGCGGAACCGGCCACGATTGCAGCGTAGAAGACGAAAGCCGACAGCTCGCCCGCCGTCAGCCGACCCGCCAGCACATCGTGGCCACCGATCCAGAGGATGACACCGACGCCACCGAAGACCAGCATGATCACTGCGGCCACCAGCGCGGCACGCTGGCGGACCCGGCTCAGCGCGGTATCGAAGGCTGCCGTCAAGCGCTGACCGAACAAACGCCGATCTTCGCCCTCGTGACCGTACGCCTGTACCGTACGTATCTCGTGCAACGTCTCGTCCACGTAGGCTCCAAGGTCCGCGACGCGGTCCTGGCTGGCTCGCGCCAGCCGGCGGACCCGGCGTCCAAACAGGACGATGGGTGCGATGACCACCGGAACCATGAGCAGCACCAGCGCTGTCAGCTTGCCGCTCGTGAGCGCGAGCATCGCAAGGCTGCCGATACCAAGGAGCGAGTTGCGCGCCGCCATCGATACGCTGGTGCCCACGACTTGCTCGAGCACGGCAGTGTCGGTCGTGAGGCGCGATGCAATCTCTCCAGTGCGCGTTTGCTCGAAGAACGCAGGCGACAGCTCCAGCAGATGCGAGAACACGGCGCGCCGAATGTCGGCGATCACCCGCTCGCCGAGCCAGGACATGAGATAGAAACGGATGTACGTGCTGCTGGCCATCACCACGATGACGACCAAAAGCGCGAACAGGGCCTGGTTCAGCGCGGTCGCATCGCCTTGCGCGAAGCCCATGTCGACCACGCGCTTCAGACCTTGTCCGATCACCAGGAAGCATGCGGCCGCCACGACGAGAGCTATCGCCGCCCCGGCGATGCGCGCGCGATACGGTGCGACGAACCGCGAAAGGATCGATAAATGCCTCAGGCGGCGTAGTCCGACGGCAGGCGCTGGATCGGCAGCGGCCGCCCGCACCAGCGGCTCCGTTCTCAAGCCGAGCCCCTTGATGCTGCGCGCCGTGACGGCACCTTCGCCGCACCGACTCTCCGCGCGTGCTCGACGATGAAATCGGCCAGGAGCTCGAAGTCGCGGCGTCGTGCGCTCCCCGGCCGGGCCACCAGCGCGATCCTCCGCGAAGGAACATGCGGCGCAAACGGACGAGCGATGAGTCGCGTGCCCTTCAGGACCCCGGCCTTCAGCGCAATCTCGGGGAGCAGCGTCACTCCGAGACCGCCTTCAACCATCTGTACCAACGTGTTCAGGCTCGTCGCCTCGATGCGCGATTCGGCGTTGGCGCGACGGTGGCCGCAAGCGGCAATGGCATGGTCACGGAGGCAATGGCCTTCCTCGAGCAGCAGGATCTGTCCTGCATCGAGCTGTTTGACTGCTACTGCTTTGTCCTGCGCATGCGGATCATCTTCGCGCGCCACGAACCAGAACTCGTCTTTGAACAGCTCGCGCACCAGGAGCTCACCGGTGTCATAGGGCAACGCGATCAGCGCCATATCCAATTGCCCGGCCCGAAGCCGTTCCAGCAGCCGTTCCGTGAGGTCCTCGCGCAGATAGAGCTGGAGCGCGGGATAGCGGCGGCGCAACGCGGGCAGCAGCCCCGGCAGCAGAAACGGCGCGATCGTGGGTATGGCGCCCAGGGCCATCCGCCCAGTGAGCGGCTCGGCCGCACTCTTCGCAGTGGATACCAGATCCTGGGCATCGGCCAGCAGCCGCCGGGCGCGAGCCACCACTTCTTCGCCTACCGGCGTGAGGCGCACCAGGCGCGTATCGCGCTCGATCAGCTGCACGCCCAGCACGCTCTCCAGCTCCTTGATCCCGGCCGAGAGGGTCGACTGCGTAACGAAGCTCGCCTCGGCAGCCAGACGGAAGTTGAGACTGTCAGCGACCTCAACCAGATAGCGCAGCTGACGCAAAGACGGTAAAGCGTTGGAGGCCATGACCAAGTTGATCGGATCTTTCGATTAGCTTATACGAAAAACATCATTGGCTCGATCAATTGCGATGCCGCAGACTGCCTCAATGTTGAATTCAGTAGCCCAACAACGTTCGATACAAGGAGCAAGAGTATGTTGACCATAGGAGATCGTATCCCCGCCTTCAATCTTCAAGCGGTGGTGTCGATCGAGCAGGACAAGGCTTTCACCAGCATCGACAATTCATCCAATCCCGGCAAGTGGAAGGTGATCTTCTTCTGGCCGAAGGACTTCACGTTCGTCTGCCCGACCGAAATCGCAGCGTTCGGAAAGCTCCATAGCGAGTTCGACGATCGCGACGCCGTGATATACGGCGCATCGATCGACAGCGAGTTCGTCCACCTGGCCTGGCGCCGGTCTCACCCGGATCTGAAGAACCTTCCCTTCCCGATGTTGGCCGACGTCAAGCGCGAGCTGTCCCAGGGCTTTGGCGTGCTCGACAAGCAAGCCGGGGTCGCTTTGCGTGCGACTTTTATCATCGATCCGGAGGGCATCATCCGCTTCGTTTCGGTAAACGACATGAGCGTCGGCCGTAACCCCGAAGAGGTCCTGCGCGTGCTTGACGCGCTCCAGACCGACGAGCTGTGCCCCTGCAATTGGCAGAAAGGAGACGAATTCTTGAAGGCCGCATAAGGGTGCGGTTCGTGTGTCGTGGTCCGTGAACAGGCGCCCCTGCGCGGCGCCTGGCCGCGGAGGCTAACTTTCCAAGTCACGTACGCAGCGCGGCATCAAAGCTGTTCGCACGTGCGAGGCTCGACGCTTAGGAGATGTGGAAATGACGATTCAAGCACTCAGAGATCGGCTTCCCGAGTACGCCAAGGATCTCAAGCTAAATCTTGGCAACCTGGCGAACGAGACGGTGCTGTCTGAAGTTCAGAAGGCAGGAACGTTCATCGCTACAGCCATCGCCTCGCGTAACCCGGAGGTGATCGAAGCGGCCATCGCGGAGTTCGGGCCGAAGCTGGACGCCGGAACGCTCAACGCGGTCAAGGCAGCGGCCGCGATCATGGGCATGAACAATATTTACTACCGATTCCTGCATCTCGCTGACAGCGAGGACTACAGTAAGCTTCCGGCAAAGCTGCGTATGAACGTGATTGCGAACCCGGGTGCCTCGCGGCAGGATTTCGAGTTGTGGTGCCTGGCGGTCTCTGCGATTAACGCATGTGGACGCTGCATCGCCGCGCACGAGAAAGTGCTGCGTCAAGCGGGCACCACACCGGAGCAGATCCAGGCTGCAGTGCGGATCGCATCGGCCGTGCACGGTGTCGCTGTCACACTCGAAGCGGAGCGGATACTGCAGACTCTGCCGTTGGCACAAGCTGCTTGAGCAGCAGCTTTCGTCTCAGGGCCGAGGCGGCGAGCCCGCCTTGGCCGATTCCTGGATGGTCTGCAACGCCGACTTCTGCATCTCCAGGGTCTTGATGGTCATCTGTAGAAAAGTGAGATTCATCTTGAGCCAGTTCTCGACCGACTGCAGTTCCGCAATTTTCTTTTCGATCTCGCCGATATCCATGGTCGGCGTGAACATGCCCGGGATCGGAAAAGATGTGGGGTTCCACATCTTCTGGAAGAACTCGAACAGATCCTTCGAGTAGTCCTCGCTCATCGGTGGTCGCATCTCACATCGTCGGGCCGAGCACCCAGGGCGCGAACTCGTCGTCCCCATAACCAAAGATCTCGCTCTTCGACGGCTGTCCGGAAGCAGTCTTCAGGATCAGCTCGAAGAACTGCTGACCAACTTCCTGAATGCTCGCCTTGCCGTCCACGATCACACCGCAATTGATGTCCATATCCTCTTCCTGACGGTTCCACAGCGCGGTGTTGGTGGCTAGCTTGAGCGAAGGTGACGGCTTGCAGCCGTAGGCGGATCCGCGTCCCGTCGTGAAGCAGATCATGTTTGCGCCGCCGGCCACCTGGCCGGTCGCGGATACGGGATCGTAGCCCGGCGTGTCCATGAACACGAAGCCCTTGGCGGTGACGGGCTCGGCGTACTTGTACACCGCCATCAGCGCGGTCGTGCCCCCTTTGGCGGCCGCGCCCAGGGATTTCTCCAGGATCGTCGTCAAGCCGCCGGCCTTGTTGCCCGGCGATGGGTTGTTGTTCATGTCACCGCCCAGCTTAGCTGTGTAGTCCTCCCACCAGCGGATGCGCTCGATAAGTTTCTCACCGACTTCTCGGCTGGCTGCGCGGCGGGTAAGCAGATGCTCCGCGCCATAGATTTCGGGTGTCTCCGACAAGATTGCGGTGCCGCCGTTGCGAACCAAGGTATCGACCGCGGCGCCGAGTGCCGGATTGGCGCTGATGCCGCTGTATCCGTCCGATCCTCCGCATTGGAGACCGAGGGTGATGTACTTCGCGGAACAAGACTCACGCTTGACTTTGTTTGCCTCCGGAAGCAGTTCCTTTATCCGGGCGATACCCTCCTGAATGGTCTTCCGCGTGCCGCCGGTGTCCTGGATCGTGAAAGCCTGCAGCTGATCGGAGCGCTTGAGACCTTGAGCGGCCAGCAAATCGTTGATCTGGTTTGCCTCGCAACCTAGCCCGATCATCAAAGTCGAGTGCACGTTGGCATGCGTCGCGTAGCCGCCGAGCACACGCCGGAGCACTTCGACCGGCTCACCGGTGGACGCCATCCCGCAGCCGCTCTGGTGTGTAATGGCGATGACCCCATCGATATTTGGATAGTCGGCCAGGCGTTCGCCATTGAAGTGCTCAGCGATGTGGCGCGACACATGCGCGGAGCAGTTCACGCTGCTCACGATAGCGACGTAGTTGCGGGTGGCCACGCGCCCGTCGGGACGCTTGATTCCCATGAAGGTCGCGGGATTGGGCACGAATTCCGTGGATTTGTAGTCGACCCCGTAGGCATAGTCGCGCTCGAAATGGGCCATTCCGAGGTTGTGCACGTGAACGTGGTCGCCCGCCCGGATCGGCTTCGTGGAATAACCGATGATCTGGTTGTAGCGCCGCACCGGCTTGCCCTCGGCAACATCGCGGATCGCGATCTTGTGGCCTGCCGGGACATTGACCGCGACGCGCACGCGCCCTTCCTTGATCAACTCGGTGCCGGCAGGAATCTCGATGCGCGCAATAACGACGTCGTCGTTCGGGTTGAGCTTGATGGTGAGGTCGGCGGCTTGCAGCATATCCAGTTCTCCTCTTGGCGGCGGATCTTACTCTTCCGTCGGAAGGTCACGTCCGCGCCGTTGAAGCACAGGTCCAGGGGAAATAAGCAAATTATAAACCCCGGAGCGTGGAAAAGGCGGCCGAAGCGGATCTTCGGCGTGTCCGGCCCGGCGCCGGGGCTCGCCATCAAATCACCGGCACCTCGACCTGGTGCTGGCGGACCCGCCGCGCCGCGGATCAGGCTGCCCCGTCAATGCGATTCCCGCGGTACCGGCGCTCCGCTGCCGCCGACGAGGAAGTCCATGTCGACGCCCTTGTCGGCCTGGTTTACGTGGTCGCAGTAGAGCTTTACGTAACCGCGCACGTCGTGCGCCGGCGGCGCCTTCCACTCCCGCCGCCGCTTTTCGAGCTCCGCGTCGGACACGTCGAGATGCAGGCGGCGTTTGTCTACGTCGAGCTCGATCATGTCTCCGTTTCGGACGAGGGCCAACGGGCCTCCCACCGCAGCTTCCGGAGAAGTGTGCAGAACCACTGTGCCATAAGCAGTTCCGCTCATGCGTGCGTCGGAAATGCGGACCATATCGGTGATGCCTTTCTTGAGCACCTTTTGCGGCAGCGACATGTTGCCGACCTCCGCGAATCCCGGATAGCCTTTTGGCCCGCAGTTCTTCAGCACCATGACACAGTTCTCGTCGATGTCGAGCTTGGGATCATCGACGCGCGTGTGATAGTCCTCGATGGTTTCGAACACCACCGCGCGGCCGCGATGCTTCATCAGCTTGGGCGTGGCTGCCGACGGCTTGATCACGGCTCCCGTCGGTGCGAGGTTGCCCGTGAGCACGGCAATGCCCCCCAGGGGCTTGAATGGCTTGTCGATCGAGAAGATCACTTTGTGATCGTAGTTGACCACGTCCTTGACGTTGTCCCAGATGGTCTTGCCGTTTACCGTTGGCGCATCCTTGTGCAGCATGTTCGCGGCGCCAAGTTCCCGCAGCACTACCGGCAGCCCACCGGCGTAATAGAAATCCTCCATCAAGTATTCACCCGAGGGCATGAGGTTCACCAGGCAGGGTACCTCACGGCCGAGCCGATCCCAGTCCGACAGCTTCAAGTCCACGCCAATGCGGCCCGCGATTGCAAGCAGGTGGACCACAGCGTTGGTCGAGCCGCCGATGGCGCCGTTGGTACGTATCGCGTTCTCGAATGCTTGCTTGGTCAGGATCTTGGACATCTTCAGATCGTCTTTGACCATCTCGACGATGCGTCGCCCCGCCATATGCGCCAATACGTAGCGGCGTGAGTCGACGGCCGGGATCGCAGCGTTCGTCGGCAACGCCAACCCCAGCGCTTCGACCATCGAGGCCATAGTCGAGGCAGTGCCCATCGTCATGCAATGACCGGCCGAACGCGACATCGACGCCTCCGCATCCATCAGGTCGTCCATCGTCATCTCGCCGGTCTTCAGCATCTCGCCGAACTTCCACACGTGCGTACCCGAGCCGACCGTCTGGCCACGCCAGCGGCCGTTGAGCATCGGCCCGCCGGAGACGACCAACGCTGGCAGATCGCAGCTGGCCGCCCCCATCACCAATGCCGGCGTGGTCTTGTCGCAACCCGTCAGCAGCACCACGCCATCGAACGGATTGGCCCGGATCGACTCCTCCACATCCATCGACGCGAGGTTCCGGAAGAGCATCGCGGTGGGGCGCATCACCGGCTCGCCGAGCGACGTCACCGGAAACTCGAGCGGGAATCCGCCCGCCTCGAGCACGCCGCGTTTGACTCTCTCCGCGATATCGCGGAAGTGCGCATTGCAGGGGGTCACCTCGGAGTAGGTGTTGCATATGCCGATCACCGGGCGACCGTCGAACAGATGGTGGGGCAGGCCCTGATTCTTCATCCACGACCGGTGCACCATGCTGTCGCGATCGGGTTTGCCGAACCATTCGTAGCTTCGATACCGTTTCTTGTCTTCTGCCATCCGTGCCTCGCAGCGAAAGCTTAAAGCCAATCGTCCCTGGGAGGAATCGTGCAGGGGCCAGACGCCCTGCCCCGCCGGGATTCTCGCGTCCCGGTCGGCGCAGGGCGCCGCCGCCTGGGGGTCTCCTCCCCCACTACTTCATTCTTTCACCGCGCCGGTCATGCCGGCCACGTAATATTCGACGAAGAACGAATACATCACCGCAACCGGCAGCGATCCGAGGAGAGCGCCGGCCATGAGTGCGCCCCAGTGATAGACATCGCCTTCCACCAGCTCGGTGATGACGCCCACCGGCACCGTCTTGTTCTCCGATGAGGAAATGAAGGTGAGCGCGTAGATGAATTCGTTCCAGGAGAGCGTGAAGGCGAAGATGCCGGCGGAAATCAGACCTGGCACCGCGAGCGGCAGAATGATCTTGACCAGGATCTGCCAGCGCGTAGCGCCATCGATGAGAGCGCATTCCTCGAGCTCGAACGGAATGGTTCTGAAATACCCCATCAGCAACCAGGTGCAGAACGGGATCAGGAACGTGGGGTAAGTGAGGATCAGTGCCAGCTTGGAATCGAAGATCCCGAACTTGAACACCATCGTCGCGAGCGGGATGAAAAGGATGCTGGGCGGGATCAGATAGGCCAGAAAAATCGCCATCCCGGTCTGGCGCGAGCCCCGGAAGCGCAACCGCTCGATGGCGTAGGCCGCGAACACGCTCGCCGCGAGCGACGCGAAGGTCGCTGTGACGGAGACCAGGATAGTGTTCCACATCCAGCTCGGGTAAGCGGTATGAAAGAGCAGCTTGCCGAAGTGCTCGAACGTCGGATGCTTCACCCAGAACGGATTGCCCTCCGTGGACAGCAGTTCGGCATTCGGCTTCACCGAAGTGACCGCCATCCAGTAGAACGGGAACAGCAAGACGATCAAGAACACGCCAAGCGGAATGTAGACGGTGACTACCTTGCGCGGCAGCGACACCAGATACGCCATGCCTGCTGTTTGTTCGGTGTCTTTCACGCGAGGAACTCAGTCCTTCGTTCCCTGCTGCCAGCGGCGCCGCTGCAATCCGAAATACGAGAACAGGATCGCGGCGAGCAGGAACGGGATCATGGCGGTGGCGATAGCCGCGCCTTCGCCCAGCGCTCCGCCCGGGATGGCACGCTGGAACGACAGAGTTGCCATCAGATGTGTCGCATTGATGGGGCCGCCCCGGGTCAGCACCCAGATCAGCTGGAAATCGGTGAAGGTGAACAGCACCGAGAACGTCATCACCACCGCGATGATCGGTGACAGCATCGGCAGCGTGACGTTCCAGAACTTCTGAAACGGTGTTGCCCCATCGATGGCGGCGGCTTCGTAGAGGGATGGCGAAATGGTCTGGAGCCCGGCCAGCAGCGAGATCGCGATGAAAGGCACGCCGCGCCAGACGTTGGCGATAATCACCGACATGCGCGCCATATTGGGCTGGCCGAGGAAATCGATGTAGGTGTCGATCAAGCCCAGTCTCTGCAACATCCAGCTCACGATCCCGAACTGGGCGTCATAGATCCACCAGAAGGCGATTGCGGACAACACCGTGGGAACGATAAAGGGCAGCAGCACGATCGCGCGGATCGATGCCTTGAACGGAATGTGCTCGTTGAGCAGCAGCGCCAACCACAGACCGAGTCCGAATTTGACAACGCTCGCAATCGTGGTGTACAGAAACGTGTTCCACACGGCCAGCCGGAACACGCTGTCGGTTACGAGCCATTCGTAGTTCTCGATTCCAATCCACTCGCCCGGTCGTCCGACTTTCGCGTCGGTAAATCCCAGGAAAACACCGAGGCCCAACGGATAGGTCAAGAACAGCAGCAGCAAAGCGCCGGCAGGCACCATGAACAGCAAACCCAGGAAATGCCGGTTGTCGAACAGCCTGCCGAGAGACGACTGCGCGCCCGCCCGCTGGGCGCTTGCGGGTATGACCTGCGTCTGCGGTGCGTTCATGGCAGGTCGCGGGGAGCCGGCGTCAGCTGTAGAACCGTTTGGTGCGACGCTCGGCCATGCGCATCGCGTCCTGCACGGACGCGGCTCCAGTGGCGGCCTGAGCGACCATGTCGACGACGGTAAAGTCCGCCATCGCTGCCGCCGACGCCGCGCCGAGTTTCCCCGGCCAGCCGTTGGGCAGCATCAGCTTCGGTGCATCACGATAGGCGAAGCGCCGCGGATCTTTCCACACCGGGCTCGATTCGTAAAAGCGCAGCGGCTGCGCCACGAATCCCAGCGAGGCTTCCATCCACGGTTCGAACTGCTCCTTTTCCCACATGAAGCGCAGGTATTCCTTGGCCGCCTGCGGATACTTGCTGTATTTGAACAGCACGGCGGTGAAAGCAAGCGCCATCTCAGTCGGCCGGCCGATCGGACCGATCGGCATGTTGGCGTGATAGATATCATCGGCCATGGCCTTGACCTTGGCATCGGCCGAATTCTTGGCGGCGTAGTAGATCGACACACCGTTCGACGTCAGACCGATTTCGCCGGCGAGGAACGCCTTGTTGTTGCTGGGATCCAGCCAGGACAACGTGCCGGGCACAAAGGTCGCATACAACTTCTTGGCGTACTCGAGCGCCGCCTCGGTTTCCTTGGAGTTGATCGCCACCCGGTTGTTCTCATCCACCAGCTTGCCGCCGTGCGACCAGAGCAGCCAGTGGCACCAGCTGTTGGCGTCCCCCGTCGCGTGACCGAGCGCCATGCCGGCCGGCGTACCTTTCGCCTTGAGCGCCTGGCACAGTTTGAGAAAACCTTCGGTGTCCCGGGGAATACCGTCGAAGCCCGCGGCCTTGACCTGACTCCCGCGATAGACAATGGCGCTAACGCCTGCGCCCATGGGAATGCCGATCCATCGGCCATCGCTGGTGCCATACGCGCGCGCCGGATCGTACCAGCCACCGTATTTCTTGCCCAGATACTCGGCCACGTCGGAAACGTCCGCGAGCTTGTCCGGATATAGATGCGCGTCGTCGTTCGTGCCGATGATGATGTCAGGCCCGCTGCCGACGTTCGCGGCAACCGCCGCCTTCGGCCGGAGGTCCTCCCAATTTTCGCTTTCCACGGTGACTGCGACACCGGTTGCTTCGGTGAACTTCTTGCTGTTGGCCAGCCACTGGTCTTCATCGCCTTGCACAAAGCGCTTCCAGCGCAGCACTCGCAGCGTGGCTCCGGCCTCTGGCTTGAACGAGAGTTGTTGTTGGGCAAGTGCTTCACGGGCGAAGAGCGATTGCCCCAGGGCCGCCGATGCGGCGATGCCACCCGTCGTCCAGAGAAAGTCGCGGCGCGTATGTTTA
>Ga0335076_10006626_pt1 | contig 11681 bp, 8 predicted proteins | sample Lox_Sample_25_FD_206717 | JGI IMG/M metagenome (GOLD analysis project Ga0335076, IMG submission 206717) | Soil microbial communities from Loxahatchee National Wildlife Refuge, Florida, United States - Lox_Sample_2.5 | ecosystem: Environmental > Terrestrial > Soil > Wetlands | place: USA: Florida... | reverse complement strand
AGAGCTTACCCCGAGTCATCTGCGATTACATCGCCGGCATGACCGATCACTTCATCTTCGAGCAGTACGAAAAGCACCGCGGATGATTATGCAGCGACAGCCGCCTCGGCTGTCTCGCGGTGGGTTAGACACCGCCAGCGATAAAATGTTGGGACCACCAGGGGTGCATTATGAAAATTGTGCAGCTGTCACTTTTGGCGCTGGCTTCGGTCAATCTATTTGCACAGTCCGCCGCTGAGTTTACCGCCAAGTACCCAGTCGTCGAGGTTTACGAAATACGCCCCGGTGTCTGGATGAGACCCCAGTACAGCGTCGACGGACAAGTCTGCGAGATGATTGTCGAAAAGCGGCATTCGCACGAGGAGGGCAAGAAGACGATAGTCGACCAGTCCTCTTCCTTCACGGATGGCGAAATTGGGGATCTTTTAGACGAACTCGTACCATTGTCGGTACGTGGCGAGAAGAGTCCTGGCAATTGGTTAAACTCAGATATTGTAGGACACTCTATCAGTACAGTCGACAAGTACGAAAATATAACGGTCGAGGTCGACGGATTTCTAGATTACGACGGCGCGACCTTTTTGACGGAACCAACTGCTTCCTCGAATAAAGCAGACAAAAACGAACTAACTTTCAAAAGCGACGCGAACTTAGTGCTCTTCATTTTTTGGCCAAAAAGGCCATGCTCCAATAACGAAGCCATTGAAAAGGCCAGCAGTACTGAAGCGATATCAGGCAGAGTGGGACGCTCCGACGCTACTTCAGTCCGTTAATGCGGCTCTTCGTCTGAAACCGCATCACCCGCGCGGGAGTCAGCTTCGCCCCTGCTTTCACCTCGCCGCTATCATCCACCACATCCCACCCGGAATTCGCGATGTAGTAGAAATAGTCGCCCACTACCACCCCGTGCGTCGGATCCCCCAACGTCGGCGTGGATCGCTCAATAACTTGCTCTGAAGCGACCGCCGTAAAATCCGAATTCAACTTGAACCGAACCACTCGCTCTGGCGAAGCCCCGTTCTGTGTCGCAATCAAAGATCCGCCATCGAAATAAAGCCCATCGATCCCATTCAACGCATGCGTATGTTTCGAGCCCTGATCGACCCAACGGACCTGCCTGCTGTTCAGATCGAGCACCCCGATGCCGCGCGCGTAGTCCGGCACAAACACGTGTTTGCCGTCCGGATGCATCGCCGGCGTCTGCGGCGAGATGAAGTCCGTTCCATCCACGAGTTCCAACCGATCGCCGCTCAACCGGTACACGCCGCCATTCGCCGAATCGCTCACAATCGCAGTGCCATCCCGAGTCAGAACCAGATCCCCCAGCGCCGTTTTACCGGCCGCTTCGATGCGGCGTGCCAATTGGCCCGAAGCCAGGTTGAAGCATAGAACTGCCGAGCGCCCCCACTCGGATTTCGGCACGCTCTTGAAGTCTTCCAACGCCACTTCGGTCGCCCAAACCAAACCGCGTGCAGCATCCACCTTCACGCCAAGCATCGGCCAGTGACTCGGCGAAAGTGCGAAATCCTTCACCTTGCCGTTGGAATCTACCCGCACAATCTTCTTTTCGAGAACGCTGGTGATCAGGAACGTCTTCGTTCGCGGGTCGTAGTCAATGTCTTCCGCGAGCAACCCCGGATCGGACAACTCGAACACCGATTCGCCATGAGCGATCGCCGACTTGTTTTCCCTGAACCGTTGCAGGATGGACTGATACCGAGGCAACTTCTCCATGGCAGAAAAGGATTTATTCTCGCCACTCAACAGCGATTCATCAACTTGACCCAGATCGCCGAATTTCTCGAGCAACGCCAGCGCATGCTCCGCGTCACCAGCTTCGGCATAGGCCTTGGCGGCCGCCTCGATCGCATCGGGAGCGTTGTTAAGCAGCGCCACCAATTCCAGCACAGCCTTCAACCGTGCCTGCTTGTCCCCGGACTTACGGGCTGCATCCGCCTGTTCTCGCAACCGATGAAACTGTTCCGCTGCCTTGACTGTCTGCTGCGCAAAACAATGCCAGGCCGACAGGAAAACTCCCAAAAGACAAATACCGGCGCGCACCACTCGATTCATCTGCATCCTTCTACCTGACTGATAGGGCTTGGTCTTTAGACAGACGAATCCCTCTCCAGTGAGCGAGCGCGACAGAACTAAAAGAAGAAAAGATTCTTACTCCCCCGCCACCTTCACCACCACGTCATACAACACGCGCGGCCCGCGCCGCACTTCCTCCACCCGGATCCGCTCATCGTTCCCGTGCTCCGTGTTTCCCTCTTCATCCGTCGCGGTATACGGATTAAACCCATAGGCGATCATCCCCAGCGGCCGGTACCGCTGATTCTCCGTGTAGCCGCTGGTAATGTGCGGCACCACCGGCGTCCCCGGAAAATACTTGGCCGACACTTCCCGGATCGCCCCATAGAGCGAATTGTCCGTCCCGGAATAATTCGCCACGCGAAACTCCGCATTCAGCGGTTCAACCGTCACATCGGGATCGTTCACCACCCGCCGCACCGCCTCCAGCAGCGCCTTCGGGTCGCCTCCCGGCAGAATGCGCACATCCAGATTCGCCCACGCATCCGGGGGAATCACGTTCGTCTGTCCCGATCCGCCCAGCATCGTCAACGAGATCGTGTCGCGCAGCAGAAAGTTCAGCGACTCATCTTTCTCCAGTTCCTCTTGGAATTTCTTCTCTCCGATCGCCTTTTTCACATCGCGGTAATATGCCGCGCGATCCGCCGGCTCATACGGAGCCATGTCCTTCAAGAACTCATCCACCACGGGCAGCACGCGCAGCGGCGTGCGGTAGGCAATGATTTTGTTCAGCGCGTGCACCAGCCGGTTCGGCGCCGAATCCACATTCGGCCTCGACCCGTGTCCCGGACGCCCGTGGGCCACCACATGCAGCCAGTATGTCGTCTTCTCGCCGACGTCCACGCCGACGTACTTCACCTTGCCGTTCTCCAGCAGGTTTTCGCCGCCCTCGTTGATCAGGAACTCCGCATTCCCCAGCAGATCCGTCTGGTTCTTGATGAACCAATCCGTTCCCGTGCCGTCGGCTTCCTCATCGCTCACGGCCAGGAAAATCACGTCGCGATCCAGCGCGACCTTCTCGCGCTTGAGCATCACCATCACGACGAGTTGCGCCAGACCTTCATCCTTCATGTCCTGCGCGCCGCGTCCCCAAATGTATCCGTCCCGAATCTCGCCGCTGAACGGTGGCACCTTCCAGTGAGAAGCATCGCTGGTCACCACGTCCATATGGTTGAGCAAGACAATTGGTCGCTTCGCCGTCGAGGTCGCATGCGCAATCCGCGCCCACAAATCTCCTCGTCCCGGCGCATATTCGAACGCGCGATTCTCAATGCCCTCGTCGTCGAGGATCTTCTTGTAGAACGCGACTGCCCGCGCCTCATTCCCCGGCGGATTCGTAGTGTCCACGCGCAGGTATTCCTGCATCCACTTCTCCGCCAGATCCGAATACACCTGCAGATGGTCGGCAGAAATGTGCGCCGAAGCCAGCTCGTTCGACCCGGCATCGGTAGCCCATCCCACACTCACAAAATTGATCAGAAAAAGCGCCCCAAAGCAGCAAATTGCAACCGTATGCAAGATTTTTCCCATCGATTCTCCCGGCTGTTCACAAGCCCTAATTACCCGTGACCCAAGGCCTGACACTATCTTTTCACACGCAGTTTTTATATCAGGTTTGCCAAAATTACCCTGCCAGACTATCTTCTTCCCTTTCATAACGCTACAATATCCCTATATATCAATCACTTAGCTCTTCAACCTTGCCGCCCGATTTGGCATCCAACTTGTACTAGCAAAGGGTGGCGCCGATGTGAAGGAGCGCCCAGCAGTAAGGCCCGGCGTAGCGTCAGCGCCGGCGGCTCAGCGAATCTGCTAGCTTTCTTTTCGTTTTAAGGGACGCAATTAAATTTCAAGCACGCACCGCGTGCCGGGGTAGCGCGAAATATATCCGTCGCGCCCCAAACTTGGAGGAAGTCATTATGAACAACCGCCTGCTTATCGCCCTGCCGCTCGCTGCCGCGCTTTCGTTGCCGGCCTTGGCGCAGACCACCTCGTCCACCCCGCAAGACCAGAGCCAACCTGCCGCCCAGTCGACCTCGTCGTCCGACAACGGCAACGCCACTGGCAAGGCTCCTCTGGCTCCGCCCTCGCGCGAAGGCTTCTGGGGACGCATCAATCCCTTCGCCCGCAAGAGCTATGTGAAGCGCCAGACCGAACCGATCCGCGACCGCGTCAACGAACTCGACGAACTGACCTCGGCCAACAGCAAGCAGATCAAGGACGTCGACTCTCGCGCCCAGTCCGGAATCAAGCTGGCCTCCGACAAGGCGACCACTGCCGACCAGCACGCCATCGACGCCGGCAATAAAGCCACTGCGGCGCAGCAGTCCGCGCAGCAGGTCACCTCGCGCGTCCAGACCGTAGAGACCGTGGTCAGCAACATCGACCAGTACAAGGCCTCGAACCAGACCGAAATCCGCTTCCGCCCCGGCCAGACCGTCCTCAGCAAAAACGCCAAGGACGCTCTTGACCAGATGGCTGACGGCGTAAAGGGCCAGCGCGGCTACATCATCGAAGTGCAGGGCTTCTCGTCCGGTAAGGGACAGACCGCCATCACCACTTCGCAGAAGATGGCCGAGTCCGTTGTCCGCTACCTTGTGCTCAACCACGAGATTCCGGTCTACCGCATCTACCTCGTCGGCATGGGCAATGCCCCGGTCGCGACCGATGATGCTGCCAAGACCAAGCGCGTCAGCGGTGGCCGCGTCGAAATCAGCCTGCTGAAGAACGACCTGGAGCAACTCTCCGCCAACACCGGAGCGCCTGCCACCCCGGCGTCTGCCGATCAGCAGCAACAGCCGAAATAACGCGGGACTATAAGGGCATACGCCCTCAAGTCCCTCCCCCAAAAGCCTCTCGCGCAAGCGGGAGGCTTCGCTTTTTGCGTGCAAGACAACCGAGGTCAGAGACTCGGGTGCCCCACCCCATTTTTCGCGATTTTTGCGAAAAGAGTGGCGGGCTTTGATTTCCTAAAAGACCCGACTCAGCTCTGTCCTCCGCCAGCCTTGCGCCGAGACTCCCTTTCCGATACAACCCTTTCGATGAGCTATTTACGCCGAACCTCGCTGTTATTCCTCCTCTGCACGCTCCTCCCCGCTGCCTACGGCCAGTCCGCCGCGCCCGCCACGCAAAACGAAAAGTCTGCCCCAGCCACCGATGCCGCCAAACAGGACTACTCCAAGGAAGCCTTCGTCGTCGAGCGCTCCTATGAGCGCTACCGCTTCGAGAACGACGGCACCGGTCGCAGAGTCTCCTCGCGCCGCATTCATGTCCTCAGCGAAGGCGGAGTGCAAGCTTTCGGTCAGCTTCGCTTCGGCTATAACGCCGCCAACGATCGCCTCGATATCGGATATGTGCGCGTCACAAAGGCAGATGGCAGCGTGGTCACCGCTGGCCCTGACGCCGTCCAGGACCTCAGCCCCACCGTGCAGATGGTCGCGCCCGTGTACACCGACTACCACGAGAAGCACGTCACCGTCCCTAGCCTGCGCCCCGGCGACCTCCTCGAATACGAAACCACCACGACCTACCAGACGCCCTTGGCCCCCGGACAGTTCTGGACCCAGCACGACTTCAACCAGCTCACCGTGGTTCTCGATGAGCAACTCGAAATCGACATCCCCGCCGGCCGAACGGTCACCGTAAAAAACAAGCCCGGGCTCGACCCGAAGATCACCGACGCCAACGGACGCCGCGTCTATCTCTGGACCAGTTCCCACCTGACCGGCTCCGAAGAGCCCAAAGACGATAAGGACAAGAAAGACAAAAAGAAAAAGAAGAAGAAGGCGGACGAAATCCCCGACGTCCAGATCACCACCTTCTCCAACTGGGAAGAAGTGGGCCGCTGGTATGCCGGCCTTGAAAAAGACCGCCGCGCTCCCTCACCCGAAGTTCGCGCCAAAGCTCAGGAACTCACCAAGGGTCTCACCACGGATGTCGACAAGACCGACGCTCTCTATGATTTTGTCGCGCAGAATTTCCGCTATGTCAGCCTGTCCCTTGGCCTCGCCCGCTACCAACCTCAGCCCGCCGCCGACATTCTGCGCAACCAATACGGCGACTGCAAAGACAAGAACACTCTTTTAGCCGCTCTGCTGGAGGCCGAAGGCCTGCACTCCTCCAGCGTTCTAATCAACTCCTATCGCAAGCTCGATCCCGACGTCCCCTCGCCTTCGCAATTCAACCACGTCATCACCAAGCTCCCCCTCGGCAAGGACGACCTCTGGATGGACGCGACCACTGAGGTCGCCCCTTTCCGGCTTATCACCTACAACCTGCGCAAGAAGCAGGCGCTCGTCATTCCGCCCAGCGGCAAGCCGCATCTGGAAGAAACTCCCGCCGATCCTTTCGTGCCCGATAAGGAAAGTACCGAAATCGAAGGCAAAGTCGATGACAGCGGACGACTCGACGCAACCGTCACCTTTTCCTTGCGCGGCGATTCGGAAGTTCTGATGCGTGCCACATTTCGCCGCATCGCTCCCGCGCAATACCAGAAATTGATTGAAGCCCTCAACAAGCCGATCGGCGGCGATGTCTCCAATATCAAAATCGGCGATCCCACCGCGACTCGTACTCCCTATTCCTTGTCGTATCAGGTGAGCAAGGGAAATTATCTCGACTGGTCGAAAAAGAAGATCCAGCTCAAGCTGCCCCTGTCGACCTTCAGTCTTGCCGACGTCGGCGAGGACGTCGACGACACCGACGACTCCTCCTCCGACTCAACCAAATCCGATTCGTCCAAGCCGGAGCCCTTCAAGCTTGGGCCCACTCACGAACACGTTTACAAATTCAAGCTCGACCTCGCTCCGCGCTACCGCGCCAGCGTTCCCGTCCCCATTTCCATCGAGCGCGACTACGGTATCTATCAGTCCGCCTACAAAATCGACGGCGTGACCTTCACCGCCGAGCGCAAACTCACCATCCGGCTCACCGAACTCCCACCCGACCGCGCCGACGACTATCGTGCCTTCCGCCGCACCGTCCTGTCCGACGTCGCCCAATCTCTCTCCCTCGAGACCTCCGGCGCCGACACTCGTTCTGCCCCCTCCGACATGAAGACTGCCGATCTCGTTCAAAGCGGCGAAGAGGCTCGCAAGAACGGCAACTACGGCCTCGCCATCGAACTCTTCAACCGCGCGGTCGAAGCCGAACCTAAGCACAAGCGCGCCTGGGATCTCCTCGGTCTCGCTTACTTCGAGGATCACCAGGACGGTCTCGCCCTCAACGCCTTTCAAAAACAAACCGAGGTCAACCCCTTCGACGGAAGTGCCTACAACAACATTGGCCGTGTCTACCTCCGCCAGCGCAAGTACGACGACGCCGACAAGTGGTTCAAAAAGCAGATTGAAGTTCAGCCTCTCGACAAATACGCGCACGCCAATCTCGGACTCTCGCTCATTGAGCAGCACAAGTACGAAGATGCCGTCCCCGAACTGGAGAAAGCTTCTTCCATCACGCCCGACAACTCCGGCCCGCAGATCAACCTCGGCCGTGCCTATCTCAATCTCGGTCAGGACGACAAGGCTATGGCTGCCTTCGACAAAGCTCTCACCCTCTCCGCCACTCCCGGAGTCTGGAACTCCATCGCCTATGATCTCGCGCTGAAGCAAGCCCATCTCGATCGAGCCCGCAGCTATGCGGAGTCCGCCATCTCATCCACCGCTGCGGCCTTGCGCAACATCTCGCTGGATCAACTCAATCGCCGCGATCTCGGCAACGTCTCTTCTCTCGGTGGCTATTGGGACACTCTGGGATGGATCGCCTTCGGCGAAGGCAAGCTCGATGTCGCTGACCGCTACATCACCGCCGCCTGGCAACTGAATGGCAATGCCGAGGAGGGCGATCATCTCGGCCAGACTTACGAGAAGCGCGGCAAGAAAGATGACGCTGCGCATTTCTACGCGCTCGCTCTCAATGCCGAACGCCCTGAGCCCGAAACCCGAGGCCGTCTCGCCGCACTCTCGCGGGAAAAGAATGTCGATGCCGCGGTCGAAAAATACAAGAATGAGCAGCGGCTCAGCCGCACCTACTCCATCGCCAATGCCAACAAGCTCGAAGGCAAAGCTGACTTCTTCCTCCTGCTCACTCCTTCCCAAAGCTCCGCCCCGGCCGTCCAAGGTGTTTCTTTCGTGAGCGGAGAAGAAAAACTGAAGCCGATGGCGGACATTCTAAAAACGTCGAAACTCACGCAGACTTTTCCAGACGAGACGCCCCTCAAAATCCTCCGCCGAGGCACCGTGACCTGCAAGCCAACCGAACCCTGCACGCTGGTCCTAATCCCCCCAGACGAAGTCAAATCGATCGACTAACAAAGCGAGAACACCGAGGGTGGCCCATTCTAAAGTCGCGAAGTTTGCGACTTTAGAGTGGGATGTTTTGTTTGAGGCGGTAAAACGCCCGGCAGCGAAAACCTGAAACGTTCTCCCCCCAGCGCGCACCATCCTTCCAGACCGCTGTGGGGGAATCTCACATCAGGAGGCACAATGTCCCAAGCCCAATCCATGTCTCTCAGCCACTTCACCAAGGCCGTTCAGTCTGCGGTGAAGGCTGCCAAACTCAAGCATCCCAAATTCAATGTCGAGCTGCCCGAAGGGATCACCTTTTCCTATCTGATCCGCGGCTTCCCCGTTCCCGATACCGTTCTCGCCAACGTCACGCTCGGCGAGGCGCAAGCCTTCGCGAACGAAATTGCCGCCGAAGTCGGACAACAAGCCGGCATCGCCGAACTCAAATCCGGAGCCCAGGGTGCCGTCTATTCCTTCGGACACCACGTCATCTGCGGGATTCCGCCAGCCGAAACGTTCCTCATGAAGGAGTAAGGAGGCCAGTCATGTCGAAGCTTTGTCCCAGTGCTCAACCAGGCATGGACAACTGCCGCGTTCTGGGGGTAGTCCAACAAGATGGACCCGCCCCCAGACTGGTCTACCTGAATGAAATTCTGCCCGCCACGCCCGACGTCCTTGCCATGTCGGCGCCGCTCAAGCCGACAGAAGTGTTTCGTCTCTCGGCCACCTGCGCCGAACACAAGTGCCCGCACTTCGACGGTGCTGATTGCCAACTCGCCACACGAATCGTGAACATCCTTCCGGCCGTCGTCGACACACTACCGCCCTGCACCATTCGCAAAGATTGTCGCTGGTTCTCTCAGGAAGGCGGGGCCGCCTGCAAACGCTGTCCCGAAGTCACAACGGTTAACTACGACCTGTCGCCAATAAGCCTCGAGGTCTCCGGCCTGCCGATCATGCATGACGCCTAAATCAATCTTCAGCCGCTGAGTTCGAGTGCCACCTGACACTCGAACTCACCGAGGCGCCAGCCGTCCGGCCTTCTCTTCTAATTCCACCCAGCGCGCGTAGAGACCATCCAATTCTTTCTGAGCTGCCTCCATCTCCGCATGCGCGGCCACAAGCTTCGGTCCATCGCTGGCAATCGCCGGATTCTCCAGTTCCGCTCTTTTGCTTTGCAATTTCTCCTCGGCCGCGAGGATGCGCTGCTCCATCCCGGCATATTCGCGCGCTTCCAGGTAGGAAAGCTTTTTCGCAGCCTGCGGCGGGACCTCAACGACAGTCGCAGCCTGCGGCGCTGCCGTCTGGCCCTTCCGCTCCGCCTGCCACAACTCCCACTGCGCGTAGTCCGCAAACCGCTCTGCGCGGCCCGCGCCATCCAGGCCTAGCACCACAGTCGAAACGCGATCCAGAAGGTAGCGATCGTGCGTTACCAGCACGAGCGATCCGCGAAATTCCAGTAGGCTTTCCTCCAGAATTTCCAGCGTAGGAATGTCGAGATCGTTCGTGGGCTCATCCAGCAGCAGAACGTCCGCCGGCTGCAGCATCAGTTGCGCAATCAACACGCGAGCCCGTTCGCCTCCCGACAGACGATCCACCGGCTGTCCCAGTTGTTCGCTGGTAAACAAAAATTTCGCTGCCCACGATGCCACATGAATCACGCGATCCTGATAGATGACCGAATCGCCTTCGGGAGCCAGCGCACGGCGCAGCGTAACACTGCCATCCAGCTGACGGCTCTGGTCGAAATAAACTATCCGCAGCCAGTCCGCTCGCTGAATTTCCCCATGCGCCGGGGCCACGTCGCCGCGCAACATACGCAATAAGGTCGTCTTGCCGCTGCCGTTCGGGCCGACCACACCCACGCGCATTCCCGCTGCCACAACAAAGCTCAGCCCCTCGAATAGCATGCGGCCACCGATCTCGCACGAGACATTCTGCAGTTCGATGAGGCGCTTCGTCTTGCGGTCAGTCGCGGAAAAATCAATCTGTGCAGTAGCGCTGCGGGTCCGCGCATTCAATCCAGCCAGTTCGCTCATCAACTCGCCGGCCTTGTCGATGCGCGCCTTCGACTTCCGCGTCCGCGCTTTTGCCCCACGCCGTAGCCATTCAATTTCCGAGTGAACCAGATTCTCCAGCGCCTCCTGGCGCTTGGATTGCGCGTGCAGGAACTCCTCTTTCTTCTCCAGGAATGTGCTGTAATTTCCGCGCACTCGCAGCAGCCCATCGGGATACACGCGGCTCAGTTCCGCCATATCAGTTGCGACATTTTCCAGGAAGTACCGATCGTGACTGATCACCACGCACGCGAACTGCGCCTGCTCCACCAGATCTTCCAGCCACTCGATCCCGGCCAGATCCAGGTGATTCGTCGGCTCATCCAGCAGCAATACATCGGGCGCCTGTACCAGAGCTTCCACGATGGCCAGCCGTTTCTGCCAGCCTCCTGACAGAGTGGCCGCCTCCACCTCAAGATTCTCAAACCCGGCACGCCCTAGCGTTTCGGCGAAGTGTGCCCGATGTTCCGCATCAGCCGTCACCGATCGTTCCAACGCGCGCTCGACCACTTTGCGGATGCTAACGCCTTCAGCAAACACCGAATCCTGTTCGACGTAACAAAGCTGCAGCCGCTTACGCACAGCTACATTCCCGGTGTCCGCTTCCTCGGTCCCGGCGAGAATCCGCAGTAGAGTCGATTTCCCCGATCCATTCGGACCGATCAACCCAATCCGGTCACCCTCCGAAACGGTGATGGAAACGTCTTCAAAGAGAGGTTTCGCCCCAAACGCCTTCGAGATTTTCTGCGCATTAATAATCGGCGGCGCCAATTTCACTCCTCAACTCTGAGGGTATCACTCGTGTGGGACCGAGGCTGTTGTTCATCAGCTCTCTCGCCAGGAAATACGCGGCGGGTGCCCCACAACTCGCGCGTTGTTTGCGCGAGATGTGGGGATTTTTGTGTAAAGATCAAAGTGCGTGGGAGCAGCCGAATTCCCAGCCGGCTACGGCTCTTTCACCTTCACCACCTGATCCCCCACAACATTCTTCAAAACCTGCTTCGACCCCGAAGGCCACCGGATCTCAATCTCATCCACCATCTTCGCCGCACCCAAACCAAAATGCACCGGCCCCGCGCTCGAAGACACATACCCCGACGACGTCGACACGAACATCACATGGCTCTGCCCACCAACTTCAATCCGAACCCGCGCTCCAATCCCATCGCGATTGCTCTTCGTCCCCTGCAGCGCCAGTTCAATCCAATGGTTGTTCCCAACACTGTCGTTGATCCAAACCTCCGCT
>Ga0335076_10006624_pt1 | contig 11682 bp, 9 predicted proteins | sample Lox_Sample_25_FD_206717 | JGI IMG/M metagenome (GOLD analysis project Ga0335076, IMG submission 206717) | Soil microbial communities from Loxahatchee National Wildlife Refuge, Florida, United States - Lox_Sample_2.5 | ecosystem: Environmental > Terrestrial > Soil > Wetlands | place: USA: Florida... | reverse complement strand
AACATGAACAACTCCTTCACCGTCAACGTCATCATGCACTAGCCGCGGGGCCGCCGGAGGAGGCAGTTCCGCGTTGCGACCTGGTCGCCGCGTTGCAGACGGGAGTGAAAAGCGGAGGGTTAAGCCGGTGAAAGCAGTATCGCTCGCGTTGTCGATCGTGTTCCTCGCCGGCTCGGCCGCCGTTGCGGCGCGTGCCGACGAGGTCACCGCCGATGTTCCGGCGCCGCCGGTCTCCGAAGTGCCGGTCATGCCGGGCGGCGGCAACTATTTCACCGTGCCGGTCACCAGCCTCAAGATGTCGAAATTCAAGTCGATCTATCTGCAGCAATACGATTTCAGCTGCGGATCGGCGGCGGTAGCGAGCCTGCTGACATTCCACTATCACCGCCCGACCTCGGAGACGACGGTCTTCAAGGCGATGTGGGACGTTGGCAATCAGGACAAGATCAAGGAGGAAGGCTTCTCGCTGCTGGACATGAAGAATTATCTCGCCAGCATCGGGCTGCCGTCGGACGGCTATGAGGTCTCGATCGACAAGCTGGCGGAGATCAAGCTGCCGGCGATCACCCTGATCGAGACCAATGGCTACAAGCATTTCGTGATCCTGAAGGGCGTGAAGGAGGATCGCGTCCTGATCGGCGATCCCGCGCGCGGCACCTACACCGAGGATCGCGCCGAGTTCGAGTCGCGGTGGGACAAGGTCGCTTTGCTGGTCAAGAGCGAGGTCGACGTCGCTCAGGCCAGCTTCAACAGAGAGGCGGATTGGTCGGCGCAGCCGAAGGCGCCGATCGACACCGCTTTCCGTCAGCAGGGGCTGTCATCGTTCATGCTTCATCTTCCCAACAGGTTCTGAGGGAGGCGATCATGTCACGCATTGGACGGCATGCCGGGGGGGATCGGTTCCTGCGCCGTACGAGCGCCGTGGCGCTGGTCGCGCTCCTGGGTGGATGCAGCTCTCTGCAGTCGGTGGCGCAGTTCCTGGGCTTGGGCCCGACGGACGCCACCGAGGTGGCGCGGCCGAAGGCGGCGGCGGTCGCCGCGAAGGGCGTGGGGCAAAAGGAAGCGGATCACGCCGTGGCCGAGCTGGCGCTGGCGCAGGATCCGGTTTCCGACAGCACGCTCAGCAAGAAGCGCGGCGGCTTCTCGTTCGGCGGCATGAACTTCATGTTCGGCCTGTCGCTCAACACGACCACGTCGAACGGCCTGTCGCTCTCGACGATGCTGAACATGAATGACAGCGGTCACTGGACGCCGGCGATTACGCAGACGAGCGTGACCCTGACCAGCAGCGCTGCCAACCTGCCGCCCGTCAATACCACCATGAACCAGAATGGGCCGCTCAGCTTCTCGCAGTCGGTCGGCGACCCCACCACGACGCAGATCGTGAACCAGATCGCCGGCAAGAACATCCAGACGCTGATCACGAACACCATCAACAACGTCACCGTGAACAACAACGCCACGCTCACGGTGCAGGTCAGCGGGGCACCGAGCTCGAACAACCGGATGTCGACCTTCGCCAACATCAACAAGTTCGCGGATCAGATGTCGCGGCTGTTCCATTGAAATAGCGTCGCCGGGCAAAGTCGAACCGCCCCGGCAGATCGCCGGGGCGGTTGCGTTTTCCGGATCCGAACCGATGTGTCGTGGCTCGCACGGCGAGCGCGGCTTCAACGGCGAGCGCGGCTTCAGGAGTTGCGCCCCGCCGGCGGCGGATCGGGTCTGGCGGCCCGGCCGAGCTGGAGGATGAGCGCTTTCTCCGGCTGAAGCGCGATCACTTTCCGGCAGGCGTCGAGCGCCGCGGCCGCTTTAAGGGAGGCCTTAACCAGATTTTGGCATCATGCGCGCGGGCCAAACCGGCCTGCAACTCATGAGCGCATCCGCACGTTGATGGCTCGGGGGTGCGCTTCATGGGAGAACGCAAGATGCAAGTTCTTCGTCGGATTGTCTTATTCCCCGCGCTCGCGATCCTCGCCGCCACCGCGCCAGGGTTCGCCGCCACCGGACAGGACGACGCCGCCCTCTTCGCCGCGCTCACTCCCGTCGGCGATCTGGGCTCGATCACCGGCAAGGCCGGCGTCAACGCCGACAACCTCCTTCAGATCAGCACCACGACGATCGCCTCGGGCGTCTCCGACGTGACGCTCGGCAATTCCGGCCGGGCCGGCGGCTCGATGACGGCTTTCAATACCGGTGGCATCCAGGGCCTGTCGTTCTCTGGCCTCGGTGGTGCCAACGCGATCGCGATCAACACCGGCATCGCCAGCAATCAGACCCAGTCCGTCACCGTCAATCTGAGCATCGGCTCCATCGGCAGCCCGAGCGGCGCGTTCGCGCGCGGCCGCTGAGCTTTGCCGCCGCCGACGCCGGCGGCGTCCGGATAATCCCTGCAGCGTCGGGGCGCGATCGGGACTAGACTGATCGCGGCGGGATGCGTGCGGCGCCGCTCACCGGGAAAGCGGTGCAGGCATCGCGGCACCCGTCGGCCACACTTTCTCGGGGGAGGCTCCGCTCATGCGATATCCTCTCGCGCTGCTGCTCGGCCTGTCGCCCCTGCTGGGCACGGCCGTCGCCGATGAAGTGCAGGTCAACCAGGGCAGCGATGCGAACGTCAGCATCACCGTCAATGGAACCACGATCACCATTCACGGGCACAGCAGCTCGAGCGAGGCGCCCCTCGTCGGCAACGGGAAGATCATCCGCGAGCAGCGCCCCGTCGAGGCCGCGACGGAAGTCAGCCTGGAAGGCGCGTTCTCGGCGGCGATCACCATCGGCTCGTCGCCGAGCCTCATTCTGGAGGGCGACGAGAACATCCTGCCGGTGATCAGGATCGAGCGCAGCGGCGAGCGGCTGCGCGTCTATGCCGATCATTCCTATCGCACCGAGAAGGCGATCGCGGTGGCCCTGGTCCTGCCGGCGCTGGTCCGCATCTCCGCCGATGGCAGCAACTCCGTCACCGCACGCGGCATCACGGCGCAGCAGTTCGCGGTCAGGATGAGCGGCTCCAATAATGTCAGCCTTGCCGGCCGAACCGATGCGCTCTCCGCCACTCTGGCGGGCTCTGGGCAGCTTGCCGCGGGCGACCTCGATGCGGATCGCACGACGGTGACGATTTCCGGCGCGGGCAGCGGGACGGTGACGGCACGCAGCCGGCTGACCGCGGAAATCAATGGATCGGGCGCCATCGAGGTGCGCGGGCAACCCGCGGACCGCACGGTCCACGTCAACGGATCTGGCTCGGTTCGCTACGTCGAGTGAGCCGCCGCCGCCGCCCGAATCGTCAACTCGGCCCGCCGGGGGCGGCTATTTGAAGACGTCAAAGTTGATGGGCACGCTCAGCATCAGCCGCTCGTCGGGCGCGTCGCGCGTGGCGCCGATCGCGGCGTTGAGGTTGATCGCGATGCGCGGCGTCACTGCGTAGGAAATGCCGAGATTGAGCGAGCCGATCTGCAGCTCTTCCGAGCCCGCCTTGACACCGTTGGTGGTGGTCGTCGTCGGTTGCACCCAGTCGTGCTCGTAGCCGAGGCTCATGGAGATGCGGTCGTTGAGCGCGAAGCCCATGCCGAAGGTGCCGCGGAGGGCATCGCCCGGCGTCACCTCGCTGACGAAGCCCAGCGTCGGCACGTTCTTGTTGGGGTCGAAGGAGAAGCTCTTGGCGTAGCCGATGTTGCCGTAGAGCACGACGGGATCGACGGGATAGAGCGCGGTTATGCTGGGCTCGACCGCCCAGGCACCCGAGCCGGTCGGCAGCCGCGTCTGCTGGCCGAGCTGGTCGAAGGGCACGTCGAAGGGGCTGGTGCCGGTGTTGGATTTGACCCGCAGATTGGCGACGTAATAGGCGCCGCCATTGGTCGGCTGGTTGATCTGGTAATGCAAGCCGGCCTCGACGTCGCCGATGTCGTTGCCGTATCGGCTGTTCTGCAGCGTATCGCTGGCAGGGCCGTTCGAGGTGCGGTCATAGCGATAGACGTAGGGGACGCGGACACTCGCCTCGAGGCGATTGGTGATGCCATATCGGCCGTTGAGTCCGGCGATGATCGTGTTCTGCCGCGCGTTCTCCGCCTCGAGGCCGCCGATGAACACCGCGTTGACGATCTCGGTGCCGGCGAAGAAGAAGCGGTTGACCTGCGAGTTGTCGTATTCGAGCGTCGGCTCGACGGTGAGCGTTCCCTTCGGGGTGAGCACGCCGCCGACGTCGGAGATCGCCGACACCTGTGGCCGCTCTTTCTGCTCGGGCTGGCCCACCGGCTGATCGGTCTGGGCGACGTTGGCCGGTCCGGCGCCGGTGCCGCGGATCGCGTCCGGGTTCTGCACCTTCTGACCGATCGATTGATCCGTCAGCTTCTTGCTCGCCGGCTGCGCCGTGACTTTCTGATTGGCCGCCTGATCCGAGACCTTGCGCTCGAGATCGTTCAGCTTCTTCTGCTGATCGGTGATCAGCTTCTGCTGAGCGGCGATCTGATCGCGGAGCTCCTGGATCTGCGTCTGCAGGTCAGTGTCGCTGGCGGCATGGCTGGCGGTGGCGATCGTCGCCGCGGCGGAAAGCGTCAGAACGAACGGCAGCGTCCTTTTCACGTTGACCCCCGTACTAGAGGCTCCCACTCGGAATCTGCTGATAAATTTAGCAGATTCTCATAAAGATATACTGCGCGAGTCAGATTTACGTCCTAAGGTTGTTCACAGTTGCAAAAATGCACTACTACAGCCGATTGACGGGCATCGATGCGGAGGCCTTGGCGCCGGCCGGCAGGAGATCGCCGGGGTCGGCACGCGAGCGCAGGGTCGCCACCAAGCCGTGCCGCTCCATCAGGCGGTAGAGCGTGACACGGGAGACGCCGAGCTGCTTTGAGGCGCGGATGATGTTGCGGTTCGTGCGCTCGAGCGCGGCCTTGATCGCCTCGAGCTCCGCCCGCGCCCGCGCCGAGGCGAGGTCGAGCATGCCGGAGGGGGCGGAGGGAATACTGGAAAGGCCGAGCGCCGCCGCATCGATGACGTCGGTCTCCGCCATCACCACGGCGCGGCGCAGCAGGCCCGAGAGCTCTCTCACATTGCCGGGCCAGTGGTATCCGCCAATGGCGGCAGCGGCGCTCTTGTGCAGCACCAGGCCCGGCCGGTCGAACTCCTGCTTCAGCCGATCGAGGAAATGCTGCGCCAGCAGGCGCGCGTCGTCGCCGCGCTCGCGCAGCGGCGGCAGGCACACCGACAGTATGTCGAGCCGATAGTAGAGATCCTGACGGAAGCGCCCTTCCGCCACCCGCTGGCGGAGATTGACGTTGGTGGCCGCGATGACGCGCGCATTGATGGTGAGGCTGCGGTTGCCGCCGACCCGCACGATGGTGCGGTCCTCCAGGAAGCGCAGCAGATAGCCCTGCAGCTCCAGCGGCAGGTCGGCGATCTCGTCGAGGAACAGGGTGCCGTTATGGGCGGCCTCGATCTTGCCGATCTTCTGCTCCTTCGCATCGGTGAAGGCGCCTTTCTCATGCCCGAAGAGCTCGGAGGCGACGAGGCTGGGCGCGAGGCCGGCGCAATTTACCGCGACCAGCGGCCCATCGCGGACCGCGGAGGAGTTGTGGACCACCCGCGAGGCCAGCTCCTTTCCGGTGCCGCTCTCGCCGGTGATGAGGACCGGTGCGTTGGTGCCGCCGGCGCGCGCGAGCGCCGTGACGGCCGCCTGGAAGCGCGCGTCCTTGCCGACGAGCATCTGCAAGCATCCGACCTCGCCCGGTTTGTTCGCCGTCCGCGCCGGCTGACGCGCGATCCGGCTGAGCGCGCGCACCTGCTCGATCTCGAACAGCAGCCCGTCGAGCGCCACGGGCGCCACATGCACGGCGTGCACCAGCCGGCGCCGCGCGATCTCCGCCAGCTTGCCGGAGCCCGCCAGCTCGCGCCCGACGAACACGATGATGTGAAGGTCGGCGCCGAGATCGCGAAAGCACTCGATCTCGCGGATGTCGAGGCCGGCTTCGCTGGCGTATGAAATCAGCAGAATCTCCGGCGCCCGGCGCAGGAGAGCGAGTTTCGTCCGCTCGCGCGTCGTGCAGATCTCGGCCGACTGGCCGAGAGCGCCGAGCCACTCCGGCGGCAATGCACCATCGGCGCCGAGACCTGGACGATAGAGCAGGATCGGGCTCGAGACGCTGCGCCTTGCGCGCGGATCACCGTCCATAGGTGCTGTCCCCCTCGCCGCCACAGCGCCACGACGGGCCTGCGGCATCACCCACATTCTTGGCTCGCCGGCGTGCTTATGCGCTTCGCGTTATCGCCGGCCTCGCTGAAGCGGCGCCGATCCGCGTCCCCTGAAGATCGATGCCGACGCTACGCGCCGCGCCAATCGGCCCGGCTGGTCCACGCCATCGCATGATCCTGCGTCTCGGTAGAATGGCGGCCGGAAACCGCAGCCTTCCACTCCCGCTTCGGTTGTAAAATGTCAGAGCGACGGGTCGCGCTCCCAGTGGCAAAAATAAGTCTCGCTGCGATGAGCGAATGCTGCGTCGCAACCGGCGAATATGAATTATGACAGCAATACTGCGGCTTTCCTTGGAGAGTGGGTAGCGACGCATATACTCGTGCGCAGCGCGAGCGCGCCGAGAGCGACCGCCGCGTTAACACTTTCAGTTGAACGCCTGAAAGTTGACCAGGCGGCGACTGAGCGGATGAGGGCGGCGGATCAGACGCGCGTGAATACCGGTGGGAGCGCGTCGTCCTTGCTGATCGGAAACGCGACGACGCGCTCGCCGACGCGCTGGAAACTGAGATCGACGCGCGACGCGCCGAGCGGGATGCCGCGGATCGAAAGATGGTCGATGCCCGGCGGCAGACGCGGTCTCTCCACGTGAACCTCGCCGCGCCAGCCGTCGATGCTGACGCCGAGACAAGCCTGCAGCAACATGAACACCGCGCCCGCAGCCCAGGCCTGCGGCAGGCACGCCACCGGATAGGCGACCGGCGGCTCGCCGGCGATGCGCTGGAAGCCGCAATAGAGTTCGGGCATACGCATGCCGAACTGCGCCGCCGCCTCGAAGAGCTCGGTCATCAGGCGGACCGCGCCCTGTCGCATGCCGTAGCGGCCGAGACCCGCGGCACAGAGCGCGGTGTCGTGCGGCCAGACCGAGCCATTGTGGTAGGACATCGGATTGAATCGCGCTTCGCCGACCGCGAGCGTGCGCACGCCCCAGCCGGAATCGAAATTGGCGGACAGCAGATGCTTGCCGATCGAGGCGCCGCGCTCGGCGCTCGGCAGGCCCGTATAGAGGAGGTGGCCGGGATTGGAAGCGCGCACCTCGCAGGGCTTGCCCTCGCCGTCGAGAGCGAGCGCGTAGAAGCCGACGCTCTCCATCCAATATCGGCGCTCGACGGCCTCGCGCAGCGTCTCCGCGCGCTGCCGCCAGCGCGCGCCGGCGGCGGGATCGCCGCGACGGATTGCGAGATCGGCCATCGCGTTGAGCGCCGCAAAGACATAGCCCTGCACTTCCACCAGCGCGATGGGCGCAACGGCAAACCGGCCGTCGGCGTGAAACACGGAATCGGCGCTGTCCTTCCAGCCCTGATTGCTGAGGCCGCTGCCGTCGGCATTGGCGTAGGAGAGGAACCCGTCCGGATGCCTCGCGCTTTCCTCGTCGATCCAGGCCGTCGCCGCGGTGAGCGCCGGCCACAGCCGGTCGATGAAATCGAGATCGCCGGTGCGCTCGGCATAGGCGCCGGCCAGGACGATGAAGAGCGGCGTGGTGTCGACGCCGCCGTAATACTGGCCGAAGGGCAGCTCGCGCAGCGCCGTCATCTCGCCCTTGCGCGTCTCATGCATGATCTTGCCCGGCGCGCTGCTGCGGAAGCGCGAGGTTTCGCGCGCCTGGTTCTCGGCGAGGAAGCTCAGCACGCCGCGGGCCAGGCTCGGATCGAGCCAGAGGATCTGCAGCGAGGTGATGATGGCGTCACGCCCGAAGGGCGTGGAGAACCAGGGAATGCCGGCATAAGGGTAGGGGCCGGTCGGCAGCTCGGTGGTGAGGAGCGCGAGGTCGGCGCGCGACTTGTCCATCCATTCGTTGAAGAGGCGGCCGGAGCTGCGCAGCCGCGCGCCGCGCCGTCGCCTCGCTCGCATGCTGTAGCGCGCGCGGGCCGCGGCGGCGCGAAACCGCTGCCGGCTCGGCGTCGTCTCCGCGCTCTCGCCGATCTCGATATAGATCTCGGTCCCGGTCTTGCGGCCGAGCGCGATCAGGAACTCGGCGCGGTCCGGCGTGAGGCGCTTGGGCGCCGGCGAGAAGGCGATCGCCGTCGACCTGAGCATGCCGTCGAGGCCGCGATAGCTGAGCCGGATCCGGTCGGTGCCGAGCTCCGGCGCCAGCAGGTCGCCGCGCGCCGACCGCTTAGTGCCGCGCACCTCGAACATGTCGTGGAAATCGGCGGCGAAGCTCAGCGTCAGCGGCATGAGCGCATCGCGGTCGCCGTAGTTCACCAGGCGGACATATTCGTAGAGCCGGTCCTCCCAGAGGAAGCGCGTGCGCTCGATATGGATGACGCCTTCCGGCGTCGACTGGCCGCCGAGCGGCGGCAGCGGGCGGTTGGTCGAGTTCGAGGTGAAGAACACGTTGTCCTGGCTGACCGCGGCGCCGAGCAGGGAAGGCGGCCGGTCGTCGAGGGTCAGCCGGTAGCGCGAGAGCACGCGCGTGTCTTGGCGGAAAAGGCCATCGCCGTCGCCGATCACGTCGCCATAGGCGTCTGCCACCAGGAAAGTGTCGGCATGCTTGAGCGCGAAGAGCCGGAACGGCATGCGCGTCCCTTCCGGTCCCGGCGACTGGGACACCGGCGGCGTCTGCTCGATGGGCGGGCTCAGCTCCATGGTGGGCTCCCTAGCGCCGCCTCATGCCCGCTGGCAAGCATGGCCGGCTTTTGTCACAGGCTGCGGGATTTCGGCCGCGGCAATTCGCGGGACGGTTGGATGGCCGCGGCCCTTGCGCGCGTGTGACCGCGGAAGTCACTGGCATCGCCTTCAGAACTGGTGCGGGATAGCCGACTGACAACCCGACGCGGCAAGGCATGGCCCCGGCGCGTTTCGGCCTGTATCGGATCCGCCGCCGAATGCACATCGCGCCCATCAGCACGAGAGGGAGTCCCATGCGCCGTCATTCCCGGGCAGTGGCCGTGATCGCGCTGGCGGCGGTCGCCTGGAGTCTGGCGCCGTTGGCGCGAGCCCAGGATCAATCGCCGCCGGCCGCCGACACGCCGACCGCGCCGGGCACGGACATGCCGACCACGGCGGTGCCATTCCCGCCACCCGCGGCGCCACCTCCAGCGGCGCCCGCTCCGGCCCCTGCAGCGCCGGCGGCAGCGCCTGCCGCGCCGCCCGCGCCGGCCGGCAATCCGCCGGCGACCGTCCTCCCCAAGGATGAGACGCAAGGCGTCCTCGGCAAGGAGGTGCGCAGCAGCGCCGGCGAATCCATGGGCCAGATCATCAACGTCATCGTCGACAAAGCCGGGCAGCCGCGGGCCGCCGTCATCGATTTCGGCGGCTTCCTCGGCATGGGCAGCCGCAAGATCGCGGTGGACTGGGCGGCGCTGCATTTCGCGCCGGGTCAGCCGCCCGGTCCGATCACCCTTGATCTCACCCGCAACGAGCTGAAGGCGGCGCCGGAATACAAGGAAGGTCAGCCGGTGGTCATTCTCAGCGCATCCGGCGGCACCCAGCCGATGTCGATCGACACGCCGGAGCAGCCGGAGCACTGATTCTGTCACGGGTCTATGCATCCCCGGCGCCGCGCGACACGGCGACGCCCAGCGCGGCGGCCCGGCTGGTGGCCGGCGAGCCCACGCCCTCGGCAGCCAGCCAGGCCGGGCTCGACTGGCTCAACTTCTTCGTCGCCAATGTGCAGACTGGCTTCGGCCCTTTCATCGCGGTCTACCTGACCGCGCAGGCCTGGACCCAGGTCAATATCGGATTGGCGCTGACAGTCGGCGGGCTGGTCGCGCTCGCCGGCCAGATCCCCGGCGGCGCCCTCGTCGACATCGTCCCGTCCAAGCGCGCCGTCGTGATGCTGTCGATCACCGCGATCTCCCTCAGCGCGCTGATGCTGGCGTTGTGGCCGGTGTTCCTGGCGGTCCTGGCGGCGGAGGTGCTGCACAGCGTGGCGAGCTGCCTGCTCGGACCGGCGCTGGCGGCGATCAGCCTGGGCCTGGTGGGCCATGCGGCGATCGGCGAGCGGCTCGGGCGCAACGCCAGCTTCGCCTCGCTCGGCAACGGCATCGCGGCCGCGCTGATGGGCGCCTGCGGCCGGCTGCTCTCGACTCAGGCGGTCTTTCTGGTGACGGCGGTGCTGTCGGTGCCGGCGCTGCTGTCGCTCACCCGCATCCGGCCGGAGGAGATCGATCCCGTGCGGGCGCGCGGCGGCGCCCGACGGGCGGCCACGGGCGGCGTGATCGCGCTCTTCGGCAATGTTCCCCTGGTGATCTTCGCCGGCTGCATCTTGCTGTTCCACTTTGCCAACGCGGCGATGCTGCCGCTGATGGCGGGCATCGTCACCATGCGCTCCACCGACTGGGCGACGGTGCTGATCGCCGCCTGCATCGTGGTGCCGCAGGCGGTGGTGGCGGCGTCCTCCGCCTGGGTCGGTCGCAAGGCCGAGCGTTGGGGCCGCCGGCCGCTGCTGCTGGCGGGCTTCGCCGCGCTCGCCGTGCGCGGCGCCCTCTTCGCGATCGTCACCAGCCCCTACCTTCTGGTGGTGGTGCAGCTGCTCGACGGCGTTTCCGCCGCCGTGCTCGGCGTGATGCTGCCGCTGGTGGTGGCCGATACCAGCCGCGGCAGCGGGCGCTTCAACCTGGCGCTCGGGGTCGTCGGCAGCACCGCCGGCATCGGCGCCGCGGTCAGCACGACTTTCGCCGGCTATGTCAGCGACCACTTCGGCAGCCACACCGCCTTCGTCAGCCTGGCGGTGGTCGCCCTTGCCGGGCTGGCGTCCGTCTTCTGGCTGATGCCGGAAACCCGGCCGCGGCCCCGCTGACCCGCGGCTAGACCTTGACCAGGCGAAGATGCGGCGATTCCTCGCGCATCAGGTCGCGATAGACGTCGAGGTATTCATTCGCCATCCGGCGCGCGGTGAAGCGCTCCTCGAAGCGCTCGCGCACCCGCGTGCGCGATAGTTGCGGCAGATGGCCGACGGCGGCGACGGCGGCGTCCTCGTCATCGACGACGAAGCCGGTGATGCCGGGCTCGACGACTTCGGGTACCGAGCCCGCGCCGAAGGCGATGACCGGTGTGCCGCAAGCCATGGATTCGATCATCACCAGGCCGAAGGGCTCCGGCCAGTCGATCGGCAGCAGCAGCCCCACCGCGCCGCTCAGGAATTCCGATTTCTCGCGGTCGCTGATCTCGCCGATGTACTCGATGCCGGGAAGGCTCATCAGCGGGCGGATCTCGTTCTCGTAGTAGTCGCGATCCATCGGATCGACCTTGGCCGCGATCTTGAGCGGGATGCCGCAGCGGCTGGCGATCCGGATCGCCCGGTCCACCTTCTTCTCCGGCGCGATGCGGCCGAGAAAAGCGAGATAGCTGGGATTGCCCGGTTTCGGCATGAGCAGATCCTCGGGCAGGCCGTGATAGATCGTCTTCACCCAGCCGGCCTGCGGCACCGGCTTGCGCTGCGCATTGGAGATCGAGATCACCGGCGCCGAGGAGAAGGTGCTGAAGAGCGGCTG
>Ga0335076_10006621_pt1 | contig 11683 bp, 10 predicted proteins | sample Lox_Sample_25_FD_206717 | JGI IMG/M metagenome (GOLD analysis project Ga0335076, IMG submission 206717) | Soil microbial communities from Loxahatchee National Wildlife Refuge, Florida, United States - Lox_Sample_2.5 | ecosystem: Environmental > Terrestrial > Soil > Wetlands | place: USA... | reverse complement strand
GCACGCATGCGGGGCGTGGTGGTGTCGCCCAGGGTCGGCGACTGCGGACGGAACTGGGCCAGCAGGCGCTTGACCCGCTGCTGCTGGCCCGCCAGCGTCGCCACCATCCGGCGCAACCCGGCCACGGTGGCCTCCGCGGCCTGCTGGGCGCGCTTTTCGGCCACGGTGAGCCGGTACAGCTGCTGTTCTCGGGCGTCGCGCTGCCGGGCCAGGTATTCGATGGTCGCGGACCTGCCCAGCACCTGCTGCGGGTCGCCGCCGGCGAAGAACGCGAGGGCCTGGTCGGGCGCGCTGCCCATGTAGCTCGCCGCGGCGAGCCTGGCCAGGTGGCGATGCGCGGCGGCGAGCTGGCGGTCCAGCGCCAGCACCCGGGCTGCGGCCGCGTCGGCGGCGGTTTCCGCCCCGGTGAGCATCTCCAGCCGACCGCGGTACTGCCGGGACAGCTCGGCCGCGCGGGCCTCCAGTTGGGTGAGGGGCGTAGGGCCGCCGGCATGGACCAGCCGCCCGGCCGCGCTGTCTCGCGTCAGGGCGGCCGGCGCCGCGGCCCGGGCGGACGAGGCGAGCAGCGAGCACGCGACGGCCACGGCCACGACTCCGCCCCAGCGGCGCACAGGCTGACCTCTCCCTCTGCCGGCCCCGTTCCCTCTGCCGGCCCCGTGTCAGACGCACGTGACGGGCTGGATCTCAGGGTCATGCGAGCTACGCCGGACGATAGCAGCCCGCTCCCGCCAGGTGCCGGCCGTTCCGCCCGATTCCCGCTCATCGCCCGTTTCAGGCCCGCGTCAGCGTCGTTTCAACCCGGAATGCGACAGTTCCCGGAACCGATGGTGCGCAGCGGCGAAGCGCTGTCACCGGATATCGCAGGAGGACTGAAATGTTTCGCATTCGCCCCCGAACGCTGGTGAAAGCGGCGCTGCTGCCGACGGCACTTCTGATGGCCGCCGGCGGGTCGCAGGCGGCGTTCGCCAGCCAGGCTGCCGCTCCCGCTAACGACACGAGCACCGTGCACTCTGCGCCTTCGCCGGCCAGCTACTACACGATGCGGCTCAGCCCGTCCGCGGTCACGGTCCGGGCCGGCTACCGAACCAGGATCACCGTCTCGTTCCGGGCCACGGCCGATCTCGACGGCACCCCGGTGGCCCTGAGCGTCAGCGGGCTGCCCAGTGGCGTCACGGCGTCGTTCTCGCCGCCCACGCCCACCATCGGCGGCCATTCGGTCCTGACCTTGACCGCCGCACCCTCGAGCGCGCCCGGCGCGTTCACGGCCACGGTCATCGCCATAACGCTGAGCAGCGATCCCATCGGCACCACCGCGCCCCTCGCTCTCGCGATCAGCGCTCCATGACCTCGCCCGCGCCGCGCTGTTCGCCAGGCCCCCGGTCCGGGCATCATCGTGGATCGCAGGGTCCCTTATCGGGGTCCCAGCGATCCACGATAACTGGCGCCGTGGCAGCAGTGACGGGTGATGCGCGCACCCAGGCCGGGTGGCCCTGCAGGTTATTTCCTGCGACTCCCTGGCCTAGGTTGATCATGGGTCGGCGCAACGGGCGCGACCCTTGGTGCTCGTGCGCTCCCGCACCATTTTCGCGACTGGTGATTCCGCGCTCGGCGCCAGCTCCCGCCTCATGAATACGACGTGGATGCCCCATCCACGTCGCTGGAACAGCATGAACGCGGCATAAACGCCTTATTTGGGGCGTACCGGGCCGGCAGGCTGCGAGACTGCCTCATACAAGCACCGGCCGCACCAGTGGGCCGGGGCAGTGAACAGCGAGCGAAGGAGCGCGGATGAGCGACGTCGTCGTGGTCGGCGCCGGGCTGGCCGGACTGGCCGCCGCCCGGCGGCTCGTGACGCTCGGGCACGCGGTGACCGTGGTCGAGGCCCGGGACCGCGTCGGCGGGCGCACCGAGGGCCTGGTGCTGGACGACGGCACGCCGCTCGAGCTCGGCGGGCAGTGGCTCGGCGAGGGCCACACCCGCATGCATCAGCTGGTCGGCGAGCTGGGGCTGTCGACGTTCCGCACCTGGAACGACGAGGGGCAGCTGCTGATCGAGCTGCAGGGCAAGCGGTCCACGATGAAGCCGCACAAGGGCGCCGTCCCGCGCCTCTCGCCGTTTGCGCTCGCCGACCTCGCCCAGGGCCTGCTGCGCTTCGCCCGCCTCGCCGCGCGCACCGACCTGGAACGGCCGTGGCTCACGCCCGGCGCAGAGGTGCTCGACGGGCAGACGTGGGAGAGCTGGATCCGCCGTAACCTGCGCACCAAGGCGGGCCGCGCCTACTTCCACGTCGCCTGCGAGGCCGTGTGGGCCGCCGAGGCGAGTGATGTCTCGCTGCTGCACGCGCTGTTCTATACGCACTCCAACGCCGACCTCGACACGCTCGTCGCGGTCGACCGGGGCGCGCAGCAGGACCGGGTCACCGGCGGATCGGTCAAGGTAGCCGAGGCGATGGCCGCCGCGCTTGGCGACCGGCTCGTGCTGGGCCGCCCGGTGCGGCGGATCGAGCACGACGGCGACGGCATCCGCGTCATCGCCCGGGACGGCTCGCAGTACCGCGGGGACGCGGCCGTCGTGACCCTGCCCCCGACCCTGGCCGGCCGGCTGGAGTACGATCCGCCGCTGCCGTCGTGGCGCGATCAGCTCACTCAGCGGATGCCGGCCGGCTCGGTCATCAAGACCTACGCGATCTACCCCGAACCCTTCTGGCGCAACGACGGGCTGAACGGGCAGGCCATCTCGGATACCGGACCGGTGAAGGTGACCTTCGACAACTCGCCGCCAGCGGGCAGGCCCGGTGTGTTGATGGGCTTCATCGAGGGCAAGGAGGCGCGCAACTGGGCCCGCCGCAGCGAGGCCGAACGGCGCGACGCCGTGATCGGCTCCTTCGTCCGCTACTTCGGCCCGGCGGCGGCCCGCCCCGGGCGGTACGTCGAGCGGGACTGGATGGCCGAGGAGTTCACCCGCGGCTGCTACGGCGCGCACTTCGCGCCGGGCGTCTGGACCTCCTTCGGCGAGGCGTGGCGCGCGCCGGCCGGGCGCATCCACTGGGCCGGCGCCGAGAGTGCCCCGAAGTGGAATGGCTACATGGAGGGCGCCGTCCGCAGCGGCGAGGCGGCCGCGGAGACGATCGCCGCGCTCTGACCGCCAGCGGGCTTGACTCTCCGGTAACCGGAGGGCCGAGAGTCTGGGCATGCTGCATAGCGAGCTTCTCCGCCGGAACGGCCGTGAACGGGAGCGCGAGATGATGGCCTGGGCCGCCCGGCAGCGGCTGGCGCGTCAGCTCAGGGACCGGGCCAAGGGAACGCGCCAGGCCAGCCGCAGTCCAGCGCCGGCCGGCCTGACCTGGCCGGAAGTCGCGGGTCGAGAATCTGTGCCATGAGGGTCCGACTGAGCATCGGTGATTTCTCCCGGATGACCCACCTGAGCGTGATAGCGCTGCGCCACTACCACGAGGTGGGGCTGCTCACCCCGGCCGAGATCGACGAGCAGTCCGGATACCGCTTCTACGAGCCGGGCCAGGTGCAGATCGCGCAGGTGATCCGATCTGCGGGCAGGTACCCGCGCCGGACCTGGACGCCTGGTGGGAGGCGGCGTTCCGCGAGCTCGATGCGGCGCTGGCGGCGGCGGCCGCGCGCCCGGCCGGGCCCCGGGCCGCGTTGTATCCGGCCGCGTTCTTCGAGCTCGGAGCCGGTGAGATCGTGGCGTACATCCCGGTAGCAGGCCATGTCCGGCCCGCCGGCCGGGCCGAGGTGCGCCAGATCCCCGCCGCCGAGCTGGCGGTGGCGGTGCACCGGGGCACCCTGGCCGACGTGGACCAGACCTACGGTGCCCTGGGCATCTACGTGGCCGAGCGCGAACTCGGCGCCGACGGGCCGATCCGAGAGCATTACCTGGTCACGCAGTTCGACACGGATAACGAGTCCGACCTGGTGACCGAAGTGGGCTGGCCGGTCGTGCAGTAAATACTGTACTGCTGCGAATGGGCCGTCAGGGGCTGATGAGCCGAACGGGATGCCATGGTACCGGGGAGAACGTGTAGATGGCATGGAGAACCGCCAGACGCGTACAGTCCTACGAGTGAAGGTCCCCGAACCCCTTTGTCGAGGCGCTATGACCACTATCACGAGCGTGCTGGCACCGCTGCGGCCCGTCGCCCGCATCTTCACCGGATCCACGTATGCCCTGCTCGGTTTCGACGCCCTGCGGGCACCGGGCGCGCGCGTCGAGCAGGCCGGCCCGGTGCTGGCCGCGACCCGCAAGGTGGTACCGCTACCCGACGACGACGAACTGCTGGTGCGGGCGAACGCCGCCGTGATGGTGGTCTTCGGAACGACGCTGGCGCTGGGCCGCGCGCAGCGCCTGTCCGCCCTGATGCTGATCGGTTCCCTGGTTCCCACCACCCTGGCCGGGCACGCCTACTGGACGATCGAGGACCCGGCCGCCCGCAAGATCCAGCGGATCCAGTTCCACAAGAACCTGGCCATGATCGGCGGCCTGCTCTTCGCCGTGCTCGATGAGCCGTCCCCCCGTATCTAGCGACTCGTATCTAGCGACGCGTGCCACCGCTGTTAGGAGGAACTCGAAGCCGGGTAAGCCGCTGGAGGCGACCTGGGGCGGCAGGGACCCCTCCGGTGGACGAGGGAGGCGGGGCGCATGGTTCGCAAGGGCGGCGCGCTCGCCGGGCTGGATCTCAGCCTGGAGCTCACCCCGAAGCAGGAAGCGGCCCGCCTGGCCGCGGCTCAGGCCCGGCTGCTCCAGCTGAGGCTGGTGCTGGGCGGCCAGATCGGGGCTGACCCGAAGATCGGGCCGCCGGTCTGCGTGATCTTCGAGGGCTGGGACGCCTCCGGCAAGGGCGGGGCGATCAAGCGCCTGGTCGAGCCGCTGGACCCGCGGCACGTCCGGGTGGCCCAGTTCGGCGCGCCCAGCTACGACGAGAAACGCCATCACTTCCTGTGGCGGTTCTGGCCGGTGCTGCCAGGCTGGGGAGGCATGGCGGTGCTGGACCGCTCCTGGTACGGCCGCGTCCTGGTCGAACGGGTCGAGGGATTCGCCACCGAGGAGCAGTGGCGGCGCGCCTACCGGGAGATCGTCGACTTCGAGCGGACGCTGGTCGACGAGGGCATGATCATCGTCAAGTTCTGGCTGCACCTGTCGGCGGGGGAGCAGCTCAAGCGGTTCAAGGCGCGGGAGCGCGATCCGCTCAAGGTCTGGAAGCTGACCACCGAAGACTGGCGGAACCGCGGCAAGCGACGGCCGTACGAGGCCGCGGTGGAGGAGATGCTGGACCGCACCGATCACGCCGCCGCGCCGTGGGTGCTGGTCGAGGCCGAGGACAAGCGGTGGGCCCGGGTAAAGGTGGTCGAATCAGTCGTCGCCGCCATCGAGGACGGCCTGACCGCCAGGAACATCCCGATCCCGCCGATCCCGCCCTGATCCTCCGCGGCGGGACGGGCCGGTAGCCTGCTCGGGTGGGTCCCCGGAAGGACAGGGCCGGGGCCGGATGACGGCGAGGATGCGACATGGGACCTGAGGAGTTCCGGGCGGCCGGTCATGAGCTGATCGACTGGATCGCGGACTACCGCGCCCGGATCCCGGAGCTGCCGGTGCAGGCGCGGGTGGCCCCGGGTGAGGTGGCCGGCCAGCTGCCGGCCAACCCCCCCGAGGAGGCCGAACCCTTCGCTCGCCTCCTCGCCGACCTCGACGCCATCGTGGTCCCGGGCGTGACCCAGGTCCAGCACCCGCGCTACTTCGGCTGGTTCCCGTCCAACGCGACCCTCAGTTCCGCCCTGGGCGACCTGGCCACCGCCGGGCTGGGCGCGCTGGGCATCACCTGGCAGTCCGCCCCCGCGCTGACCGAGGTCGAGGAGGTGGTCGTCGAGTGGCTGCGCGAGCTGACCGGCCTGCCCGGGTCGTGGAAGGGCGTCATCCAGGACACCGCCTCCACCGCCTGCCTGGTCGCCCTGCTCGCGGCGCGCGAGCGCGCCACGGACTACTCCGAGGCCCGCGGCGGGCTGCAGGCCGAGAGCGCGCCGCTGACCGTCTACACCACCGAGCACGCGCACTCCTCGATCCCGAAGGCGGCGGCCCTGGCCGGCTACGGCCGGGACAACCTGAGGCTGATCGCCGTCGACCCGGTCAGCTACGCGATGCGCCCGGACGCGCTGGAAGAGGCCGTCGAAGAAGATGTCAAAGCCGGGCGCCGCCCCGCCGCCGTCGTGGTCAACATCGGCACCACCGGCACCACGGCCGTGGACCCGCTGGCCGAGATCGTCCCGCTGGCCCGCCGGTACCGGATGTGGGTGCACGTCGACGCGGCGATGGCGGGCTCGGCGCTGCTGCTGCCGGAGATGCGCTGGCTGGTCGACGGCGTCGACGGCGCGGACTCGCTGTGCTGGAACCCGCACAAGTGGCTGGGCACCGTGCTGGACTGCTCGCTGCTGTACGTGGCCGACCCGGCCCACCTGATCCGGGTCATGTCGACGAACCCGTCCTACCTGCGGTCCGCCGTCGACGGTGAGGTGACCCAGTACAAGGACTGGGGCATCCCGCTCGGCCGCCGGTTCCGCGCGCTCAAGCTGTGGTTCCACCTCCGGCTGGACGGGGTCGAGGCGATCCGGGCCCGGCTGCGCCGTGACCTGGACAACGCCCGCTGGCTCGCCGCGCAGGTCGAAGCGGCCCCCGGCTGGCGGGTCCTGGCCCCGGTCAGCCTGCAGACCGTCGTGCTCAGGCACGAACCGCCCGGGCTGGACCACGACGGGCTGAACCAGCACACGCTGGCCTGGGTGGACGCGGTCAACGGTTCCGGCGCGGCCCTGGTCACCCCGTCGCTGCTGGACGGCGTGTGGTCGGTGCGGGTCTCGATCGGGGCCGAGAATACCGAACGGTCCGACATCGAGCATCTCTGGCGCCTCCTGCGGCACGCGGCCGCGACCGCCGAGGCCGGCTAGCCGTCACGCCGCCGGGTTACCTCATGCTCATCCAGAACCCGGCCACCGGGTGGCCAGGGCCGCGATGCCCAAGCTGGTCAGGACGAGCAGCCCGAGCGCCAGCCGCAGGCTGGTGGCCTGGGCGATCAGCCCGATGGGGATCGCAGGAACTAAGGACTGCGTCCCGGGAAAAGGACGCGCGGGCTCACCGCGCGCGGGCTGTTTCCCCCTCGCCTAGCTGGGCGTCCTGTTGCTGCGTCACGTTTCCACCTTATCCAGGGCCTCGGCGGGGAGAAACTCGTTTACTGCCCGCCTACTACTACCTCGTGTTCCCAGGCTGGCCGGGGCTGGGTGTGCAGGCGCCAGTAGTGCTCGGCGATCTGGTCCGGGTCGTACTGGCCTCCCGGCGCCACCGTACCGCCCACGGTCACCGTGGCCACGTGGATGCCCGCTGGCCCGTACTGGCTGGCCAGCAGCCTGGTGAGCGCGCGCACCCCGGCCTTGCCCAGCGACAGGCTCGTGAACGCCGGGTCGGGTTCGGGCATCCCGCCGGTGATCACGATGGTGCCGCCGCCCGCCTCGGCCATCGCGGGCGCCAGGTGGACGGCGGCGGTCATGGCGCCGAGGACGTTGATCGCGTACGCGGCGAAGTGCCGCTCGTGGCTCAGCTCTCCCGGCCGGTCTCGCTGGATCAGCCCCGCGTTGTAGATCAGGGCCGCGGGTACCCCGAGTTGCCCGGTCAGCGTGTCGAGCGCCGCCGTGAGCTCGTCGTCCCGCCCGGCATCGGCCGTCGCCCCGGCCACCGTGACGCCCGTGGCCGCCACGGCCGCGCGCGCGGCGCCGAGAGTCGCCGCCGTGCGCGCGATGAGCCCCAGCGGCATCCCGGCGGCCGCGAACCTGCGCGCGACCGACGTGCCGATCCCCGGCCCGACCCCGATGATGACGGCCCCGGCCATCGCTCCTCCCGTCTCTCCCGTCCCCGTGTGATTAGCATGCCGTCACCGCCGGGCGGGAACATCGGCCAGTTCGCCGATATCGGCCTCACGTGTTTCCCGCCGGGCCTGCCCGGCGGGCATCGAGCCCTCCGGACCACGGCACCGTAGGCACGACGGTTCCCGCACCACCGACTCCAGCGCTGCGGCGAACTCAGGCTGTTTCTGCCCGAGCAGCCTGCGCACGAACCGTCGGTTTTTGCACGCCCGGTAGTAGGTCATCATGCTGCCCAGCATTGCTCCGCCGCGTGCGCGAGACATCCGCAGACCTGCTGATCTGAGGTGATGCCGCCAAGTTGGTGTCTCTGGGGCCGCAGGGTCTCCGCCCGCTGCCGTGATGCCTGGTAGCAGGTCGGCAGCCCGTCATACGACATGGATGCCTCGTTCATGCTGCTGTAACGGCATGGGAGCGGCATCCATGTCGTAATAAATACGACGACGCGCGAGGGGTGGTTGTCCCGCGGTGGTATGGCTGATACAGGAACGTCCTCCTGGTGCGGTAGTACGGGCTTGGTGTCCCAGACGCAGCGAGGAGGACGTTCTGATGGGTAAAGGTAGCGGCATGAGCCGGGGATATGCGGCGGAATGCGCGCCAGGAGCGACGGAAGTTCGTTCTCACCGTCGCGGCGAGCCAGCGGCGGCCGCACGCGCCGGCGGCACGCGAGGCCGGGGATGAGGCGCTCGCGTGCCGCCGGTTCGTCATCTCAGGCCCCGGGCGACGACGACTCGCTGGTGCACGACTCGCGGCCGGCCGCACGCGAGGCGAAGGCGGTCAGCCAGAGGGCCGCCGGACGGCCCAGGTAGTAGGCGGGTGAGCTGACCCGCCGGATGCGAACGTTGCTGATCATCAGAACCTCCAAGGAATGTGAGCGGGTTACGCGCACCGGGATGCCGGGACGCGTGCGCGTGCCGGGTCCAGGCAACGCAGGTAGGTGATCGACATGACCGGCGCGGCGCCGAACCGGCTGTAGCGGGCGGCCATGTCGAAGTCGAATTCCGGTGCCCGGCGGTAGCCGAGGCGGTCATAGAGGGCAATCGCGCCGGTCATGAAGCTGGCCGTGTGGAAGGCGAAGACCGGCGCCCCCGCCTCGCGGGCGAGACGCTCGCAGGTCGCGATCAGGGCGCGGGCGACGCCGTGGCCGCGCGCGGCCGGATGGACGGCGAGCGCGCGCCCGCCGGCCCAGCCCGCGGGAAAGCCGACGTCCTGAACGGTGGTGTCCGGGTAGAACGCCCCGAACCCGCATATCCAGCCATCGACCTCGACCACGAGCAGCCGGCCGTGGCGGGCGTGCTTGTCCAGGTCGAGCACGTCGGCCAGGTAGGGCGAGAAGATGTCGAGGGAGATCAGGTCGGCGTACTGACGGTACGCGGCGATCAGGACCTCGCGGATCGCCGGATAATCGGCTGGCACCGCGTCGCGGACGAGCGGCGCGCTATCCCGCCGGGCCGCCGCCACAGCGGTGTCGGATACTGGCATGACTGGGTGTCCTTCGTGTCGTGGGTGGTCGCCTGGAGCACGACACGGCACGGGTAAATGTTCACGCCGCGTGCAAAGAACTGGTCAGGTCACTCGAATTCGGCGGCCCGGGCCGCCGCCTCGCGTCTGCTGGGCACGCCGAGCTTGGCCAGGATGGCCGAGACGTGGTGGTCCACGGTGCGGGGCGATACCACCAGCCTGTGCGCGATCTCCGCGTTTGAGAGCCCGGCCGCGACCAGCCGCAGGATCTCCAGCTGGCGATCGGTCAGCCCGGCCGGGTTGGTCGGCGTACCCGGCTGCGGCCGGCGTGGCAGCCGGGTCACCCCCAGGTCCCGCAGCCGCCTGCGCACCAGGGCCACCGCGGGCGCGGCGCCGAGGCCGTCGAGGACCGCCATGGCCTCGAGGGCCGGCTCGACCTGGCCCGAACCGGCGAGCTCCAGGGCGTGCTCGTACGGGTCGCCCGCGGTCAGCCAGGCATCGGCCGCCGCCCGCCAGTCGCCGCGCAGCGCCGCCGCGTACGGCTCCGGGCAGCCCGGGAAGGGCACCGCCGGGTAGCCGAGCCGGCGCAGGTACACCAGCAGTTCGCCGCGCTGGATGAGCAGGCCGGGACGGTCGGTGCGCTCCAGCAGCAAGCCCGGGTAGGGCCCGGCCCGCCCGTGGTCGCCGGTCAGCCACGCGTGCTCGATGTGCGCCAGGCCGGTCGGGACCAGCCACTCCAGCACATCCGCCATGGCCGCGTGGCGGGCCGCGAGCGCGAGCCACTGCGGGGCGTCCGCGCTGCCCTGCCGCACCAGCACGCGGGCCAGCACCGGGACCGTCTCGCGGCCGATCATGCCGGGATCGTCCTGGCCGTCCAGCAGGTCACGCAGCCCGGCCTCGGCCTCCGCCCACCGGCCCTGGGTCAGCGCCAGCCGGCACCGGCGCGCGGCGAACATGTAGCCGTAGACGCGGAAGTCCCGGTCCCGGCCGTAGTGCTCCGCCTGCTCGAGGTAGCCGAACGCCTCGCGGTACTCGCCGAGCCGCCACAGGCCCTCGATGAGGTTGTAGTAGGCCCGCATCACGAACTCGTGATTGCCCAGCTCGGTCGCTTCCGCCAGGCTGCGCAGCAGGTCGTCGCGCCCGCTCAGGTCCCCCAGCTGCAGCAGCGCCGAACCCCGGTAGTTGCGGATCAGCGCGGCCAGGCTGGCGGCTCCGCAGCGTCCGGAGATGGCGATCGATTCGTCCAGGTACGGCAGCCCGTCCTCTTCCCGGTCGATGACGACGAGCAGTCCGCCGAGGTTTCCCGTCGCGAGCGCGCTCTGGTAGCTGTCGCCGAGCGGCCGGGCCAGCTCGAGCGCGCGCTCGGCCGACGCGCGCGCGGCGGCGGTGCGCTCGGTCAGCCACTGCTGCCGGGAGAGCGTGACCAGGGCCCGGACCAGCCTGGTGTCGTCGCCGTCCTGCCGCCACAGCTCGGCGGCCGTCGCGGCCGCCGCCACCGCGAAGTGCAGCTGGTTGCTGTTGGACAGGGCCCAGGAGTACGCCTCGCCGAGGCCGGCCCGCCGGGCGGTGCTCAGCCGGTGCCCGCGGGCCAGCACCTGGGCGTAGCAGGCCGCTGCCTGCCGGTGCGCGCCAACCCGGGTGGCCTCCCGCGCCGCCGCCTGGCCATGCTTGATGACGGCGTCGTCGTCGCCCGCCCCGACCGCGTGGTGCAGCGCCCGGAACGGATCGCAGTCCGGACCGGTGAGCAGCGCGCACAGCACGTCCGCGTTCAGTTCCAGCCGGACGCTGACCGGCAGCGATTCGGTCACCGCCCGGCGGGCGAGCTCGTGCCGGAAGGCCACCACGTCACCGCGTACCTCCACCACGCCGGCCCGTTCGGCCTCGGCGACCGGCGCCAGGTCGCCGACCAGCACGCGGAGCAGGTCGATCTCGGCGCCGGACGGTATGACCGCCAGCCGGTCCAGGGCCGCCTGCGCGGCCGGGCTCAGCGTGCGCACCCGGGCCAGCACCGCGTCGACGACGGTCGGCGGCACGACGTCACCCGGGTTGGCCAGCACCTCGCTGACGAAGAACGGGTTGCCGCTGGTGAGCCGGAACAGCTCGGCGGGATCAAGGTTCGTCGAGGCGGCCAGGTCGCGGACCGCGTCCGCGGTGAACGGGGCCAGCCGCAGCCGGGTGGCGGCCGGGCCGGCCAGCGCGCCGAGCACGCCACGCAGCGGGTGGTCCCGGGCCAGGGCGTCGTCGCGGTAGGTCAGCAGCAGCACCGCGGGCAGGTGCTGCACCCGGGTGCCGATGTAGCGCAGCACGTC
>Ga0335076_10006618_pt1 | contig 11686 bp, 13 predicted proteins | sample Lox_Sample_25_FD_206717 | JGI IMG/M metagenome (GOLD analysis project Ga0335076, IMG submission 206717) | Soil microbial communities from Loxahatchee National Wildlife Refuge, Florida, United States - Lox_Sample_2.5 | ecosystem: Environmental > Terrestrial > Soil > Wetlands | place: USA... | reverse complement strand
GTGGGGCGCGGCGCTGCGCGAGGCGTTCGGCGAATACCGCGCGCCGACCGGCGTCGCCCGCAGCGGCGTTTCGCCGGCCGGCAGCAACAGCCTGGCCGAACTGCGCGAGCGCGTCGACGACCTCTCCGTCCGCCTCGGCCGCCGTCTCACCATGGTCGTCGGCAAGCCGGGACTCGACGGCCACTCGAACGGCGCCGAGCAGATCGCCGTGCGCGCCCGCGACTGCGGCATCGCCGTCATCTACGACGGCATCCGCCTGACGCCGGCGCAGATCGTCGACGCCGCCCTCAAGGACGGCGCCCATGTCGTCGGGCTCTCCATCCTCTCGGGCTCGCACGTCGTGCTGGTGGAGGAGGTGCTCGAGCGGCTGCGCCAGCAGGGCGCCGGCCACGTCCCCGTTGTCGTCGGCGGCATCATCCCGTCCGAGGACGAGCGCCGCCTGCTCGACGCCGGCGTCGCCCGCATCTACACGCCGAAGGACTTCGACCTCACGCGCATCATGGGCGACATCGTCGACGTCGTCGGCAGCCGGAACGAGGCGGCGTAGCCGGACTCGTTAAAATGGACATCGCCTCCGACGTCACCACGATCGCTCATGTCATCCAGCTGTCGATCGCGCCCGTCTTCCTGCTGACGGCCGTCGGCGCCATGCTCGGCGTCCTCTCGAACCGGCTGTCGCGGGCGGTCGATCGGGCGCGGGCGCTCGAGGCTCGTTGCCAGGGCGCGACCGGCGATGACCTGGCGATCATGCGCCGGCAGCTGACGGTTCTCAGCCGGCGCATTCACTGGATCTACAGGGCGATGGTGCTGTGCGCGGTCTGCGCGCTCCTCATCTGCAGCGTCATCGTGACCGCCTTCGCGAGCACGCTCGCCGGCAAGGTGCTGGCCGTGCCGATCGCGATCCTGTTCGTCTGCGCCATGCTGGCCTTCATCGGAGCCCTGCTGCTCTTCCTGCGCGAGGTCCACCTCGCCATCACCACGCTCCGCATCGGCCCGCCGTAGGGGCGACCGGCAGGTCGCCCGTGCCAGGACGAGTTCGGGTTTGACGAGGTGAATCACGGTCCGGCAGAGAGGCGGGCGACCTGCCGGTCGCCCCTACAGGATCGGCGAACGCTACGCCGCCGCGTTGGCGTAGTTGGCGTAGCACTGCCCGAACACACGCCCCCAGCCCTTGTCGTAGCTGTCGCGCTTGGTCAGGGCCGCCTCGCCGAGGGCCTCCCAGCCGGAATGGACGAGCTCGACGTGCGTGCCGCCGGCGGCGGGCGTGAACGTGACGGCGACGCGCTGCAGCGTCTCTCCGGGCGCGCGCTTGACCTCCCAGGTGAAGACGAGCCGGCGCGGCGGGTCCCACTGCTCGATCCGGCCCCAGACGCACTCGGCGCCGGCGCCGCTGCGCTCGTACAGCCGGCCGCCGACGCGGCCCTCGATGACGCAGGTCTGCGGGTCGTCGCCGATATGGTGCGTCGCCAGCGGCCACCACGCCGTGAGATCCTCGGTGAAGCGCTTGAACGCCGTGGCCGGCGGGCAGCGCACCGTGACGGTCTTCACCACCGGCGGCACGGCAAAGGAGATCACCTTGCTCGTCTCGTTCATCGTTTCCTGCCCTTCCGTTCGCCGACTGCCTCCGCGAATTTGCCGAGCGCCGCCTGCCACATCTGGTCGACATAGGCGCGCAGCTCGCCCAGGGCCTTGGCGTCGGCGCTGTAGATGCGATGCGTTCCCTGCCGCTCCTCCTGCACCAGGCCCGCCTCGCGCAGCACCTTCAGGTGCTGCGAGACGGCCGGGCGGCTGATCGGCAGGCCCTGGGCGATCTCGCCGACCGAGCGCGGCGCCTTGACGATGCGCTCGAACACCGCGCGCCGCGTCGGATCGGAGAGGGCGGCCAGGGCTGATTTGTAAGCCATAACTTATATTAGTGAGCGCTTACGGATGTGTCAATGGCGCGGCGCGCCGGCAGGGGGCGAAAGCGCCTAGCCGGCATGGCCTCCGATTGACTATGATAGTCTTCGCGGATGCCCCCCGGGCCGGATCCTGGAATGACCTCGAAGCCGATCATCGAAGTGCTGGAAGAGACGTTCGAGCAGTGCCGCGACATGGACGCGTCGCTGAACGAGCGGCTGCAGACCTTTGCCGGCCAGGTGCGGGTCGTGAGCCCGCCTTTTGCCGAGGCTGTCGACCGGCTGGTGGCGCGGCTGCAGCGGGCCGATGCCGGGGCAACGGCGCCCATGCCGGGCGATCAACTGCCGCCGTTCCTGCTGCCCGACAGCGGCGGGCGCCTGGTCGGGCTCGAGGAATTGCTCGCGCGCGGGCCGGTCGCCGTGGTCTTTCATCGCGGCCACTGGTGTCCCTACTGCCGCATCAACACCAACGCGCTGGCGCGGGCGCACCGGGACATCCAGGAGGCCGGCGGCCAGATCGTCGCGATCATGCCCGATCGCGAGCAGTTCACGTCGAAGCTGCAGTCCGCGGCAGAGACGCCGTTCCCGATCCTGACCGACGTCGACAACGGCTATGCGCTCTCGCTCAACCTGGCGATCTGGGTCGGCGCGGAGATGGAGGGCATGATGGCGGCGGCCGGCGTCGATCTCCCGGCCTACCAGGGGAACGATTCCTGGATCCTGCCGATTCCCGCGACCTTCGTGGTCGGCGCGGACGGGCGCATCCGGGCCCGGTTCGTGGACCCCGACTACCGCCGGCGCATGGCAATCGACGACTTGCTGAAGGCCCTCAGGGCCGCGCGTTGAGCGACCGCGGCCAGTCGGCGGCGCGCAGCAGGTTCAACAGCGTTGCCGCCGCGGTGGACCGCCGGCGGCCGGCGACGCCGTAGAGGGCGACCGTCCGACTGACATCCAGACCATTCAAGGGAACGCGGCGCATGTGCTCCGAGGGGGTCGTGCTGCCGGGAAGGATGGCAATGCCGACGCCGGCCTCGAGCAGGTCGACCAGATCGCGGTGCGTCGTCGCCTGATGGGCGCCCGCGATTGTGACTCCATAGTCGCCCAGCGAAGCCGATATGCGCGCCGCCATCTCGCAACCCGCCAGGAACAGGAATCGCTCGCCCGCCAGCTGCGCCGGCTCCACGGCATTGCGTCCCGCCAGCCGGTGCTCGCGATGCGCGAAAAGCGCATAGGGTTCGCTGAAGAGCGGCCAGCGGTCCAGCCGCTCCGGCGGCGCCTCGAGCGGGCCGGCGACGGCGAGCTCGGCCTCGCCCTTCTTCAGGAAATCGGCAATCTCCGCTGTCGTGCCGCGGCTCACGCGCAGCGGCGTTTCCGGATAGGCCCGCGAGACCTCCGCCAGCGCCGCGGCGACGAGCGCCAGGTCGATGCTGTTCTCGACTGCAAGGCCGAGCGGCGTCGCCTCGCCCTTCCGGGCGGCGTCGGCGACCGACTGGGCCGCCAGGGCGCTCTCATAGCATTGCTGCATCAGCGGCAGCATGCGCTGGCCGAGCTCGGTCAGGTGCGATTGGCCCCGCTCGCGCCGCAGCAGCTCGCCGCCGAGCTCTCCCTCGAGCATCTGGATGGCGCGGGTCAGGGAGGGCTGCGAGACGTTGCACTCCTCGGCCGCGCGCGTGAAGTTCAGCGTGCGCGACACCGCCAGGAAATAGCGGATCTGGTGCATCTCCATTGCAGCGATTTCCCCGACACGCAACGATCGCAGCGACCGCCGGTTGATCTAACCTGAAAGCGCTCGCCAGTTCAAACCGGCCGGTCCGCTCCAAGGATGAAGCCATGCGCCAGCTCTATCTCGACGATCTCGATACGCCGCTCTGCTACCACGACCTTCCCGGCCGCCTGCCGGCGCGCGTCTTCCTGCACGGCCTCGGCTGCGCGTCATCGGCCGATTTCGCCGATATCGCCGCGCATCCGCGGCTGCGCGATCATCGCAGCCTCCTGGTCGATCTTCTCGGCTTCGGCTTCAGCGGCCGGCCGGCGTCATTCGGCTACAGCCTGGTCGATCACGCCGACATAGCCGCCCGCCTGCTCGACCATCTGAGGCTGACAGGCAGCGACGTCGTCGGCCACAGCATGGGCGGGTCGATCGCCGCCGTCCTGGCGGACCGGCGTCCCGATCTCGTCGGCCGCCTCGTCGTGGCCGAAGGCAATCTCGATCCCGGCGGCGGCAGCCTGAGCCGGCCGATCGCCGCCCAGGCGGAGGCCGATTACGTGGCCGGCGGCCATGCGACGGTCATGGCCGCGGTGGCGAGCTTCGGCCGCAACCGCAACGGGCCGGCGGCCTTCTCCACCCGCTTCCAGGTGGCGGCCCCCGTGGCGGTCCATCGCAGCGCGCGGTCGCTCCTGGCGATGCCGACGCCCACGGTGCGCGAGATCCTGGCGCGGCTCTCGATACCCCGCACCTATCTCTATGGCGATCGCGGCGAACCCGGCGCCGATCTGCCGGGCCTCGCCATCGCCGGCGTGGCGCTCGTCGTCATTCCCGACGCCGGGCACGACCTGATGAGCGACAACCCCGATGCCTTCGCCGCCGCCGTCGCGACGGCGTTCGGCAGCTAGCCTCAGTTCGTCGCACCGACGGTGATGCCCGGCAGCGCCGTCGTCTGCTCGATCTTGACCGCCTGCAGCGCCGTGGGATCGAGGCCGAGGGCGAGTAGGATCGTCGGCGCGATCTGCGTCGTGTGCACGGCTGCGTCGCTCTCACTGCTGGTGAACCCGCTGTAGGACACGAGAATCGGCACATGCGTGTCGTCGCTGTTGAAGCCGCCATGCTCCGCGATCTTGGTGGCGCTAGGCTTCGTGTAGACGACGCCGGTCTGCCCCTGCACGATGAGGTCGGGCACGCGCGAGTCGGTGGCGGCATCGGCATACCAGGCGCGCAGCTTGTCCGGGCCGTAGATGTCCTCGATGACCGCGGCGTCCTTGCTGGTGCCGAGCTTCTGCAGCACGTCGGCCGTGCGGGCCTGGTCGCTCAGCCAGATCAGCGACGCGGTGTCCTGCGTCACCTGCGCCGGCAGCCCCGCCTTGATCGCATCGACGAGGTCGGGGATCGTCTTCTTGTCGACGATTCGCTTCGCGGCCGGGTCGATCGGCGACTGGCCGTGCTTGGCGCTCACGATGATGAGCGTCTTGTCGAGCAGGCCCTTGGCGGATAGCTCGGCGACCAGCTTCCCGATCGAGGCATCGGTGTGGGCGATCGCGTCGGCGAGGCCGGGGCTCGGCGTGCCGGCGGCGTCGAGATAGCCGTTCTGCGGCAGCTTCTGGGCGACGCTGACGGCCTGGAAATTCATGCCGAAGAGCGCGGGCACCGCCGCCGCCGTCTGTCCCGTGTGGTCGAGCCCGTCGATCTGGTGCAGCAGCGCCGCGACCTTGCCGTCGTCATAGGCCTCGGTGGCATCGACCTTGTCGGTGATGCCGTTGGCGTTGATCTCCGGCGTGAAGAGGTCGTCGACGCCCGCGCCCGACGGCCCGTTGACGAGGTCATAGGCCGGGTGCTTGTCGGCCCAGGCGGTGCGCCCGCCGGCGGCCTTCACTACCTCGAAGATCGTGTTCACCCGCAGGAACTGGTGCGGATAGACCGGCTTGCAGCCGTTGGCCGGGTCGAGCGGCAGCGCCGCCGGATTGATGCCGCCGCCGGCATCGAGGGCATCCGGGTTCTTGTCGATCGTCTCGTCATAGACGACCTCGGTGCCCTTGCTGGCGCAGTTGGATCCCGGCGGCGACAGCGTACGGTCGTAGCTGTCATCATAGTAGACGCCGGTCGATTTCGGCGTCCCGCCGGTCACCATGGCGAGGAGCCCGGGGAACGAATCCGACGGCATCGCCGACGCGGCATTCGTGTAGTGCTCGCCATGCGCGGCCAGCGTTGCCAGCGGCGATTGCGGATTGGCCGCGACATAGCGCGCCAGATCGCCCTCATGCATCCCGTCGATGCTGAGCAGCAGCACATGCTGGACCGCCTTCGGCGGCAGCGCCAAGTTGCCGGCCATGGCGGCGCCGGCCGCGGTCAGAGCCGCGACGGAGACGAATCCCAGCAGCAGCGGACGAATGCGTCGCATCGATGGTGCTCCCCTGTTCGAGATGGGCGTGCGCCCGGCGATGCGATTCTGCAGGGCATCCATTGCAGGCAGATGACGGCACCTGCGACGAGTTGTCATCAGAAGTTCGGCTAGCGTGCGGGAAACACACTCTGGCGGTTCTCTGTTGCGATCCGATCCGCCATACTGCCGGTGTGTCAACCAAGCCAACTATCCGGGTCACATTCGCAGAGCATATCCCGCAGCAGAGGATTGCAGGGATGGTCTCCAGCATGGCGGCATATGGCAGTGTGCTTCCAGAGTCGTCCGACCGCGCCTTCGTGGTTGAGATGTTCAGAGCTTCCCACGCGTCGGGACTGCGCCAGCTGCTCACTCAATGGGACCTATACGGCTTCATAAAATGGTCGGAGCGTTGAATACGATGCATGACGTGAGGCGCACGATCGTCGGAGCAGCATTTGTGGCAATGCTGCTACCAAGCTCTGCGAAGGCGGGCGATGATATTTTTGGTCTCGGTTTCGAACTGTTCGAGGTGTGCGATGTCAGGGCTCATGCCCCCATCAGCGACAAGTGCTACGGGCTGGTCGGCGCAGTCGCGGAGATCGTGATGATCAACCAAGCCATGCCGGAAGCCCAGAGGATCGGCCCTGCCACCTGCATTCCACACGGAACCAAGGTGCCAGACATCATTGAAGCCATACGACCCAAGCTGCGCTCGGTTTTCATGTGCGGCGGGCTTTGCACCAATACTTCGTGGGTCATCTCCGCGCTGGCAGCGGTCTATCCTTGCAAGACATAGGGCCCCTTCGGGCCTCATGCGTAGACATTCATCTGGACGTATTCATTAGGTGCGTCTCTCCACCGACTCATGTAAGACCTTATTACATGAGCTGGTCAGGCGACGATCGGGGCGGCAAGCGCGGGTACCATCATGGCGACCTCAAGGAGGCGCTGATCCGGGCCGCGCTCGAGCTGATCAAGCGCCATGGGCCGGCCGGGTTCACGTTCGCGGAAGCCGCGCGCTCGGCAGGCGTCAGTTCGGCGGCGCCGTACCGGCATTTCCGCGACCGCGACGCCCTGATGGTCGACGTGGCGCGGCGCGGCTTCGAGCGTTTCGCCGAGGCGCTCGACGCCGCCTGGAACAAGGGCTCGCCCGATGCGCTCACCGCCTTCGAGAAGCTCGGCCGCGCCTATCTCGCCTTCGCGCGCGACGAGGCCGCCTACTACTCCGCGATGTTCGAATCCGGATTGGCGATCGATGCCGATGCCGGCCTGCAGCAGGCGGCCGAGCACGCCTTCGGCATCCTGCGCAAGGCGGCGGAGGCGGTCTGCGCGCTGCTGCCGGCCGGGAGCCGGCCACCGGCGCTGATGATGAGCCTGCATATCTGGGCGCTCTCGCACGGCATCGCCTCGCTCTTCGGCCGTGCCGACGCCGGCCGCCGCAAGCTGCCGATGTCGCCGGAGGACCTCCTCGAGGCCGGCGTGCTCGTCTATCTCAGGGGCCTCGGTCTCGCCGGCGGCCGCCGCTGAGGCGCGCTTGTCGGGCGAAAGGGGAGCCGATATTCTAGTATATCGGTTCGCTGCGTAGCGCCCGAGACGCCCGAAGAAGACCACCAGCCCGGAGGAAACCAGATGCTTCGCACCACAGCCGTCGCGGCGCTCGCCGCCTGTTCCGTCGTGCTCGCCGCGGGGGCGGCCAGCGCCGACACCAAGGACATGAAGATTGCCTTCTCCAACAACTACGCCGGCAATTCCTGGCGCCAGGCGATGCTGAAGAGCTACGACATCGTCACCAAGAAAGCCGTCGGCGACGGCATCGTCGCCGCGGCCGACGTGTTCACGACCGCCGACAAGGAAGTGCCGACCCAGGCGGCGCAGATCCAGAACCTGATCCTCCAGGGCTACAACGCGATCGTCATCAACGCGTCCTCGCCCGACGCCCTCAACGGCGCCATCAAGCAAGCCTGCGACGCCGGCATCGTCGTCGTGTCGTTCGACGGCATCGTCACCGAGCCCTGCGCCTGGCGTGTCGTCGTCGACTTCAAGGACATGGGCAAGCAGGAAGTCGAGCAGATGGCGAAGTTCCAGCCCAAGGGCGGGAACCTGCTGGAGATCCGCGGCCTCGCCGGCACGTCGATCGACGAGGCGATCCACAACGGCATCCTCGACGGCGTCGCCGCGCATCCGGAGTTCAAGATCGTCGCGTCCGTGACCGGCGACTGGGACCAGACGACGGCGCAGAAGGCCGTGGCCACGGTGATTCCGTCGATGCCCGATATCGTCGGCGTCGTCGACCAGGGCGGCGACGGCTACGGCGCCGCGCAGGCGCTGGCCGCGGCCGGCAAGCCGCGCCCGACCATCATCATGGGCAACCGGCAGGACGAGCTGCAGTGGTGGAAGGAGCAGAAGGCGAAGGACGGCTACACGACCTGGTCCGCCTCGATCGCGCCCGGCGTCTCGACGCTCGCCTTCTGGGTCGCGCAGCAGATCCTCGACGGCCACAAGGACGTGCCGCACGACCTGCTCGTGCCCTATCTCGCCTTCACGCAGGACGATTTCGAGGCGGCCCTGCCGAACATCGAGAAGGGCAGCGTCGCCAGCCACGAGTACACGCAGGACGACGCCGTCGCGGCGATCAAGGCCAACATGAAGTAGATTGCCTCGGGCGTTTCGCGCCTGCATCATCCGCGCCGGGTGAGCAATACCGGCGATGGCTGAGGCAGGCGACACCATCATCGTCAAACTGGACGGCGTCGAAAAGCATTTCGGCGCCGTCCGCGCGCTTGACGGTGTGGATTTCGCCGTTGCCGCCGGCGAATGCGTCGGCCTCGTCGGCCACAACGGCGCCGGCAAGTCGACCTTGATGCACGTGCTCGCCGGCACGCTCACGCCCGATGCCGGCAGCATCGCCATCGGCGGCGCCCGGCAGAACGGCTACGCTGTCGTGCTCGCCCAGCGCCTCGGCATCCGCTGCGTGTTCCAGGAACTCTCGCTCTGCCCCAACCTGACGGTGGCGGAGAACGCGCGCATCAACCACGCGTCGCTCAAGGGCGTCGGCTGGCGCCGCCGCGCCGGCGACCTCATCCTCGCCAAGCTCGACGAGATCTTTCCCGGCCACGGCATCGGTCCGTCCGACGTCGTGCGCGACCTGCCGATCGGCAAGCGCCAGATGGTCGAGGTGGCGCGCGCCTTCACGGTCACCGTCGATCCGCTGCGGCTCGTCATCCTGGACGAGCCGACCTCGTCGCTCGACACGCAGACGGCCGGCCAGCTGCTCGCCTTCGTCCGCCGCGTCGTCGCCGGCGGCGCGAGCTGCATTCTCATCTCGCACCTTCTCGGGGAAATCCTCGACCATTCCGACCGCATCGTCGTCATGCGCGACGGCAAGATGGTCGCCGCCGGCAAGGCCGCCGCCTTCGATCGCGACAAGCTGGTCACCGCGATGGGCGCCGCCGGCAAGCAGGCGCACGCGGCCGCCGAGCGGACAGCACGGCGCGACACGGCCGCACCGGTCCGCATCCGCGCCCGGCCGGAGCGGCAGGCGGATGGGGCCGAGCTCGTCGCCCACGAAGGTGAGATCGTCGGCCTCGCCGGCCTCTCAGGCCACGGCCAGACTGAGCTGTTGCTAGCAATCTTCAACGGCGCTGCGCGGCGCCGCGGCGGCATCGAGGTGACGGCGCCGGTCGCCCTCGTGGCCGGCGACCGCCAGGCCGACGGCATCTTCCCGCTCTGGTCGATCGGCGAGAACATCGGCATCCGTTCGCTCGGGCGCCTGCGCAAGGGCTTGCTGATCTCGCGCGCCGGCGAGGACGCGTTTGCGCGGACCTGGCAGCAGAAGATCAACATCCGCACGCCCGACGTCCGCAACAACATCCTGTCGCTCTCGGGCGGCAACCAGCAGAAGGCGCTCTTCGCCCGCGCGCTCGGTTCCGACGCCCGCATCGTCCTGATGGACGATCCGATGCGCGGCGTCGATATCGGCACCAAGCGCGAGGTCTACGACCTGATCCGCGCCGAGGCCCGCGGCGGGCGCACCTTCCTCTGGTACACGACCGAGACCGACGAATTGGAGAACTGCGACCACGTCTATGTCTTCCGCAACGGCCGCATCGTCGCCGACCTCCGCCGCGACGAGCTGTCGGAAGAGAAGGTGATCCAGTCGTCCTTCCAGGCGGCCGGCTGACGCATGACGGCGGTGCCCACGACCGGCAGCGGCCGGCTGCCGATGATGACGGGGATGCATCCCCGCCGCCTGCTGCGGGCGCTGCTGCCGGCCCTGTCGCTGACGCTCATCCTGATCGGCATCGCCTGGCTCAACCCGCGCGCCATCAGCTATTTCGGCTTCAACCTGATGCTCAACCTGGCGATCCCCATCGCGCTGGCGACGATCGCCCAGATGTTCGTCATCACCGGCAACGACCTCGACCTCTCGATCGGGACGTTCGTGGGCTTCGTCGGCTGCGTCACCGCGACCTGGCTGCGCGACGAGCCGCTGTTCGGGGCGCTGGTGCTGATCGGCGCGATCGGCGTCTATGCGGCGCTCGGCGCCCTCATTTATCTGCGTAACCTGCCGTCGATCGTGGTGACGCTCGGCATGAGCTTCGTCTGGCAGGGTCTCGCCATCCTGCTGCTGCCGAAGCCCGGCGGTCGCGCGCCCGACTGGCTGCTGCACTTCATGGGCATCAAGCCGCCCTGGGTGCCGTTCCCGATCATCGCCGCCGTGGTCATCGCCGTCGTCGCCCATGTCGGGCTGATGCGGACCTCCTACGGTGCCGTATTGCGCGGCGCCGGCGGCAATCCCGTCGCGATAAGCCGCGCCGGCTGGTCGCTGCTGAAGGCGAAGGTGAGCATGTTCGCACTCGCCGGCACCTTCGGCGTGCTGTCGGGCCTGGCGCTCATCGGCATCACGACGTCGGCCGACGCCAACATCGGCAACGGCTACACGCTGCTGTCGATCGCCGGCGTCATCCTCGGCGGCGGCGAGTTCGTCGGCGGGCGCGTGTCGCCGATCGGCGCGGTCATCGGCGCGTTGACCCTGGCGCTCGCGGCGTCGCCGCTCCTCACCTTCATGCATATCCCGCCCGACTGGCAGGTCGGCGCCAACGGCGCCATCCTGATCATCGTGCTGGCCGCGCGCGCCCTCATCAGCCGCCGGGAAGGGTGATCATGACTCTGGCGCGCACTCTCGCCGGCAAGCCCTGGCTGTGGTCGTTCGTCGGGGCACTCGCCGTCTGGCTCGCCGCCATCAGCTTCACCGGCGGCTACGGCGCCGGCGGGATGCTCACGGCGGCGCTCTCGCTCGCCGTCTTCATGGTGATCGTCGGCGTCGGCCAGATGTTCGTCATCACGCTCGGGCCCGGCAATGTCGACCTGTCGCTGCCGGCCAACATCGGGCTCGCCAGCGCCGTCGCCATGAAGGTGATGAACGGCGATGATTCGCTAGTGGCCGTCGGCGTTGCCGCCGCCCTGGCCACGGGCATGGCGATCGGCGCCGCCAACTACCTCCTGATCTGGGCGCTGCGCATACCGCCGATCATCGCCACGCTGTCGGCGAGCTTCATCATCCAGTCGATCGACATCAGCTACGGCCGCGGCCTGCAGATCAAGCCGCCGCCGGGCTTCGCCGATTTCACCAACATCCAGATCCTTGGGATTCCGGTCCTTGCTATCCTGACGGTCTTGTTTACGGTCGCCGCC
>Ga0335076_10006614_pt1 | contig 11686 bp, 9 predicted proteins | sample Lox_Sample_25_FD_206717 | JGI IMG/M metagenome (GOLD analysis project Ga0335076, IMG submission 206717) | Soil microbial communities from Loxahatchee National Wildlife Refuge, Florida, United States - Lox_Sample_2.5 | ecosystem: Environmental > Terrestrial > Soil > Wetlands | place: USA: Florida... | reverse complement strand
ACGGCTGTCATCAGCTCCTGGTCTGCGCCGCGCTCACCAGCCAGACCTCCGCGGTGGGCGTCGACATCGCGGCGGACAAGAACCTGTCAAAGCAGATGCTCGCGGCAGCCGGCATCCCGGTACCCGCCGGCCTCGTCGCGTGGGACGCGGCCGAGGCGGCCGAGGCGGCGGACCGCCTGGGCGGCCATGTCGTGGTCAAGCCGCTCGGCGGGAACCACGGCTCGAACCTGACGATCGGCGTGCGGACCGCGGCACAGGCCGGCGCGGCGTACGCGAAGGCCGCGGTTTCCGCGGAGGCCGTGCTCGTCGAGCAGTTCCTGCCCGGCACGGACTACCGCGTGCTGGTGATCGACGGCCGGGTCGCCGCGGCCGCGCAGCTGCGGCCCGCGTCCGTCACCGGGGACGGCGAGCATACAATCGGCCAGCTGGTGGAGCTGGCAAACGCCGACCCGCGCCGGGGCGTCGGTCACTCGCGCGAGCTCACCAGGATCACGCTCGACGCCGATGCCATGCTGCACCTCGACGGCCTCGGCCTTGACGACCACTCGGTGCCTGCCGCCGGTCAGCAGGTGACGCTGCGCCGGAACGCGAACCTGTCCACCGGCGGCACCAGCCGTGACGTCACCGACCTCGTGCACCCCGAGGTCGCGGACATGTGCCGCCGCGCGGCAGCGGTCGCCGGCCTGGACATCTGCGGTATCGACCTGCGGCTGGCGGACATCTCACTGCCGCTGCGCGACCCGGCCGGGCACGGGCCGGCGCAGCCGGGAGGCGTACTCGAGCTGAATGCCTGCCCGGGACTGCGGATGCACCTGTCGCCCACCGAGGGCAGGCCGCGCGACGTCGCGAGTGCGGTGCTCGACAGCCTGTACCCGGCAGGAGCGCAGGCACGCGTGCCGGTCATCGCGGTGACCGGCACCAACGGCAAGACGACCACGGTGCGGATGATCGAGCACGTGCTGCGCCACAGCGGGCTGCGCGCCGGGATGTCCTGTACCGACGGCGTGCACATCGGCGGCCGCCTGGTGTACTCGGCGGACGCGTCCGGCCCGCGGTCGGCGGAGATGGTGCTCGACGATCCGGGCGTCGAGGCCGCCGTCCTGGAAACCGCGCGGGGCGGCATCATCCGGCGCGGCCTCGGTTACGACCGGGCCGACGTCGCGGTCGTCACTAACATCACCGCCGACCATCTCGGCGACGACGGCATCGACGACATGGACGAGCTGATCCACGTGAAGGCGCTGGTGGCCGAGGAGATAACCGACGGCGGCTCGGTGGTGCTCAACGCCGACGACCCCGCCGCCGCCTCGCTCGCCCGCCGGCCGGCGGTGCTTCGGCACGACCCGGTGGTCAGGCTCTTCGGCCTGGATCCCGCCGCCGCGGCACTGCGCGCGCACCGCCAGTCCGGCGGGCTGTGTTACGAGCTGTCCGACGGCCAGCTCACCGAGACCGAGCGCGGCGAGCGGCGGCCGATGCTGAGCGTGGCCGACCTGCCTGGCGCCTTCGGTGGCCAGGCCCGGCACGTGGTGGCCAACGCGCTGGCAGCCGTCGCCGCCTGCCGGGCGATCGGCGTCAGCGCCAAGGACATCCGCAGCGCGCTGCTGACCTTCACGCCCGAGGACGCCAATCCCGGCCGCGGCAACATCTACCGGGCCGGCGCCAGCCCGGTCGTCGTGGACTACGGCCACAACGCGGCGGCCCTGGCCACGGCCGGCCAGTTCGTCGCCGAGGTCTGGGGCGGCGAGCCGGTAGCGGCGCTGACGCTGCCCGGTGACCGGCGTGACGACCTGCTGAGCCAGACGGCCGAGGCCGTGGCCGCCCGCTTTTCGAAGGTCGTGCTGTACGAGGATGCCGACAAGCGGGGCCGGGAGCCGGGTGAGATGCTCACGCTGCTCGGCGACGCGCTGTGCCGGGCCAGGCCCGGCATCGAGTGTCAGGAAGCGGAGAACCCGGCAGACGCGCTGCGGGCGGCTCTTGCCATGGCCGGCGGCGCGCCCGTGCTGCTGGTGTACGAGAAGCTCGCGCTGGCGCACGACGCGCTGCTCGCGGTCGGGGCGCAGCCGTGGCCCGAGGCATCGCGCACCGGCTCGGCCGAGTCCGTCGTCGCGACGGCCGAGAACATGACGCACGAGCTGGCCAGCGCGATCGGCGCCGGGATCGCCACGGCGCCGCCCGCGCGCGGCGGCGTGGTCCTGGCCCGGGACGCCGGCCCGGCGGCGGTCGCCAGCCCGCGCCCCGGCCCGGCCTGCGACTGTGAGCCCCCGGCCGCGGCCGCGCTGCCGCGCGCGCCGGCCGGCGACGCGTCGGCCGACTACGGCCCGGCGTGCGGGTGCCGCCCGGCCGGGTCCTGATCCCGGCCGGCGGACGGCACCGGCGGCGCGGTCCACAGCGGCGTGACGTCACGGAACGGGTTCTCGCACGGCCGTCCGGCGGCGACGCGCACGACCGGGACGCCGCTGCCGGGCAGGCAGACCGTCATCGCTGACCGGGTGCCGTAGTCCCGCGTGTGGACGCACGGCGCGGAGATCTCCGCCGGCCAGGCGCGGCCGGTGTCGTCGGCGCGCGGCTCGGGCACGGCCGGCTGGTGGATGCGCAGGACCGCGTCGAGCGCCTGCTGCGTGCCTGCCGGTCCCTGGTCGGACTGCGCGGCCCGGCCGCGGCTGACCAGACGGCGCACCAGGTCCGCCTTGGCCGAGGGCGTGCGCAGCGGCGCGTTCTCCAGGATGTGAACGCCGGCGCCGAGCTCCTCGACCTCCGGCCCGGTGCCGCCGGCGAAGCCGACCGAGTACAGCGTGTGCCGGTCCGCCACGAGCATCCAGCACGGGTTGTACTGCACCGGCCGCAGCTCGCCGCGCAGCGCCGTGACCGCCGCGCCGGCCGTCTTGTACGCGGCGAAGGCCAGCGGCAGCTCGCCGCGTGACTTCTTGCTCGGGTCCCGGCCCGCCGCCGACGGCTGATTGGTCAGCCCGGCCACGACGCCGTGCTCGTTCACCGCGAGCCAGGTGCCGCCCGCCAGCTCGTCCCGCCCGCCGAGGATGCGCGGGCCAGCATCCCGGAGCACCGTCATCGCGACCGCGGGCCGGTCGAGTCGCTCGTCGCGGTTGGCCGCCATCATCAGCGGCGCGCCCGGCACCACCTGAAACAGCGCGATCAGCAAGCACACGTGCCGACGCTAGCCGACGGTGCCGGCTCGGCCGTGCCCGGCTGCGGGATCGCGGTCCGCACCAGCCGGGCACTGGCCGGCGTTTCAGGTCAGCACCCGGCGGACCCGCCAGGTCGCGACTCCCCCGAGGCCCGCGGCGAGCGCGAGCAGCGTCGCTGTCTCGATCCACTGGAGCGGCCAGAAGTTACGCGCTGGCTGGTACTCGAGCATCTGTGTGAGGTGCTGGCCGAAGATCCAGGCCTCGCACTGCGCCTGGCTGCCCTTCGCGCACACCGACGACGAGCCGGGCAGGTAGAAGGCGTTGCCCGCGGGCGTGACCGTGTAGTTCCTGGTGACCCACGCGCCAGGCAGGCGCGGCGTCCCCGGCTGATTGACGGCGATCGCCACCCCGCCCGAGCGCGTCACCAGCATGCTGTTCAGCCCCTCGAGCGTCACCGGCGCAGTGGCCCGATCCGGCGTCAGCAAGTGCGGCCGAACGAAGTTTGGCCAGAGGACCTGCAGCACCACGACCAGCCCGATCGTGATGGCCATCGCGGCGATGGTCCGGCGCACGAGGATCCCGGCGACGACGCCGGTCACGAACGCGAGCGCCGCCCACGCTGCCGGGGCAACGCCCTGGGCCATGAACATCGGCGTCGTGATCCGGGTGAACTGGCTGAGGTTGTCGGGGAACCCGCCGGCCGCGTTGATGGGTCCCGCCCACCAGCTGAACAGCAGGCTCACGACGCCGGCGGTCGCGATCGTGGCGAGCCCGACGACGCCTAGCTTCGCCGCCATCCACCGGGTCCTGGTCACGTCCTGGCTCCAGGCAAGCCGGTACGTGCCCGTCTCGAGCTCGCGGGCGACCAGCGGCGCGCCCCAGAAGGCGCCGGTGACCGCGGGCAGGGCGAGCAGGACGAGAATGCCGGTGAAGTAGAGCGCCGGGTACACCTGGTCGGCCTTCACCGCGTTGAAGAACGCCTGCGCCAGCGCAGGGCAGCCCGGCCGGCTGCCGCAGCCGGGCAGCCCGCTCGCGTCGTACAGGCGGGCCAGGTGCGGCCCGGTGTACCCGTAGGCGGCGGCCAGCACGACGATCGCGGCGGCGGCGGCGATCGCCTGAGCCCGGAACTGACGGAACGCGAGCCAGGTCATCGCGCAGCCTCCGCCCCGTTGCCAGCCGCCGACTGGTGGCAGGCGGCGTTGCCAGCCGCCGACTGGTGGCAGGCGGCGCTGCCGCCTGCCCGGCTCAGGTACGCCAGTACGAGGTCTTCCAGGTCCGGCGCTGGCACTGCCCAGGCCGGATGGCGGGCGACTGCAGCGGCCCTGACCAGCACAGTCGTCTGACCGAGGCCGCGCGCAGTGCTGATGATCTCCGCTTCGCCGGCCAGCGCGCGCACCTCCGCATCTGGCCCGGAGAACTTGTGATGGCCGGCCAGCAGCTCGGCCACCGGCCCGGCCACCTGGATCCGGGCCCCCACGAGCACGACCAGGTAGTCGCAGATTCGCTCCAGGTCAGACACGAGGTGCGAGGACATGACGACGGACATCCGGGTGCCCGCCGTCGCGTCGGCCAGCCGTTCGAGGAACTCGCGGCGCGCGAGCGGGTCGAGGCCCGCCACCGGCTCGTCAAGGATCAGCAACTCCGGCCGCCGGGCCAGGGCCATGGTGAGGGCCAGCTGGGCACGCTGGCCGCCCGACAGGCTCCCGGCCTTGTGCCGAGGATCCATCTTCAGCTCCCGGATGCGGTCCGCAGCCAGCTCCGGGTCCCAGCGTGCGTTCATGTGCCGGCCCATCCGCAGGTGGTCGGCGACCGAGAGCCCGGCGTACACGGGCGTCTCCTGGGCCACGAAGCCGACCTTCCGGAGCTGGCCGGCGCCCTGGCCAGGTGCGCCGCCGAGAACCCGGATGCGGCCGGCAGTGGGCCGCAGCATCCCGGTCGCGAGGTTCAGCAGGGTCGTCTTGCCTGCTCCGTTCGGCCCGACGAGGCCTGCAATGCACCCGGCCGGGATGTCGAGGGTGCAGTCCCGCAGCGCCCAGGTGGAGCCGTAAGCGCGGCCAAGATTGCTGGCCTCGATGGCGGCGCCGGTCCCGGCCGCGGCCGGGTCACGGCCGCCGGGCGAGCCGGGGAGGAGCCTGTTCATGGCGAGCCTCACTCTCAGGTGATATCGGAGGCCGGGCTATCCGGCGTTCGTCACGCTAGGTGAGCGCGCCGGGACCGGAACAGACGCCTGGGCGGCGTCTTGCCGGTGTACCTACGTACACCCGCCTTCCGGGGCGCAGCGCCACTGCACGGCCCCGGGCCAGCACGGGAGACTGGTGTCTAGCCCCTGCAGCGCGATCCAGAGGAGAACCGGATGAGCGGCACGGACAGCGCGCCGGCGCCGCGCGCCGCGCATAACGGCCTGCGAGCACATGTCCGCCGGTCTGCCGCGGGCTGCTGGCATGCCCTCGCGTTCTCCGGACTGCTGCTGCTCGGCCTCGGGCCGCTGCTCGCGGCGCTGCTGGTGCCCGTCGAGATCCAGCAGGTCGCCCTGTGGCTGGCGGGCACGCACCCCGCGGGCCCGGTTCTGACCCAGGGAACCGGCGCGATGCCCGCCGTCCTAATCCTGTGCACCGTGGTGTACCTGCGCTGGCTGGCGGACACGACCAGGCGGCTCGCGGGCCGCTGGTGCGGCGTGCATATCGCCCGTCCGTACCGGCCCGCACCGCGGCAACCCGGCATCCGGCGCCGGGTCAGCTGGCTGGTGACCGACCCGGCCACCTGGCGTGACCTGCTGTGGGTCGCGGTGAACGCCGTCGCTGGCACAGTTATCGTCCTGGTCCCGGCGGCGATGGTGGTGTACGGGCTGACCTTCGCGCTGCTGCCTGCCCTGGGCGTGCCGGCCTGGAATCTGCCGTACGTCGGCATGGCGGTTATCCGGGGTGCGGGCGGCATCCCGCTCGGCCTGGCCCTGATCGCCGCGGGACTCTGGGCCGCCCCGCGGGTACTGCCCGGCTACTGCTTGCTGGGCCGCCGGGTACTCGGGCCTACCCGCAGGAGCCAGCTCTCGGTCCAGCTCGAGCACCTGGCCAGGACCAGGTCTGACACCGTCGGCGCGGGCGCGGCGGAAATGCGCAGAATAGAGCGGGACCTGCACGACGGCGCTCAGGCCAGGCTCGTGGCGATGGGCATGACGCTAGACGCCATCGGGCAGCACCTGGACACGAACCCAGCGGCCGCCAGGGCGCTGCTGGCTGATGCGAAGGCATCCTCGGTCCGGGCACTCTCGGAGCTGCGGGACCTGGTCCGCGGTATCCACCCGCCGGTGCTGGCCGACCGGGGGCTGGCCGAGGCGACGCGGGCACTGGCCCTGGACTGCCCGCTGCGCGTGCACGCCTCGTCCGAGCTCGACGGCCGCCCGCCGGCGCCGGTGGAGTCAGCTGCGTACTTCGCCGTCAGTGAGCTGCTCACCAACGCGTCAAAGCACGCCGGCGCCCGCGAGGCCTGGATCGAGCTCCGGCACGAGGCCGGGCACCTGCGGATCAGCGTCGGCGACGACGGCCGCGGCGGGGCGGATCCGGCCGGCGGCACCGGTCTGCGCGGCATCGAGCGGCGCCTCGCCGCCTTCGACGGCGTGCTGGCCGTTTCCAGCCCGGATGGCGGCCCGACCGTCGTCAGCCTGGAGATACCGTGCGCGTTGTCATAGCCGAGGATCTCTTCCTGCTGCGGGACGGCCTAACCCGGCTGCTGACGGCCCACGGCTTCGACGTCACCGCCGCGGTGGAGACCGGCGACGACCTGCTCGCCGCAGTACTCGGCGCGAAGCCAGACGTCGCCATCGTCGATGTCCGGCTGCCGCCGACGTTCACCGACGAGGGCCTGCGGGCCGCGCTCGCCGCCCGCCGCGAGCTGCCCGGTCTCCCGGTGCTGGTGCTTTCCCAGTACGTCGAGCAGCTCTATGCCCGCGAGCTGCTTGCCGACGGCAGCGGGGGTATCGGCTACCTCCTCAAGGACCGCGTCCTGGACAGCACCGAGTTCGCCGACGCGGTCCGGCGGGTCGCTGCCGGCGGCACCGCGCTGGACCCCGAGGTCGTGGCCCGGCTCCTGGCGAGCAACACCGGGAACGGCGCCATTTCCGCGCTGAGCCCCCGCGAGCGTGAGGTTCTGAGCCTGATGGCAGAGGGCCGGTCGAACTCGGCCATCGCGCAGCGGCTGGTCATCACCGAGCGCGCGGTGGCAAAGCACACCGCGTCGATCTTCCTCCGGCTCGGCCTGCAGCCCTCCGACGACGACAACCGCAGGGTGCTCGCGGTCATCGCCTACCTCGGCCGCTGACCGGGCCCTCGCTCTGTTACTCCGACCGACGTACTACGCTTGACGTAGTATGCGCGACGTACTATCGTCCCGTGTAGTACTCATCGCCCGGGAGGGGGCAAGCTGACGTGAGCGACGACCGCGGCCGGTGGGCCGACCCCTCGTTGCTGGTGCTGGCCAGCCTGGCGGACGGCCCCAAGCACGGCTACGCGATCACCAGGGACGTGGCGGCCCAGCTGGGCGTCCAGATGGGCCCCGGCACCCTCTACGGGGCGATCGCCAGGCTGGAGGAGCGCGGCCTCATCGAGGCGCTGCCGCAGCAGGAGCGCCGCCGGCCATACAAGATCACCGCGGCCGGGGCCGCCGAGCTGGCGACCGCGGCGGCCCGGATGCGGGCGGTGGCCGACCTCGGGCTGAGCCGGCTCGCCGGCGGGCGGGCGGCGACAGCATGACCGCATCCGACCCGCTGCTGGTCCGGGCCGTCCTGAGCCTGTATCCGCGGTCCTGGCGGGACCGTTACCAGGACGAGTTCGCCGGCCTGCTGACCGACCTGCTGGCCTGCTCGCCGCGCCGGGCCAGGATGCGGCTGATCCTGAACGCCGCGTTCGGCGCGGCGGATGCCCACCTCAACCTCGGCGGAGGAAAGGCAGTGACCGACCGTATCCGCAGTTCCATCGGCGTCATGATCTGCGCCCTGGTCGTCTTCGCCATCGCCGGCGCGGGCTTCCAGAAGATGACCGAGGACCCGGCGTTCACCGCTGCGGCCAGCCAGCACCCGTCCGTCGGCACGTCGTTCAGCGTGCTGCGCGGCGCCGCGGTGGCGGCGGGGATCATCGTCGTACTCGCGGCCATCCCGCTGATCTGGACCGTCATCCGGCAGGCCGTTCGCAGCCGGCGGCCGATCCTGTTCCTGTGGCTCGCGCTGCCCCCGGCGGCGATCGCCGCGTGGATCGGAGTCGTGAAGCTCATCATGGCGCTGTCCCCGCGCCCGCGGGCCCACGCCACCACCAGCGGCGCCGAGATCGCGATCGTGATCGTGCTCGGGACCGCGGTCGCGGCGCTGTGCGCCTGGTCGACGCTGCGGGCACTGCGAGCGACGGAGCTGCCTGCCCGGCTGCTGCGGGCCGAGGTAATGCCGATGATCGCCGTCGTCGCGTGCATGGCGGCGGTGACGATCATGGACCTGAGCTGGGGTCTCGCGGTGCGGGCGAGCGATGCCCCGCTGTTCCACAGCAGTAACGGCGGCCTGCTCGCCACGTCGCTGCCGCCGAGCTGGCTCATCGGCCTGATCGTGCTGTCCGGAGCGACCGTCGTCGCCGCCCGTGCGACCGCACGGGCGGCGAGTCAGCTCCGCTAGTCAGGCGTCGCGCAGCCGGAACGACAGGCCGCCGGCGAGCAGGGCGGCCGCGGCCCAGAGCGCGAGCACTCCGAGACCGGCCCACGGGGTGATCGCCAGGCTCCGCAGCCCGGTTGTGTCCATGATCGCCTGTCCGGCGATGGTCGGCGTCCAGCGCTCGAGCCGGTGCTGCCAGTGCTCGTTCCCGACGAACGCCAGGACGATCGGGAACAGGTAGAGCAGCGCCAGGGCCACCCCGATCGACACTGCCGAGTCCCGTACCAGCACGGCAACGCCGAGGCTCATCAGCGCTATCAGCGCCAGGTAGAGCACCGACCCGCACGTCGCGCGCAGCGCCGGCCCGTAGTCCAGCCAGACCGGATGGAAGCCGCGCGCGGCGGTGAAGCCGTGACCCGGCAGGATCAGGTGCCCGGCGAGCACCGACCCGGAGGCCGCCACCGCGCCGGCCACGAGCACGAGCGCGGCCAGCAGGATCGCCTTGGCCGCGAGCACCGCCTCCCGCCCGGGCATCGCCGCGAGCGTGACGCGGATCATGCCGGAGCTGTACTCGTTGCTGATCAGCAGCACCGCGAGGATCGCGACGACAGCCTGCCCGAACTGAACCCCGGTGAGGCTGAGCTTGGTGGTGTCGACCGGGCAGCTCATCTGCGCCGGGCAGTGCGTGGCCCCGACGGCCGCGACGCTGATCCCGATGGTCAGCGCCGCGACCCCGAGCAGCAGCCAGGCGGGCCCGGATACCGTGCGCAGCTTGGTCCACTCCGCGTGCATGGCCCGGGTCAGGCTGGTCCCGCGCGCGGCCGTCGCGATCAGTACCGGCGCCGGCTCGGCCGGCGCAGCGGTCGCTCCCGCACTTCCGGCTGCCGCGCTCATGCGCGCCGCTCCGGCACGATGGGCGCTCATGCGTCCCGCCGCCGCAGCAGGAGCAGCGCCAGAGCCAGGAAGCCTGCGGCCCACAGGCACAGCACGCCGAACCCGGCGTACGGCGACAGCGGCCAGTAGCCCTGAATCGGGTTGACCGTCGTGTAGACCTGTGAATATCGCGGGATGCTCTGCTCGATGGCCAGGCCAGCCGCCGGGGTCAGCCGCAGCAGCCAGTCGCCTGCGGCACCGGGCACGACGTTCAGCACCGTCAGCAGGAACGGCATGACAATGATCAGCACCGCGAGCGTGATCGCGGCGGCGCTGCGGCGCAGGATGGCGCCGAGCGCGACGGCGATGACCGCGGCCAGGCCCAGCACGGCCGCGACGCCGACGACGACCCGGACCTCGGTGAGCGCGGACGCGTGCAGGAGAACCTGACCCTTGTTCACTTCCTTCGGAACGCCGACGTAGATCGAGATGGCCGCGGCGACCAGCCCGGCCGCGAAGGCCACCGCGCCGATGACCACCGCCTTCGCCGCGAGCACGGCGCCACGGCGCGGGGTCGCCGCCAGCGTCGTGCGGATGAGGCCGCGCCGGTACTCGGTGCTGAAGAACATCGCCGCGATGACGACGATCACGATCAGCCCGAGAAACACGCCCGCCAGGGTCTGCCCGATCGTCATCGTCGGCAGGTTGCCGCTCGGGCCGGGGGTCACCGGCGCGATATCGCCCGAGCCCGTCACGGTGACCGTCCCGGCGTGCTGCACGACGGGCCTTGTGCTCGGAGCGACGCCCAGCCCGATTGGCCCGCCCCCGCCTACCGTCGTGCCGGTCCACGTGCCGAGCGCGCTGCCGGTGAGGCTGACCTGGTCGAACACGCCCGTGGCCTGAGCCGGACCGCCGGTGTTGCTGCTCCCGCCGAATGAGTTCTGCGTCACGAAGTAGTTCGGCGAGGTCGCGAACATGCCCACCTGGACCGTCGCGGGCAGCCCGGCGAGCCGCACCGAACCCACCCGGGTCCAGTGCGTGCCGTCGGCCGAGTCGTAGCCGGTGATCGTGTCGCCGGCCCGGCTCAGCCGGAGCCAGCGCGGGCTCGCGGCCGACACGCTGCCGGGCAGGCCGGCGATGTCGCCGGTGTAGTTGTACTGCATCCGGATCCCGTGGCCGCCGGTCACCAGCATCGCGGCGTAGGCGGAGCCCTGCCGGGTGCCCTGCTTGATGATGATCCCGGCCTTGGCCCACTGCGCGACGCCCGGCACCGTGGCAGCGCCGCCGCCGACCTGTACCGGCCCGTTGCCGACGTTCGCGTGCTCGCCGGTCAGCGCCGTGACCCGCGCGGTGAGGGTCCCGTTGCCGGTCAGCGGCTGACGCGCGAACGCGAAGCTGTCGGAGACGACCTCGCCGCCGGGCCCGTACGGAATGTACGGCAGGCAGGCCTTGCCCGTCCGCACCGGGCCGCCGTTCAGCTGGCAGCCGATGCTCGCGTTCGCGCCCGCGAACACGTCGAGGAAGGTGATCAGGATGGCGGCGAGGATCATGCCGATGACCCAGCCGCGCACGCTGCGGAACTTGATCCACTCGGCCCGCAGCAGCGACCCGAACCCGAAGCCCGCGGAGCCGTCGCCGGGCTCGGCGCCGGGCCGCGGCACCGAGATGGCGTGCGCCGTCATCGCGCCACCTCCTGCCCTGCGCCGCCGCCGGCGATCGCGTCGAACCCGGCCGGGCGGAACTCCACGGCCTGCCTGGTCAGTTCCATGTAGGCCTGCTCCAGCGTGGCCCGGTGGGCGGAGACCTCAGAAAATGCAACCGCGTGGGCGGCCAGCAGCGCGACCACCTTCTCGGCCGGCATCCCCGAGATCGTCAGCACGTCGTCGCCGCTGGCGACGACGGTGGCCCCCGCGTCCGCGAGCACCGTCGTCGCCTGCGGTCGCGCGCTCGTCCGGAGCGTCACCCGGTCCCCGGACGCGGCGGCCAGCAGGCTCGCCACCGTCGTGTCGGCGATGACCTTGCCGCGGCCGACCACGACCAGGTG
>Ga0335076_10006613_pt1 | contig 11688 bp, 5 predicted proteins | sample Lox_Sample_25_FD_206717 | JGI IMG/M metagenome (GOLD analysis project Ga0335076, IMG submission 206717) | Soil microbial communities from Loxahatchee National Wildlife Refuge, Florida, United States - Lox_Sample_2.5 | ecosystem: Environmental > Terrestrial > Soil > Wetlands | place: USA: Florida... | reverse complement strand
CGCTGATCGCGGACCTGCAGAAGGCCAAGCCCGCGACTTCGAAGGGTGTGTATCTGAAGCGCGTCACGCTGTCCTCGACCATGGGGCCGGGCGTGATGGTCGATCAGTCGACGCTGAGCTGATGTTCTGTGTGCCGGCGGCGCGTGCGCCGCCGGCAAGTGAGTTTGATGCGGGCCGGCGCGCCTTGGGCACCGGCCATCATCGAAGACCGCAGGCGAGGGTTCGACCCTCTTAATAGTGGAGCCTGCGCAGATGGTGAACCGCTCATCGCAGCGAGGAACTCCTCGAGGCGTGAAGGTCGCCGTCGTCAAGGGCGAAGCCGCCTATCGGACTGGGTGGCTTCTCGTGATCTTCAGGCGAGAGGAGAGATGAATGGCACTCAACCTGGAAGACAAAAAGGCGCTCGTCGCGGAAGTGGCCGAAGTGGCTGCCAAAGCCCAGTCGGTCGTGGCCGCCGAGTACCGCGGGCTGACGGTCTCGCAGATGACCGAGCTACGCAGCAAGGCGCGTAAGTCGGGCGTGTACATGCGTGTGGTCAAGAACACGCTGGCACGCAAGGCACTCGCCGGCACGTCGTTCGAGTCTGTGGGCCCGAAGCTCAAGGGGCCTCTGGTTCTGGCCTTCTCGAAGGACGACCCGGGCGCGGCTGCGCGCGTGGTGAAGGACTTCGCCAAGGCGAACGAGAAGCTCGTGGCAACCCTCGTGTCGCTCGGCGGGCAGGTACTGCCCGGCGGCGATCTCGAGAAGGTGGCGAGTCTGCCGACTCGCGAGCAGGCGCTGTCGATGCTGCTGGGCGTGCTCAAGGCACCGATCCAGAAGCTCGCCGGCACGCTCGTGGCTCCGGCCAGCAAGCTCGCCCGCACGGTTGCCGCGGTACGCGACCAGAAGCAGGCCGCGGGCGCCTGAGAAGTCTTGAAATCTATTTAGGAGTACTGAAATGGCTGTCAACAAAGACGAAATCCTCGATGCGATCTCCAAGATGACCCTTCTCGAGGTCATGGACCTCGTTTCCGACATGGAGAAGAAGTTCGGTGTCACCGCGGCTGCCCCCGTAGCCGTGGCCGCCGCCCCGGGCGGTGCTGCCGCCGCCGCGGCTCCTGCCGAGGAGAAGACGGAGTTCACCGTCACCCTCAAGGAGTACCCGGCCGACAAGAAGGTGACCGTGATCAAGGTGATCCGCGAGATCACCGGCCTCGGCCTCAAGGAAGCCAAGGACCTGGTCGAGGGCGCCCCCTCGACGGTCAAGGAAGGCGTGAACAAGGCCGACTCCGAGACGATGAAGAAGAAGCTCGAGGAAGCTGGCGCGAAGGTGGAGGTCAAATAAGACCTCCGTGCGCCACACCCCTCTCCGACTTGCGGCCAACTGACGGCCGCAGGCGGGGAGGGGCCGTTTTGCTTGATTTGATTTAGCTGACGACGACGCGCCCGATACTTTTTTGCTGGCGCACCCGGAGCGACACCGTGGTGGGCCGAACCTGAGGTGACCCGAAGATGGCTTATTCCTTCACCGAGAAGAAGCGCATCCGCAAGAACTTTGGCAAGCAGGCGAGCATCCTCGACACGCCTTACCTGCTGGCCATCCAGCTCGATTCGTACCGCAAGTTCCTCCAGCTCGAGAAGCCGGAGGACGCACGCGACCCGATCGGCCTGCACGCCGCCTTCCGCAGCGTGTTCCCGATCTCGAGCTACAGCGGCAACGCTTCCCTCGAGTACGTCTCCTACCGGCTCGGCGAGCCGGTGTTCGACGTCAAGGAGTGCCAGCTGCGCGGCCTCACCTACGCCGCCCCGCTGCGCGTGAAGGTGCGCCTGATCGTGCTCGACAAGGAAGCCGCCGGCGCCAAGAAGCCGGTCAAGGACGTGCGCGAGCAGGAGGTGTACCTGGGTGAGCTGCCGCTCATGACCGACAACGGCACCTTCGTCATCAACGGCACCGAGCGCGTCATCGTCTCGCAGCTGCACCGCTCGCCGGGGGTGTTCTTCGACCACGACCGCGGCAAGACGCACTCCTCCGGGAAGCTGCTGTTCTCGGCGCGCATCATTCCCTACCGCGGCTCCTGGCTCGACTTCGAGTTCGACCCGAAGGACTGCGTGTTCGCGCGCATCGACCGGCGGCGCAAGCTCCCGGTGACCATCATCCTGCGTGCGCTCGGCATGAACGAGGCCGAGATCCTCGCGACCTTCTTCGACACCAACACCTTCTACATCAGCCGCGACGAGGTCGCGCTGCAGCTGGTGCCGCAGCGCCTGCGCGGCGAGACCGCGACCTTCGAGATCCGCATCGGCGATCAGGTGATCGTCGAGGAAGGCCGCCGCATCACCGCCCGCCACGTGCGCCAGCTCGAGGACGCCAAGGTCACGCGCCTGCGCGTGCCGCGCGAGTACGTGTACGGCAAGATCCTGGCCCACGACGTGGTCAACACCGAGACCGGCGAGATCCTCGCCAAGGCCAACGAGGTGCTGACCGCGGCTTCCGTGGAGAAGCTGATCGAGGCCAACATCCCGCAGGTCAACACGCTGTACGTGAACGACCTCGACCGCGGCGCCTACATCTCCGACACGCTGCGCGTCGACCCGACCAAGACGCGTCTCGAGGCGCTGGTCGAGATCTACCGCATGATGCGCCCGGGCGAGCCGCCCACCAAGGATGCGGCCGAGAACCTGTTCGCCAACCTGTTCTTCAACCCCGAGCGTTACGACCTCTCGGCCGTCGGCCGCATGAAGTTCAACCGCCGCGTCGGCCGCAAGGAGATCCTCGGGCCCGGGATCCTCTACGACCACAAGTACGCGAGCACGCGCACCGATGAGCTCTCCAAGCGCCTGGTCGCGCAGTACGGCGACATGTCCGACATCATCGACGTGCTCAAGGTGCTGATCGACATCCGTAACGGCAACGGCCAGGTGGACGACATCGACCACCTCGGCAACCGCCGCGTGCGCTCGGTGGGCGAGATGGCGGAGAACGCCTTCCGCGTCGGCCTGGTGCGCGTCGAGCGCGCCGTCAAGGAGCGCCTGACGATCGCCGAGACCGAGCCGCTGATGCCGCAGGAGATGATCAACGCCAAGCCGGTGGCGGCGGCGGTCAAGGAGTTCTTCGGCTCCTCGCAGCTCTCGCAGTTCATGGACCAGAACAACCCGCTCTCCGAGGTCACCCACAAGCGTCGCGTCTCGGCGCTCGGCCCGGGCGGACTCACGCGCGAGCGCGCCGGCTTCGAGGTGCGCGACGTACACCCGACTCACTACGGCCGCGTCTGCCCGATCGAGACCCCGGAAGGCCCGAACATCGGCCTGATCAACTCACTCTCGGTCTACGCGCGCACCAACAACTACGGCTTCCTCGAGACGCCGTACCGGCGCGTGGAGAACGGCCGCGTCACCGACCGCATCGATTACCTCTCGGCGATCGAGGAGGGCGAGTACGCGATCGCCCAGGCGAACGCGGTGCTCGGCCCGCAGGGCGAGCTCACCGACGAGCTGGTCTCGTGCCGTTTCCAGAACGAGTTCACGCTGATGCCGCGCGAGCGCATCAACTACATGGACGTCTCGCCGAAGCAGATCGTCTCGGTGGCCGCCTCACTCATCCCGTTCCTCGAGCACGACGACGCCAACCGCGCCCTGATGGGCTCGAACATGCAGCGCCAGGCCGTGCCGACGCTGCGTTCCGAGACCCCGCTGGTGGGCACCGGCATGGAGCGCCCGGTCGCGATCGACTCGGGCGTCACCGTGGTCGCCAAGCGCGGCGGCGCGGTGGACTCGGTGGATGCCTCGCGCATCGTGGTGCGGGTCAACGACGAGGAGACCACCGCCGGTGAGCCGGGCGTGGACATCTACAACCTCACCAAGTACACGCGTTCCAACCAGAACACCTGCATCAACCAGCGCCCGCTGGTGAATGCCGGGGACGTGATCGCGCGCGGCGACGTGCTGGCGGACGGGCCCTCGACCCACCTGGGGGAGCTCGCGCTCGGCCAGAACCTGCTGGTCGCGTTCATGCCCTGGAACGGCTACAACTTCGAGGACTCGATCCTCATCTCCGAGCGCGTGGTGCAGGAGGATCGCTTCACGACGATCCACATCGAGGAGCTCACCTGCGTCGCCCGCGACACCAAGCTGGGACCGGAGGAGATCACCGCCGACATCCCCAACGTCGGCGATGCGGCGCTCGCCAAGCTCGATGAGGCGGGCATCGCCTTCATCGGTGCGGAAGTGAAGGCCGGCGACATCCTGGTCGGCAAGGTGACGCCCAAGGGCGAGACGCAGCTCACCCCCGAGGAGAAGCTGCTGCGCGCCATCTTCGGCGAGAAGGCTTCCGACGTTAAGGACACCGGCCTGCGCGTGCCCCCGGGCATGGACGGCACGGTGATCGACGTGCGCGTCTTCACCCGCGACGGCGTCGACAAGGACAGCCGCGCGCTGTCGATCGAGAAGGCCGAGATCGAGCGGGTCCGCAAGGACTTCGCCGACCAGCAGCGCATCCTCGAGGACGACCTGTTCCAGCGCGTGCGCGGCATGCTGGTGGGCCAGTCGGCCGCCGGCGGCCCGAGGAAGCTCAAGGCGGGGACCAAGATCACCGCGGAGTACCTCGATGAGGTGCCGCGCGAGGAGTGGTTCGAGATCCGCCTCGAGGACGAGGACGCCAACTCGCAGCTCGAGCAGGCCTCCGAGCGCCTCAAGCTGCAGCGCAAGGCGTTCGAGAAGCGCCTCGACGACAAGAAGGCCAAGATCACCGCCGGCGATGACCTCGCCCCGGGCGTGCTGAAGATGGTCAAGGTGTACCTCGCGGTGAAGCGCCGCGTGCAGCCGGGCGACAAGATGGCCGGCCGCCACGGCAACAAGGGTGTGATCTCGACCATCGTGCCGGTCGAGGACATGCCCTACCTCGAGGACGGCACCCCGGTGGACGTGGTGCTGAACCCCCTCGGCGTGCCCTCGCGCATGAACGTCGGCCAGGTGCTCGAGACGCACCTCGGCTGGGCGGCCAAGGGCGTGGGGCTGAAGATCGGCCGCATGCTCGAGCAGCAGGCGGCCGCCGAGGAGCTGCGCGGCTTCGTCAAGCAGATCTACAACGAGACCGGCGGGCAGCGCGAGGAGATCGACACGCTGAACGAGGCGGACCTCAAGCAGCTGGCGCGCAATCTCTCGAACGGCGTGCCGATGGCCACCCCGGTGTTCGACGGCGCCTCCGAGCAGGAGATCAAGCGCATGTTGAAGCTCGCCGATCTGCCGCTCAACGGCCAGACCTACCTGTACGACGGCCGCACCGGCGAGCGCTTCGAGCGCCAGGTGACGGTCGGCTACATGTACATGCTGAAGCTGAACCACCTGGTGGACGACAAGATGCACGCCCGCTCCACGGGACCGTACTCGCTCGTCACCCAGCAGCCGCTCGGCGGCAAGGCGCAGTTCGGCGGCCAGCGCTTCGGTGAGATGGAAGTGTGGGCGCTGGAGGCCTACGGGGCCGCGTACACCTTGCAGGAGATGCTGACCGTCAAGTCCGATGACGTGAACGGCCGCACCAAGATGTACAAGAACATCGTCGACGGCAACCACCAGATGGATGCCGGCATGCCGGAGTCCTTCAACGTCCTCGTGAAGGAAATCCGCTCGCTCGGCATCAACATGGAACTGGAGCAGGACTAACGCATGAAAGACCTACTCAAACTGTTCAAGCAGCACGCCCCGGTCGAGCACTTCGACTCGATCAAGATCGGGCTGGCATCCCCGGAGATGATCCGGGCCTGGTCCTATGGCGAGGTCAAGAAGCCCGAGACCATCAACTACCGCACCTTCAAGCCCGAGCGCGACGGCCTGTTCTGCGCCAAGATCTTCGGGCCGGTGAAGGACTACGAGTGCCTGTGCGGCAAGTACAAGCGCCTGAAGCACCGCGGCGTGGTGTGCGAGAAGTGCGGCGTCGAGGTGACCCAGTCGAAGGTGCGCCGCGAGCGCATGGGCCACATCGAGCTCGCCAGCCCCACCGCGCACATCTGGTTCCTGAAGTCGCTGCCGTCGCGCATCGGCCTCATGCTCGACATGACGCTGCGCGAAATCGAGCGCGTGCTGTACTTCGAGGCCTTCGTGGTCATCGACCCGGGTATGACCCCGATGCAGCGCGGCCAGCTGCTCACCGACGAGATGTACCTCGAGGCGATCGAGGAGCACGGTGACGAGTTCGACGCGCGCATGGGCGCGGAGGCCGTCTATGAGCTGATGCGCACCATCGACCTGCCGAGCGAGATCACCAAGGTGCGCGAGGAGATGGCCGGCACCTCCTCGGAGACCAAGCTCAAGCGCCTCTCCAAGCGCCTGAAGCTGATCGAGTCGTTCGTCGAGTCGGGCAACAAGCCCGAGTGGATGGTCATGACGGTCCTGCCGGTGCTGCCGCCGGACCTGCGGCCCCTGGTGCCGCTCGATGGCGGCCGCTTCGCCACCAGCGACCTGAACGACCTGTACCGCCGCGTCATCAACCGCAACAACCGCCTGCGCCGGCTGCTCGAGCTGAACGCGCCCGACATCATCGTGCGCAACGAGAAGCGGATGCTGCAGGAAGCGGTCGATGCGCTCCTGGACAACGGCCGCCGCGGCCGTGCCATCACCGGCACCAACAAGCGCCCGCTCAAGTCGCTCGCCGACATGATCAAGGGCAAGCAGGGGCGCTTCCGCCAGAACCTGCTCGGCAAGCGTGTCGACTACTCGGGCCGTTCGGTCATCGTGGTCGGCCCGCAGCTGCGCCTGCACCAGTGCGGCCTGCCGAAGAAGATGGCGCTCGAGCTGTTCAAGCCCTTCATCTTTCAGAAGCTGCAGCTGCGCGGCGAAGCCTCGACCATCAAGGCCGCCAAGCGCCTGGTGGAGCGTGAGGGCCCGGAGGTGTGGGACATCCTCGAGGAGGTCATCCGCGAGCATCCCGTGCTCCTGAACCGAGCGCCGACCCTGCACCGCCTGGGCATCCAGGCGTTCGAGCCGCTCCTGGTCGAGGGCAAGGCCATCCAGCTGCATCCGCTGGTGTGCACGGCCTTCAACGCCGACTTCGACGGTGACCAGATGGCGGTGCACGTGCCGCTGTCGCTCGAGGCCCAGCTCGAGGCGCGCGCGCTGATGATGTCCTCCAACAACATCCTCTCGCCCGCCAACGGCGACCCGATCATCGTCCCCAGCCAGGACGTGGTGCTCGGGCTGTACTACATGACGCGCGAGCGCGTCGGCGCCAAGGGCGAGGGCATGTTCTTCGCCGACGTCGGCGAGGTGCACCGCGCCTACGAGAGCCGCGGGGTCGACCTGCAGGCCAAGTGCAAGGTGCGCATCAAGGAGAGCGTGCGCGGCGAGGGCGGCTCGCTCACCGAGCGCATCCGCACGGTGGACACCACCGTCGGCCGCGCGCTGCTGTTCGAGATCCTGCCCCGCGGCCTGCCCTTCGACCTGATCAACCAGGACATGACCAAGAAGGCGATCTCGGCCACCATCAATGCCTGCTACCGCGCGCTCGGGCTCAAGGAGACCGTGGTCTTCGCCGACCAGCTGATGTACACCGGTGTCCACTACGCCACGCGCGCCGGCGTCTCCTTCGGTATCGACGACATCGTCATCCCGGAGCAGAAGACCCGCATCGTCACCTCGGCCGACAACGAGGTGAAGGAGATCCAGGACCAGTACGCCTCGGGCCTGGTGACCAACGGTGAGCGCTACAACAAGGTGGTCGACATCTGGTCGCGTGCCAATGACCAGGTGGCCAAGGCCATGATGGAGAAGCTCGGCTCGGAGGAGGCCACCGACTCCAGGGGCCGCGCGCAGAAGCAGAAATCGTTCAACTCGATCTTCATGATGGCCGACTCCGGCGCGCGCGGCTCGGCCGCGCAGATCCGCCAGCTGGCCGGCATGCGTGGACTGATGGCCAAGCCCGACGGCTCGATCATCGAGACGCCGATCACGGCCAACTTCCGCGAGGGCCTGAACGTACTGCAGTACTTCATCTCCACCCACGGTGCCCGCAAGGGTCTCGCGGACACGGCGCTGAAGACCGCCAACTCCGGCTACCTCACCCGCCGCCTGGTCGACGTCGCCCAGGACCTGGTGGTGACGGAAGTGGACTGCGGCACGGTCAACGGCCTCACCATGACCCCGCTGGTCGAGGGTGGGGATGTCGTCGAGGCACTCGGCGAGCGCGTGCTCGGCCGTGTGCTGGCCGAGGACATCAGCAAGCCGGGCGCCAAGGAAGTGCTGATCCCGGTGGGCACACTGCTCGATGAGAAGCTGGTACGGCTGCTCGAGACCGAGGGCGTGGACCAGATCAAGGTGCGCTCCCCGATCACCTGCGAGACGCGCTACGGCGTGTGCTCGCGCTGCTACGGGCGCGATCTCGCGCGCGGCCGGCCGATCTCCATCGGCGAGGCCGTGGGCGTCATCGCCGCGCAGTCGATCGGCGAGCCGGGCACGCAGCTGACCATGCGTACCTTCCACATCGGCGGCGCGGCCTCGCGGGCCGCGGCGGCGAGCTCGGTGGAAGTGCGCAACAAGGGCGTGATCCGCTTCCACCACGTCAAGACCGTGCAGCACGAGAAGGGGCACCTGGTCGCGGTGTCGCGCTCGGGCGAGCTCGGCGTGGTCGATGACTTCGGCCGCGAGCGCGAGCGCTACAAGATCCCCTACGGCGCCATCATCAGCGTCAAGGAAGGCGCTACCGTGGCCGCCGGCCAGGTGGTCGCGACCTGGGATCCGCACACCCACCCGGTGGTGACGGAAGTGGCCGGCTTCGTCAAGTTCCAGGACTTCGTCGACGGCCTGACCGTGACCTCGCAGGTCGATGAGGTGACGGGCCTGTCCTCCACCGTGGTGCTCGATACCAAGCAGCGCGGCGGCAAGGACGTGCGTGCCACCATCAAGCTGGTGAACGGCAAGGGCAAGGAAGTGACCTTCGCCAACACCGAGATCCCGGCCGTCTACACGCTGCCTCCGGGCGCGCTCGTGTCCCTCGAGGACGGCGTGCGCGTTTCGGTCGGTGACGTCATCGCCCGCATCCCGCAGGAATCCTCCAAGACCCGCGACATCACCGGCGGTCTGCCGCGCGTCGCGGACCTGTTCGAGGCGCGCAAGCCCAAGGACCCGGCGATCCTCGCCGAGAAGTCGGGCACCGCGAGCTTCGGCAAGGAGACCAAGGGCAAGCGCCGCCTGATCATCACCTCCGACGAGGGCGAGAAGTACGAGGAGCTGATCCCGAAGTGGCGCCAGCTCAACGTCTTCGAGGGCGAGACCGTGGAGCGCGGCGAGGTGATCGCCGACGGTGAGCCGAACCCGCACGACATCCTGCGCCTGCAGGGCGTCGAGGCGCTGGCCAACTACCTGGTGCGCGAGATCCAGGACGTCTACCGCCTTCAGGGCGTGAAGATCAACGACAAGCACATCGAGGTAATCATCCGGCAGATGCTGCGCAAGACCGAGGTGCAGGAGGCCGGTGAGACGGCGCTCCTGCGCGGTGAGCAGCTCGACCGGGCGCGCGCGCTCGACATCAACGATCGCGCCAAGAGCGACGGCAAGGCGGCCGCCCGCCTGCAGCCGGTGCTGCTCGGCATCACCAAGGCGAGCCTCGCGACCGAGTCCTTCATCTCCGCGGCCTCCTTCCAGGAGACCACGCGCGTGCTGACGGAAGCGGCCGTGCGCGGCCTTAAGGACGACCTGCGCGGACTCAAGGAGAACGTCATCGTCGGGCGCCTGATCCCGGCGGGCACGGGCTTCGCGGCCCACGCCTCGAGGCGCCGCAAGCTCGAGCCGGCCGACCGTCGCAGCTTCATGGACGTCGGCGGGGGCCTGCCGGATGCCGAGGAGGCGAGCGTCGGCGAGGAGTCCTCCGAGAGCGCAGCGGGCTGAGGCGCCCGCCCGCACCCGGCGGCGGCCGCGCGGCCATCACGGGTGCGGTAAGATCGGACGGGCCGGTGAGTGAAAGCTCACCGGCCCTTTTTTTTGGGTGCCCTCATGATCGAACCGGTGGTGTTGTCCGGCAGGCACGTGCGCCTCGAGCCCCTCGAGCGGCGCCACGTCGCAGCGCTCCTCGCGGCGGCCGCCGCCGGGTCGGAGCTCTTCAGGTGGACCACGATCCCGCGGACGCAGGAGGAGATGGCGCAGTACGTCGAGACGGCCAGGCAGTGGCAGGCGGAGGGCAGTGCGCTCGCCTTCGCCACGGTGCGCAAGGCCGACGCCGCGGTCATCGGCTCGACGCGCTTCTTCCTCTTCGAGCGCTGGGCGTGGCCCAACGGTCACGAGCGCCGTGGCATCGATGGCTGCGAGATCGGCTACACCTGGCTCGCCCCGCAGGCGATCCGCACGGCCGCCAACACCGAGGCCAAGTACCTCATGCTGCGCCACGCCTTCGAGGCCTGGAACGCGCTGCGGGTGTGCTTCCACACCGATGCCCGCAACGAGCGCTCGCGCGCGGCGCTGGCGCGCATCGGCGCGCAGTTCGAGGGGATCCTGCGCGCGCACCGCCTGAGCTCGGATCTGAAGCCGCGCGACTCGGCGCGCTTCTCGGTGCTCGATGCCGAGTGGCCTGCGGTGAAGCGGCGCCTCGAGGAGTTCCTCGCGCGCCCCTAGGACCTAGTGGCTGGCCTGCCAGATGCGCAGCATGTCCGGGGAGCCCTGGGCGCGCACGCCGTTGTCGGTGAGGATCTCCTCGGTGGCCGCCACCATCTTGGCGCGCGGGAACACCAGGCCCTCGCTCAGGCGGCTGTCGAAGTCGACCACCACGTACTCGTCCTTCAGGTCGCGCAGCTGCGCCACCAGCTGCGCGAGGCTCTTCACCGGCACGCCGTTCACCGCGCTCACCAGCTCGCCGCTCGGGTTTGAGTACCCCTGCGACAGCGCGTGCGGGAAGAGCGGCGAGGAAATGATGACCAGCTCCTCGCGCTGCGGGCTCGGCGGATCGGTGAGGTGGGCGAGGAGCGGCGAGAACAGCGCACGCTGGCGCAGGAGCGCCAGCGACTCGATCGAGGCGCGCGAGAACACCAGCGGCCCGTAGATGAAGTACGAGGGGTAGTCGCCCTGCAGCGGCTCGACCATGAGCGGGCGGTGCGCGGGCACCGGCATCGACACCGTCTGCGTCTTGCCGCCGCGCACCAGGGTGAGCGGCACGACGCCGTCGCGCGCCTGCTTCTGGATCATGTAGACGAAGTTCAGCCGCAGCCCGTCGGCCACCTTGACCATGCCCTCATCGTCGATCGGCGTGTCGCCGATCTTGGTGATGACGTCCCAGGTCCTGAGCGGGTTGTCCTTCACGCCCTCGTCCGGGCGGCTGACGATCATGCCGCGCACCGTGGGGTCGAGCTTGAGGAACCCGCGCAGCGCCGGGTTCTCGAGCGTCTGCAGCGTGTCGTACATGCCGGGCTTGCCGTCGTAGTGCCCGTCGGCGATGTCCTTGAGGAACAGCTCGATCTCCTCGTTGGGGATGATGTAGCTGATGTTCTCCGAGTCCTTCAGGTGCGAGAACGCGAGCCCGATCATCTTGCCGCCCGCGACCGCAGGTCCGCCGCTGTTGCCCGGGTTGATGGCGGCGTCGATCTGGATGCGCAGCCCCGAGGTGCCGTAGTTGTAGGCGACGAACTCGATGCGCGAGACGATGCCGCGCGTGATCGAGAGCGAGGTGCCGCCGGTCGGGAAGCCGTAGGCCAGTACCGCGTCCTTGATCTGCGGCAGGGTGGGGGCGCGGGTGAG
>Ga0335076_10006612_pt1 | contig 11689 bp, 13 predicted proteins | sample Lox_Sample_25_FD_206717 | JGI IMG/M metagenome (GOLD analysis project Ga0335076, IMG submission 206717) | Soil microbial communities from Loxahatchee National Wildlife Refuge, Florida, United States - Lox_Sample_2.5 | ecosystem: Environmental > Terrestrial > Soil > Wetlands | place: USA... | reverse complement strand
CCGACACGGTGGCCAAGGCGGTCTCGCGCCGCGTGGAGATCGACGGGCGCATGGTCACAATCACCGGCATCTCCAAGGGCGCGGGGATGATCCAGCCCAACATGGCCACGATGCTCGGCATCATCGCCACCGATGCGGCCGTGGGGCCCGACGCGCTTGCGTACCTCGCGGGCCATACGGCGAACCGCTCGTTCAATGCGATCACCGTGGACGGCGACACGTCCACCAACGACACGTTCCTGCTCGTGGCCACCGGGAAGGCGGGCAATCCGCTCATCGTGGGCGAGGGCACCGCCGAGTTCGGCAAGCTCCAGGAGGCGATCACCGACGTGGCGCGGCTGCTCGCGCAGGCGATCGTGCGCGACGGCGAGGGCGCCACCAAGTTCATCACAATCGTCGTGGAAGGCGGGGAGAGCGCGCGCGAATGCCTGCGCGTGGCGAAGTCCATCGCGCACTCGCCGCTCGTGAAGACCGCGTTCTTCGCCTCCGACCCGAACCTCGGGCGCATCCTCGCGGCGATCGGCAACGCGGGCATCGAGGACCTGGACCCGTCGCACGTCGGCCTTTCGCTGGGCGGCACGGTCGTGGTTGAAGACGGGGCGCGGGCGGCCTCCTACACCGAGGAGCAGGGCCAGCGCGCCATGAAGGAGGCGGAGATCGAGATGCGCGTCTCGCTCGGCCGCGGAGTGGACACGGCCACGGTGTGGACGTGCGATCTCTCCTACGACTACGTGAAGATCAACGCGGACTACCGAAGCTGAGTACGAACACCCACAACAACGAGGCCACGACGCCATGAAAGACCCGCGCAGCACGACCCCGCATCTCGAGGACTACTACTCGCGCAGGGCCAAGGAATACGAGAAGGTCTACGACAAGCCCGAGCGCCAGCGCGAGCTCGAGTGGCTGCGCGGCCGCGTGCCGCGCCTCTTTGCCGGCCGCAAGGTGCTCGAGGTGGCGTGCGGCACCGGCTACTGGACGCAGCACATCGCGAGGGCGGCCGCGAAGGTCTACGCGTGCGACATCAACGAGGCGGTGCTCGAGATCGCCCGCGAGAAGGCGATCGCGCCCGGGCGCGCGGAGTTCTTCAAGGCCGACGCGGTCTCGCTCGGGGGCGTTCCCCCCGGATGCAACGCGGCGTTCGCGGGCTTCTGGTGGTCGCACGTGAAGAAGAGCGGCATCGCGCAGTTCGTCTCGAACCTCTCGACGAAGCTCGCGCCCGGCTCCCTCGTGGGCATCCTCGACAACCAGTTCGCCGCGGGCAGCTCCTCCCCGATCACGCGCACCGACGCCGAGGGCAACACCTACCAGATGCGCAAGCTCGCCAACGGCGAGGAGTTCGAGGTGCTGAAGAATTTCCCGAAGCCCGAGGAGCTTCGCGCCGCGGTGCTGCCCGTGGCCCGCGAGGCGCATCTCGAGACGCTGCAGTACTACTGGCTGCTGGTGTTCACGCTCAAATGACCGACGAGTGGAAGCGCGTGGCCGACCGCGTCGAGCGCCTGATCGAGCGCTTCGAGCGGCTCCTGCCGCCCGCCGCCGCCGAGCCCGACTGGAAGGCGACGGCGTTTCGCTGGCGGCGCCATGCGCGTGGCGGCTACCTCGAAGCGGTGCGCCATCCGCACAGCATCCGCTTCGCGGACCTGAAGGACGTGGACGAGCAGAAGCGGCGCCTGCGGGACAACACCGCGCAGTTCGTCGCGGGCCGGCCGGCGAATAACGTCCTGCTCACCGGCGCGCGCGGCACGGGCAAGAGCTCGCTCGTGAAGGCGGCGCTCGCCGAATTCGCGCCGAAGGGCCTGCGGCTCATCGAGGTGGACAAGCGCGACCTCGTGGACCTTCCGGACATCGTGGACCTCGTGGGCGACCGCAAGGAGCGCTTCGTGATCTTCTGCGACGACCTGTCCTTCGAGGCGAACGATCCGGGGTTCAAGTCGCTCAAGGTCGCGCTGGACGGTTCCATCGCCGGATCGGCGGACAACGTGCTGATCTACGCGACCTCGAACCGCCGCCACCTCATGCCGGAGTTCATGGGCGAGAACCTCGAGGCGAAGCACATCGACGGCGAGATCCATCCGGGCGAGACCACGGAGGAGAAGATCTCGCTGTCGGAGCGCTTCGGCGTGTGGCTCTCGTTCTATCCGTTCGACCAGGAGCAGTACCTCGAGATCGCCGACCATTGGGTGGGCGCGCTGGGCGGACGGGCGAACGAGGATTCGCGCAAGGCCGCGCTGGTGTGGGCGCTCGAGCGCGGATCGCGGAGCGGGCGCGTGGCGTGGCAGTTCGCGCGCGATTGGGTGGGCAAGAAGTCCGCGGATAAACGCGGATGAACGCAGATATCCGGCTTGGCTGATCCGGTGAAAGTGACGGAAGTGGCCGCCGCGGTCATCGAGCGGCCGGGCGGGGAGTTCCTCCTCGCACAGCGCCCCGAAGGCAAGCCCTATCCCGGCTACTGGGAGTTCCCCGGCGGCAAGATCGAGCCCGGAGAGGATGCGCGCGCCGCGCTCGCACGGGAGCTCAAGGAAGAGCTCGACATCGACGTGCGCGAGTCTTCGCCGTGGATCACGCGGACCTACGCTTACACGCACGCCACTGTGCGGCTGCACTTCTTCCGCGTGAGCGCGTGGGATGGCGTGCCCAAGCCCCTTGAGGACCAGGACATCCGCTGGCAACGCGTGGGCGCCACCGACGTCTCGCCGATGCTGCCCGCCAACGCGCCCGTGCTTGCGTCGCTCGCGCTTCCCGCAATCATGATCGTCTCGAATGCCCAGGGAGTCGGCGTCGACCGGTGGATCGCGAAGCTCGCCGCGCGCGTGGTCGACGAGAAGGTGCTGTTGCAGGTGCGCGAGAAGGGCGCCAATGCGCAGCAGGTGCAGCACGTGCTTTCGAGAGTGCTCGCCCACGCCGCGCCATTCGGCGCGCGCGTCGTCGTGAACAGCGCCAACGGCCACTTTCCGCAATGCGACGGCGTGCACCTCACGGCCGCGGCGCTGATGCAGTCGGCCGCGAGACCCACGGGCAGCCTCGTGGGAGCCTCGTGCCACGACGAGCGCGAGCTCGACCAGGCCGGGCGCATCGGCCTGGACTACGCGGTGCTCGGTCCCGTGAAGACGACGGCATCGCATCCGGGAGCGGCGCCCATGGGCTGGGAGCGCTTCGCCGCACTTGCCCTCGATCGCGCGATGCCCGTGTACGCGATCGGCGGCCTCACGCGAGGCGATCTTCGCGAGGCGCGAGTCCACGGCGCCCACGGGGTGGCGCTGCTCGGCGCCGCGTTCGACTGATCAGCCGCCCGGCGGTTGCACGAGCGAGGTCACGTCGAGCCGCGCGGCGAGGGAGAGCGCATCGGGCGGGAAGGCGAACGGAAGGCGGCCCAGCAGCGGAGCGCGCAAGCGCTCGCGAAGCGCCGCCACGTTCTCGTCGCGCACCGGCATGTCGGGATCGATGGCATTGGCGATCCAGCCGGCGAAAGGAAGCCCCGCGGCCTCGATCGCGCGCGCCGTGAGCAGCGCGTGGTTCAGGCACCCGAGGCGCAGCCCCACCACAATCACCACCGGCAGCGCGAGCGCGCGAGCGAGGTCCACGGTGTCGAGCTCTTCGCCGAGGGGCACGGCGAATCCGCCGACTCCCTCGACGACCAGGAAGTCGCTCGCCGAGGCGAGCCGCCCGAACGCCGCGATGACCGGGTCGAGCGTGATGCGCCTTGCCTCACGCGCGGCGGCGATGTGCGGCGCCATGGGTTCGCGCAGCAGCACCGGCGTCACGTCCGGCAGGAGTGCCATCTCGCGCGAGGCAGCGCGCAGCAAGGCGACGCTGTCCTCGTTGGCGAGCGCGCCTTCGTGCATCGAGGCGCCCGCGGCCACGGGCTTCATCGGCATCGCGGCGACTCCGTGGCGCTTGAGCGCATGGATGAGGGCGCACGAGCAGAGCGTCTTGCCCACGCCGGTGTCGGTGCCGGTGACGAAGATCCCGCGGGTCACGGCGCGCGGTGGAACTCGATCACCTGCCGGCCGTCGGCCGTGCGCTTGGGCGCGACCTTCCACGCGTGGCCGTAGACCACCTCGTAGGTGGCCGGAAGCGCGCCCTCGCGGCGGAACGACTCGTAGCGATCCGCCATTCGTTTCCATCGAGCACGTCCGGCGAGTCCCCGGGAGCGCGCGGGAAGCGCCGTGGCGCCCACGGACTTGAGGTCGCGCGCGAGCGCTTCCACGCTCGCGTACTCGACGGACACGAGCTCCATCTCCATCACCGGGTCGGCGAACCCCGCGTGCACCAGGGCATCTCCCAGGTCGTGCATGTCCACGAACGCATTCACGTGCGCCGCGTCATCGGCGGCGGAGAATGACGCGCGCAGCTCGCGCAGCGTGTCCGGGCCGAAGGTCGAGAAGAGGAAGAGCCCGCCGGGGGAAAGCACCCGCGCGGCCTCCGCGACAAAGGCGTCGGGGCGGCACCATTGCATCGCGAGGTTCGAGAACACGAGGCCCGCGGCGCCGCTCGCGACCGGCAGGCGCTCGGCGTCGGCGCACACGAGGCCGGGCGCTCGCGCCCCGGTGATTCGTCGCCACCACGGGGAGCGCGAACGTGCCGCGCGCAGCATCGCGCTTGCGAGGTCCACGCCCACGAGCCTCGCGCGCGGGAATCGCTTCGCCAGCGCATCGAACGACGCGCCCGTTCCGCATCCCACGTCCACGACGAGGGACGGTTCGATGCGGATCGGGTCGAGGTGCTCGACGAGGCGCCGGCCCACCTCGCGATGGATCACGGCCGCCCCATCGTAGCTCCCCGCGGCGCGCTCGAAGGCGCGGCGCACCGCACGCTTGTCCGGGAACGCGATCTCTTTCACGCGGCGAGGTGCTCGTGCAACGCCTGGGCGAGGGCCTCGATCTCCTCGGGGCGATGCGCGCCGCAAAGCGAGATGCGCAGGCGCGAGGTGCCTTCGGGGACCGTGGGCGGACGGATTGCAGGCACCAGCATTCCGCGCTCGGCGAGGCGGGTCGACACCTCGACCGCACGCGCCGCCGGGCCGAGGATCGCGGGCTGGATCGCGGTCTGCGTGTGCGTGCCGCGAAATCCGCCGCGCACCAGGGCCGAGCGCAGCTCGCCGATGCGCCGGTGCAGGTTCGCGAGCAGCGACGGATCCTCGTCCAGCAGCTCGAGTGCGCGCATCGCGACCGCCGCGGCCATCGGCGGGAGGGCGGTCGAGTAGATGTAGGTGCGCGCCCGTTGCATGAGCCATTCGACGACGCGCGCCTCGCCGGCGACGAACGCGCCGTATCCGCCGAGCGCCTTGCCGAGCGTGGCCATGTACACGATGCGGGGCGAGCGCACGCCGAAATGCTCCAGCGTCCCGCGGCCTCCGGCGCCCAGCACGCCTACGCCGTGCGCATCGTCGATCACGAGCCACGCATCGTGTCGTTCGCAAAGCTCGAGGAGTTGCGGCACCGGCGCGATGTCGCCGTCCATGCTGAACACCGCGTCGGTGGCGACGATGCGAACCGGGGCTTTCGACGCAGCGAGTCCTTCTGCAAGCGCGTCCACGTCGGCGTGCGGGTACACGGTGACTTGCGCGCGCGAAAGCCTCGCGCCGTCGATGAGGCACGCGTGGTTGAGCGAGTCGGAAAAGATGTGCGCATCGCGATCGGCGAGCGCCGCGAGGATGCCGAGGTTGGCGAGGTAGCCGCTGCCGAAGAGCAACGCCCGCGGCAGGCCGCAGAACCAGGCGAATCGCTCCTCGGCCCGCTCGTGGATGCGAAGGTGCCCCGAGACGAGCGCCGAGGCGCCCGCGCCCACTCCGTACTCTTCAATCGCAGATTGCGCGGCGTCCGCGAGGCGCGGATCGCTCGCGAGGCCCAGGTAGTCGTTGCTCGAGAAGTTCACGAGCACGCGGCCGTTCACGCGCACGCGCGACCCCTGCGGCGACTCGACCACGCGCCGGGCGCGGCGAAGGTCGCGGCGCTCGAGCTCGGCGAGGCCCAGGGCCAGGCGCTCGGCCGCGGGATCCATGCGGGGAATCAGGCGGGAGAGACGCCGAGCTCGGCGAAGAGCGCGTCGTCGCGCGCCACGTCGGGATTGCCGGTGGTAAGCAGCTTCTCGCCGTAGAAGATCGAGTTGGCGCCGGCGAAGAAGCACATGGCCTGGACCGCGTCGCTCATCCGGGTGCGGCCCGCCGACAATCGCACCATGCTCTTCGGCATGAGGATGCGGGCCACCGCGATGGTGCGCACGAACTCCGTCCACGGCAGCTCCTCGGCGCCCGCAAGCGGGGTGCCCTCGACCTGCACGAGGTCGTTGATCGGGACCGATTCGGGCTGCGGGTCGAGGCTCGCGAGCTGCGCGAGCAGGCCCGCGCGCTCCTCGCGCGTCTCGCCCAGTCCCACGATGCCGCCGCAGCAGACCTTGAGCCCGGCCTCGCGGACGCGCTCGAGCGTGTCGAGCCGATCGCTGTATTCGCGCGTGGTGATGATCGAGCGGTAGTGCTCGGGAGCGGTGTCGAGATTGTGGTTGTAGTAGTCGAGCCCGGCGTCGCGAAGCTGCTCGGCCTGCCCGTCCTTCAGCATGCCGAGCGTGCAGCACGTCTCGAGGCCGAGGGCCTTCACCTCGCGGACCATGTCGAGGACCGGATCGAGGTCGCGCGCCTTGGGCCCGCGCCACGCGGCCCCCATGCAAAACCGCGTGGCCCCGTGGGCCTTCGCGGTTCGCGCAGCCCCCACCACGTCCTCGAGCGCCATGAGCTCCTCGTTCTCGACGCCCGTGTGGTAGCGCGCGGCCTGCGGGCAGTAGCCGCAGTCCTCCGGGCAACCGCCCGTCTTGATGGACAGCAACGTGGAGCGCTGCACGCGATTGGGATCGAAGTTCGCGCGATGGATCGTATGCGCCTGGAAGAGCAAGTCGTTGAGAGGAAGCGCGTAGAGCGAAAGAGCGCGCCGCCGTAGCACGGTGCTCGTTTTCGCGGGCGAGTGCAGGGTGATCGCAGTGTCCATGGGCCTTTCCTAAGGCTCTGATAATTGGTGTTTTTCGGGTCAATGTCAAATCCGGAGATGGGCGCAACCATACGTCTGCTGAAAATTTCGGCACTAATAGCTCTGACGGGACCAGGGGCGTAGAGGAGTAGCGAGATTGGGTTATCCACAGAGGCGTAATCTTGTGGCCTTCGCTGAAAGGCCCGAAACCCTTGAAGACCACACTCCGCGTCTTCTGGAAACTCTGTTGCCCGAGGGGGGGCTTGTCGTGGCGCTAGTCGAGGCTTACTTCGACGAGAGCGGCACGAACGCTGATTCGCCATATCTCGTGGTTGCCGGGTACATCTTCGAGCGGGATCGTTGCGCAGCGATGGTCAAGAAGTGGGGGCAGCTTCTTGAGGACTTCCAGCTTCCGTACTTCCGAATGTCGCAATGCAACGCTCGCACTGGCCCATTCAAGCGGCTGAGCGAGTGCCAATGCATAGAGGTGGCGACCGAGGCGGCGGACCTTATCAAGACCCATGCAATTCGGGGAGTCGCCTTCTCCGTCGAGAAGGCTTACTTTCACCATGTTCCACGCTATGACTTCTACGATAGCCCTTATACCTTCGCATGTTGGCAGGCGCTTCTGAGCGTTCGGCGGTGGATGGATGAAAACTCGTTCTTTGGTGACGCCGCATACTTCTTTGAAGCGGGACACGAAAGTGAGAGCGAAGCAGCCGGGGTTATGGCGAAGATATTTGCTCAGCCATATCTCAAGTCCAGGTACAGAGCGGTGGGCTATTCGTTTGGTGAGAAGAGGCGAGTGAGGCCCCTTCAGGCGGCGGACATACTTGCATGGCATTGGCACAAAGACCTGCTTCGCCGTGACAAGGGCCTAGTCAAGCATCGGGGCGATTTCTCTGACCTGTTGGTGCTCGATCATTGGGCCGCGCATTACGACCGGGCTCGGCTCATCGAATATCCAGACTGGGCTCGGAAAAACAACGAGGAGTTTCTTGCAATAGCGCGACGGTATTCCCGCGGCTACAAGTACTACTAGCGGCGCGTCGTGGCCTTCTTGTGCCGCTTAGACGCAGCGGGTTTGCTTGTAGGCTTGCGAGCGGACAGCGCTGCCTTCGGCACCCTTGTTAGCCGCTCTAAGGCGTCCCCGAAGGTCATAGGTAAGTGAAGGGGCTTCTCGTTCATTAATCCCACCTATTCAGATAGGGGAAACACCTTTGATTTCAAGGCACACTCAGTCCTTCGACTATTCTACTGTCAAGCAAAATATCATGCAATAAGGTATTGACGGATAAGGAAAAAGCCCATATAATCAAATCAACGCGGGACGCGCCTATATACGGCGTAGGGGAGTCCCCGTTTTGGGAGGAATAGTTGCTCGCTCAGCAAAGAATAAAGATTGGCGATATTTGGTTTTTGGTCACCGATGGGGTAGTGGTAGATGAGACTTCCGGTGGGGTAAACGAAGATGGTCGATTTGCAATAAGAGCAGATGCGATCGACTTCGCATCACAAAAGGGGTTGGGGACCAAGTTTGTCCAATTTTGGAACTTGGTTATGCCCGGCATTTCGACGGCTCAGCATATTTTCAAAGGCCTTCGCCGACCGCTCTTTAATGACAACTCCAAGGATGGAGATAAGGAAAAACTTATCTACACCTGGAGATCGGATCTCGATTTTGAGTGGGAGCGGGATCCGAAAAATCCGAAGTTCGGAAACTGCAGGCGGCGTGAAGCGCCGCAGGGGTTTGTATTTGCCGTTATTGTCAGTCCGAACATTCGCAGCAAGGGGAAGTTTCCCGGCATTGACTGTTTTATCGAGGCATGGGCTTGGTTGCGCGAGGACCCAGGGCTTCGCGGAGCGCCGGTGGAGTGGGTTGACCGGTATGAGCAACGAATTTGGACGAGGAGTGACTAATGGAGCTTAAGAAGGTCGAAGGGGCCGCGCTCCAACAAGATGATCAGGGAAGACCATTCTCTGATCTGATTGGGGAGTTTCAGCCCTTTGCGTACTACGATAAACACTTGGATTGCATTCGGGTACATATCCATGACTGCAGTGCAGTTGAGGAACGCCAGAACCGTATCTTCACGGTCATGCGAGCCTTGCACTCCAATGCGGAGGTGACCCGTGACGACTTCGCCGGATTTAATATCAAGGGTGTCCGCTATCTCTTTAAAGAGATGAGCTTTGGCATGCTTGATAAACAAGCTTGCTACAAGGTGGCCGAAATCCTCACGGCCATCGTGAAGCACTTTCCCAATCAGGGCGTGCAAGAGGTGTCGGACAAGGTGCAGCCCATCCTCGAAAGGTGTGGACTCGAGGTAGAAATTGACTTTGAGCCAGCAGTGGCCTAAGTCCAATGAGTTGAGAACCCAAACGCCCCGCACTCAGCGGGGCGTTTTGTTTAAGCCTCTGATTTCCGCGTAAGTCGCTTGTAGGTCAGCCGGCTGTTCTGAGTCTTCTTCAGCAGATCATTGACCCGCTCACCCTCGCCCATGCCGCGGCGATTCCAGCGATAGGCGAACATTTGAAGGTATTTGTCTAAATGCTCGTCGCTCACTTTGTGATAGACGCCGTGGACCGCACGCTTGAAGTGGCCGAAGGCGAGCTCGATACGGTTCGTGGTCACATCGTCCCGGACGTATTCGCCCAGGGTGTGTTTGACTAAAGCGTGTTCGTAGTCGCTCGCCATCCACTTGTAGTGGGCGGCTTCGTCGGTATGAACGCGAGAGCCGCGAGCGATGTTTTCGTGGAGCGTGGCCTTGAGCGTCGGGAAGTGGCGCTCGTTGCGAAGATGGATGAAGCGAAGCTCGCCGTCCCGTTGCTGAAGCCCGAGGACCATTTTCTTCTCACCCTTGCGGCCACCGGACGAGCCGTGCTTCTTGCTGGCGTGCTTCCACTTCCCCTGTCCGCCGACATAGGCTTCGTCGGCTTCAATGGTGCCCGTCAGAGGCGCTTGAAACTCTTTGGTGAGGGTTGCTTCCCGGATGCGATGCAGGACGAACCAGGCGCTCTTCTGAGTGATCCCAAGGTCACGGGCGAGCTGGTGCGAGCTGATGCCCTTCTTGTGCGAGGTCATTAGGAAGATCGCCTTGAACCAGAGGCGAAGGGCAAGCTTGGAATCCTCGAAGATCGAGCCATTGCGAACGGTGAATTTCTTGCGGCAGTCACCGCATTTGTGGGTTCCATCGTTAAGCAGGTAGATGCGCTCCATCGAACCGCAATGCACGCAAGACATTCCATCCGGCCAACGCACGGCGCGGAAGTGGTCAACGCACGCCTTCTCGTCCGGGAAGGCTTTGTCGAAGTCTTGAAGGTTATTGAAGGTCTGGAACATGGCTCGGTCCTCACTCTATGAGCCAAATTCTGTCCCCTTATTTTGGTCCTGTCAAGTATATTATTGCCAAAATTTCGGCAAGCCTTTTCGGGCATGACTGCGCGCTTTGTGCAGGCCGCAGCGCGACCTCGCTCGTCTGCCCTGCCTGCATCGAAGCGTTGCCCCACATCGCACGGGCGTGCCCGCGCTGCGCGATTCCGCTCGGGACGCGCGGCCCGTACTGCGGCGAGTGCCTCGCGCCGGATCGTCATGCGTTCGACGACGCGCTCGCGGTTTTCGAGTACGGTTTTCCGATCGATCGTCTCGTCCAGCGCTTCAAGTACGCGGGCGATCTCGCGCTGGGATCGTGGCTCGCCGCACGCCTCGCCGAGTCGGCCGCGCTACGCCCTCGTCCGGACCTCATCGTCGCCGCTCCGTTGTCCGCGCGCGGATTGCGCCGGCGCGGGTTCAACCAGGCGCTGGTGATCGCGCGCCGCGTCGCGGGGGCGCTACGGCTGCGCTGCGACTTCGATGCGCTTCGCAAGGTGCGCGAGACTGCGCCCCAGCAGCGTCTCGAGCGAAGGCAGCGCATCCGCAACCTGCAGGATGCGTTCGAGTGCCGCATTCGCTTTGCGGGCGAGCACGTCGCGATCGTGGACGACGTGATCACCACGGGCGCCACCATGGACGCCCTCGCTCGGGCGCTTCGCGAATGCGGCGCGGGGCGCGTGAGCGCCTGGGCCGTGGCGCGCACGCCGGATCCCGCGATACGCTGAAGCGATGTTCGACGTCGTGCTCGTCCATCCCGAGATTCCGCCCAACACGGGCAACGTGATCCGCCTGTGCGCCAACACGGGCGCACGCCTCAACCTGGTCCGGCCGCTGGGCTTCTCCATCGACGACAAGCAGCTGCGGCGCGCGGGCCTCGACTATCACGAGTTCGCCGAGCTTCGCGTGCACGAGAACTGGGAGAAGTGCCTCGCTGGGTTCGCGGGCCGGCGCCTTTTTGCGTTCTCGCGCCGCGCCTCACGGCGTTTCGACCAGGTCGCGTTCGCCGAAGGCGATGTCTTCGTGTTCGGCGGCGAGACGGGCGGGCTGCCCGGCCCGATTCTGGAAGGCTTTCCCCCCGAATGCCGGCTGCGACTTCCCATGAGGCCCGGCAACCGTTCGCTCAACCTCTCGAACAGCGTTGCAGTTGTTGTATTCGAAGCGTGGCGCCAGTTGGGATTCCGGGGCGCCGGCGCTTCTTAAATGATTGTTTAAAACGTTGTATTTACAAGCAAAACGGTGCGCCCCTGAATCGATGTTCATGACCACTACCGGTGGTCCCAAATATGAGGATCAACTACTAGACACGTTCGTTAACTTTTGATTTATCTAGCTTTTATGCCCAAATCTTGTCAAAATTACC
>Ga0335076_10006610_pt1 | contig 11691 bp, 9 predicted proteins | sample Lox_Sample_25_FD_206717 | JGI IMG/M metagenome (GOLD analysis project Ga0335076, IMG submission 206717) | Soil microbial communities from Loxahatchee National Wildlife Refuge, Florida, United States - Lox_Sample_2.5 | ecosystem: Environmental > Terrestrial > Soil > Wetlands | place: USA: Florida... | reverse complement strand
GGAGACGATCGTGCTTATCCCTTTGCGTCACGAAAACATGCGGGGCCGGCGCTGGCCCTACATCACATTCACCCTCATCGGCCTCAACATCCTCATCTTTTTATTCACTTACGGGACGATGAAAACCGAGGCTCCCCGCCGCTTTCAGGTCCGCGTCAATCTGCTCTCCATGGCCGCCCGCCATCCGGATCTGCAAATGTCTCCTGCCGCAACCGCCTATGTCGAAAGCGTGAAAAAGCAACTGGGGGATAAATGGGACAGCCTCCTCACTGCGGATCGCACTAACCATCTCTCAAAGTACGCCGCCGGCCAATCCGAACTTGAAGCGCCCGACACCCAGGACATCCAACAGCAGCTTCAGCAACAGATGGACGCCGCTTGCCACGCTTTCGAAGCGGAAAAGCAATCCGATCTTTTGGACAACTATGCTTTCGTTCCCGCCGATCCGCGGCCGGTTTCGTACATCAGCGCCAATTTCCTTCACGGCGGCTGGCTCCATCTCATCGGCAATATGTGGTTCTTGTGGTTGTCCGGATTCATTCTCGAAGACAACTGGGGACGCCTCATTTACCCCATTTTCTATCTCATTGCGGGCGCTGCCGCTTTGCAGTTCTACAGTTGGTGCGCCCCCGGCAGCTACATGCCGCTGGTGGGAGCTTCAGGCGCTGTCGCGGCGTTGATGGGTGCATTCCTCGTGCGCTTCCCCAAGATGAAGATCGACATGGTGTTGTTCCTGATTTACTTCCGTGTGCGCTTCAAGGCTCCCGCCTACACGCTTCTTCCACTTTGGCTCGCTGCCGAGTTCTTCTACGGATCGGTTTCCGGTACCAGCTCACCGGTAGCCCATTGGGCGCACGTGGGAGGTTTCCTGTTCGGCATGGCTGGCGCTTATGGGCTCCGTCGCTCGGGTCTCGAGCAGCAGGCATTCGACGCCGTCGAAGCCAAAATCGGTTGGACCGCCGATCCCGAAATCGTTCGCGCCAACGAGGCCCAGGAAAAAGCCGACTACGAAGGCGCTGCCGCCATTCTCACCGACTTCGTGAAACAAAAGCCCACGGTTGATGCCCTCGTTATGCTCCAGCAGATTCAGTGGCGCCGCAACGACACGCCCGGTTATCTGGATTCCACCTTGAAACTCCTTCAGCTCCATCTCAAAGCGCAGGACCAGGAAGCGGCGTGGCAAACTTTTGAAGCTTACTGCAACGCTGGTGGCGACAAGTTGCCGCCTGCCCTTTGGCTTGAAATGGCGCGATCGCTTGAGAACCAACAGCACTTCGATCGAGCGGCGGAAGAGTATAAACGTTTGGCGGAGGCCCACCCCGCAGAGAAACAGTCCATCCTGGCTTTAGTTGCAGCTGGCCGGCTTTATCTTAAGCGCCTCAACCGCCCGGAAGATGCGTTGAACTGCTACGAGAAAGCCAACGCCTCCAAGGTTCCTCACATGGATTGGCGGCCGAACATCGACGGCGGTCTTGCGGATGCGAAATCGGCAATAGCGAATACAGGGCAGCTATCGCACCGATAGCTAACACCACCGTAACCTTTATTGTGTGATTTAAGGGTTAGTTAGAACTACGCCTGGCTCATTGCTCGGATCGGAATGGTCACACCCGCTGCGGCATCTGAGGATGCCAGCATGTGGCATCGCCCATCGAAGATTCCACCCGGATCGATCACCATGCAAGGTGAGTGAACTTCACCCGTCACTACGCCCTTCGCTTGAATCTCCACGCGGCCCTTGGCAAAAATAACTCCGTCGAACCGGCCGGCAATCACAACTCGGTTCCCTTCGATTTGCCCCTCGACCTTTGCGTTTTCGCCCAGCACGACGGTCTGCTCGGAGATGATGTTTCCCTTAATGTGACCGTCCACGCGAAAAGTCCCGGTTACCGTCAGCGTACCCTCGAGTGATACGCCTTGATCAATAAATCCGGTCCACTCCTCGTTTCCACCGCCGTTGGACGAGCCGGGCCACTTCCACGCCATAAGAATTTCCCCCAGAAGAGTTGCACCACCAATCTAGCGCGGTGGTGGGTGAAGTCAATCTTGCCGCTGTGGAGAAGTGTCGAATGCAATTCCTGAACCGATGGTCAGGGCGCGCGTTGAATCTGCGCGCAGAACTCCGGCGAAGGAACGGCTACTTCATCAGCCGATCGTAGATTCCCATCAACTGCCCTTCGTCGTAATACTCCAGCACCAGCTGCCCCGGTCGCAATTTCGTTTTCTGCCGCAGAATCACTTTGGTGCCCAAGTGTCGCTGGAGTTCGTCCAACGCCTCACGAATGTTGGGATCCACCGCATTCTCGGTGAGCATTCGCGCCGTGCGTGCGCGCCGCGAAGCCAGTCGCTCAATCTGACGTACCGTCAGTCCGCCCCGCGCTGCACGTTGCGCGTATCGCATACGAAGCTGCGAATCCGGAACCGCCAGCAGCGCCCGCCCGTGGCCTGCGGTTAGCTTTCCTTCCTCGATCCAGTCTTGAATCGTCGGCTCGAGCTTCAGCAACCGGATGGCGTTTGCCACCGTCGCCCGATCTTTTCCAGTCCGCTCTGCAACCGCTTCTTGCGTTGCATTGAACTCATCCATCAGCCGCTCAAACGCTCTTGCCTGTTCCATCGCATTGAGATCTTCGCGCTGGATGTTTTCGACGAGGGTCATCTCCAGCGCTAGCTCATCCGGCACCTGCCGTACGATCACGGACACTTTCGTCAGTCCAGCCCGCTGCGCAGCCCGCCAGCGCCGTTCCCCGGCAATGAGTTGAAACTTGGAGCCAATCTGCCGGACCACCAGCGGCTGAATGATTCCACTCGACTGAATCGATCGCGCCAACTCGTCCAACGCCTCTTCCCGAAATCGTGTGCGAGGCTGGTACGGACTAGGCTCAATTAAGTCAATGTCGAGCTGCATGGGCCCGGAATGAACCGCAGGTGCCATGGCTGGAGCTGCCGCTGCCGCCGCCCCGCTACTACTCGGTGCGACCGCTGCAGCAGGCGCATTGTGTTCTGTCTGCTGCTGTGGAACCTGTGGTTCAGGCTCCCGAATGAGCGCTCCGAGCCCCCGCCCCAACGCGTTTCTCGGCATTAGCGATTACCTCCTGTGCGAGTTGACTGTACCCCTCCGCCCCTTTGCTATGGATATCATAGAAAATAATAGGCTTACCGAAGCTGGGCGCTTCCGCCAGGCGAACATTCCTCGGGATAAGGCTCTGAAACACCTGCGAACCAAAAAAACTACGCAAATCCGTCGCAACCTGTCGCGAGAGCGTCGTTCTTTCGTCGTACATCGTCAAAAGAATGCCTTCGATCTCCAGGCTGGGGTTTAGGGTTCTCCGTATCCGCATCAATGTGTCCAGCAACTCAGAAACACCTTCCAACGCGAGATATTCGCATTGGATCGGCACCATAACCGCGTCAGCCGAAACCAGTGCATTTAGCGTCAGCAGATCCAAGGCCGGCGGGCAATCCAGCACAACGAATTTATATTTTTCTCGAAGTGGCTGAAGGAAACTCTGAAGTTTGTATTCGCGATTCTCAGTCGTAACCAGCTCTACCGCAGCCCCAGCTAGGTTTTTGTCGGCGGGAACGACATCCAAACCATCGACTTGCGACTTCTGCATGATTTTTTCAAACGGCTCACCCAGGATCAGCGCGTGATAGAGGGTTCTACGCGAAGGGTCCTTCGGAAAACCGATGGCTGCCGTGGCATTTGCTTGAGAATCGCAATCGACGAGTAAAGTGGGTTGTTCGGCGGCAGCAAGGCAAGCGGCTAAGTTGACGGCGGTTGTAGTCTTGCCTACCCCGCCTTTTTGGTTGGCTACAGCAATGACCCGGGCCAAGCGAACTTCCCCCAAAGAAAGCTCAACTTAGCAATGCTTCCATTCGAAAGCAAGTTGTTTCACGTGAAACTGCGGAATTCCTGTGGAAGTTCTGTTGTTCCACGTGAAACACCGTCCGTATGCTGCTGCTTTGCAATTACTTGCAGCGCTAGTTTTAAAAATCGCCGAATTCCCGCGCTGAGCCCTTCTATCACCCGAACAGTTCGTTCCTTGTGGAACACCCATGATCCACCCCCTTGCACCCGTTCCGTGTTCCACGTGGAACCAAGCACAGAACCTGACCGCGTTCGTTCCATGTGGAACATAAGTGTGAATCGCCTGCCGCTCACCTCCGCTTGATTCTGGACGCAATTCTTCTGCCGGGTGAAAGAACTCCAGCAAAATTGTCGTCAAGCCGACACCGAAGCCTTCTTCTCGCCCACCAATATGTATCTCCGCAGCGATTGCGGGACAGAAATCGGTTCCCTCCACTCCCACTCCGCCGATTTCCGTATCTCATCGATGTCTCGTCCGCCCACCCACAACACAAGTCGGTGCGCCGACAATTGCCCGGATGCCGCCCATTGCATGAAAGGACCATATTCGCCGACGGCGCGGGCGCAAACAAAGTCCAATGGCGCCAGCTCCTCGCCCAGCTCCTCGTAGCGGCTAATCAGTACCCGCGCCCCCGGAAGCTCCAGGTCACGAAGCACTTCCGCGAGGAACGTTCCTTTCTTAATGTTTGATTCCACCAAGAAGAGCTCGATCTCTGGCCGCGCGATCTTCAAAGCAATACCCGGAAAGCCGGCCCCTGTGCCAACGTCGGCGAGCCGACCAACTTCGATTGGGACAGATACGGCGGCAAACATGGATTCACAGAAATGACGATTTAGTATCTCCAAGGGGTCGCGAATCGCAGTGAGATTTAGCTTCTCGTTCCATCGCAGCAAAATCACCATATATTTTTGAATCAAAGCCACTTGCTCGTCCGTAGGAGAGATTTGGAATGCCAGCAAAGCGCGTCGGATCACATCCGGCGATATCGGGCCTGAAGTTGTTGTTGTCATTAAAGTAAATATTCCTGTAATTAACTGAATTTGCTGGCTTTAGATCGCTTCTTTTGGGGATTTGAGAAATCGTGGGCCGGCCACGCCTGCCACTAAATCCACGGCCGCATGCCAGATCGCCACAGGAATCAAACTCCACGTCGCGATCCGGCCGATCCCCAGGAGCAGACCCAAAAGTGTCGTTCCAATGATCCCGCTCTTCCCTTGATAGGCATGCGCTAAGCCGAACAGCAACGAAGAAATCGCCAGCACCATCCACGCGGCCAGGTCGGCCCTCGAGAGCGCCGCCATTACGAATCCTCTATATACAAATTCTTCGCACACTCCCGCAGTGACCGCGAGCGCCCCATACGGCGCAGTCTCGGTTGTGTTATGCGGCAACAGTCTTTGTGAGAGCTTTCGCATTAACTCCGGGACCGGGCCGGTAGACTGTCCCAGCCGCCGCAGGTTGAACCATTGAAACGCGCCGAGTATTCCTGCTCCCCCAACACTCCAAAGCAGCAAGGCGCCATCGAAACCTCTTGCCAATCCCAAGTCCGCAGGCGTTAGTCCCCGGGCGACAGCACGCCACGCAACCACACCCAGCAAAATCCATTGAAACGCGATCGTCGAGCCGTACAACACCAGCTTTTCTTTCGAGCTGAACTCGCGGCGCTCCAGCAGATGCTTTAGTCGCTGGCGGCCGCGCCAAGGAATCACGATCGCCAGAGCGAGAAAAATCAGCCAGAAGTCCCAAGGCATCGCACCGATGAGAACATTATTCACGCTTTCGGCGCAAGTTGGCCAAACGGTCGGCTGTTTCAAGAATTGAACCGGCCATTCGCCGCACAGACAAATCCGGAAACGACAGTGTGATATCTTGCCGGTGCTGGCCCGAGGAGAAACAGACCGCCAATGGCAATAGGAACCGCAACACGCACACCCTGGTGGGCCTGGGCTTGGCCCGCTCTCGCTGCCGTGTTGCTCGCGCTTCAACTCATCTGGCACATCGGCGGCTGGTTCGCAGCATTGGAGGCTTTTGCGCTAATCGCCGCTGTCTTCGCCGCGGTGTATCACGCAGAAGTTATCGCCCACCGCGTTGGCGAGCCTTTTGGCTCGCTGGTCCTGGCCATGGCCGTAACCGTCATCGAAGTCGCGCTGATTGTTTCGGTGATGATCAAAGGCGGCTCCGAGACTTCCGAACTCGCGCGCGACACGGTCTTCGCCGCAGTGATGATCGTCTGCAATGGAATTGTCGGCCTGTGCTTACTCGCGGGAGGCATGCGCCATCGCGAACAGGGCTTTCAGCTTCAAGGAGCGAACGCCGCTCTGGCCGTGCTGATTCCCCTCACCATGCTCACGATGGTTTTTCCCAACGTTACGGTGACAACTCCAGGGCCCACATTCAGCGAGCCTCAACTGGCCTTCGCTGCAGTCGTGTCTCTGATTCTTTACTTTTCTTTTTTGTTTGTGCAGACGGTCCGTCATCGAGATTACTTCTTGCCCGTCGGGGCTGCCGACGAACACTGCGCGCCGCCTCCCAACAGCGTGGCATGGACAAGCGCAGGGCTCCTGCTGGTCTCGCTGGTCGCCGTCGTGGGCCTGGCGAAAGCCCTGACGCCAATTCTTGAAGAGGGAATCGCGCGCGCCGGCGCCCCAAAGAGTGTAGTTGGAATCGTCATCGCAGGGATCGTCCTGCTGCCCGAGGGGCTCGCCTCTTTCCGCGCCGCGCGAGCAAACCGTCTGCAAATCAGCATGAATCTCGCTCTAGGTTCAGTGCTCGCCACGATTGGCTTGACGATCCCCTCTGTGGCTGCAGTTTCGATTCTCCTCCACAAACCACTTACCCTTGGCCTGATGCCGAAAGAAATCGTCCTGCTGATCACGACGCAGCTGGTCAGCCTGCTCACCCTGGGCACAGGAAGGACTACCGTCTTACAGGGCATTGTCCACTTGGTGCTTTTCGCCACCTTCCTTTTTCTCGCTGTCGTTCCCTAGCCTCTGTATATGGGCGCAGCACTGCTGCGCCCCGCGTCCGCAAGGTCTTTTTTTCTATTGCTGCTTCCTCCTGACTGTCTCCTGCACGGATTCCTTTCCATCGTTATAATCATTTGCGCAGCACAGTGAGGTGTGGCTTGACCAACTCCGTGAAACTCACGGCTATGGTCAAGGCAGCCGGTTGAGCGGCCAAGCTGAGTCCCGGGACGCTGGACTCAATACTACGGCGCCTACCACTGCCTGACGATCCGAACGTGCTCGTTGGGTTCAGCACCAACGACGACGCCGGGGTGTATCTGCTCGGCGAAGGACTGGGTCTAGTGCAGACCGTCGACTTTTTCACTCCGATCGTCGATGACCCTTTCACCTTCGGCCAAATTGCCGCGGCAAACTCACTGAGCGACGTTTACGCGATGGGAGGCCGGCCCATTTCGGCGCTTTCTCTCGTGGGTTTTCCGGAAAAAGGTGACACCGCGATCCTCGAGCAGATCATTCGCGGCGGCCTGGACAAGATGAACGAGGCGAAGTGCCCCGTCATCGGAGGCCACTCGATTCGTAACGAGGATATTCAGTTCGGGTATTCCGTCAGTGGCGTCGTCAACCCACTCCAAATTTGGAGAAATGTCGGCGCGTCGACAAATGACATCCTGTTGCTCACGAAGCCCATCGGCACCGGCGTGATTTCCACCGCGATCAAGAAAGATAGGGCCAGCCAAGAGTCGCTCGATGCCGCGATCGCTTCCATGTCGCAACTGAATCGTACCGCTGCCGATGCTCTGCACGAGGTAGAAGCAAAACTCGGTCCAAAAGTGACCCACGCGGTCACCGACGTCACCGGGTTTGGCCTCCTCGGCCACGCCCGCGAAATGGCGCTGGGTAATCCGTCCGCGGGAACGCCTCCGGTCACGCTCGAGATCGATCACCGCGCCGTCCCGCTCCTTCCGGGCGCGCTGGAAGCTGCGCGGGAAGGCATGATTCCCGGTGGCCTGAAGAACAATCGCGAGTTTCTAGGCGACTGCGTCGGTTTTGAATCGAACATCCCGGAAGAAAACCGTGCCCTGCTTTACGATCCGCAGACTTCAGGCGGTCTGCTCATCGCAATCGCACCTGAAGCTGTTGACCTCGCTCTCGCAAATCTGACGCAGCGCGGATTGACAGCTGCCCGCATCGGGCGTGTCCTCGCCAAAACGTCCCCTATCCTTTCCGTGATCTGACGAATCGAACGAATCGCCGATGGACACAATCACCCACGGAATCGCCGGCGCTCTGATTGGCAAGGCCGTCTTCAGCGGTAACGACGCATTTCCTCCTATCGACATGGACCAGCGGCGCATCGCCACTTGGGCCGTCATGCTCGGCGCGATGTTTCCGGACGTCGACGTGTTTCGCGACATGTTCTCGCACAACGAGCTGCTGATGATCACTTGGCACCGCAGCCTCACCCACTCCCTGCTGCTTTTGCCGTTGTGGGCTGTGTTGCTGGCCGTGATCACTGGCGCGATCGCGCGCTGGCGCGGCTGGGAAGCGCCTTCTTTTTCCAAACTCACAGGGCTCTATGCTGTCGGGATTCTCAGCCACATCGTACTCGACCTGGTCACCACCTTCGGAACGATGATCTGGTCGCCGCTGGAATGGTCGCGTCCTGCTTGGGACATTCTCTTCATCGTCGACTTCACTTTTACCGCGCTTTTGCTTGTGCCACAGCTTCTTGCTTGGGCGTACGAGGACCCGAAGCGAGCCCGTTACCGCGCGCTGATCATGTGGGCTATTTTCACGCCGGCGCCATTTCTCATTTCGCGGCTCGCGGAGATCGTAGGCGCTCCGATCTCGCCCAACGCGGTTCTGCTTGCTACTGTTCTCTTCGCGGTGATTTTTCTTTTGCCCGCACTGCGGGGTTGGGGTTTGCGCGTGCCCTACAAAACCTGGAGCCGCGCTGGACTCGTTCTCGCCACTGCCTATGTTCTCGCCGCAGCCTATGCCCACCACGCGGCATTCCGGCGAATCGAGAATTTTGCACGGCAGGAGAATCTCAAAGTCCAGAGCATCGGCGCTCTCCCGCTGCCACCTTCATTCTGGCATTGGGATGGACTAGTGCGCGCGCCGCGAGGCGTCTACGAAGTGCGCATGGACCTTAGTGACGGCCTTTTGTACGGTGGCTCCTCCAGGACTGCATCCGTCATTTCTCGAACCTATTACCCTGATGCGTTGCCCAACAGCTTCACCGACCAGGCGCGCCAGCTGCCCGAAGTCCAGAAAGTTTTGTGGTTTTCGCGCTTCCCTGTGACGCGGTTCTATAAGGAAGGTTCCGACGCCATCGTCGAATTCAGCGATATGCGTTTTCCGCAGATCCGCCGCGACCGCCCCGCTTCGTTTACCTATCAGGTTCGCTTCAACTCCGGCGGACAAGTCCTTTCCCAAGGTTGGCTCCGTAAGTAATCTGGAGTGCGGGCGTAGAGCTCCGCATTCCAATCAGGCTGGATGGATCACGATGTGCCGTTCTTCGCCGGTGCCGGCGCTCTCGGTCCGCACCCCGGGCATGTCCTTCAGCGCCAGATGCACAATACGCCGCTCGCGCGACGACATGGGATTTAGCTGAAACGGCTGGCGCGACGCAATCACTCTCTCCGCCGCCACCCGCGCGGTCATGCGCAACTCTTCAAAGCGCAGCGCACGGAACCCGCCGCAGTCGAGATGAATTTTCTCATGAAACGCGGGGTCCAGGTTCAACGCGCGAAATACAAGATGCTCCAGCGCTTTCAAGACTTCTCCCCCGCGCGCCATCAAGACTTCCTTGTCTCTTCCATCCAGATCCCCGTACACCTCCGGCTCACCTTCGTCGCCGGAAGGAGCCGCAGTTCGCACGTTGACCCGCAAATCGAGTTTTCCGGCCCGGATGATTTTCTCGAGGAACTGGCGCAGCGCCTCGGCCGCGGCCTCGCGGTCGAGCTTGCCTTCTCGAACAAATTCCTTGCTCATGCGGCCCTCGGACGACGGCTACACTGACATCGGCAAAACTCCCGCAGCGCTATTTCTTTGCGCGCGCGGGTTTAGCTGGGGCGGGTAGAGGATGGGTCCGGTTCAGATACCACTGCTGCAAGATGCCGATTAAGCTGCTGGTAAGAATATACAACGCCAAGCCGCTGGAGAATGGAAAAATCACAAACATCACCGACATGGTGATGGGCAGGAACTTCATCATCTGCGCCTGTTGCGGGTCGGTTGTGGTCATCGGCGTCATTTTCGAGACCAGATACATCGACACGCCCACGGTGATCGGCAAAATATAATAAGGATCCTTCGACGCCAGATCTCGCACCCACAGCCAGCCCGCGTGCCGCAGCTCAATCGCATAGCGCAGCGCCGTGTTCAGCCCAAACCAGATCGGCATCTGCAAGAACATCTGGAAGCAGCCGCCCACCGGGTTAATTCCCTCGCGCTGGTAGACCGCCATGACTTCCTTATTCATTTCGGCCTTGCGCGGGTCGTTCAGCTTGTACTTCTTATACCTTTCCTGGATCTGCTTGATCTCTGGCGCCACGCGCTGCATCTTCATGGTGGTCTTGTAGCTCGAAATGCGCAGCGGGAACAGCACCATGTTCACGACGACCGTCAGCACCACGATTGCCCAGCCCCAGTTCGGAATGTACTTGTACAGCCATTTCAACCCGTGAAACAGCGGGTCCGCGATGAATTCCAGCCAGCCAAAATTCACCAGCGCGTTCAGTGGCGGGTGCATGGCCTTCAAATCGTCGTAATCCTTGGGCCCCACGAAAATCCGCATCTGCTCCGGTTGCGTGCTCATCGACGCGGCCACTTCCGGCACCGCTTCCGATTCTTCTTTGCCGTCGGCACCCTTCTTCGTCGTCCACACCTTCCAGTACCGCGTTCCCAAGGTCGTCGAAAGTGACTCCGCCGGAGGCAGGAATACCGCGGTGAAATAGCGGTCCTCAATCCCCACAAACGTTTTCCCGCCCTGCCAGATGTTCCCCCACTTGTCTGGAGTGTCCAGCTTCTTCTCGAGGAACGAGGAGAGCTTCCCGTTCTCGCTATAGAACGTCTGCAGGGTCGTGGCAGGCGCTGGATCGGTCACCGTCACGTCGCCGAAGCCGCCGCGCCACGCTAGCCCCACCATCACACGCGAGCCGCTATAGGTCGCCGTGGTCTCCACATTCACCACATAGGAATGATCGAAATGGAAGCGCTTCGTGATGTCGAGGTGGCCATCGCTCCAGGTGAACGTCACGTCGGCCGGCGCGGCCAGCGACGACCCATCACTGGACACCTTGTACAGCGCGTTGTTCGCAGCCTGCTGCAGTTGCGGATCGTCGAGTACCAGCGAAAGCGGCCATCCGCCGGTCTTCGCCGCTGTCTCCGGATGCACCAGGTCCAACACGCGGGGCGGCTTCGCGTCGTCCTTATAATTCTTCAGCTGCCAACTCTTCACCACTGCGCCCCGATTCGAAAACTCCACGCGGTAAAGAGCGTTCTCCACCACGATCGTACGTTCCTGCGTGTCGGCGGCAGGCGCCGCAACCGTTTGTGTTGTGGCGCTAATACCGGTTCCCTGTGGACTCGAACTCGGAGTCGCGGGCGAGTTGCTGGTTGATGCTTGTGGAGCTGCTGGAGTCGCCGGAGCCGTGGCCGCTGGCTGAGTGGGTGGCTGGTAAGCTGGCGGCTTCGGCAAAAAGAATTTCGTCCATAGCAGGATGACCGCCACGGACAGCAGCGACGCTACAAGGATCCGAAGCTCGGGCGTGAATTTATCTTTGTTTTTCGGACCAACTGGCGGAAAATTCTGAAAATTTCCTGGCGTGCTCACGAGCGAACCTCGCACT
>Ga0335076_10006609_pt1 | contig 11691 bp, 8 predicted proteins | sample Lox_Sample_25_FD_206717 | JGI IMG/M metagenome (GOLD analysis project Ga0335076, IMG submission 206717) | Soil microbial communities from Loxahatchee National Wildlife Refuge, Florida, United States - Lox_Sample_2.5 | ecosystem: Environmental > Terrestrial > Soil > Wetlands | place: USA: Florida... | reverse complement strand
TGGCGGGCCGGGCGACCAGGAACACCTCAGGCTGGACAGGTCTCATGCGCCGCACCCTACCGGGGGCCGCCGACATCAGCATCAGCAGGCGCGGCCACCCGCGCCCGGCATAGCCGCAGCACGTTGCGGATGACCTGATGCCCGGCCCGGCCGGACGCGGTCAGGATCGACTCCGGGTGGAACTGGACCGCCCACCGCCCGGCCGTGTCGTCCTCGATGGCCATCACCACCCCGTCCGGAGTCACCGCGGTCACCTGGTAACCGCCCTTCACCTGCTCCGGGACCGCGTGCAGCGAGTGGTAGCGGGCCGCGGTGAACTCGGCCGGCAGCCCGGCCAGCAGCCCGCTGCCCTCGGCGCCGGTCCGGACCACCTGCCCGGGCTTGCCGTGCGCGGGCTGGGCCAGCAGGCCCAGCTCCCCGCCCGCGTGCTCGACCAGGGCCTGCAGCCCGAGGCACACCCCGAACACGGCCAGCCCACGGTGGTCCAGCGCATCCAGCAGCGCGGCGCAGTCGAAGTCGGCCGGCCGGCCCGGCCCGGGTGACAGCACGACCAGGTCCGGCGCGTACTCGTCGATGGCCGCGGCGGGCAGCCCGGCGCGCAGCGTCCGCACCTCGGCACCATGCTCCCGGAAGTAGGCAGCCAGCGTATGCACGAACGAGTCCTGGTGATCCACCAGCAGCACCCGCAGCCCCTGCCCGGGCCGGTCCACCGCGGCCGCCGGAGCCTCATCCGGGGCCCCGGCTCCCGCGGCTGGCCGCTGCGCCCCGGCCAGCGTCTCCAGCAGCGCGCGCGCCTTGAGCTCGGTCTCCGCCTCTTCGCCCATCGGGTCGGACTCGAACAGCAGGGTCGCGCCCGCGCGGACCGCCGCCACCCCGCCGGTGATCTGCGCGGTGCGCAGCGTGAGCCCGGTGTTCATGCTGCCGTCGAAGCCGATCACCCCGACCGCCCCGCCGTACCAGCGCCGCGGCCCGCCCTCGTGGTCCTCGATGAACTGCATGGCCCAGGTCTTCGGTGCGCCGGTCACGGTGACCGCCCACATGTGGGTGAGGAACGCGTCCAGCGCGTCAAGCCCGGGCCGCAGCCGCCCCTCGATGTGGTCCACGGTGTGGATCAGCCGGCTGTACATCTCGATCTGCCGCCGCCCGATCACCCGCACGCTGCCCGGCACGCAGACCCGGGACTTGTCGTTCCGGTCCACGTCGGTGCACATGGTCAGCTCGGACTCGTCCTTGGCCGAGTTGAGCAGTTCCCGGATATTCTCCGCGTCGCCCAGGGGGTCGGCGCCGCGCCGGATAGTGCCGGAGATCGGGCAGGTTTCCACCCGGTCCCCGCTGACCCGCACGTACATCTCCGGCGAGGCGCCGACCAGGCACTCCTCTTCCCCCAGGTTGAAGAAAAACTCATAAGGCGCCGGATTTCTGTGCCGGAGTTGTTCATAGAACGCGGCTGGCGAGTCGCACCGGCCGCGGAACACGTGGCTCGGCACCACCTCGAACAGGTCACCCCGCGCGAACCGCTCCTTGGCTTGCTGCACGATGCGCGCGTACCGGCCCGGCTCCGGCCGCTCCCCTTCCAGTTGAACGCCAGTGCCCGCCGCATCGCCCCGGGCCGGCGCGCGGGGCGTGGCCCGGGACAACCCCACCGTGCTGGTGCCGCCGACCTCGAACTCATACCGGTACACGGCGGCGAACTCGCGCTTGCGGTCCAGCACGTAGAGCTCGTCCGGCAGGTGCAGCACCAGGTCCCGCTGGCCCGCCGGCCGGGGGGCGCGGAGCCGGACCGGCTCGAACTGGAAGGCCAGGTCGTAGCCGAACGCGCCGTACAGGCCGAGGTGCGGGTCGCCGCCGCCGAACAAGGCGATGATCTCGCGCAGCGCGGAAAACACGGTCGGCCGGCGGCTGCGGTCCTCCTCGGCGACCAGCCCGGCCGGCTCGGGGATGATCACAGTGCAAGCCCGGGGGGGCGACCCCCCGCTGTGCTTCCCCGGGGGACAACCCCCGGCCCCCGATCGCCGCTCCGCGCCGAGTCCGGACGAGCCGGCCGTGCGGGCTGGGGATCGCCGCTCCGCGGCGAGGCCGCTTCCAGCGGCCAGTTCGCCGGCCCGCAGCAGCGCCCGTTCGAGCACCGGCAGCAGCACGGTGCCCCGGTCGTTCAGCGCCCGGACCGTGATCCGCCGCCCCCGGGCGACGATCTCCGCGCACGGATCGACGTAGGCCAGGTGCCACCGGCTGTACCGGCCCGGGTACTCCATGCCGGAGCTGAGCACGCCGCCGCGCCGGTCATCAACCTGGCGGGTGATGCCGTCCAGGACAGCGGGATCGAACGGCTCGGCGGTACGGGTCACCCGCACGCCACCCGCCGTGCTGAATTCCGTCCGCTGGATCACCTGCGGGTCCACCTGGTGCCTGCCTTCTGCCGGCCCAGGGCGGACACGAAGAAGCGACCGCCGGAGCCGACGGTCGCTTCTGGATGGCCTGACTGCGCGAACCAGCAACCGCCTAACGGCGGCGCCACCACTGGCTGCTAGAACGCATGCCGCGAGCTTAGCAGGGTCACGGCGGCTTGGGCGCGTCCTGCCGCGGGGTGGCTGTGTTCGGGCTGCCCGCGGCCGGGGTGCCGGTGCGGGCCGGGCCGGAGGCCGGCGCGCCGACCCGGGTCGGCGCGATCTGCATGGCGTCCTGCTGCCGTTCCGGCACCGGCTTGCCCAGGATCCGGTACACCTCGGCGCCGTCCACCGTCTCCTTCTCGATCAGCAGGGCGGCCAGCTTGCACAGCTCGTCGTGGTGGTCCCGGACCAGCGACACGGCACGCTCCTCGGCCTCACGGAGCAGCCGGGACACCTCACGGTCGATCTCGGACTGGGTGGACTCGCCGAACGGCCGGCTGGCCGCGCCCAGGCCACCGCCGCCACCGGCGCCACCGCCGCCCCCACCGAGGAACGCCGGGCCGCCTTCCGGGTAGCCGACCGGGCCGAGCTTGCTGGACAGGCCGAACTCGCGGACCATCTTGATGGCCAGGTCGGTGGCCGAGGCCAGGTCGTTGGCCGCGCCGGTGGAGCCCTGGCCCTGCTCGACCAGTTCCGCGGCCCGGCCGCCGAGCCGGACGGCCAGCGACTCGTTCAGGTAGTCCTCGCCGTACAGGTGCCGCTCGACCAGCGGCAGCTGCTCGGTCACGCCGAGCGCCTGCCCGGACGGCAGGATGGTCACCTTGGCCACCGGGTCGGCGTGCTCGGACAGCGCCGCGACCAGCGCGTGCCCGGACTCGTGCACCGCCACCGCGCGTTTCTCCTCCGGCAGCAGCAGGTTGGAGTCGGACCGGGCGCCGAGCAGGATCCGGTCCCGCGCGTCGTTGAAATCCTCCATGGTGATGTCGTCGTGCCCGGCCCGGACCGCATGGATGGCCGCCTCGTTGATCAGGTTGGCCAGGTCAGCCCCGGAGAAGCCGGGCGTGCTCCGGGCCACCGCGTCCAGGTCCACGTCGGGGGCGAGCTTCTTGCCCCGGGCGTGCACGGCCAGGATGGCCGCGCGTTCGGACAGGTTGGGCAGCGGGATGGTGATCTGCCGGTCGAACCGGCCCGGCCGCAGCAGCGCCGGGTCGAGCACCTCGGGGCGGTTGGTGGCGGCCAGCACGACGATGCCCTGGGTCACGTCGAAGCCGTCCATCTCGGACAGCAGCTGGTTGAGCGTCTGCTCCCGCTCGTCGTTCGAGACGAACGCCCCGGCGCCCGCGCGGCGCTGGCCGATCGCGTCGATCTCGTCCACGAAGATGATGCACGGCGCGCGCTTGCGTGCCTCGGCGAACAGGTCACGGACCCGGGCCGCGCCCACGCCGACGAACAGCTCGACGAAGCTGGACCCGGTGACCGAGATGAACGGCACGGCGGCCTCGCCGGCCACCGCGCGGGCCAGCAGGGTCTTCCCGGTGCCGGGCGGGCCGACCATCAGCACGCCGCGCGGCGCGACCGCGCCGAGCCGCTGGTAGCGGCCGGGGTTCTTCAGGAAGTCCACGACCTCGGAGATCTCCGCCTTGGCCGAGGCGTAGCCGGCCACGTCGGAGAACTTGGTGTCCGGCCGTTCGGCGTCGAACACCTTGGCCCGGGCCCGGCCGACGCCCATGATGCCGCCGAACGGGCCGGCCCCGGCGGCGCCCCGGTTCAGCCGCCGGAACAGCCAGAACACCAGGATGAACGGGAGCAGCAGGATCAGCCAGTAGAGCAGCTCGGTGCCCAGCCCGCTGCTCGGCGCGGCCGCCTCGATCTGCACGTTGCTGCTCTGCAGCGTGGTTTCCAGCGGGGTGCCGGCGAACGGCAGCGGCACCACCGTGGTGTAGTCCTTGCCGTCTTTCAGCGTGCCGGTGGCCGGCGCGGTCGACCCGGTGCTGTTGTCCAGCGTGAACGTCTTCACCTTGCCCGCGTGGACGTCGCTCAGGAACGCCGAGTAGGTCAGGTTGACCGGCGGTGAGCCGACCCGGGGCAACGCCAGGAACAGCAGGACCGCGGCCAGCAGCGCCAGCGGCCACAGCCAGTGCCGCCAGGCCGGTGGCGGGGGTGGGGCCGTGGGGGACGGCTTATCGCCAGGTGGCGGCGACTGCGGCTGCTTACTCATAGCCCAATACTGCCCCGGCGCCGGTCAGCTTGCGCAATCGGTCCCGTTTAGCGCCACTGCGCCCACCCCGGCCGGCACCCGCTGGTGCTGTGGTTGCGTGGTTTCCGCGGCCACGATCGAGGACCGGCTGAGCAGGAAGATGCCGGTCACGGCCAGCGCCCCGCCGCCGAGCTGCACCGCGAGCTGCCAGGGCGAGCTGGCCAGATGCTCGCCGAACACGGTGGCCCCGATGATCACCGCGGTGATCGGGGACAGCGTGCCGATGACCGGCAGGCTGAGCGACAGCGCACCGGAGCTGAATGCGCTCTGCCCGAGCAGCGCCCCGGTGATCCCGGCGGCCAGCAGGGCCCACGGCTCCCAGGTGGTCATGACGGCCAGCCCGCGGTGGGCCAGCACGTCCACGGTGGCCTTGGCCAGCGAGTCGAGCACGCCGTACATGGCACCGGCCGCGACCGCGAACCAGATCACCCGGGCCTTGCCCTCGACCCGCAGGCCGGCCGTCGCGGCCAGCCCGCTGAGCAGAGCCGCGCCCACGAACACCGGCGCCCACGCGGTCAGGCCGGGCACCCCGGTGCCACCGCTGGGGGTGGCGATGGCCAGGAAGACGGCGATACCGCCGGCCACCGCGGCCGCCCCGATCCCGTCACCGAGGGTGAGCCGGCGGTGCTGCCTGCGCGCGATCAGCGGCAGCACGAACAGCACGTCCAGCGAGGCCAGCGGCTGGACCAGGGCCAGCGGGCCGAACCCCAGGGCCAGCGCCAGGATGAAGAAGGACAGCGCGTCAAGGCCGATCCCGGCCAGCCAGCGCGGCCGGCGGGCCAGGTCGAGCAGCAGCCGCAGGCGCAGCACCTCGTCCGCGCCGGACTCGCGGGCCACGGTCTGCTGCACCAGAGAGGCCTCGGCGAAGCAGAAGGCAGCCGTCAGCGCGGCGACCACGGCTATGACGAGCGTCACCAGGCGTCCCCCTTCAGCTGGCCTATCTAACTGGGGGCAACCTGAAGCCAAGCCAAAAACATCCCGGGAACCGAAAAAAACGGAGGCAATCTCCGATCCGCCACGGCTAGTGGCGCGCGGGCAACCCACCGTGCCGGCAGTTAGATGTGCATGCCGCCATCCACGGCCAGCACCGCACCGGTGACGAACGAGCTGTCCTGGCTGGCCAGGTACAGCACCGAGCGGGCGATCTCGTCGGCACAGGCGTGCCGGCCCAGCGGGATCCGGGCCTCGAAGATGCGCGCCGCCACGTCCGGCGGCGCGCCCGTCGCCGACACCTCGATGTCCTGCTGGAACTGGGTATCGGTCGGGCCGGGGTGCACCGTGTTGACCCGGATGCCGCGGCCGGCCATCTCCTTGGCCGCGGTCCGCATCAGCCCGACCTGGGCGTGCTTGGCCGTCGCGTAGGCGCAGATCCCGGCGTCCGAGGTAAGCCCGACCACGCTGGAGTTGATGATCACGCTGCCGCCGTCGCGGAGCACCGGCAGCCCGTGCTTGAGCACGAAGAACGCGCCCAGCACGTGCACATCGAGGACCCGGCGGAAGACGTCCGCCGGGTACTCGGCGATCGGCGCGATGTCACCGCTGATGCCCGCGTTGCTGAACAGCACGTCGAGCGCGCCGAACCGGCCGGCCGCCTGCTCGACCGCGCAGCTGACCTGCTCCTCCACCGTGACGTCAGTGACGCTGAAGTCGGCCACGTCCGGGCCCAGCTCGGCCACCGCGTCGGCCAGCCGGCTGCGCACCAGGCCGGCCAGGTGGACCCGGGCCCCCTCGGCGACAAACAGCCGGGCCGTGGCCAGCCCGATACCGCTCTCGCCCCCGGTGATCAGGGCAACCTTGCTGTCCAGCCGCGCCATGGTGGCTCTCCTTTCCGGGCCGGCTCAGGCCGGCGGTAGGTGCACGCTGACTACCGCCGACCGCCCGGCGGCGACCTGGGCCAGTGCCTCGCGGAGGATCTCGGGCAGCCGGGCCGCCGCGGTCACCGTGCGCGCGTACGCGCCACCCGCCGCCGCGGCCACCTCGGCCAGGTCGGCCTCGGGCTGGAAGCTGGCCGCGAACCCACCGGCCGCGAGCTCCCCGGCCGGATGGACGGCCAGAGTGGACAGCGATGGCGCCTTCCAGCCCTGGTTGTCGAAGATCACGGTGAGCGACGGGGCCTGGTACCGGCGCGCCATCCACTGCGCCGACGACGGCACGCCGAATAGGTAGGACCCGTCCCCAACCAGGCTCACCACGGTGCGATCCGGTGTGGCCAGCTTGGCTCCGACGGCCGCGCCCCCGGACCAGCCCAGCGAGCCGCCGCCGCTGCCCTGCAGCGAGCCCGGGCCGCAGGCCCGCAAGTGCTCGCTGACCACCTGGTAGTTGGTGATCGCCTCGGTGAGGAACAGAGTGTCAGCGGGTGCCGCGTCGCGTACGCACGCGATCAGGTACTCAGGCGTGACAGTGCCGTCCGCCGTTGGCTCTTCGCGGGCCGCCCACTGGGCGCGCTGCTCGTCGTGTACGGCCCGCAGCCGCGCCGCCCGGGCCGCCACCGCGGCCGGGTCCAGCCGCCCCGGCTGGTCCAGCCGGCTAGCCAGCTGGCGGACCGCGGTGGCCAGATCAGCCAGGGCGTACCGGGTGGCGGGCACGTGCCACAACGGCAACTGTGCCTTCAGCGGATCCACGTCGATCACATAGCAGCGCGTGCCGGGGGCCGGCCGGTTGTGGCTGGGGATCCACGGCACGTCGCTGCCCAGCACCAGGATCAGGTCCGCGCCCGCCAGTACCTGGTTCTGTTCCGGGCTGTTCCACTGATAGCCCAGCTGCAGCGGGTGATCGGCGGGGAAGTTGACCCGCATCGGGACCGACTCGAGCACGCCGATCGCGGCCAGCTCGCACAGCCTGGTCAGCTCGGCCACCGCAGCTGGGTCGCGGCCCAGATAAGACGTGACCACCAGGGGCGCCTCAGCCGCCGCGACCGCAGCAGCGATCTCGTCCACCACCCCGTCGGCCAGTGCGGCTGGCGCCACCGGATCCCACCAGGGGCCCTCGGCCGGCTGGGGCGGAAGTTCCTCCTCCAGCACCTCACGGGCCGCGGTCAGGTACACCGGCCCGGCCGGCTCGCTGCGTGCGATCTGCACGGCCCGGTGCACGATCTGCTTGACATTGCGCCCGGTCCGGATCTCCTGATCGTGCTTGGCGTAACCGCGGAGCATGGCGCGCTGGTCGGCAGAGTCCTGCAGCCAGTGGATGAACTCGGTGCGCGAGCCGGGCAGTTCGCCCTGCTGGGTCATGGGCGAAAGCCCGGCGAAGATGAGCACCGGGACCCGGCCGCGGGCTGCGTTGTGGATCGCGCCGCCCAGGTTCTGGGTACCGCAGTCCACGTGCACCAGGACCGCTTGCGGCTCGCCGCTGACCTGCGCGTAGCCGTGCGCGGCGCTCAGCGCAACGCTCTCGTGCGGGCAGAGCACCAGCTCGGGGAACTGGTCCAGGGTGCCCAGCCGCTCCGCCTGGCTGTACGCCTCGATGAAGCCGGTGTGGTCGCTGCCCAGGTTGGCGAACGCGTAGCGGATGCCCGCCTCGCGCAGTGCCTCCAGGAACGCGGTGCTGGCGGTGTACCTCCCGGTCTTGCCGCCGGCCGGCGGCGCGGGGGGGTTAGCGGGGTCGTCCCCCCTGGGCAACACGGTCATGGCTGCTCCTCGGCGGCCCGGGTGCGGTAGCCGACCGGGAGCAGCTCCCAGCCGCGGCGGGATGCCAGGCCCCACAGCCCGCCGGGCGCGGCCAGCACCACGACGATGGCCACCGCGCCGATGGCTACCAGGTACCACACGCCGTCGGCCGCGAACTTCTCTTGCACCGCGAAGAAGATGACCGCGCCGATGATCGGGCCCTCCATCGTGCCCAGCCCGCCGATCACCACCATGAACAGCATGTCCGCGCTGTAGTTCACGTTGAACACGGTGGCCGGGTCGATGTACAGCGTGCTGATGATGAGCATGCCGCCGACCGCGCCGAACCCGGTCGCCGCGATCAGATAGGCCAGCCAGCGGGTCCGCGGCACCTCGACCCCCATCGCGGCCGCGGCCGCCCGGTCGTCGTGCACCGCCCGGCTGTCCAGCCCGAACCTGCTCCGCACCAGCAGGTAGACCCCGGCCACGATGACCACCGTCAGGCCCAGCGCGGTCCAGTAGGTGTACGCGTTGCGCAGCACCGGCGCCATCCCGGACAGCTGCTGCAGCCCGGCACCGGTGCCGCCGCCCAGCCACAGCTGGTTGGTCACGTACAGGAACAGGCACTCGGCCACCACCCAGGTGGCCACCGCGAAATACCCGCCGGCCAGCCGCCGGATCAGCGCGAAGATGGGCACCCCGGCCACCGCGCAGCCGGCCGCCCCGGCCACGATCGCGAGAAACGGGCTCAGCCCGGTCTTGCTGCTGACCAGCCACACCAGGTACGCGCCGATGCCCAGGTAGGCCTGCTGGCCGAAGGAGACCATCCCGGCGTAGCCGGCCAGCAGGTTCCACAGCACGGCCATGCTCACCAGCAGGAACAGGGTGACCAGGGCCTGGGTGACGCCGGTGCCGGCCAGGTAGGGCAGCGCCGCCAGCACGGCCACGGCCACCGTGGCGCAGGCCGTGGTCACCGTGGCCGGCCGGCTCCACCGGCGCACCGCCACGGCCTGGCCCAGCTCGGCCCGGGTGCTTACGGGTGCCATCGCCTCTCCCTATCCGCCCGCCGCCTGCGCGGTCCCGAGCAGGCCCTGCGGCCGCACCGCCAGCACCACCAGGAACAGCAGCTGGGAGGCGAGCGTGGCGTACGGCACGCTCACCTGCGACACCACGACCTGGGTGACGCCGAGCAGCATGCCGCCGAGCATGGTGCCCCACAGCGAGCCGAGCCCGCCGATGATGACCGCCTCGAACGCGAAGATCAGCGTCAGTGCGCCCAGCGTCGGGTACACCCCGGTGGTCACCGCGTTCAGCGTGCCGGCCAGCGCGGCGGCCGCGATGGCGATCCCGGTGACCGACGCGAACAGCGGCCGGACCCGGATGCCCTGCAGCCGGGCGATGGCCAGGTCGTCCGAGGTGGCCCGGACCCGGCGGCCCCAGGCGGTGCGCTGCAGCAGCGCGCTCAGCCCGCCGATCACCAGCACGGCCAGGAGCAGCTTGAGCATGGCCAGCCAGGGCAGCACCAGGCTGCCCAGGTGCGCCGCGGCCACGTCCAGGTTGCCTGCGGGCACACCGCGGGTGTTGGCTGAGTAGATCTGCTGCAGCAGGTTCTCGATGATGACCGACAGGCCGAACGTGACCAGCAGCGGCGCGGTCGGGCCGCTGCTGAGCGCCCGGTCGAACAGGCTGAGCTGGAGCACCGCGCCGAGCAGGAACGCCAGCGGGACCATGATCAGCAGCGCCACCCAGAGCGGCACCCCGAACATCGCCATCACCGTGGTAGCCAGGTAGGTGCCGCACACCGCGAGATCCCCGTGGGCCAGGTTGACCAGCCGCATCACGCCGAACATCAGCGACAGGCCGACCGCGGTCAGCGCGTACGCGCCGCCCAGGAAGATGCCTTGCACGACGTCGTTCAGCCAGGTCATGCCCGCACCGCCGGCCCAGAATTAGGCGGTCCGGAATTGGGCGGCCCGGTGCTGGGCGGCCCGGCTGTCGCGCCGAAGTAGGCCGCGATGAGCGCCGCCCGGTCCAGCGAGCCGCTGGCCCCGGACAGCACCACCCGTCCTTCGAGCAGGCACAGGGTCCGGGCACTGGCTGCCAGCGCCCGGTCGATGTCCTGCTCGACCACCAGGATGGACACGCCGGACGCCTGGATGGTGGGCAGCGTCTGGTAGAAGCTGTCCACGATGGCCGGGGCCAGGCCGAGCGACACTTCGTCGAGCAGCAGCACCCGGGGGTTGGCGGCCAGCGCGCGGGCGATGGCCACCGCCTGCTGCTCACCCCCGGACAGCAGGCCGGCCCGGTGCGTGCGGCGCGCCGCCACCATCGGGAACAGCTCGTACAGCGCGTCCAGGGTCCACGGGCCGGCCTCCCGGCGGGCCGCCGGGACCAGGATGTTCTCCTCGGCGGTCAGGCTGGGGAACAGCCGCCGCCCCTCCGGGACCAGCACCACCCCGGCCCGGGCCCGCTGGTAGTCGGGCTGGCTGGTCACGTCGGCGCCATCCAGCACGATCTGCCCGCGCCACGGCCGGAGCGCCCCGGCGATCGTCATCAGCAGCGTGCTCTTGCCCGCCCCGTTCGCGCCGACCAGGGCGACGGTCTCGCCCCGGGCCAGCTCCAGGCTCACCCCGAACAGTGCCTGGAAGTCCTGGTAGCCCGCATCCAGCTGGCCCACCCGCAGCAGCGGTTCTGTCATCCGGCCGTCCCCCCGAGGTAGGCGCGCTGCACCTGCTCGTCACGCAGCATGTCCCGCGGCGTGCCGTCGAACAGCAGGCGGCCGTCAGCCAGGCAGACCACCCGCTGCACCACCTGAGTCAGCGCGCGCATGATGTGCTCCACCCAGACGATGGTGGTGCCGGCCGCGTGCACCTCCCGGATGGTGCCGATCAGCGCGTCGGTCTCCGGCTCGGTCAGGCCGCCGGCGATCTCGTCCAGCAGCAGCACGGACGGCTGGGTAGCCAGCGCACGGGCCAGTTCCAGGCGCTTGCGTTCGAGCAAAGTAAGCCGGTGGGCCGCGACGTCAGCCTTGGCCGCGAGCCCAGCGCGGCGCAGCGCGGCATAGGCGGCCTGGTAGGCCGCCTGCCGGCGGAGGCCGGCCCCGCGCGCGGCGGCCACCAGGGCGTTCTCGAACACGGTCATCGACGTGAACGGGCGCGGCACCTGGTAGGTGCGGCCCAGCCCGAGCCGGGTCCGGTGCGCGGCCGAGGACGTGGTGACGTCCTGGCCGGCCAGCCGGACCTGGCCGCCGGTGGGCCGCCGCCCGCCGGCCACGATGTCCAGCAGCGTGGTCTTGCCGGCCCCGTTCGGCCCGACTACGCCCAGCGCCTGGCCCGGCGGCACCGCCACGGTGATCCCGTTCAGCACGGTCAGCGCGCCGAACTGCTGCCGGACGTCCTCGACCTGCAGTTGGGTCACAGCTTCTCCGGCTCGCTCGCCTTCG
>Ga0335076_10006608_pt1 | contig 11693 bp, 8 predicted proteins | sample Lox_Sample_25_FD_206717 | JGI IMG/M metagenome (GOLD analysis project Ga0335076, IMG submission 206717) | Soil microbial communities from Loxahatchee National Wildlife Refuge, Florida, United States - Lox_Sample_2.5 | ecosystem: Environmental > Terrestrial > Soil > Wetlands | place: USA: Florida... | reverse complement strand
GCGGCGACGCGGAGCGCGGCCGCCTTGTCGGTCCGCTCCCACGTGAAGTCGTGATCCTCGCGCCCGAAGTGACCGTACGCCGCCGTCTTCTGATAGATCGGCCGGTGCAGCTTGAGGTACTGGCGGAACGCACCAGGACGGAGATCGAAGTGCTCGCTGATCAACTCGAGGATCTTCGACCGAGAGATCTTCTCCGTCCCGAACGTCTCGACCATCACCGACACCGGATGCGCCACCCCGATCGCGTACGCCACCTGCACCTCCGCCCGCTCCGCCAGGCCCGCGGCAACCACGTTCTTCGCGACGTACCGCGCCGCATAAGCGGCGCTGCGGTCGACCTTCGACGGATCCTTGCCACTGAACGCGCCGCCACCGTGACGCGCCATCCCACCGTACGTATCGACGATGATCTTCCGGCCGGTCAGACCGCAGTCGCCCATCGGACCGCCAATCACGAACCGGCCAGTCGGATTCACCAGCAGGTTGCGGCGAAGCTTCTTGGGATCGAACAGATCATCGGGCATCTCGGGCTCGACGACGTGCTCCCAGAGATCCTCCTTGAGCAGCGATTCGGCGCCGTCGCGGTGCTGGGTCGAGATCAGGATCTTCTCGACCTCGACCGGGCGCCCGTCGACGTACCGGACCGTGACCTGCGTCTTCCCGTCCGGCCTCAGATACGGCAGGATCTCGGCGCGGCGCACATCCGCCAGGCGCTTGGCGAGCTTGTGCGCGAGCGAGATCGGGAGCGGCATCAGCTCCTCGGTCTCACTCGACGCGTACCCGAACATCATCCCCTGATCGCCCGCGCCCGCGATGTCGAGCTCGTCGTCGTCGCCGGGATCCGTGCGCGACTCCCACGCCCGGTCGACCCCCTGCGCGATGTCCGGCGACTGCTTGTCGATCGCATTGATCACCGCGCACGTGTGAAAGTCGAATCCGAACTCGGCGTTCGTGTAGCCGATCCGCTTGATCGTCTCGCGAGCGACGTCGGGAATGTCCACGTAAGTGGTGGTCGTGATCTCACCGGAGACGACTACCAGTCCGGTGTTGACGAGCGTCTCGCACGCCACCCGGCCGAGCGGGTCGTCGCGCAGCACCGCGTCGAGCACGCCGTCGGAGATCTGATCGGCAACCTTGTCCGGGTGACCCTCGGTCACCGATTCGGACGTGAACAGGTACTCGTTGTCTGGAAGCGTCTTCATGGGATCTCGAGGCGTAGCTCCGTGGTGGCGTCGCGCTCCCCGCTCGTGGAACTCAAACCGATCGCGCGGACCTTCCCTAGGTCGGGGAGCAGCTCGCGCACGCGCGCGCTGCCCGTCAGTCCGGTTTGCTCGCCGAGGCGCAGAAGCTGGCTGAAGTCGGTAAAGAGTACCGAGGTCAACCGGTCCGGCTGGCTCGGGAGCGCTGTCTTGTACGCCGGCTCATCGGCGAGCGAACGGCCGCGGCTCACGACCTGGTCGATCGCGGAGATGCTGGTGGACACGACCACGAGCCGGTCGAACACCGCGTAGTCGATCTGCAGGCCGGGGCCGAGCCCGAGCTCGTGCACGGTCACCCCGGCGACCTGGTGGTCCGCCAGCCCCGGGATCTGTCCCGGGCCCGAGCTCGGCGCGGGGAACAGCGCGGTCAGCGGCGCCTCGAGCTGCGCGAGCTCGGTCTGCGTCGCCGCCTGGTCCGCGGTCCGGGCGACGATCACAAGCGACGGCGACGAACCGGGCGAGACCGCCACCGCGGTCTCGCCACCGAACACGGAGGCGATCTTGTTCAGGCTTACGCCCTCGGTCGAGAGCGCGGCTCCCAGGCGGGCCAGCAGCGGCGCGACATTGCCGGCGAACCCGGCGGTCGCCGCGGCCTGCAGCAGTTGGGGTCCGGCTCGGCCCAGCCCGTCGACGTCGAGCATGAGCGTCGAGCCCGCGGGCAGGACCGACTGGAGCGTCGGCTTGAACGTGTACGGATGAGAGCGGCCAGTGCGCAGGGCGCTGTGGATCCGGACGTCGGCGGCGCCCGTGTCCGCGGACACGGTGAGCGTCATCCCCTGAAGCGCGGGGCGGTCGAGCAGCGTCGCGACCGCCCCGATCACGCCTCCGCGCGGCTCGAGCAGGCGCTGCACCCCGGCGGCCGGCAGGTAGGCGTCGAGCACGCGGCCGGCGGCCTCGCCGGCGGCGGCCCGCTCGTAGACGGGGTCTTGCACGAGCGACCGTGACCGGCCGGTTCCGGCGGCGATGGCCGCCCGGACGCCCGCGTCGGGCCCGACTACGAGGAAATGCTTCACGAACGCGAGCTCGGTTCCCGATCGGTAGCCGAGGACCCGGACGCCGTCGTACGACGCGACCGGCGCCGCCCCCGCGCTCGTGAGGAACCGCCGCGCCTTCGTGCGATTGGAGACGTCGAGCACGATCAGCGACCGGGCCGACCCACCGGGGGTGTCGAGCACGGCAAACGCGGCCTCGCGTCCCAGCCAGGCGCGGCTACCCGTGCCGAAGTCGACGGTGCTCGAGCCGCCGACGACGATCGCACGCAGGCGATTGAGCGCCGCCGCGTAGGCGAGCGGATAGCCGGGAAAGCGGCGCGCGAGCGCCTGCGCTCGCTGCACTCCGGGCCGACTCGGATCCGTCGACAGGTGCACGTAGGCGAGCACGTCGGCCGGGACGACCTGGGCGGCACCGGTGGCGGGCGGAACCTCGCCCGATCCGCTGAGCAAGAGCGCCGCCGCGATCGCGATCAGCAGCGCCAGCAAGCCGCCCGCGAGCGCAACGCGCCGTCGCAGGAACTGGCGTCGCCGGTCGGGGCCACGGGGAGCGGGCGCGGCCAACACCAGTCGCCGCTCGGGAACGGTCGGGACCGTGGTACGCGCCCGCGTGACGATCGACATCGGCACGTTCAATGAAGCACTTCCTCTCGCCCTGTGCGCCACTTGGCAACCGAGTGGCCCCAACACCCTTCCCGGCGCCGAAAGCACGCAAACGCAGCTGATTGCTGGCGCGCGTCAGGCTGCCGCGCGGCGACCCCGCCCGCGGCGCTCGTTGCGCTCGACGAAGTCGATGATCACCGGGACGCCTTCGAGGTGATAGCGCTCACGGAGCCGGTTCTCGACGTAGTACGCATAGTCGCGCGTCACGCGTGCGCGAGAGTTGACCTGGATCGAGAACCGCGGCGGACGCTCGGCGGTCTGGGTCATGTATATGAGCTTGAGCCGGTGTCCGGTGTGCTGCGGCCCGCCCGCCGGGGGCTGCCGGGCGGCGACGATGTCGGACAGGAACCGGTTGAGCTGCGGTGTGGGGATTCGGGCGGCGCGGCGGTCGGCGAGCGATACCGCCTCGACCAGCAACCGCTCGACGTTCCGCCCGGTCTTCGCGCTCGCGGTCAGCACCCGGGGGCGCAGCCGCAACTTCTGGTGAGCCCGGGCGCGCTCGTGCGCGAGGTCGACCTCGTCGGCGACGTCCCACTTGTTGAGGACGAGCGCGGTAGCGCACTCGCTCCGCATCGCAAGCTCGGCGACCCGCAGGTCCTGCGCGGTGATGCCGTCGGTCGCGTCGCACACGACCAGCGCCACGTCGGCCCGCTCGGCGGCACGGCGCGAGCGCAACGACGTGTAGTACTCGATCGACTCCCCCACCTTCGCCTGGCGGCGGAGTCCGGCGGTGTCGACCAGCACGATGCGGCGACCCTCGAACTCGATCGGCAGGTCGATTGCGTCCCGCGTGGTCCCGGCGAAAGGCGAGACGATCACGCGCTCGGTGCCGGCGAACCGGTTGACCAGAGAGGACTTGCCGACGTTCGGGCGCCCGATGACGGCCAGCCGCACGACGCCGTCCTCGGCGTCGTCGGCCTCGCCCTCATTGGGCTCCGGGCCTGCCTCGACGATCCGATCGAGCAGGTCACCCGTTCCGAGACCTTGAGCCGCCGACACCGCGATCGGATCCCCGAGGCCGAGTCGGTGGAACTCGGCGGCAAGCGGGATGTCACGGGCCGAATCGATCTTGTTCGCGGCGACCAGAACCGGCAGGGATCCGCGCCTCAGCAGATCCGCGATTTCATGATCCCCGGGCCGAAGCCCCGCTCGGGCGTCGACGACGAGCACCGCGACATCGGCGTCGGCGAGCGCCGCCCGCACTTGGTCGTGCACGGCCGCGGCGAGCTCGGCGCGGTCGTCGAGATCGACCCCGCCGGTGTCGACCAGTGTCAACGACCGCCCGTTCCAGTCGGTGTGCAGCTCCTTGCGGTCGCGAGTCACGCCGGGCCGCTCGTGTACGACCGCTTCACGCGACTCGGTGAGGCGGTTGACCAGCGAGGACTTCCCGACGTTCGGATAGCCGACAATTGCGACCTTCATGGCGGACCCGAGGGTAGCTTGCACCCCGGGTCCGCCATTGAGTGGTCAGCCTGTGGGGAGGTCAGTACCGGCGCCGGCGCAGTACCCGGCGCCCTCGGCGGAGTCGTTGCTCCACAGCGACTGGACCGCGAATGTGCCGCCCGCGTTGCCCTTGATGTCGCCGATCGCACCTGGGATCGGCTCCGGCGGTCCCTGCGCGGTGAGCAGGTTCTCGCCGACCCAAGCGCACTTGTCGCCGTTCTCGTTGGCGTCGAGGGGGTCGTACCAGCCGCCGATCTGCTGTGCGCTCTTGCCGCTGCCGATAACGTCCTCGGCGCCCGGGTCGGTGACGGTCTCCTCGATCTCGTGCCCGAGCACGATCGAGAAGCCGTCGAGCCTGCCGGTGTTTCCGCTGTTGACGGCGTTCTCGCCGCACTCGTTGGCGCCGCTCGAGTTGATCGCCAGCGAGTACGGCATGTTCGTCCACGCGATCCCGGGCTGGATGCTGTTGTAGATGCCGCCCTCGAGGTTCGGCTCGGTGTAGTCGTGGAACGCGCAGTAGCCCGAGGACAGCGCGTTCGGATCGCTGAAGCTCGGCGGCTGGGCGATGATTATGTTGCTGTTGGCCAGGTCGGTTATTCCGAAGTGCGCGACCGCGCGCGCGGCCTCCTCCGCCAGGTCCGTGTACGTGTTCGTCGGCCCAGGCGGATTGCTCGCCGACGTGCCCGCCAGCGTGCTCGCGTCGTTCGTGTCGTCGACCCAGATCCCCGCGAGCTGGTCGGTCGGGTTCGAGATGTTCTCCTGCGCCCCTGAGGAATCTGTCTGGTAGTACTGGGTCTGCTCACCGGCCCACTGCGTGCCGCCGAGCTGCTGCACCCAGTCGGCCATGTACTTGCCGGCGCCGTCCGGGTCGCACGCGAGCGTCGCCGACAGCGAGCCCTCGGTGATCGCCTCCGACGCGCACGTATCGCTCGACGGGAACGCGTCCGGCTCGCCCCATCCCCAGAACACGATGTACTCCTTCGGGGTCACCTGCACGTGGCCGCCGTAGTAGGACATGTTGCCGAGCACGGGGAGGGTCGTTGCCGGGAACTCCGGCAGCCCGCAGTTCGAGAACGGCGACGGGAGCATCCCGTTCTCGGGACAGGGCGGCGCGGGCGGCTGCAGCGATCCGGCCGGCGCGAACACGTGCTGCTGCCAGTACGCGCGCTGCGTCTGGACTTCCCTCTGCAGTGTCGGCATGAAGATCGGCTTGGCCGGTGCGGCGACCGCTCCGGCTCCGAACAATCCGGCGACCACCGCGGCCGCTCCGACCCCACGAAGCAAACGACTCCTCATGTGATGACCCTCTGTCTTCAGCCCCTGCCCAGGGCGATTTATGGATGGGGCCGGTTCTACCCGGTGCCTGAGATGCGCAGCGCGTCCCGCTGCCGCCCTAAGAGGATCCTCATGCAGCAGCGCTGCGGGCGAGCGCGGCTATCTCCCCCACCACTTCTGCGAGCGTCATCTCGGTTGAGTCGATGACGACCGCGCCGTCCGCGGGCGCGAGCGGCGAGTGCGCTCGGGTCTGGTCGCGCTGGTCGCGGATCGCCTGCTCGGCGAGGACGGTGTCAACGTCCGAGCCGAGCTCGGCGGCTCGCCGGCGCGCCCGCTCGTACGGATCGGCGGTCAGGAACACCTTGACCTCCGCGCCGGGCGCCACCACCGTCCCGATATCGCGACCCTCGGCGACCCAGTCTCCGGCCGCGAGCAACCGGCGCTGCTCGGATGCGATCGCCGCCCGCACGATCGGATCTGCCGCCACCTTCGACGCCGCCTCGGACACTGTCGGCGTCCGGATCTCGTCGGTCACGTCGCGACCGTCGAGCCGGATCCGCTCTCCCGGCTCGATCTTCAGCGACCCGGCGATCGACGATGCCGGCACGCCGCTCTCGGTCGCCGCCAGCGCGACCGCCCGGTACATCGCGCCCGTGTCGAGGTAGGTGAAGCCCAGCTCATCCGCCACCGCGCGCGCGACCGTCGACTTGCCTGCACCGGCCGGCCCGTCGATCGCGACGACCGTCATCGGACCAGCTCCGCCACATCCCGCGCAAACGTCGGATACGACACGTCGGCGGCCTCCATCCCGACCACCTCGACACCCTCCTCCGAAGCAAGGCCGGCGACCGCGCCGAGCAGCGCCAGCCGGTGGTCGCCGTGAGCGTCGAGGCGTCCGCCGCGGAGCCCGCCGGTTCCGGTCACCACGAATCCGTCGGGAAGCGCTTCGATCTCGGCACCAAGGCCGCGCAGTCCTTCGACGACGGTCGCGATCCGGTCCGATTCCTTGACGCGAAGCTCGGCGGCGCCCTGGACGATCGTGTCCCCTTCGGCGAAGCAGCCGATCAGCGCCACGAGCGGCAGCTCGTCGATCGCCAGCGGAACCTCCTCGGCCTCGACCGTCGTCGCCTCGATTGGCGCGTTGCGGACGTCGATGTCGGCGACCGGCTCGCCAGGCCCGAACGTCCCCGGCTCCTCGAGGTCGGCGAGCACGATCGCGCCCATCCGCTCGAGGATCCGCAGGAAGCCCGCGCGGGTCCAGTTGACTCCGACCCGCTCGAGCACCAGCCGCGAGTCGCCCACGAGCACCCCGGCGGCGATGAGGAAGGCCGCCGAGGACGGGTCGCCCGGCACTGCGACATCCCCGAGCTCGAGTTCGTCGGTGTTGCCCACGGTCGTGCGAAACCCGCCCGAGGTGTCCTGCTCGCGCACCACGGGGGCGCCGGCTGCCGCCAGCATCCGCTCGGTGTGATCGCGACTCGGTACCGGCTCGGACACCGTGGTGGCGTCCGTGACGAGCCCCGCCAGCAGCACGCACGACTTGACCTGCGCGCTCGCGACCGGCAGCTCGTATTCGATTCCGGTGAGCGGGGCGCCGTGGACGGTGAACGGCGGGAACCTCCCATCGCGGGCCTCGATCCTCGCTCCCATGCGTCCGAGCGGCTCCGCGATCCGGTCGACCGGGCGGCGGCGGATCGAATCGTCACCGGTGAGCTCAAAGCTCGCGCCCTGCTGGAAGGACAGCCAGCCGGGAAGCAGCCGCATCAGCGTCCCGGCGTTGCCGACGTCGATCGTGTCCGGAGGCGCGATCGCGTTGCGCATTCCGCATCCCCGGATCACAAGCTCGTGATCGCGCCGTTCGACGATCGCGCCGAGCTGGGCTATCGCGGCGAGTGTCGAATTCGTGTCCGCCGCGTCGAGGTAGTTACGGACCCATACGGGTTCGGACGCCATCGCGGCGATGATCGCGGCGCGGTGGGAGATCGACTTATCCGCGGGAACCTCGAGCCGCCCGCGTAGTGGCCCCGAAGGAGCGAATCGCGTGTTCACGCGCGCGCCACGGGGAATCCGAGCTTGCCGACGAGGTCCTCGGTCCGCCGCGCCTCCTGCTCGCCGGCGATCCACAACGCCACGACACCCTCGCTCATATCGGGAGCCGGGTATAGCGCCATGTCGGTGATGTTGACGCCTGCCCGGCCGAGCTCGAGCGCGAGCTGCGCCACGACCCCAGGGCGGTTAGGGACCGACGCGCGCAGCTCGAACAGCGGACCGCCGGCGAGTTGGGCTTCGAGCAGCCGGCGCCGGTCGTCGGCGGCCGCGTCGTTCCAAGCCTCGATCTTCGTCTCGTCGGCGGCCGCGAGGGCGTCGCGAACCTCGGTCAGGCGCGCGATCGCGTCGTCGATCCGCTCCGCGATCGCGTCGCGGTTCGAGACGTAGATGTCGGTCCAGATCGCGCTCGGCGCGCCGGCGACCCGGGTCGCGTCGCGGAAGCTCGGGCCGGTCGCGGGGAGCCGCTCGCTTCCGGCGGCCAGCGTCTGGGCGGCCTGGGCGACGAGCACGTTGGCGAGCACATGCGGCAGGTGCGAGACCGTGGCCAGAATGGTGTCGTGCACATCGGCTTCGATCGCCACCGGCCGCGCGCCGAGGCCGTGTAGCAGCCGGTGCAAGCGCTCATAGAGGATCCCGGAGGTGGTGGCCCTCGGGGTCAGGTACCAGGTGGCGCCGTCGAACAGGTCAGCGCGGGCGTGCCTGACCCCCGAGGTCTCGGCGCCGGCGAGCGGATGGCCGCCGACGAACCGGGGATCCTCGTGCGCGGCGACGATCGCCCGCTTTGTCGAGCCGACGTCGGTGACGACGGAGCTCTGCGGCGCTGCGATCAGCGCCGCCGCGATCGCATCCGGCAGCGCGCCCACCGGTGCCGCCACGAACACCGCGTCGGCATCGGCGACCGCGCCGGGGACGTCGACCGACGCACTGTCGATCGCGCCACGCTCGAGCGCAATCTGCAAAGCCTCCGCGTCCGAGTCGTATGCCGCGACGGAAGCGCCGAGCCGCTCACGCGCCGCGAGCCCGATCGAGCCGCCGATCAGCCCGACGCCGACGAGCGCGAGCTTCAACGGTCCGGAGATGAATAAGGGCGCCGTTGAGGCGTCCGAGGAGCGAGCAGGGCACGGACGCAGGGGCGCCGGCGTAGCGGACCTACGTCCAGCCCCGAGGACGTAGCCATGCGACGCTCATCCGGGCGACTCAACAAGCGATTACTCATCGACGGGCCCGTCAAACTGTGGCGAATGCTTTCCCGGCGACCGCCGCGGCCGCCTGTACGCGCTCCACGTACTCGGCGAAATCGTCCGCGTAAAGCTGCTGTGGGCCGTCGCAGATCGCGGTCTCAGGGTGCGGGTGGACCTCGACGATGATCCCGTCAGCGCCGGCCGCGGCCGCGGCGAGCGACAGCGGCATCACGAGGTCGCGCCGCCCGGCGGCGTGGCTCGGGTCGACGATCACCGGCAGGTGGCTGAGCTCCTTGAGCACCGGCACCGCCATCAGGTCGAGCGTGAAGCGGTAGGCCGTCTCGAACGTGCGGATTCCGCGCTCGCACAGCATCACCGCCTCGTTCCCCTCTTTCAGCACGTACTCGGCGGCCATCAGCAGCTCCTCGAGCGTCGAGGAAAAGCCGCGCTTGAGCAGCACCGGGCAACCCGAGCGCCCGACTTCGGCCAGCAGCGTGTAGTTCTGCATGTTGCGCGCGCCGATCTGGATCACGTCGGCCACCTCGAGCACCGGCTCGAGGTCGTGCTGGTCCATCAGCTCGGTGACGATCGGAAGGCCGGTCTCGGCCTTGGCCTCGGCGAGCAGCCGCAGCCCCTCCTGGCCGAGCCCCTGGAACGCGTACGGCGAGGTGCGCGGTTTGTAGGCGCCACCGCGGAACAGCGTGCCACCCGCCTCCTTTACCGCACGCGCGGTCTCGAGTGTCTGCTCGCGGGACTCGACCGTGCACGGCCCCGCGATCATCGCGAAGCTGTTGCCCCCCACCTTGCGCCCGGCGATGTCGAGCACGGATCGCTCGCCGTGTTTGAACTGGGTCGAGGCGAGCTTGTAGGGCTTCGAGATCGGGACCACGCGATCGACGCCGGGGGAGCCCTCGAGTTCGAGCCGTGCGACGTGCTCGCGGTCGCCGATCGCACCGATCACGGTCAGCTCCTCGCCGCGGCTGAGGTGGGCGCGGGCGCCGACGCTCTGGACTCGCTCGATGACGGCCTGCACCTCCTGTTCAGTGGCCGTCGGTTTCATCACGATCATCATTTGTCGGTCCTCTCTGGTGCCTGGGGAACTGTACGAAAGCGGGCGGGACGGGTTTCACCCGACCGGGGGGTTTTTCGGCGCTCGGCCGGTGCGGGGTCCCGCGGTTGGCGCGGGGAGCAACGAGGACGTGCCGAGCGCCTAGCTACTTCCCCCGGAAATAGTCGGTGGTTCTGTCCGGGCTGATCAAGAAAATTCGGCCTGCAAATGGTCACTTTCTTGGTTGGGGAGGTTGTGAATGCTGCGGCTGGTGGGCGGGCAGGTCGAGTCGTTGTGGGACGAGGTGTTGCCGGGCGAAGTGAAGGAGTTGCCGGAGGATCTGGCGGCGTTGGATGTGTTGCTGCGCGATCCCGTGCTGTTGGAGCCGATCGCGTCGGCGTGGCGGCGCGAAGCGGTCGCTCGTGGTCGCCCGACGATTTCGATGGCTACGTACGTGCGGTTGATGGTGATCAAGCAGCGCACCGGTTGGGGGTACGAGACGTTGATGCGGGAAGTATCGGACTCGATCCATCTGCGGCGGTTCTGTCTGATCGCCTTAGCGGAGCGGGTCCCGGACGAGTCGACGGTGCGCAAGCTAACTCGGCGGCTCGGAGTCGGGGTGGTGAACGAGATCTCCAGGGTGGCGATCGAGACGGCGAGGCGCGAGAAGCGCTTTCGCCCGCGGGCGGTGCGGATCGACTCGACCGTGGTGGAGGCCGACGTGCGCTATCCGACCGACTCGGGGCTGGCACTGGACAGCGCCAGGGTGCTGGCGCGGGAGGCGCGCAAGCTGCTGGCGAAGGTCGGCAAGGACGCCGGCTGGGTCATGGATCGCTCGCGCGCGATCGGCCGCCGCGTGCGGGCGATGACCCGCACCCTCGGCCGGCGCACCGGGGAGCGCAAACAGCAAGTGCTCGATCTCACCGAGCAAGCGGGCAAGCTGGTCGAGCGTTCGATTCGCGAGGCCAAGCGGCTGATCGTGGTCGCGCGCCGGCGGGCTCGCGGCCGCGGCGCGAAGGCGAAGCTGCGACAGATCAACAAACTCGAGACGTTCATCGCGCGGGCCGAGCGAGTCACCGCGCAGATCCAAAAGAGGATGCGTGGGGAGCCGATCGCCGATCGGCTCGTATCGATCTTCGATCCCGACGCGAGGCCGATCCGCAAGGGCAAGCTGGGCAAGCCGAACGAGTTCGGGTTCGTGGCGCAGATCTGCGAGGTGACCGAGAACACGAAGGCCGGCGCGCGCGGACTGATCATCCCCGCCATCAGCGGCCAGCTCGGCAACCCGAGCGAGGACACGCTGCTGCCCGAGACCATTGCCGAGCTGAAGCGGCTGGGGATCTCACCGCGAGAGGTCGCGCTCGACGGCGGCTTCAACGTCGGCCCCACCCGCCAAGCACTGGAGGCCTTCAAGGCCGAGCGGACGTTCATCGCCGGCCGCCAACAACCCGGCAGCCGACGAACCCAGCGCCGCCTCGCCAGATACCGAACCGGCAGCGAAGGGCGGATCAGCCACCTCAAGCGCGGCTACGGGCTGCGACGAAGCCGCCTGAAGGACCACCACGGGATGCAGACCTGGACCGGATGGTCGATCCTCACCTACAACCTTGACACCCTCGCCATCCGGAGCAGCTGAAACCATCCACCCGCTCGATCAAGAGCAACAAACCATTTGCCCGGAACGGCCGCGTCCACCGACGCGGCCGTTTTGGTTCATCAGCCGTCCCGGTTTATCCGGGGGAAGTAGCTAGAAGCCGATAGAGCAGCAAGAAGATTCGGCGGTCTG
>Ga0335076_10006607_pt1 | contig 11693 bp, 7 predicted proteins | sample Lox_Sample_25_FD_206717 | JGI IMG/M metagenome (GOLD analysis project Ga0335076, IMG submission 206717) | Soil microbial communities from Loxahatchee National Wildlife Refuge, Florida, United States - Lox_Sample_2.5 | ecosystem: Environmental > Terrestrial > Soil > Wetlands | place: USA: Florida... | reverse complement strand
TCCGGTTGCGCCCTTCTTTCTTCCTCCATTTCCTGGAAACTTTTTCCCGCAGGCTTCGTCCAATCGGGTAGCTCCTATTGCATTCCCATAGGGCTTGTGGCAGATTCCTATGGGTATCCCAGAGGAGAAATATGGGCGAACGCAGCGATGTCTGGCAGGGCACCCTGGCGCTGATGATTCTGAGGACCCTGGAAGTGATGGGGCCACTTCACGGCTACGGCATTGCCCGGCGCATCGAGCAGACCAGCGGCAACCGCCTGCTCATTAATTACGGCACACTCTATCCTGCGCTCCTGAAACTTGAGCAGGAGGGCTACGTGGCTTCCGAGTGGGGCGCTTCGGAGAACAACCGCAAGGCCAAGTACTACCGGCTCACCCGCGCGGGACGCAAGCAGGCGCAGAGGGAAACGCGCGACTGGGAGCGGGCCAACACCATCCTGGCGCGCTTCCTGGCGCCGCAGGAAAGGCCGTAATCGCGCGGCGCGAGTTGAGTCGCGAGGGAGGCAGGGCTATGGGAGCGATCCGGGGCTGGCTGTCGCGGTGGGGTGAGTTGTTCCGCCGCGGACGGAGCGAATCGGAATTCTCCGCCGAACTGGAGACCCATCTCCAGATGCATGTGGAAGCGAATCTCCTCCGCGGGCTTTCTCCGGAAGAAGCGCGCCGTCAGGCCCTGGTGGCCCTAGGAGGCTTAGAGGCTGCAAAGGAGCTGCACCGCGAACAGCGGCGCCTGCCGTTTTTCGACTCGCTCCCGCAGGATCTCCGCTTCGCTCTGCGCATGCTGCGGAAAAATCCGGGATTCACTGCCGTGGCGGTCCTCACCCTCGCGCTCGGCATCGGCGCCAATACCGCTGTTTTCTCGATTGTGTACGGTGTGCTGCTGAAGCCGCTTCCCTTCCCCGACTCAGACCGGCTCGTGATGATTTCGCTTCAGGGCCGGGGAGTGGACCGCGGGCCGATGGGAACCGCGGACTTCCTCGCGCTTGCCGAACGGCAGCGGGCATTCACTCACGTGGCTGCCTACACGCCTTCCACGCTTGGATTCGCCCTGACCGGATTTGGCGTGCCACAGATGATTCCCGGAATGGCGGTGACCCCCGAGTTTTTCGCCGTGCTCGACACGCCGCCCGCGCTTGGCCGTGCCCCGCGGCCGGAAGAAGGGAAGCCCGGGGGCGAGCTTGCGGCCGTGGTCAGCGACCACTTCTGGCGGCAATTTCTCGGGGCCGACCCTGCCGCAGTCGGCCGCAAGATTACCCTGGAGGAGCGGAGCTACACGGTTGTGGGGGTGCTGCCGCCCGGATTTCGGTACGCCCAGGGGGGCGAGGTGTGGCCCGTGCTCCAGTTGCATCCGCCCACCGAGCGGCCGCCCTACTGGTTGATTCCCATCGGCCGTCTGCGGCCCGGCGTGTCCCTGGCCCAGGCGACCGGCGATGCCTCGCGCATCGCCGCGGAGGTGCAACGGGAATTTCCCCGGTCTGAAGACACGCTCGCCGTCGCCGCCCCTATGAAAGAGATGTGGGTGGGAGATGAGCGCCCGGCGCTCTTGCTGCTGTTCGGAGCGGTCGGCTTTGTGCTCCTGATCGCCGTGGTCAATGTCGCCAGCCTCCAGCTCTCTCGCGCGACCGCGCGAGGCCGCGAGATGGCCGTTCGCACTGCGCTGGGGGCGGGCCGCGGCCGGCTGGTGCGCCAGCTCCTCACAGAAAGTCTGTTGCTCGCCGCGACCGGCGCCCTGCTGGGCGTGGCCGTAGCGTATCTGTGCGTTCGCGCCCTCGCCCTGCTGAGTCCTTCGACCCTCCCGCGCATGAACGAAATCGCGGTGAGCCTTCCCGTCCTCGCATTCACGGCGGGCATTGCGCTCGTCTCCGGCGTGCTGTTCGGGCTGACCCCCGCGTTTCAGTCCGCTTCTCCTTCCATCGGTGAATCCCTGAAGCAGGGCACGCGCACTTCTTGCAGCCGGGAATCGCACCGCGCGCACAACGCGCTAGTCGCCGCGGAATTCACGTTAGCGCTCGTGGTGCTGGCGGGCGCGGGATTGCTCATCCGCACGCTGGCCAAAATGGAGGCAGTGAGCCCGGGCTTCAATCCCGGCCGCGTGGTCACCGCGCTGGTGGCGCTGCCCGATGCACGCTATTCAAAGGCCGCCGACGTCACCTCGTTTTTCGATCGGCTGCTCGACCGCATCCAAGGCTCGCCCGGCGTCGAATCTTCCGCCATCGCCGCGAGCCTGCCGCCCAATCTGCTGCAGCTGACGAATCCATTCCACATCGAAGGGCGCGCGGACAGGCCAGGCCAGCCCGCACCCGCGGTGCCCGAAATCCCGATCAGCGACGGCTATTTCCGCACGCTTGGCGTTCCCCTGCTCCGCGGCCGCGAGTTCTCGCCGGCGGACCGCGCGCCAGGGACACACGCCCTCATCATCAACGAGAACATGGCGGGCCGCTATTTCCCCGGTGAAGACCCCATCGGGAAGCGCGTTCAAACCGGCGAGTACAATCCGAGATCGGACTTCTACACGATCGTGGGCGTGGCCGGCAATGTGAAGTACGAGGGGCTCGCTGCTGAGGACGAGCCGGCCATGTACGTCCCGTTCACGGATTCCGGGTGGTGCCCGTGGTTCGTGCAGTCCATGTACGTGGTCGTGCGCGGAGGGACCACCAGCGCCGCCTCGGAAGCGCTTCCCTCCTCCGTGAGCTCGATTGATCGGCAGCTCCCGCTGATTCGCGTGCGCGCAATGGACGAGTTACTGTACGACTCGGTGGCGGACTCGCGTTTCCGCGCGGGACTCTTTGCGTCATTCGCCGGGCTCGCTCTGGTTCTCGCGGCCACAGGAATCTACGGCGTGGTCGCGTACTCGGTGAGCCAGCGCACTCAGGAGATCGCTGTGCGTATGGCGCTGGGTGCCCCTCGCGGAAGCGTGTTCGGTCTGGTGCTGGGACTGGCGCTGCGTCTGGCGGGAGCGGGAGTGGGCGTCGGCGTAGTTGCCGCACTCGCGCTCGCCCGGCTGATGCGCAGCCTGCTGTTCGGCGTGAGCCCGGCGGATCCGGTGGCATTCATGGCTGCCGCCGTGCTCCTGGCGCTGGTAGCTGCCACCGCCGGCTATGTGCCCGCCCGGCGCGCGATGAACATCCATCCGACCGCCGCATTGCGTGGAGAGTAGGAGGACCGCCCATGGCAGCGCTGCGCACGATTCTCCATCGCATCGCCGGTATGTTCGGCAGGCAGGGCCGCGAGCGCGAATTGGATGTGGAACTCGAGGCCCATCTTCAGCTCCACGCGGAAGACAATCTGCGCCGCGGCATGACTCCCGCCGACGCGCGCCGGGCCGCGATCGTGGCTTTGGGCGGCATAGAGCCGACCAAGGAGGCGGTGCGCCAGCGCCGCGGTCTGCCCTTCTTCGACTCGCTGGCGCAGGACCTGCGCTACAGCCTGCGCTCGCTCAGAAAAAATCCTGGATTTGCGGCCATCGGGGTGCTGACGCTGGCCGTGGGACTGGGCGCCAACACGGCCATCTTCAGCGTGGTGAACTCCGTGCTCCTGCGCCCGCTTTCTTTCCGTGAACCGGACCGCCTGGTGGGGCTGTGGCAAACCAATACTGCGCTCAACGCGGAGCGCGAAAGCGTTTCTCCTGCGAATTTTCTGGATTGGAGAGAAGCCGCCACGGCGTTTGAAGACATCGTGGCCATGTCCTACTGGAGTTTCGACTACACCGGCAAGGGCGAACCAGAGAGCTTTTCCGGCGAGCTGGTGACCCAGGATTTCTTCCACCTGCTGGGCATCGCGCCCCAGTGGGGTCGCGCCTTCCTGGCGGAAGAGTACCAGCCCGGCCACGAGCACGTGGTGGTGCTGAGCCATGGTTTGTGGGAGCGCAGGTTCGGGAGCGATCCCGGAATCGTGGGGCAGACCATCTCTCTGCGCGACGAAGCGTACACAGTAGTGGGGGTGTTGCCCGCGGACTTCCACATGCAATGGCTGGGCAAAGACCGCGAAGTGTTCGCGCCCATGCCCCTCACTCCGCAACTACGCCTGCTGCGCACCGCGAATTATCTGGACGTGTTGGGAAGGCTGAAGCCCGGTGTTTCGCTGGAGCAGGCGCAGGCGTCGCTGGCAGGAACCGCGGCGCGGCTGGCCGCCACCTATCCGACCGAGGACGGCAGTGTCGGAGTCAGCCTGCTGCCTCTGGCAGAGCTCTTGGTGGGACGCATCCGTCCCATGCTGCTGCTCATCGCCGGCGCGGTGGGGCTGGTGCTGCTGGTGGTGTGCGCCAATATTGCCAATCTTTTGCTGGTGCGGGGCAGCCGCCGCGGGCGCGAACTGGCCATTCGCGTCTCGCTGGGTGCGGCTCGCTGGCGCGTAATCCGCCAACTGCTCACCGAGGCCCTCACCCTCTGCGCATTTGGATGCGTCGGAGGTTTGCTCCTGGCCCGCTGGCTGTTGAAGCTGGTCGTCGGGCTGCAACACACCAGCATTCCGCGCCTGGAGCAGGCGGACATGGGCTGGCAGGTCCTGGCGTTCGGCGCGGCACTCAGCGTGCTGACCGCGGTGTTCGCAGGATTGGCGCCCGCGCTGCATCTGTCGCGCGGAGATTTGCAATCCGCCATGCGGCAGGGAGCGGCCGGGGCCCGGGGCGCTTCGCGGCAGGGGCTGAAGGGATTTTTTGTCATCTCTGAGGTGGCTCTGGCGCTCACCCTTTTGGCTGGCGCCGGGCTGCTGCTGCGCAGCCTGGTGAACCTTCTGCATGTGGACCTGGGGTACGCCCGTGAGCATGTGGCCGTGCTCCAGGTGTACGTCTGGAACCGGTATTCCACCACGGCGCAGCGCGCACAGTATTTTAAGGAGGCGGTGAGCCGCGTGGCCGCGGTTCCGGGTGCGGAAGCCGCGGGGGCAGCTTCTTCCACTCCGCTGTTCCTGGGCGGGCCGGATGAATCTTCGCGGTTCGCCATAGAAGGGCGTCCGCCGGTGCGGCCGGATCAGCAGCCCACGGCCATCCAGACCGTGGCGACTCCAGGATATTTCCAGGCCTTGGGCATCCCGCTGATTCGCGGGAGGCTGCTGAATGCGTTCGATTCCGCGGATTCTCTGCCCGTGGCGGTGATTAATCGCACCATGGCGGAGCGCTACTGGAAAGGCGAGGACCCGCTGGGCCGACGCATCGAAATCCAGCCTCTCGTTCGCGGAGCCGCCGGCGTGGTGTGCGAAATTGTGGGAATTGTAGGTGACACGCGCCAATGGGGCCCGGAGCAGCGCCCCGGGGCGGAGTTTTTCCGCCCGCACGCCCAGGAACCAACGGGAAGCATGGCCTTTGTGGTGCGCACCGCCGGCGATCCGGCCATGATGGTGAAGGCGGTGAAAGACGCCATCTGGTCGGTCAACAAGAAAGTGAGTTTCTACGAAGTGCAGACGCTGGCTCATCTCGAGGATCTCTCGCTGGCCAACCGGCGGCTCAGCCTGATTCTGTTGGGCCTCTTTGCAGCTCTTGCGGTGGCCCTGGCCGCACTCGGCATCTACGGAGTGATGAGCTACTCCACGGCGCTTCGCACGCAGGAAATCGGCATTCGCATGGCTCTGGGGGCCCAGCGCGGGCAGGTGGCAGGAATGATTGTGGCGGAAGGACTTCGCATGGCGCTGGGCGGGATTGCTTCCGGTCTCGCGCTCGCACTCGGGCTGACCCGATTACTCGCTAAAATGCTGGTCGGGGTGGGAGCGGCGGACCCGCTGACGTTTGCAGGCGTGGCCCTGTTGCTGTTATCCGTGGCCAGTCTCGCGTGTTACCTGCCGGCCTGGCGCGCCACCCGCGTGGACCCGCTGGTGGCCTTGCACCACGAATGAGAGGCAGCGGCATGCCCGGTCGATCTGTTCGCGCTTGGTGGCTGCGGCTGGGCGGCCTGTTCCGCACCCGCCGGGGCGACGAGGAGTTCGCGCAGGAACTGGAGAGCCACCTCCAATTTCACATCCAGGATAACCTGCGGCGCGGAATGAACCCGGCGCAGGCGCGGCGGGAGGCGCTGGTGAAGCTCGGCGGAGTGGAAGCGGCAAAAGAGGCCCATCGCGACCAGCGCGGGCTGCCCTGGCTTGAGACACTGGCGCAGGATCTGCGCTTCGCGCTGCGCATGCTGCGAAAGAATCCCGGCTTCGCGACCATCACCATGCTCACGCTGGCGCTGGGCATCGGCGCGAACACCGCCACCTTCAGTTTGCTGAACGCCGTTCTGTTGCGCTCTCTACCCTATGAGCGGCCCGGAGAATTGGCTTACATTTTCACCCCCAGCCACAAATTGCCGCAGATCCCCGTCGAGGTTTTCGGTCCTGCGAACGGCGATTTCTTCGACCTCCAGCGGGAGATGCGCACCTTTGCCTCGCTCACGATGTACAACGAAGCCTCGTACAACCTGGCCGCAGGGGCTTCGGCCCAGCGCATTGGCGGGACGCGTGTCCTGTCGAATTTTTTCTCCACCCTGGGCGTTGGGCCGGAGTTGGGCCGCGCCATCCAGGCGGACGACGTGCAGCCCGGCCAGGAACACGTAGCCGTTATCAGTCACGCTCTATGGCAATCCGTGTTCGGCGGCAGCCCGCAGGTCTGCGGGCAGTCTCTGCTTCTCGATGGCCAGCGCTACCAGGTAATTGGGGTGATGCCGCAGACCTTTCGGTTTCCGAGCGACGCGGAGAGCCCCTATGGGCCATCGGGATTTCATCACACCGATGTCTGGCTCCCGCTCGCGCTTACCGCTCAACAGAGGGTGGACCGCGACACGCTGAGCGGAGACGTGATCGGACGGCTGCGGCCGGGGACAACGCTTCAGCAGGCGCAAGCAGAGCTGGACACGATCATGCCGCGCCTCAATCTCCTCCACGATCCAAAATTCTTCCAGGACTGGTACGGAGTGGTGCGGCCACTGGACGACACCATGCTTCGCAGCGTGCGTTCTCCGATGTGGCTGCTGTTCGGCGCGGTTTGCCTGGTCCTGCTGACTTCCTGTGCCAACGCTGCAAACCTGCTGCTGGCCCGGGCCGCCACACGCACGCACGAAATGGGCGTCCGCGCCGCGCTGGGCGCGCGGCGTGGCCGTTTGATCCGCCAGATTCTGACCGAAGCCATGCTGCTGGCCGCGGGGGGCGGCGCCGCCGGTATCGTGATCGCGGTGCTGGCCATTCGCCTTTTGCCGAAGTTCGATCCCGGGGACATTCCCCGGCTGGGTGAAGCCACGCTTGACCTGCGAGTGCTCCTCTTTACCCTCCTGGCCTCTTTCGCCATCGGCCTGATTTTTGGAATCCTGCCGGCGCTGGGCATCACCCGTGGAAACCTGGCCGAAATGCTCAAGAGCGGCGGCGAGAAGGGCGCGGCAGGGAATCCGCAGGGCGCGCGAAAGGGCCTGATCATCGTGGAAGTAGCCCTGGCGGTGGTGCTGCTCACCGGCTCCGGCCTTCTGGTGCGCAGCTATCTGAATCTGCTGGGCGCGCCCACGGGCTTTCAAAGCAACACGCTCACACTGAGCATCGCGCTGGACTCGCGCTACCAGCAGCCGCAGCAGCGCTTCGCCTTCTTCCAGCGCGTGCTGGAAAAGCTGAGCCAACTTCATGGTGTCGCCGCGGTCGGCGCGGTGGACGACCTGCCGCTCAGCCATTCGGAAACCATGAGCGAGTTCATGGTGGAGGGTTTCGCCAATCAGAGAGACCAGCTCATCGACTCGCGCTACGCGTCGGAGCATTACTTTGAGGCGATGGGCACCCCGCTGATGGCGGGAAGGTTCTTTGGCGGGCAGGATGCGCAAGGCCGCCCTCCTGCCCTGATCGTGAACCAGGCGTTCAACCGGAAGTACTTCCCCTCAGAATCAGCGGTGGGGAAGCGCGTGTGCATGTGCGGCGTGGAAAGCGCGGATCCCCCGTGGTCGGCCATCGCCGGCGTCGTGGCAGACGTGCGCCACTCCAACCTGGAAGATGCTCCGCCGCCGCAGGTTTACCTGCCGTTTTGGGAAGGAGGCGGCTCCCGGGCCTACTTCGCGATTCGGGCGGAGGAGCCGCCCGCCCAGTTGGTCGCTGCGGTCCGCGAAGCGGTGCGCTCCCTGGATTCCGCCCTGGCCGTTTCCGATATCCGCACCATGGAGCAACTGGTTTCCCGCGCCGGCGCTCGGCGCAGATTCCAGACCTACCTGCTCACGCTGTTCGCGGCGCTTGCCCTGTTGCTGGCGGCCATCGGTCTCTACGGACTGATTGCCTTCTCCGTAAAACAACGCACCCGGGAGATCGGCGTGCGTATGGCGCTGGGCGCGCAGCCGCGGACGATTCGCAATCTGGTCCTGGGCCAGGCCGTGGTTCTGGTAGTGCTGGGATTGACGGCGGGGATGGCCGGAGCCGTGGGCCTCGAGCGTTTTGTGCGCAGCATGCTGTTCCAGGTGAGCCCCTTCGACTGGCTGACGTTTGCCGCGGTGGGAGTTCTTCTGATGGCCGTGGCCCTTGCCGCCGGCTACTTCCCCGCGCGCCGCGCCATGCGCACGGATCCCATGGTGGCACTGCGCCACGAGTAGGAAATTCCCCAGGGAACAAACAAAGCGTCACATTCGTTCCTTGCAATAGGAGGACTGGCTGCGCTGTCTAGGCCCTGCGCATCGCGGTAGCCGGACGGGCGCTTTCCTCGATTGCGATTGACACGCCCATGCCTGCGCCGTAGCATCGCGCTCAGGTCCATGGCTGACCGTTCCAGCAGCCGTTCCCCAAGCGAGGCCCCCCATGACTTTGCGTGATTTCATCTCCAAGCAGTTCATCGACGTTATTGACTGGACGGAGCCGGAGGAAGGAATTCTGGCCTATCGCTTCCCGATGATGGACCGGGAAATCCAGAACGGCGGCCAGTTGACCGTGCGCGAATCGCAGCTCGCGCTGTTCGTCAACGAGGGGCGGGCGGCGGACATGCTGGGTCCCGGGCTGTACACCCTGAACACCAACACGCTTCCCATTCTCACGTACATTATGAACTGGGATAAGGCGTTCAAGTCTCCGTTCAAATCGGACGTGTACTTTTTTTCGGCACGCACGCAAACGGACCAGCACTGGGGCACGCCCAATCCCATCACCATCCGCGACAAGGAATTCGGCGCCATCCGCCTGCGCGGCTTCGGAATTTATTCCTATCATCTGAGCGACGCGAAAACGTTTTACTCGAAAATCAGCGGGACCCGCGACCTCTACCACGTGGCCGAGCTGGAAGGACAGTTGCGCAACACCATCGTGGCCAAAATGACGGATGCATTTGCCGCGAGCCAGGTGCCCTTCCTGGATATGGCCGCCAACCAGGGCATGGTGGCGGAAAAAATCAGCGAGCAGCTGAAGCCGGCGTTTGCCTCCTATGGCCTCTCGTTGGATACCTTCGTGGTGGAGAATCTCTCGCTGCCCGAGGAACTGCAAAAAGTGCTGGACCAGCGCATCAGCATGAACGTGCTGGGAGACATGGGCAAGTTTACTCAGTATCAGGTGGCACAGGCCATTCCCCTGGCGGCGTCGAACGAGGGCGGAGGCGGCGTGGGCGTGGGCGCGGGGCTGGGCGCGGGCATGGCCATGGGCCAGGCCATGATGGACGCGGTGCGCCAGTCCACCGCCGGTGCTCCGGCGGGAACTGCCCCGGCGGCGCCGGCGGCGGGCGGCCCGGCCGAGGCCGCGGCCGCCACCAAGTTTTGCATGGAGTGCGGCAAACCCATTCCGCGCAGCAGCAAGTTCTGCCCGGAGTGCGGCAAGCCGCAATCGTAGCGGGCCGCTCAGGAATCGGTCATTCCGAACCCCGGCGTCCCGCCTCGGCGGGGCTGGGATGACGAATCTGCTTGCATAGGGCCAAAAGCAGATCCCTGGCCCGCCGGGGCGGGCTCGGGATGACGATGGCCCGAGCTGTTTCGCATCTTGCGAGGGGTGGGGGAGGAATGGGCGGGATCGAGTGGGTGGTCGAGGCTTTCGGCTGCTCTCCGGAATCCCTGCGCGACCTGCGCGCCGTGAAAACGCTGTTTCACGGCATGATCCGGGGGATGAAGCTGCGGCCCGTGGGGGAGACGCAGTGGCACCAGTTTCCCGGCACCGGCGGCATCACCGGCCTCTGCCTGCTCTCTGAATCGCACCTGGCCTGCCATACATTTCCCGAGCACGGCTCGCTCTGCCTCAACCTGTTCTGCTGCGCGCCGCGGCCGGACTGGGCCTTTGAACCCGCGTTGCAGCAGCTATTTGCCGCGCAGCGCGTCTCCATCCGGCGGCTGGTGCGGCCCTACGAAGAGGCACGGCAGCAGGCGGCGAGCGATTAGCGATGACCCAGCCGGCCGCCAACTGTCCCAATTGCGGTGCGAAAATCATCTTTCAATGGTCCAGCAGTGTGCAAACGGTGTGCACCTACTGCAAGAGCATCCTGGTGCGCACGGACGTGGATTTGAAGCGCGTGGGCCAGGTGGCGGACCTGCCTCCGGATAGTTCCCCCATTCAGCTCAACACCGAGGGCATTTATTGCAACAAAGCCTTCGTGGTGATTGGCCGCATCCTCTACGAATACAAGCAGGGCGGCTGGAATGAGTGGCACGCCATGATGAGCGACGGAACCAGCGCCTGGCTTTCCGACGCGCAGGATGAATACGCGGTCTCTTTTGCGGCGCGGCAGGCCAGCCTGCCCGCCGCCGAGCAACTCGCCGTGGGCCAGCAGTACAACTGGAACCACGAGCGGTACACCGTAAGCGTGATCACTCCGGCGCAGTACCGCGGGGTGGAGGGCGAGCTGCCTTTTCAGTATTGGGACAAAAACACGGTCACCTTTGCGGACCTGCGCAGCGAATCCGGGAAATTCGCCACATTGGACTATAGCGACGCGGAACCCGCGCTCTATCTGGGAGAATCCGTGGGGTTCGAGGACCTGAAACTGAAAAATCTCCGCCGCTTCGAGGGCTGGTGATGAGCGCCGCGCCTCCGTCACCGCCGCGGCGTCCCGGCACGCCGCAGGCTCCCGCGGCCCCGCAGGTGAAAGCGGTCAATTGTCCGAACTGCGGGGCAGCCATCGCCCTGCGCACCTTTGGAAAAGCGGAGACGGTGGCCTGCGACAGTTGCCACTCCATCCTGGACGCGCAGGATCCCACGTTGAAAATCCTGCAGAAGTTTCAAGCGGTGGTGGGCGAGGCTGCTCCGCTCATCCCGCTGGGACGCCGCGGAAAGCTGCGCGGGGAAGACTACGAGGTCATCGGCTTCCAGCGCCGCAGCACGGAGGTGGAAGGAATCCGCTATCTGTGGCACGAATACGTGCTCTTCAATCCCTACAAGGGATTCCGGTATCTCACCGAATACCACGGCCACTGGAACGACGTCACCCTCTGCAAGATGCTGCCCACGCTGGTCCCTTCCTCGCCTCCGAAAGCCACCTATCTTGGCGAAACCTACAAACACTTCCAGACCTGCACCGCCTCCACCGATTACGTGGTGGGCGAATTCCCTTGGCAGGTGCGCGTCGGCGAAAAAGTGGAAGCGACGGATCTGGTGAGCCCGCCCCGCGTGCTTTCCTCGGAAACGACCGGGAACGAGGTGACCTGGTCCATCGGCGAGTATCTGTACGGCAGCGAGGTTTGGAAGGCGTTCAACCTGCCGGGAAATCCTCCGCCCGCGGAGGGCGTGTTCGAGAACCAGCCCTCGCCGGTGAAGGAGCCGGTGGGCGGCATCTGGGCCGTGTTCGCCCTGTGTGTGCTGGCGCT
>Ga0335076_10006606_pt1 | contig 11693 bp, 7 predicted proteins | sample Lox_Sample_25_FD_206717 | JGI IMG/M metagenome (GOLD analysis project Ga0335076, IMG submission 206717) | Soil microbial communities from Loxahatchee National Wildlife Refuge, Florida, United States - Lox_Sample_2.5 | ecosystem: Environmental > Terrestrial > Soil > Wetlands | place: USA: Florida... | reverse complement strand
GCAAGCGGTTAAATGCAGTCGACGAGACGTCGACTGCCAAGAAGGAGATGCCGTCCAATCCAAGGGCGTGGGCCGTACACGCCGTCTCGACCAGGAATCGGTGATTGGCCTTTTGTATGGTTGAGCGGGCGGTAAGGCGCATGGCGGGCCTTAGTTCCTTGACGGCTTTCACGCCGGATTTCAGTAACTCGAATGCTCCAGGTATACAGCGAATCTTGTCGTGGATGCCTGGCGGACCATCCAGCGAGACAATCACCTCATCAAAGTCGCGGACGACACTTTCGGCATATTTTTTTAGCAATAAACCGGTACTCAGCAATGTCAGGCGGATTCCTTCGGCCCGCAAAATCGAGGAAACTTGGGGAAGCTCTGGATTCATTAAGGGCTCGCCGCCAGAGAATACAACCCACTGCACACCTAGATTCCGAATGGACTCAAGTTGCGCCTGCAATTCGCGGACTCCAAAGATTTTGTTATCCCGTGTCTTCCAGATATCGCACATGATGCATCGGCAGTTGCAGGAACTGTGGGCGTATACCACGAGTATCGGCAGCGTGGTGATAAGAGAATTGGGGCGAGAACGCATCTGTATGGTTTCGGTCGAATACATTTCACGTTCCCGAACGGATACGTTTACCGCCGATAAAGATATCGGATCCGAGATAGGGCCAGGTTTCATCGAATAGTCGTTTTAGCGGAGCACGGACCCAGCGCAAAGTGTGTTCAACCAACAACGGCTCAAGACCCGCGGATGCCTGATGCGGCAGTCGCCGTTTCAACTCGCTCGATGCCAAGTTGACGCGCCCATCGACGATGACGAGCTCAATGTCCTCAAAGGAGGAACTCGCAAGGGTAGCGGCCGGTGATAGGCCGGTATCTGCGATCGCAATGAGATCCGTCTTCGCTCCGACTCGAAGGTTTGCCTCGACGTTCTTGATTTGCAGAAGTTCCGCAGCCTTGCTGGTGACGTAGTTGTAGATGTCCGATGACGCGGCGTTCACACTTTCGCATGCGAACCTGGCTTCGTCGAGTAAATCGCCTTGTGCCGTGAGGGGTGAATCACTCCCCAGGGCGGCGCGCGGATAGGTTTTCAGCTTGTCGGCAGCGATCGTTTTTCCGAATAAGAATTGATTCGAGCTGGGACAGCAAACCAACCCAGCCCCAGAACGTTGCAGCAATTCCCGGCCTTCGTCATCAAGCGCCACGCCGTGAATCACAACGGTGTGGTTTCCAAGAGCCCCAAGGCGTGCCAGCTCGAAAATCTCTTCGGCGCTGTTTTTGTCGATGCCTTCGCCAAGATGGAGAAAAAATGGCCTGGTAGCTCCAGAGGCCTTGGCGCGCTTCACGTGTGCGCGATCGAGCGCTAGAGAATGAGCCCAATCAAAATCTTGAAGTACTCGAATGGGAAACCCATCATCGAAGACGGCCGTGTCGTAGGGGTTGTGGTGACAGACCGTGGTAACACCGCAGAGCAGATTACGAATCGCGCCCCACCACAAGCGCACATCCTTTGGAACGCGACGTTGCCGGCTAATTTCGGCAGCGCAAGACTGATGAAGGTCATCCGCCCATTCGAGAAAATTGCGATAGCCGCCTCGGCCCATGCGTGGAAAAAGGGCAAACTCGAGATGATCGTGCGCATTCACGAGACCAGGCAAAACCAAGTATCCGCCCATATCAAGAGAAGTATCTTGCCGCCTGGCTGCGGGAGACTTTGAGATACCCATCGAACAAATACGGTCGCTATTTAGCTCGATGCTCAGCGGCAGAGTATCGGTTGGCCCAAGTGCGACTCGACCTCCTTCGATGCTATCAAGGCTCTTTTCATGTTTGGTCGACTTCACGGATTTACGACACGGAGTGCGGGCAGCGAGTTGCAGTACATAAATCGCAGGATATTCGAGGATTTCCTCGAAATAGTCTTCTTTTCCGTTGTCTGCAAAAATCGCGCGCTCCTCATTCCCGAATGGTGGTTCGATACGAACCAGCACATCGAACCCTGTTCGTCGGCACAGAGTAATAATGTCTGACAATGTTCTGTCGGACGTTTGAATGGCATGGAATTCGCCCCCCGCACGTAGACCGCGTTTCCAGCCGAACCTCGCAATCGTAGCCGGGTGAATGTCCGACAGGACCATAGACCCGCCTTCCCGAAGCGTGCCTCTCGCCATGCGGAGGAATCGTTCCGCGTCTTCGATGTAGCTCAAGACGAAATTGCTAAAAACAATGTCCGCGGAAGCGCGCTCGACCGCTGCATCTTGGTAATCTGCGCAGGCCAAGAGAGCACCGTTTCCCAGTTTTTCGGCAGCACGTTTGAGCATCTCGATTGAAGGATCGATGCCAAGCAAGCTTTTGGCACCCTTCTCCTTCGCGAAGGTGAGCCATCGGCCTGTGCCGCAGCCGAAGTCGATGACGCTAAGTGTCGCTAGCGGGGGCAAGAGCCGCTCAAGAATTCGACGTTCGAGCGAGAGCATCGGATTTGCTTCTTGGTCGTAGCTTTGCGCCCAGGTGTTGTATCCGTCGATTGCTGTCATACCTTGCGTGCGTGTGCCAATGGCCATGGAAGTAAGTAGCTGGTGCTACAGGCTTTCCTGCTTGGGTTTGCGAAGACTGATGAACTGCTGGGCCAGATGCAATTCCTTGGGATAAGCGTAGATCTTGGCCTTGTAGCGCCAGGCGCTGAGGGACTTCAGCAAGGTGCGGCTCCACTTCGGGGCCCGAATGTCTTGTACGGTCGGCCAGCGGGAACTGACGACCGTTTCGAAGTTGTCTATCAGAGTTTTGGTTTTACGGTTAAGCCAGGGCGTATTGGGATTGATGCGCAATGTGAAGTCCATCCAGCGTTTTGTGGCCCACTCATCGGGTGTTGTCGGAAAGCTGACTTGGCCGTCCACGTTACCGTACATGGCAGTGCGTTGCGGAACAGGGGTGTAGTGATAAATGATGATTTCGGACTGGCGATTCAGACGTTTGATCTTTCTGATGAACTCGAGAGTTTCGCGCGTATCCCGCTCTGGATCCCGAGGGTTGCCGATGACAAATGAAAATTCCGGAATGATGCCGAACTGACGAATCCGTTCTGCCACGGCCAGGGTCTGCTCGGTGGTAATGTCTTTCTGCATCTCTTTCAGCACCCAGTCCGATCCGGATTCCGCACCAAAGAAAATCATCGTACATCCGGCGCGGCGGATGGCATCCAGGGTTGCATCGGAATAGCGGTTGAAGGTATCGATGCGCGCCTCGCACCACCAATTCAGGTTCAGCGGCACCATGCGTTCGGCGAGGTCTCGGGCGTGGCTTTCCTTCAGGAAGAAATTCATATCGTAAAATTGCACAGAATCCGCGCCGTATTGCACCTTCAAGTGGCGAAGGATTGCTTCCGTTCGCTCGGGGCTTTCCACAAGTTCCCGGGTACCGTAAATCGCGTGAACACCGCAAAAACTGCAGCGAAACGGACAGCCGATGCTGGCGTGGTGCGCGGCGGTACGTTTGCCAAAGAAAGAGGGTCGTAAATACTTTTCTACGGGAACGCGGTGAAAAGGAGACCACGGAAAGGCGTCGGGACTCTGCATAAGACGTTCGGGATTGTGACGGTGCAATCCGAACACGTCCTTGTAGGACAAACCGAGAATTCTTTCAAAGCCGCGCTTTCCGCGAATTGCGTCGATGAGTTCGAGCAACGTATGCTCGCCCTGGCCCCGCACGACATAATCGACGTAGCGGGCATTCAGCGCAGCGTCCGTATAGATGGATGGGAAATAACCGCCCCACACGATAGGCAATTTGGGGTGTAGACTTCGAATCTGGCGACATACGGCGATGGCCGCGGCCATCTGAGGGCCGGGCATCACAGACACGCCGAGCAGTTCTACGGTTTCACGACGGATCAAATCCAGGATGACTTCGGTGGCGTTGTCGTCAACATTGCCGTCGACGATCTGATACTCCTCGCGCCCCTCCAACACCGCCGCAAGAGCCAAGACGGACAACGGGAATCGGCGATTTCGCTGCTTAGTGGCTCTCGGATTGAATAGAAGGATCATTGCGTTTTCACTCGCGCTGTGTAGACGTGGAACTGCGAGGGTTCACGGCGCTTCGAAAGCCGGGCCTTAATCGGGCGGCACGCCCAGCGCATGCCGTACCAGACACGATGCTTTGCCCATACCAGGGAGTGCTTGGCTTCCAAGGCGACCAGACGATTGGTGGTCAAATACTCACAACTCGACAGTGCGTTCGATTGGAAACCAAACGTGCGCTGGAACTGCTTCTGGCGCTCTTCCACCATGCGGAGCCCGGACTCTTCTCGCTTGTAGAACGGCGAATCCGCGATAACAACAGTTCCGCCGGGCCGCAAGCACCGGATGGTTTCTGCAAGAGTAAGGTCGTAGTTCTCCGAGTAGTGGAATGAGGCGTTGAACACGGCACAGTCAAATTGGTCGTCCGCGAACGGAAGCCGATCGACCTCCGCTTGAAATCTTGGGAATAACGCAGGCAAGTCCGCTCGGTAATGCTTCGCCGCGGCAAGGCCGTCGAAGGTGTTTGACTGAAGATCGACAGCAATCGGGCGATATCCGGATTTGGCCAAGCGATAGGAAAGCCATCCATTTCCTGCGCCAAGGTCGAGAATTATGGGCTGGGATGAGGTTTCCTCTCGAAGCCCAGGAAAAATGGCACGTTCCATGTAGCGATACGTACGGCCGCGGATACACCACTGCCAGGAATTTCGCCTGGTTTGATCCTCGAACGGAAGCGAAAGATAGAAATTGGGGTCATCGCTACCGCGCCCTTCCGCGCGCCGGACGGCTTCGTAGTCCTTCAAAAACGGTGCAAAGTGCTTTTGCCTTTCTTTGGTCAAGCCTAACCAAATCCCTTGTAGCTGTTCCATAAGGAACGAACAGTTGGGGCACCAGATCGGCTCGGTCAAGGAGCCAAGCAGGTGGTATGGGAGGGCAGTTAGTGCATTTTTGCATGAGGGACACTGCAGTTCGATCGAGCGGCGGCCATGGGCGACCCGGCTCGAACCGGTGGGACCGGCAAGGATTCCACCGAAGGATGCGGTTGAAGCTAGTGCGGGCATCTTACGAACTCCAATAGCACGTGATCTCCCAAATTTCTCAACAAGGGTTTTTGAGCGAATCGCGTATCCATTTGCTCCATCCAGGACAAGAGCTTCTGGCGGGGCCGAATCCAGTCTTCGGCGTAAGAAGGGGGAACGAATAATCCAACGGCCCTGTGCGACTCCAAATGGAACCATGGGGAAAAAGCTCGGCGAATTGCCGTTACCGTGGGATACGACACAGAGATTCTGATGTCGCCGATCCTTGCTCTAGCTTTTCCCCAAAGGCGCCGAATCGCCTTTTTCGGCTGACCGTGAAGTAAAAACCATATACCTTCCGCGAGGCATAAACGGCTCCAGAGGCAGATCAACACTCTACCCTGCGGTCGCACAAGCTTCGCCAACTTCGCAGCCACGGGAGCAATGTCATCCAGACAGTTCAATCCCGAAAAGTTGGAGAATGCGCCATCGAGGCAACCGGCGCCGTGTAATAGCTCGAGTTCTTCATTGGCAACTTGAAGGTATTTCAAGCGCTCATCTTCGTAACCCTCCATGGCAGCGCGCTCTCGAGCTATGTCTATCATTGCTTTCGAAACGTCGCAGGCCACGATGGAACGGCCGAGTGCGGCCAGAAACCGAGAGTCTTCGCCGGTGCCACAATTCAGCTCCAGCAAACGGCTTCCTTTAGGAAATGCAAGAAGCAGGCTGCTCCAAACCTGTTTTCGCTGGGCTCTCCCAATCGATGAACGTGTGAAGACGTTATCGTAGATTCCGGCAATCTGGTCAAAAGCTGTTGCGGCAGCCGAGCACGCCACGGGATTCACCCCTTTCATGCCTTGACCTCGGAGGAAATGGCATAAAGGCACTCACGCAGCATGTTTACCTGCTGCCGCAACCCGTTTTGTAGCTCTGCGTCACCACCGGCTCGCTGCAGTTGCGCGAGTTTCACTTCGTTTTGCAGAAGGCGGTCGGCGAAGCCATAAAATTCCGGGCTGCGCCGACCTCGGAGTAGTAATTCGCGGTCGGACGATTCACTCCATGGTCTAAGCTGCACCAGCGCGTTGACGTTTCTTTCGTAGTAGGGCGTGCCTTTGATGGGGTAGGCGACGGTCGTGAAGAAGACATCGGGATCACTTTTCTTTACGTGGGTGATGGTGGCTTCAACGTCTTCTATTTCCTCACCGTCGTAACCCCACATCAGGAACATCCCCGTTTGAATTCCTCTGGACTTGCATAACGTAACGGCGGATTGCACTTGCTCTACTTTTACGCCGCGCTCCATGGCATCCAGAATCTTTTGAGAGCCACTTTCACTTCCCACCCAAACACGGAAACATCCCAATTCCGCCAACAGATCCGCGGTTTCCGCATTCAGGCGGTCGGCCCGGGTGATGCATTCAAACGGAACATGCAGACGGCGTCTCTTCATTTCGGAGGCGTACGCCTTAAGCCATCCGTGATGAATCGTGAAGACATCGTCCGCGATCCACGCCATGTCGGGTTCATATTGCTCCAGGAGCCATTCCAGTTCGTCGACGACGCGCTCGGGCCTGCGCCGACGATGAGTCTTGCCAAAGACCTGATGACTGCACCAGCGACAGTGGTAGGGACAACCGCGCGCGGTAATGAATGAGAGGGAGCCTTTACCGTGAGCTGTTCGCCAGGTCTGCATGTATCGGCGTAGGTCCACGGCGTCGCGGGCTGGCCAAGGTAATCTATCGATGTCGGCAATTTGCGCACGGGGACCGGTTTGATGCAGTCGGCCTGAGTCATCCAGGAACGCAATACCCGCAACGTGCTGCAGCGCTGTCTCTGAGCCGGACTTCAACGCTGGCAGTAACTCTTCCATCGTCGATTCTCCTTCACCAAGAACGACGATCTTTGCGCCCGCCTCTAAGTATTCGCGCACATAAGCGCCGGGCTCGGGTCCGCCCACGACCACGGTCCATCCTGACTCTTTCGCGATTTGGAGAATTTCCAGGACTTTCCGGCGAGTCATCAAGTTTGCGTATATTCCGAGGACGGAAGGCGTTGTAGTTTGCAAATGGCGTTTCAATTCGCCCATGCTTGAAAACGTTGAATCGAACACATCCACGCGGAAGCCTTTGGCCCGCAGGTGAGCGCAAATATAGAGAATCCCCAAAGGCACATATGGCTTGAGGATCTGCATTTCCTTGGGATCCTCGTAGAGGAAGTACCCGTGCGTGAGCAGCAAGTCGCTCATGGCTTTTCCCCGCCTTGGGCGAATAAACCGTTCAAGGGAACGAAATAAGTTCCCGCCGTAAACAATTTGCTGCTCTGATCACGGTAATCACGTGGCAATTCAGTTGGGTTGACATTTCGACTGATTGGTTCAAGCCGTCTTATCAATCTAAATAGTTCCGCGCTCCGCTTCTTGAGCCGTAAGCAATCCGCTCCGGGCCTCCAGCTTTCTACCTCAGCATGCAAGGCATCCCGGATTGCCCGATAAAAGCTGTCGCTGTACGTGCCTTTGAACATTACGCACAAATCTTCGCTGTCGGACCAGTTCTTCTTCGATCCTAGTTGTTCCTGGACCCGCGCATAAAATCGTGTATTTGGCAGCGGATAGGAAAAAGAAACTCCGATGTCGTCCGGACGTGTTTCGCGAACCAAGGCAATGGTCTTTTGCAAATCCTTCCATTGTTCGCCGGGATATCCGAGTTGAAGGAAGTAGCAAGTACGAATACCTTCCCGTTTCAGGCATTCGCTGGCTTGCACAACTTCTTCGACCAGGAGCCCCTTATCCATGGCATCCAATATTTTCTGGGATCCCGACTCGACGCCCATCCACACCTCAGCGCAACCTGCGCGCTTTAGCGCGCTTGCGGTCTGCCTGTTTACCAGATCGGCCCGCGCTTGAATTTTGAAGGGGAGGGCACATGCGCGTGTTTCTACAGCGGAGGCAAACTCGTCCAGCCAGTGCCGGTTTAACCCGAAGATGTCATCGGCGAACCAGACATGCTCAGCCTGATATTCGTTTTTGAGCAGGAGCATCTCGTCTGCGACATCGGCCGCTGGCCGCAACTGGTAGCTGTCGCCAAAGATAGGCTTTGCGCACCAGTTACAACGAAACGGGCAACCGCGGCTGGCAATGAGATTCAGAGACACTTTGCCATGTGCCTCCTTCCACACCCTTCGATAGGCCGAAAAATCGATCAAATCGCGAGCTGGAATTGGCAGCGCTATGGACTGCCTAGAAACGCCCTTATGTCCAGAACGCTTGACGATCGCCTCCGAGCCGCGACGAACCAAACGTAAGAGCCCTGGAATACCTGCCAGGCTCCCGCCGGTGGTCATCGCGTTTACGACCGCTAGCAATGTGTACTCCGCTTCGCCTTCAATAACGCACTCAGCACCGCGGCGGAGAAATTCGTCTGCATGATCCGTGGCGTCAGAGCCATGCACAACGACGCGGGCGCCGTACCGTTTTGCGATGTCGATCATGTCCCAGGCCAGTTCTCGCATGCGAGTCAGGCACATTTTTGTCAAGAAATTGAAATCGTCCTCGTAAATTGCCACGATCTTCGGCCGATTGAGCCGCAGCGCTTCATGAAGGCCTGCTTCTGGTTCCTGCAGCATGCAGTCGAACACCGCTACGGAGATTCCAGAAGAACGAAGCAACCCTGCCGCGTAAAGAGTTCCGAGCGGCGGGTAAGGTTCCATCTTGCGAACCTGCTTGCGGTCGTAGGGTAGGTGATACGAATGCGTCAGAAGGACGTCAACCATGAACGCCCCCAAGTAATTTTCCCAGCGGACGACCCGTATTTAACATGCGTCCGCTCCTTGCGGTCTAAGAGGCTGGCCGGTAACAAGGGATCTGCGAGTGACAATCTTCTCCAGTTTCCGGCCAACCCACAGCTCCCAAGGAAAGGAGTATTGATTCGCACGCAAGCGCCAACGCAACGGAGCGCCTAGCACGCGGCGAAGTCCTGCACGAAGACGGGGATGGTCCTTGGTGACCTTGCGCAACTGATTGTTCAGCAGAAAAAACTCGAGCATGCGGTGCAGCCGCTCGAGCTCTTTTCCGGCCAGCCAGGGCAAGGTATTCCGGCCGAGCGGAAGTTCTGCCCATTCTCGTAAGGATTGAGGTTCATGTACGCCCAGTTCACGAAGCTGCGGCCAGATGGGAATGCCGGGATAGGGTGTAAAAATGTTCGGCGAGAAGCTGACATTCCAAAATTGGCGGGCTATGTCGCTCATGGTGCTGAGAGTTTCCACGCGGTCAGCCTCGGTTTCACCGGGATAGCCAAAGATCAAATTAAAGGTGACGTGGATGCCTCCAACGGCCGCCTTTCGTGCGGTCTCGTACATTTCGTCGACGCGTTGGTGACGCTTGTTCATCAACTTGAGCACACCACTGGAGGTGGACTCTGTGCCAAATCCCATGTGGGTGACGCCGCTCGCACCAAGCAGTTCGACATCGTCGTCGCTCATGCGGCAGAGAAAATCGGTGGAGGCCTGAAAGGTCCAGCGGAACCGGATCTTGGAGTCGAGGATTCCACGCGCAATTTCGCGCGCCCTCCGCCAGTCGACCGGGAGATTGGAATCGAGCATGGCCACTTCGTCGATGCGGTACTTCGCAACGAGCTCGGTTACTTCCCGCACGACGCGGTCGGCGGCGAGGGCGTTGAATTTTCGTTTGTAGAAGACCATGTCGGTACAGTAATTGCAGGCGTAAGGGCAGCCGACGCTGGTCGCGTATGCCAACTTCCGCTCGCCGGACGCACGCTCATAGGCATCAAAATCGACGAGTTCGAACGCAGGTGCCGGCAAGTCATCCAACAGCGCCACGCGGCGCTCAGGAGCGTGATGAGGCAGGCCGAACTGCTTGGAAGAAACGCTGTGCACCCCATGAATTGGTTTGCCGCTCGCGAGATTTTCGGCTACCTCCAACAGGGTCAGTTCACCTTGACCTCTTACAACCGCGTCGACGAAGGTTTCTTCCAGTGTTTGACCAGGCAACAAGCTCGGATGCCATCCGCCGAAAATCACCGGGATGCGCGGGTATTGACGCTTAACCTCCTTTGCGGCGAGGACCGCCCCACGAATCATGGGCCCGGTGAGGACGGAAACCCCTAGACACAAGGCGTCCTGCACTTCCCGGAGAATGACTTTCAACCAATCCCGCTCAACGGCGGCGTCGACAATTTTCACCTGGTAATCCGCGTTGAGCAGCACAGACGCAAGGGCTAGCAAACACAGAGGAGCACCGAGCGGGGGCCCGTCATATGGCGGGTAGAACAGAACGACCTTGCGCTTCGTTAGCACGAAACAGCTCCTGCCGCCGGCTCGAGTCGTTTCGCATCGACCGCAGGCTTAAACTTCGCCACGTTTCTTTTGAGCTTTTCGTTGATCCAGAGTTCCGCGGGGAACCGATAGACGTCGTGATCCAGCCGCCAACGTGCCGGGAACGAAAGCATCTTCTGGGCAATCCTTGTAGTGCGTTTCCGGGTATCCGCAGCAATAGGCACTCGGTCAAACGCAATGCGGAGATAATCACGCATAACCTGAAGGCGTTGGTGCTCGCGTCCACTAAGCCATGGAAGGACGGTATAACGAGGAAAGAAGTCCGCCCAGCCTTCCAGGGAAGAGGGCACTTGAATTCCGAGTTCCTTGACGTGGTCCATGATGGGCGATCCGGGATATGGGGTGAAGATATTGGTCCAGAACTCTGCGCCGGGGAAACGACGGCACACGTCCATCATGAAATCGACAGTTTCGCGCCGCTCCTTTCTTCCCTCACCTGGGTAGGCAAATATGATGTTGAAAGACGGACGGATTCCCGCTTGCAGACACCGTGACGCGCTCTCGTAGATGGAATCGAAATCCTGAAACGTCTTGTTCATCAGTTTCAAGATTTTCTCGGAACCCGAATCGACTCCTTGGCAAATTTGGTGCAGACCGCTGCGTCGGAGTAATTTCAAATCCTCGGGCGTTAATCGAGCGGTGAGGTTGGTGGTAGCCTGAATACTCCACTTGAAGTCCGCGCCAGCACTCAGCAAACGATCAGCGATGTGTCGCGCGCGGTCCAAGTCCACCAGAAAGTTGTCGTCCACTATCCAAAGCATTTCCAGTCCAAAGCGGCGAGTGAGGTCGACGGTCTCTTCCGCAAATTGCTCGGGTGAAAGAGCATTCCACTTTCGTCCGTAGACGCCGGCGTTGGTGCAATAGGAGCAGTTGAAGGGGCAGGCCAGGCTGGAAATATACATGGCCCAGCGGCGCCCGCAGCTGCGCTCGTACGCGTCGAAATCTGCCAATTGATAAGCCTTGGGAGGAAGCTCGGAAATAGGACGCAGCGGACGTTCGGTGGTGAAGTGGAGCTTTCCATCACGCTTGAAACCGATGCCCGGAATCAGGTCAATGGCGGATCGGGCCTCGAGGTGTTCGACTAACTCCAGCAGCGTGTCTTCGCCTTGTCCCCGAACAACGATGTCGATATACGGAGACTCCAAGGTTTGTTTTGGGAGGAGTGAAGGATGCCAGCCGCCGAGAATCACGGGGAAGTCGGGCTTCCATGCCTTTACTGCTTTCGCGATCTCGACGGTCTCGCGAATCATTGGCCCAGTTACCAATGAAATCGCCAAACAGAGTGCGCCCTGAACTTCTTCCAGAACCC